>Ga0114939_10000083_pt1 | contig 76195 bp, 49 predicted proteins | sample AshMeaCrysSpring_FD_87196 | JGI IMG/M metagenome (GOLD analysis project Ga0114939, IMG submission 87196) | Groundwater microbial communities from Big Spring, Nevada to study Microbial Dark Matter (Phase II) - Ash Meadows Crystal Spring | ecosystem: Environmental > Aquatic > Deep subsurface >...
GATCGAATGGTTGGCTCAACGACAAGTGCCTTTGAGGATCGATCCGATTCTGGAGCCAATTGGACTGGGGTTCTGGAACAGCCTTGAACGATACGCGATCACGCGCCGACGTTACCCCGACGCCAAGATGCTGATGGGAATCGGCAACCTGACTGAATTGACGGACGTCGATTCGGCGGGCGTCAACCTGTTGCTCCTGGGCATTTGTCAGGAACTACAGATCCAGAGCGTGTTGACGACGCAGGTCATCAACTGGGCCCGCTCCAGCGTCCGTGAGTGCGATATCGCTCGACGGTTGGTCCATTTCGCGGTGGAGCACCGCGTCCCGCCCAAACGGTTGAACGATCAACTCGTATTGCTTCGAGACCCGCGGCTTCTTGAATACCCTCCCGAGGTGCTCGACCGTCTGGCAGCCGAAATTCGCGACCAGAACTTTCGCATTTTTGCCCAGCAAGGGGAAATCCACGTCGTTTCCGCCCAACTGCATGTCCATGGAACCGATCCATTCCAGGTTTTCGAACAGCTCACCAATCAGGTCGGCGAAGGGCTGATCGACCCGGGCCACGCGTTCTATCTTGGATACGAACTGAGCAAGGCGGTCACCGCGTTGACTCTGGGCAAACATTACGAACAGGATGAAGCGTTGCGTTGGGGGCACCTGACGCGTCGTGAACGGCACCATCGCTTGCGGCGGGCAAAGCGTCGTCAAAACCCGGCGGAACCGGATCCTCGATGAACTCCCGCCACACACTTATGGCTCCCGGTTGCTCATCACTGGGCGGCACCCCTTCGAGTGAGGGGCCAATCGTCCATCGTTTGGACAAATTGATTCGACCTGAAGATGCGTTCCAGAGGCTTGCCTCGCTCTCGCACCGCGCTTGGCTTGATAGCGCCCTTCAATCGGACACGCGGGGGCGGTACAGCTACCTCACTGCAGATCCCGTCGATCTGGTGCGAATAGGGGAACCGTCCCAAGGTGCGCTTGGTGATCTGCGGCAGTTCAGCTGGCTGGACCGCTGTCCGACGATCGGCGAGCTACCGCCGTTTCAAGGAGGCGTGATCGGCACGCTCAGTTATGACCTGGCACGCGGTCTGGAATCACTGCCCCCTCACGCATACTCGGATTTGCCAACCGATTGCCTGTTTCTGGCCTTCTATGACTGGTGCCTGGCGTTTGACCATCAGCAGCAATCCGCGTGGCTGATCGCCCAAGGCTGGGATCCGACGGGCAAGCGCTCCACCTTACGCGCCCGGCAACGCATGGAACAAATTCGCAGGTTGCTCGATCATCCGCAGCCAGCTTTCGATGTCCGCGGTACTACGGATTACAGGGTAGTCTCCGGTCAGGCGAATTCAGACATTCCACGGATGCCACAGGACACCGCGGGTGCGCCACAGTACGCGACGGCCTGGGACGGGATCACAAGCAACTTCTCGGCCGAGCAGTACCGCAACGCTGTCCGGGAGATTGTCAGCGGCATTTTTCGAGGCGACACATTCCAGGTTAACCTCGCCCAACGTTTGCTCGCGCCTCAATGGCAGCCCGCCGATCAGCTTTATCTTGCGCTGCGAGCCAGTAATCCCGCACCATACGCAGGCTTCTTCGATGCAGGCAACTGGCAACTGTTGTGCAGCTCGCCAGAGCAGTTTCTTTCTGTCCGGGAGCGCCGTGTCAGAACCTGTCCCATCAAGGGAACGATGGCTCGCCATCAGGATCCCTTGATCGATCAACAGCGAATGGAAGTCCTTCGGCAAAGCGAAAAAGATATCGCCGAAAACGTGATGATCGTCGACTTGCTGAGAAATGATCTGTCGCGTGTCTGCGATGATGACAGCGTCACAGTGACTCGGCTTTGTTCGATCGAGTCATTTGCGCACGTGCATCATCTTGTATCCGAAGTGCAGGGCGATCTGCGCACCGAATGCGATCTGGTCGACCTGCTGGAAGCGACCTTCCCCGGGGGCTCGATCACCGGGGCGCCGAAGGTCCAAGCGATGCGAACGATCGCCTGCCTGGAGCCCACCGCACGCGGGCTGTACTGCGGAAGCATGGGTTTTCTGGCGCCTGGCGGGATCAGTGAATGGAATATCCTGATCCGCTCCATCGTTGCCAGCCGGGGCTGGCTCCAGACTTCGGTTGGCGGTGGCATCACCGCCCGCAGCGATCCGCAGCGGGAACTGGAAGAAACGTGGGCGAAGGCGCGCGGACTGGTCGACGTCCTGCAGCGACCGGCGAGCCAGCGTTAGAAGCTCGCTTCCGGAGCCTGCTGCGCCCGCTCTTCGGCACGAGCCGCTTCAAGAGCCGCCGCCTCGCGAGGCAGCTTGAACTCCGGACCAGCAGGGAAGTACTGCACGTCGTCCTGGAGGTAATAGGCGCTGGGAAGTGTCTGACCGTTTACAGACACTTGGCAGCCGGTCGCCGACGAAAGCAGGCCGACAACCGCGAAGCCACCGAGGATCCAACTACGTTGAGCAAGCGTGCGGGCCATCCTGGTCCTCGCCTGGGTTTCCGGTTGTCGAGCAAACTCAAGCCGGTCGCGGGTCGACCGACCACGGCACAGTAACACCGTCTGCAGCGGTATCGGCCGTTCTCAGCCCGTAACTTGACTACCACCGGTCCAAACCGACCGGTTCTCGACCGTGGCAGTGGTTTGCAGCCAAAATGGGGCGGCGGTTCGGCAAAATACGTAAGCTGTGTTGAGGCAGGAGACCGGACTTCCTCGAAAGCCGCGGAAACGTCCAGCCCCGCGAGGTGTTTCGATTGACCGACCGCCGCGTCCTGCGAACGCTAGTTCCAAGGGGACTCCATATGGGCTGGCAGTTTCGACGAGTTCAGCGAGCGGCGAACGTCGACCTCTCTCAATCGCGAAGCACCAACTTGAGGCTTGGTCTTTCGGAACTGTCCTGCCGAATACGGCGGGGGGGCTTGCGGACCGGCGCTTTTTTGTCCGTCACGGTGCGGCTCTGTGGGGTTGCCCTGTGCCTCGCGGGGCTTTGGCATCCTCCTGCGGCAGCGCAGACGGATTCGGGCCCTGCACCGCCTGCGATGCGTCGTTCGTACCCGAATCCGGACTATTACCTGGCGCTGGCCGCGCTGCGGGCGGGCGAATTGCGAGACGCGACTCGGGCAGCCATCGATGCCCGCCAATCCTTGCGTCGCGATTTGGCTGGTTTGTGGTTGGACAGCACTCCTGTATTTGCGGTGCTCGGCGAATGCGCGTTTCAAGCGGGCAATCTTCCCGAAGCTCACGTGCAGTTTGAACAAGCGATTACCGTTGCGCTGCAGAGACGGGGCTGGTTGCAGGCTGTCAATTGGCCGATCGGCGACGTCCCCGCGATGTTGTCGGTGCCGACCACGCGAATTCCTGCAGCGGCTCAGCAGTCGGGTCAGCGACGAGCGGACTTGCCCGACGTCTTCAAAGTATCGATGGGCGATACAGATATCAGCAGCGTCCTTCAGCAAGGGGGTGCCTTTCAAACGCCTCATGTCCTGCTGGTGGATGTACCGGAGATCGTCCGCGGCTTAGGGTGGGCGATCTATCGCCGCGGAGAACTTCTAGGCTTCGGGCGCCAGACAGATCCTTTGCTTGACGATTTCCTCCGCGATCTGCGCGGCCAGCCCCTCTCAGGCAGTCCGCTGCACCGTGTTTGTGTTCAGACATTGATCGGGTTGGCCGCCAATGCGCGGGGCGATGCAAAGGCCGGCTCTGTTCTCGAAGGCGCGGCTTATCTTCCCGGCCAACTTGAGCATCCTCTGACGGCCTTGGTCTGTTTGGGCATCGCCCGCGGTGCAGCCGAAGCAGGAAATGCCGACTTGGCGGCGAAGTGGGCCTGGCAATCGGCCGGCGCCGCAGCGCGATGGGAGCAAGCGGAGTTTGTGGTCCCCGCCTTGCAGATTGCCATGGCGCCTGCCTTGAGCCAAGCGGATGCGTCCGTGCAGGCTCAAGCGATGGACATGGCCGTATTTTATGAGCGGATCTCGCCATTGATTTCGGTCTACGCCTACGGCTTGGCCGCGGAGGCGGCGAGCATCGCCGGTCAAGTGAACGATGGGGCAAATCTGCTGGCGCGGGCCGAGCAGCTGATGCGGAACCGGAATCGGCGAATCCCACGGGCCGAATGGCACTTGGCCTACGTCTCAGCCATGCAATTGGCAGCCAATGGCCGCGGCGACGTGGCATGGCAACGGCTTCAGGAGCCACTGCGAGCGATGCAGGGGTTAGGCGGCCAACCGGTGGGCAGCGCGGCCGCTTTCCAGCTGCGGCTGGCGCTTGACGCAATCAACAAGGGAGCTCTCGGACCGCGTTCGATCGAGCAAGTGGCTGGCGAACTTTTGTTAGATCCATCTCCCAGAATGTGGATGTTCGAGCCGCTGGATGCATGGGCGATGCTGGCGAGCGACTTGGAAAGTCTGGAACGATTGCGAGTTCAAGTCGCTTTTGAACGGCAACAGCCATTGTCCATACTGTGGTATGCGGACGCTGCCCAGCGCCGACACGCGTGGCAGGTTCTGCCGTGGTTTGGCCGCGCCACAGGCATGCGATGGCTTGTGTCTTGGTCTGCGCGGCAGTTGCCCGAAGAGGCTGTTGCGGTGCAACAGTTCGCGCTTGCCGGTCCCCTGGCTGGAGCCGGCAAGGCGTTGCAGCAGGCGCTGGCGGAACAAGCCGATGTGGCTCGCGATCCACTGCGGGCCAGTGATGCGCAGCGGACTGCGCTGCGAACCAGCGCGCAAACGGCGGACGCGCTGCTCAATCCTTGGATCTTGCGTCGACAGTCGTGGCCTCGCGTCTTCCCGCCACCGCTGGCCAGCTCGGAACAGCAACAGGCTCCAAAGCCACCTCCGGACCAGGCGATCATTGCATTCTGCCCAGGGAAAGACCAGCTCTTCGGCATCTCGTTGTCGGCTGCCGGTCTGCATACGTGGCCCATTGCCCGCAGTGAAACACTTACCGCGGATATCGCGTCCCTGCTGGAGACGATTGGCGTCGGGCGGAAACGGGCGGGTGCATCGCGTCTGCCAGCGGGGACCGCCGATCAAGAGTTGGCTCGCAAGATCTTTCAGCGGCTGTTTCCTGACAGCGAACGATCTCTGCTCAATGAGGTCGAGGAAGTGGTCATCGTTCCCTGGGGACCGTTATGGAACTTGCCGTTCGAGCTGTTTCGTGATGTGGGACAAGACAAACCGTTGATCGAGCGTGTGCGTGTCCGCTATGCACCGACGATCGGGATCGCCTTGCATGGCTTGCCTGAGCAAGCAGGACCGGCATCGACGCTGGCGATCAGTGGCCGATTGCTCGCGCCTCGCGACGGCCAACGGATGAAGGAACTTGAGGCCCAATTGCTGGCCGCAGTACCAGACTCGAAGTTACTTCCCCCGAATCCACCGGATGCCAGCCGGTTCTTGCGAGGGGTCGCTAAACAGATTTGGGTCACGGATCTCGTGGACGTGGATCCAGCGGCGCCGCTCACGGCATCTCCCTTTGGTTCCGCATTCAAGACAAGTGATGACAGTCTGGCGAGTTGGCTGGGGCTGCCGGTCAGCGGACCCGAGCTGTTGTTGCTGCCCGGTGTTCGTTGCGATGCCGAACGCTCGGCAGGGCGCCGCGCTTCGGGAGAAGACATGTTCGCGTTGGTTTGTGGTCTTCATGCCGCAGGCTGCCCCGCCGTGCTGCTGAGCCGTTGGCCGGTCGGTGGCGAGAGTACCGCCGAATTGCTGCAAGCGATGCTTAAGGAGGTACCGCATACCAGACCGAGCCAGGCGTGGCAGTATGCGGTGTTGTCTCTGATGAAGAAGGAACTGGATCCGCGCGGCGAACCTATTCTGTCCGTAGGTGACCAAGGCGCCGTTCCCGTACCTGGTTCTCAACCATTGTTTTGGTCGGGATACTTGCTGATCGACAATCGCCGCAGCCAATGACAACTGGACGCTGCGCCCGACTGAACATAAAAGCGCGCCTGCTGATTTCGCTGAGGGATCAACAGGCCGTCGAGCGAACCTCGTATTCAAGCGCGTTCGCGGCCTGTTCCCTGGCACCGGGGATATCGCAGGAGGCGCGATATCCCCGGTGCGCAGTAAAGTTCCATCGGGCGAAATCGACATCAGAAAAGGACCCAGCTCTTTTCGGATGTCGATCAATGCTCCGACCCAGGAGGGAGGACGGTGCCAGGGATTCCCGCACTCCGGACACCGACGATGGAACCTTCCAGTGTTTTGTGTAAGAGATGAACCACCTTTCACAGATGGCTCATTCACTGAATGGGGGAATTACGAATCGCCTAAGCCGCCTGTCAACGGCATTTTTTTTGCATTCCGTTGGCCCGCGGCGGTTCGGATACAGGGCCACTGGGTTGAATCGACGGACGACGGAAAGTGAGGGAGCACGTGGTCCGAGGTTCCGCTTGGGAACAAGGATCGTCGTGCATGAGCCAGGCACTCGCGGTGAAGGATCACGATTTTCACAGTGCATCGAACACTGTGCCGTGATAGGAACGTCGCGCCTGCGAAGCAGTCAGCACCGACACGGCGTTCCAAACCTGACAGGAGCCGCGCTCAGGCGCGAAGCGCTGATGACTCATCAGCGCAGTGGGTTGCGAGCAGACTCGTTACCTGCGTCATCGTTTGCTCCCAGGCTCGATGCCGGTCTGCCGCCGGCTGTCCCGACATTGGATCTGCCAGCACCAGCAGCGTGTCGCTGGATTGGGCGTGCGTCACCGCCCAAAGGATAGCCGCTTCGCGCTCTGTCACCAGGCGGACCGCGCCGGGCTTGCGGACGCCATCCAGAACATGATGTGCGTCGCGAAGGAATGTCCGCTTTCGACCCGATTGCGCGGTCAAAATCGCGTGATGTGCCCATCGCTCCAGGTGGTGGCCATAAGCTGACGCCAGACTGGCATGATCCGGACATCCCGCCACGCACCACAATCGACCGCGTGTCTCGCTTCTTACGGCCTGCAAGACGGTATGTGCGCGTTCGGGCGTAGCCGCTCGATCCACGATCACCGAAAAAGATTGGCCCGCATGAATGCGGGTTTGTGTTCCAGGCAACTTGGTTGCACGCTCGACGCTGTGAATCGCCTGCGGCAGCGAACTTCCCGCGAGCATCCCCACAACGACACCAGCCAGTTGATGGCGAGCTATGTGAGCCCCCACAAAGGGTGACTCCAATGGCATCGCCGTATCGCCCGCCGTGATCAGCATGGTTTGGCAACCAGGAGACACCTCGATGATCTTGCCCTCGATATCGGCTTTGTTCTTCAAGCCATAGGTCAGGATCGGCTTGCCCGATTGGATGGCGATCTGCATTGCGATGGGGCAATCGGCATTGACGACCAGCACTCCCTCAGGCCGCAGTTGATCGATCGCATCTCGCAGCAGTTGACTGTCCAGCAGTCCGTCGAGTTCCTGACGACTGTCCTGTGCGGCACCTGTCAGAACAGCGATGTCGAGCTGGATCCCCGTGTGCTGCCGCGCGGCGAGCATCCGCCGATCAAAGTTCATCACAGCGCCGGCACAGCCAGCGTCGCGGACATGAGCCAGCCAGCCGGCCAGTTGCTCACATCCATCATCCGGGCGGGTGTCGCATCGAACTTCCCGACCGTCGCAACTGCCCCAAGCGGTGCGCGTAGCAACCCGCAGCCGTTGGCTGCGCAGCCCTGCCGCGGCCAGTGCAACCGCAGCCGAGCGGCCATGCGTGCCGAATACGCCCGTGCACAACAATTCCTCCGCGGGAGCGCCAGCGAGTGCGTGAGCGACCAGCGCTGCCGAACGCTGCGCGTCGGCAACCACGCACTGGGGGACGGCCGCTGGCAGCAGATTCTCGGTCAAGATGCCGGAAATTCCGCGAGCCATTCCCATGCTGATCGACTCAAGCGTCAGCGGATGGTCGTCCGTCCCGTAGAGCAGATCACCGGGCTGAGCCCTTTGAGGTGTGCGCGTCAGCCGGTGGACCAGAATGTCGGCGTCCGTCGGCCACCGCGCATCAGGCAGAATTGAACGTAGGCTCACACCGCGCGCGGGAATTGCGGGCTTCGGCGTCATCAACCGGCCTCCATGCCAGGGTTTGATAAGTCGGAATCAGGATGAGCGATTGCGACACGTCCTGCGGGGTAAAGACCGCCACAAGCGATTGCCGCGGTCAGCACCGGACACAACGCGTGGGCCTCCTCACCCACACCCGTGCCCGCACGACAGGACGAATTCTCCCGGTCCGCCTCGATTGGTCAAGACGAATCCTGATGGCGAGTCGCAAGAGTGATCCGAAATCAATCGCCTAGTCTGCGCATTCTGCCAGAGACGGTGAGAAAGCCGAGGCCGCCTGGCGAGGAAGCCAACGAACAGACCCGCCCAACTTTCTGTGTTTGAGCAATCCGTCGGGGCGACTGGCGGAATGAACTTCGAAATCCTTACCGCTGATTCGCAGTATCATGCCGCTCCACGCTCTGGGTGGACAAAAACGGATTGTCCGAGTGAGACACCGCGCTGAACGACCGCCTGCAGCGGCTGAGGAACGCATGACTCAGCAAGACTTTGATGTGGCCCAAACCGCAGCCTATTTGCACCTGACCCCGGTCCAAGTGGCTCGCATGGCCGAACAAGGCAAGCTGCCTGGCCGGCGGATTGCTGGCGAATGGCGGTTTCATCCTGTCGAACTCCACCAGTGGCTCGAACAGAAGATTGTCTCCGGCGCATCCGAGGATTTGCCTCAATGGGAACGGGCCCTGGCGGGGCAATCGATAAGGGATTTCTCAGAGGAATGGCCGGGCGTGGCCGCCTCCTGTCCAGTGGAACTGATTGCGATTCCGCTTCTGGCCAAGACGAGGAGAGCGGTGTTCCGAGACATTTGTGAGCTGGCAGCGCGCGGCGGCCTGTTGTGGGACGCAGATGTCATGGCCAACGCCGTGGAGGCCCGCGAATCGCTCCATTCAACGGCGCTCGAATCAGGCGTGGCCCTGCTCCATCCGCGGCGGCCCATGCCTCAGCAGATTGCGGATTCGTTTATTGCGTTGGGAGTCACCCCCGGCGGACTCCCGTTTGGCGAGGCCTCTGGGATTCCGACGGACGTGTTTTTTTTGCTATGCAGCCAAGATGATCGGACGCACCTGCAGGCCCTCGCACGAGTCAGCCGGATGATCGGGCTCGGCCTGCCCGATCGACTGCGAAGCGCGACGTCTGCGTCTGAGGCCAAGTCGATCTTGGAAGCCACCGAACAAGAGCTCTTGGAAGCCAAATAATGCACGCTGGCCTGATCACGGATCGTTGGTGGTGCGTGACTGACCGACCGGCGGAATTGGGCAGCCTTTTCACTTGGTGTCGGGAGCAAGGCGCACTGCGAACGCTTTCTACGTCTGAGGCGGCGAGTGTCCTGCGGTGCGGAGCGGATCTGCGGGAGGAGCCACGGTTCTTGATTTGGGACCGGCCCGATCGGAATTGCAAGCGAGAGCTTCAGCAACAAGCACTCCGCCGTTGGCCCCTGTCGGTTGCGATTGAACTCCACGGAGCCTGGTGTCGAGGCGAACCGCGGAGCGGGGCAGTCACGCCGGGTTGGCAGCGGGTTGACTTCGAACAGTGGGCGATCCAGCTTCCGCGTGTTCAGCAGAGCGTTCGACGTTTTGGCCCGTCCATCCGCAGAGATGTTGAGGCGAAGCGGCCATTGGCCGACACGCGCATCGTCGTCGCCGCCGACCGAAGAGCATCGCGCGAAGCGATTCGTGACCTATTGGAGTCAGCCGGCGCTCTGGTGACGTGCTGCCGTTTCCATGAGCTGGCCATCGAGTCCCACCATCTACTGACATTTCTTGTCGAGCCGCCCGAGCCCGTGTGTGCCATGATCATGGCCGGCAGCGGGCATGGCGCCACGATTGCGTATTGCACCTTCAAGCCGCGGGCCTGGTCCCAGCAACACACAGCCGTCGCGGAACCTGGGCACAGCTACTGGCTGAAAATGCCAGCGCGGGGCGATGACATTCTCGTGGCATGTGAGTTGGCTTCCCGTGATCGAGTCGCCTGATCGCTCGCATTGGGCTCAACTCGAATGCTTCAGCAAGCATCCGGCGAACTCGTGTTCAGACAAGTCGATTACGAACGGCCCAAACCGCGGCTTGCGTCCGATCGGTCACGCCGATCTTTCGCAGGATGTGCTGCACATGTTCCTTCACTGTTTCGTAACTGACATTCAGCAGCTTCGCGATCTCTTTGTTCGTCAGTCCCAGCGACAAATGACGCAGCACATCGCTTTCCCGTTGAGTCAGCGGCACTTCGATATCACTCGATGGACGAGGTGTCGCTAACGCACCCGTGACGCGACGCAATTCATCACGCGTCCACGTGGCCTCGCCCCGCACGACCTGTTCGAGGTTTTGCAGTAGTTGCTCGCGCGAGACGCTTTTGAGCACATAGCCGGCAGCACCCAACGCGACCGCGCGAGCGAAATACGTGGGGTTGTCGTAGGCCGAAAGCAGGACGATCGGCAAGTCCGGGTGATCGAGCTTCAGTCGCCCGAGCGTCGCGAGCCCGTCTCCTCCCGCCATCCGGATGTCCATCAGCACCATGCCGGGCCGCAAGGAATCAACCAACGGGATGGCCTCAGCGCCACTTGCTGCCTCTCCAATGACTTCGAAACGCGTCCCGCTGAGCAGGTTTCGCATTCCAATCCGCACGATCTGATGATCGTCAACAATCAGGACCTGGACCGGAGCGTCAATCGCGATTGACACGTGTGAGAAACCCTTCTCTTGGTTGTTTGGACCGCAGGTTCCGTTCGGCTCCCGCCGCGCCTGGTCCCTGCAGTCGAATCAGACTCATTCGGCTCTGGGCTCGCCGATTCTCGCCCAAGCTCCCCATCGCCCGGCGTTCCGCGATCCCCCCCGCTTGGCGATTGTAATCTACACGACTTGTTTCGCGATGCTGTCCGATTCAACGCGTTCCTCGCAAGAAAAATGCCCCGCTCGCCCGGCGGATCACGCCCCCCGCCAGTCTGCCAGAGGCCGAAAAACCGAAAAACGAAAAAGAAAAAGGACAGGCATAATCACGGTTCGGGCAGTCATGGCGATGCCCCTCAGGAGGGTGCCGGATCATCCCCGGCCGATCCAAAGTCAGGTCGTGCACCACTGCGGCGGGGCCTGCGATGGGACTTGAAAGGGCCCTTCGATGCGGTCGGTGGCTTTCCGCTGCTCCCGTGCCCGACAGTTTTGGTACTATGTATTGCGTAGTAGCCCGCTCGGATAAGGGACGGACGATGGGGGCATGCCGCGGGCGGCCGCTTGGGGGTCGGCCGGGATCCATGGTCTGCCGATGCCTGGCCTGAAGGGACACGTCCACACCGAGCCGCACCGTCGATTCGCACATGAGGGTTGTCATGGGGCAGCAAGCCGAAGGTCGACTGGATCCCGACTCGATCCGATACCGACCGCAATGGCCCCAGGACCCACGTTGGGGAATTGGGTTGATCGGGTGCGGCGGGATCAGTGGAGACCATCTTCGCGCGTATCGCGCGGCGGGTTTCCGAGTGGTCGCGCTGTGTGACACGCGGAGGGAAGCGGCGGTCGAGCGCCAGCGGGAGTTTTTTCCTGAAGCGGAGGTCATGTCGGACCACCGAGACCTGGTGCGTCATCCGGAAGTGCAGATCGTCGATATCGCAACGCATCCCAAAGAGCGTGCCGCGCTCATCCGCGATGCCCTCCACGCCGGGCGGCACGTCTTAAGTCAGAAGCCTTTCGTAACCGACTTGCGAATCGGCGAAGAACTGGTTGCGTTGGCCGAGCAAAATGGTGTGCAGCTAGCCGTCAATCAGAATGGCCGCTGGGCGCCGCATTTGAGCTTTCTCCGCCATTCGATTGCGGAGGGCTGGTTGGGCCAGACGTTCGATGCGCAGCTTGCGGTGCACTGGGATCATGGATGGGTCTTGGGCACGGCCTTTGAGGATGTGCATCATTTGATTCTGTTTGACTTTGCCATTCACTGGTTTGACATCGTTCGTTGTCTGATTTCCAAGCCGGTCACCCGCGTTTACGCACGCAGTATCCGCTCGCCTGATCAGCGCGTTCGTCCGCCGCTGATGGCCCAGGCTCAATTGGAATTCGACGGTGCGCAGGCGGGGCTCGTCTTCAACGGATCGGCGAAGTTTGCGCCATCGGATACCTCGATCGTCTGTGGCACGGCCGGCACGGCGATTTCACGCGGCCTGGATTACCAGCAGCAATCGTTGGAGTTCTTCACATCGCGCGGCCAGGTTCGTCCGGAGCTGCGAGGCAACTGGTTTTCGGATGCGTTTGCCGGAACGATGGGCGAGCTGATGCTGAGTATCGAAGAAGGGCGTCCCAGCGAGATTTCCGCAGCCGACAACCTGGAGAGCCTGGCAGTTTGCTTTGCCGCTGCCGCCGCGGACCTGGGCGGTCGACCGATGCGACCGTGGGACGCGGTGACGTTGCCCGAATCCCGTGCGTGAAGCGGTGCGGTTCGCTGGCCGACCGTCATCGCGCATCGGTCAAACGCCCGTGCGGGCGAACTTCAATTGTCGATGATCACCGTGCAGGTGCAATCCGCGAGAGCGATCAGACGCTGCCTCTGATCTTCGATACGGCACTCGACAAATCCGGTGCGCAGGCCGCGTTGAATCACCGATGCGCGCGCCGTGAGTGTTGCCGCGCGCAGCGGTCGAACAAACCGCACGTGCAGCTCGATCGTGGAAAAATCCTGGCCTGGATCGAGCGTTCGGGCAAAGGCGATACCCATCGCCGCATCTGCCAGGGCGGATAGAACTCCGCCGTGGACACGCCCCATCGGGTTGTGGTGGGCTTCCCCTGCGTCGAATGAGATTTCGCACTCGCCGTACTTGCCGGGAGCGATTCGAAAGCCGAGCAAACGGGCGATCGCCGCGCGCTGGAATGGTTCAGTTGATTCAGACATGCGATCGCTCAGGGGGCTTCGTGCAACGTGACCGCACGAAGCCGTTTTGGCAAGTGCCCCCTCGCGCAACGGTTGGCTACCGGTTCCACTGGAGCCCGAAGGACAGCCCGTGTTGCCAGTAAAAGCGGTCTCTGAAGGCAACTTGGGGCATCGGCGGACCACCTTCCTCGGGGGCCAGGTTCAAGGCCAGCCCTGGGGCAATCGCTCCACCAGGAGAGACGGCATTCGCCAGCCCGACGAAATCGTAGCCCAGCGATAAATCGATGCTGCGTGTCCAGCGGTAGGTCAATCGCAGATCGAACTGGGGACTGACCGCAAACTCTGTGTCGTGAAATTCGCCGGCATTGCTCCGTTGCACCAACAGGCCGATCGGATCCGTCGAGGAATCGTCGTCAATCACTGTCGTTGTCAAGCCATTGAGCAGCTGTGTGCGGTTCACACCTCCGAAGCCCATCCGCACTGCGGAAGACCAGGACCAACGAGTGCCCCGGTGCATTGCCCGCAGGCCAATCATCCCCGCATGGAACTCGTTCTGACTGCCAAACTGGTCGGTGACATTCAAAGTGGCACCGATGGGTGGCAGCCCGTCGCTGTTGGTGACGATGGTCTGGGACTGAATCTGCAGCCCTTCATTGACGCGCATCCCTTGGTAACCGTAGAGCAGATCCCAACGCGTGCCTGCGTAGCATCCCAGAAGTTGACTCATCGCGAAGTCCCAGCCAAACGATTCTGCGGCGGACTCGATCGACATTCGTCCGACGGATTCCGTGGGGAATGCGACGAGTTGTGCGGTTTGACTCGGAGCTTGACCTGGTGACAGGTCGTAGAACGGTCGAGCAAGAATCGGGTTGTCGAAGCTGTTGAACTGGTCCTTCTGTTCGTCGTCTCCCGTGCCCCAGACACGGAGCTCCAGAGCATCCCCGTAGGGCCGGTCTAACCAATAGCCGACGACAAAACGAACGCCACTTGCCACGTTGTAGGAGTAGCGATCTTCGCCCGCGAGAATCGTCGTGCTGCTGAGCCCCAAAACTCCCGCGTCATCGATGTCGGTGCCTGCCGGACTGGTCGTGACCAGCGGTGGCAGGTCATAGCCGCTCCGCCACCACAGGATGTAGTCCGCACTGGCGTACCAGTTGGAGGAGTCATAGAGCCTGTGCAGATCCGGCCAGTGCCAAAGCGAGTGATTGCCGATTTCATCGCAGGCGCTGTCGCATGAAGTGCGGGCTTCACCCCGTGCGTCGCAAGCGACGCATCCGTCGCAGGCTAGCGATGATTCGCCACGAGCCAACGTGGGCAGCAGGGAGGGTTGCGGCTCGAGCAAGTCCTCGACGGGGAATTCCTCGGGCTCAGCCTCCGGTACGTCGTCTTGAGCGATCCTCATCGCTGCCGGCCCCGCGACGAGCCCGGGCTTCTCCGAGCTCTTTTCGGAGGGCTGGGTAGCGGACTGCTCGTGATCATTCCAGCGGGGCGGCGCGGTGGTGGGTCCGTCGACGTCGTCATCGAGAGCAGGTGGCTTGGGAATCGGGCCCAGCGCTTCGGACTTGGCCGAAGATGATTCGGCAGCTGGGAGTTCCGGGGGCTGATAGAGCTCGCGATTACGAACGGCTCGAATGTCCTGTGCCCCGGCATGCGCGCAGCAGAGCAGGCCGGCGGCTGCCAATCCCAAACGCCAGTTCGGCCGGCGTTCTCCCGAGCGCTGCGTGGTTGTACGTGTGTTCATTTGTCCCCATTCGCGCCGGCGCAGACCCTGTCGCTGAACCTGAAAAGCTGCGGGTTGTATCGGCTCTAGCAGATAAGCCGATTGAGAGTGCCTGGCGAGATTTTCCGATCGCGGTGGCAATGCCGGTGCGCGGTTGGATCGGGAACACACGTGCGGCGAGCAGGTTTTGCCCAGGGGCTGTCTGGGGCCGACGGGGTCGCAGCCCAATCGTGGGCCGAATACCCGAGCCCGATCGCCTTCTCTGACAGAGATTTACTGCGAGCCTCGGATACTCCGGTCGACTCGATGCGTTACTATGAGGAAGACTGTCTAAACGGCGTGGTGGACCGGCGTTAGGCCCGTTTCGATGGACCCGCGATCGCCGTGCCAAGGTCGTGGTCGACTCGGCCGTTTGGCAGTGTCTCGCTTGCGTTCTCTGGTGGACGTTTCATGGCGTCAGGAGTGACGACCCCTCTGGACATGTCGGCCGACCAGCTCCATGAGCCGGCGTGGGATGAAGCGCCGCGCGGTTGGCTCGATAGCTCATCGTCGGGTTTTCTTACCAGCCTGCTACTGCACATGGTGATTGTGCTGAGCTTGGCGATCCTGCCGTCGTTTGAGGATTCTCAAGACCTCAGTTCCGTGGTCGTGACCGTGCCTCCGCAGTTTGATCAGCTCGAGGAACCGGAGGCAATTGAGGATTTCGTCTTCAGTGACGTGCCTCAGCAGGAAATCGGCGCCGACAGTATGGCGGGTGAGACGATGGCCCAAGGGACGGCGCCTTCGCTGTCCGAGATCGCCCAGATTTCAAGTCCTCTGGAGATGGCGCCTCAAGAGCTGGCCAATGTCGATCTCAGTCCGATGATGGTGGAAAGCGTCGCTCCGCTGACGAGCGACCTGGTGATCAAGGGGAAAGTCGGCGAAGGGACGACGGGGGCTTCCGGAGCCATCGATCGGATCACGTTTGAGATACTCAAGTCGCTGGAAGAACGCCCCACGCTTGTCGTTTGGCTGTTCGATCAAAGCGGGTCTTTGACGCGGCAGCGGAAAGAGATTCGTGATCGATTCGACAGGATCTATCAGGAGCTGGGTATTGTCGAGGCTTCTGGAGCGGAGGCGTTCGCTGAACGCGAAGACGGCGAGCCACCGCTGCTGACCAGCGTGATCGGGTTTGGCCAGAGTGTGCAGCTTCTGACCGCCCAACCCACCGCGGATCTGGATGAGATCAAAGCCGCGGTGGATGGGATGCAGACCGATACATCCGGCGTCGAGCGGGTGTTTCAAGCGGTCTACAAGGCGGCCGACACGTTCAAGCACTTTCGACGGCAGCGCGGTTCTCGTGGTCCGGAACGAAATGTCTTGATCGTCGTGGTCACTGACGAGCGGGGAGACGATTGGCAGGGGCTTGAGGCGACCATCGAGATGTGCCGCAAGTTCTCGATTCCTGTTTACACGATCGGGACTCCTGCTCCGTTTGGGCGCGAGAAGACCTACATCAAGTACGTCGACCCGGATCCGAAGTTTGACCAGACGCCGCAATGGGCGGAGATTGATCAGGGGCCGGAGAGTTTGCTGCTGGAGCGGGTCCAGCTCACCTCGGCCGGCATGCGGCTTGAAGAAGAGCCCACAATGGACTCGGGCTTTGGGCCGTTTGCGCTGACGAGACTCTGCTACGAGACCGGCGGCATTTTCTTCACGGTCCACCCGAACCGTCGCAATGATGGCCCGGTCGGAGCCGATGAAATCGCTCCGTTTGCCTCGCGACTGCGCTACTTCTTCGATCCTGATCTGATGTCGCGATATCGGCCCGATTATGTCAGTTCCGAGGAGTATCGGGCGCGTGTCGAACAGAGCCCGCTGCGACAATCACTCGTAACCGCGGCACTCCGCTCGCAGACGAAGGATTTTCAACCGACCGCGCTCCGATTTGTTCGTCGCGACGAAGCGAGCCTTGCCAACGAGCTGACCCGCGCACAACAAGCGGCGGCTTTGCTCGAACCGCGTCTGGTTGCGCTCTACGAAATTCTGGAAACGGGTCAGGCTGGCCGCGCGGCGGAAACCTCTCCGCGATGGCTGGCCAGCTACGATTTGGAATTGGGCCGGGTGCTGGCGGCGAAAGTCCGAACCGAGACATACAACGCGATGCTGGCGAAGGCGAAACGGGGAATGCCCTTCCAGGATCCCAAGAACAACACGTGGGTTCTGAAGCCCTCGAATGAGATCAGCGTGGGTAGCCGTTGGGAGAGAGAAGCCAAGCAGGCGCGGGAACTGTTAGCTAACGTTGCCACGGATCACGCCGGGACTCCATGGGGATTGCTCGCGATGCGAGAACTGGAAACGCCGGTGGGTTGGACCTGGGTTGAGACATTCACCGACTTGGAGCCGCCTCCCCGCGAGAACCCGGGAAATAACAACAACAATCCGCCGCCCCCACAAGATGATCAAGCGCGGATGCTGCCACCGCCACCACCGAAACGACCGGTTCCGAAGCTCTAGCCAGAGCGGTCAGTGCGAATCGACCGCAACTCCGAAGTGATCCGATCGGCAGTTCTCTCGTCGGAGTTCCTTGCGGCAGAGGGTGGCGTTGGAATCCGTGGGTATCCAAAGCCCGTGCAGGGATCAGCTTCTCGGCCTTGATGGCGGACGCGTGTCAGAGTCGTAGCCGAACCGGCCGACGAACACGCCCGTGGAGGCTCGTAGAGACCATGGGCAGAAAACAACACCAGCGTTGACTGCGGGGTGAGCCGCGGGCAACGCTGGGTAGTTGTTGGCAATGTTGAAAAGTCAGCGACGTTAGTCCAACATGTCCTTGAGCTTCTTCAGCGGGCGAACTCGCACGCTGCGGGAAGCTGGCTTGGGGTCTGCCCATTGTTCTTCACCGGTGCGTGGGTTTCGCACCTTCCGCTTGGGCTTAGCCGGCATGATTCGAACGACGACTTTGCACAAGTCTGGAATCGTGAATTGTCCGGGACCCTTCTTCGAAATCGCCTGCTTGACTTCCGACTGAAGGGCCTCGAACACGGACGCCACCTGCTTGCGGCTTAGCTCCGTCTTCTCTGCGATGTTGGTGAAGATCTGGCTCTTTGTCGGTGGCTTCTTCGAGGCTGCGGCCTTGGCCATCAGTAAACGCCCTTTCGCTAGGCAAAAAACGAGAAAAGCGTCACGCTACCGAGCGGACGGCATTGATTTATCTATGTTTCTTGACTGATGCAAGCCGCAGGGGCCATAAATTTGTTGGAATTTTGGCCAAATTTCGCAACTTCAGCGTACGAATCGGCGTTCGGTGCGGGGCAAACCGTCGTTCGGTGGACATCACGATCGGCCGCGCGGTGGGTCACGCAGGCGCCGCGCACGGTAGCACGCGGGACGCGAAAACTTCCCTCCGCATGTTCAGCGGGCTGGCGGTCGGTGGGCCCGTGAGATGGCTGCGGACGACCCGTTGCCCACAGGACCTTGGGGCGTGGATTTACCCGTCAGGCAGTGCCTCCGCCAAAGCTTCGGCGGATTACATCTGTCGCATGGCCCGATCCACCGAGTAGGGGCTGATCGATCGGGTCCGCCGTGACATCGAGAACCAGCTGTTGATCAAGCTGGTACGAATCGAGAAGGTGTTGACTTCCCGCATGGCCGCATCGACGGCTGCCGTTGGGGGTGCGGAACGGATTGTCGTGCGATCGCGACGGTCAGCTCTGACGGATTTTGTCGCGTTCGCTCGACGCACGGTAGAGGGGCCCTCACCTTCGCCAACCAGTGCATCGTTCGCGGCCTCCGCTTTTGCAGTTGCTGCTGCAAGATGCGGTTCGCTTTCGCCAACCAGCGCATCGCTTGCGGTCTCCGCTTCCGCGGTTGCTGCAGCGGCCACTTGGTAGTTGATCATGGTCGGCGATGTTGCGACGCGGAGCAGTTGGAATGTGCCCTCGACACCGCGTCGCTGTACGAGCATTGAGTTGGCGGTCGAAATCGTCGCCGTCACGTTCTGACCATTGCGGAGGGCCTGGAGCGTCAACTGCTGGCTGTTGCTTCCCAGGCTGGCGTTGGGGTTGCTCACGCCGCCCAGATCGCTCGCGCCGATCAGCCAGGTGTGCGCCTCGCCGGGGCGGACTGCCACGAGCACGGCTTGTCGAGGAGTTCGTCCAACGAAATCTCGAATGCTGATGTACTGAGGTGCCACCGGCCCGACGGAGAACCGAGTTTGCAGATTGTCGCTGGAGTTCAGCTCGGACTTCACGGTGGCCTGGGCCGCCTGCTGGCCACCCATCAGGAACGGGAGCGCTTCGCGGCGGAGCGTGTAATCCCCCGGCGCCCGATCCGAAAATACGAATGCTCCATCCGGAGCGGGTGTCGTGGTCAGGTCTACAGTGGTACCGAAGCTGTCCTTGCCCCCCAACTTGATCGCGTTGCGGAATGAACTGAACGCGCCTTGCGTGACTTCAACTTCACCGCCGATCTTCCGTGGAACGTAATCGACGACGTTCACGGTCACGTTTGCCGTGGCCGTCAGTCCTTCCGCATCTCGAATCGTGTAGCTGAATGTATCGCTGCCCAAGAAGGTGGCAGACGGCGGCGTATAGCGCAGTTGGCTGTCATCGATGGTGACGGCCCCCCCTGCGGATGGCGTGGTTACCTGAGTGATTGTCAGCGGCTGTGATTCCCCTGGGCCACTGTTGTCATTGCCCAGAACGGCAATCGCTGCGTTCGTGCTGCCTTTCAAGACGGCAATCGTATCGGCCGTCGCGACGGGTGGATCATTCACGCCGGTGACGGTAAATGTCACTGTCGCGGTCGCGGTGGCGCCGCCGCTGTCGCGGAGCGTGTACGTGACGGTTTCCGTCCCGGAGAAATTTGCCGCCGGACGATAACTGATGGCTTGACCGTCGCTGACGATTTGCACGGTTCCGCCCGCCGATGGTGTGCCCACCGCAGAAACTTGGATCGTCTCGCCGACATCGGATGTTGAATCGTTGGAAACGACCGGGAAGTTGGCAACGGCGGCGTCTTCGGTGACCGTGTATGCGTCATTGACTGCCGTCGGCGGCGGATTGGGAGTCGTTACGGTGATGGTTACGGTCGCAGTTGCCTGAGCGCCCGCCGTGTCGCGAATCGTGTAGGTGAAGGTTTCCGTACCGACGAAGCCACTCCGCGGCGTGTAGGTCAGTCGCGTCGCGTTGTTGGTGATCGTGACAGATCCGCCCGCCGAAGGATTGCCGACCGATCGAATCGTCAGCGTGTCACCGGGATCATTGCCGGTTAAGTCGTTGCTCAAGATATTGAGCACATTGTTGGTTGAGTTTCCGGAGATCGTAATCGCGTCCGCCACGGCCGTAGGCGGGTCGTTCACCGCAGACACATTGACGGTCATCGTGCCGGTCTGCTGGTTGCCATACTGGTCACGGGCGGTGTAGGTGAAGACATCGGTCCCAGAGAAATTTGCGACCGGCGTGTATTGCAGACGACTTCCCGAGTCGATGATCTGTACTGAGCCACCCGCGGAGGTGGAGCCGAAGGCCGTGATCGTAAGGGCCACATTGCTTTGCGGATCAATCGTGTCGTTCGCAAGGGGATTGAGCACGTTGTTGGCGCTGTCCTCCGCAACCGTCGCGGAATCGTTCGCTACGGTAAATGGCGATCGAATCGGGATGCTCGTTGATCCGTAGCTGACCTGATTTGTGGGAATCGCCTGGTCAACGTCGTAGAGCAGGATCGTGTTCCCGGAAATATCTGCAGGGTCCGCTGCCAGTACCGCAGCGCCGCTTCGCAAGGCACGCATCTGGACGCGAGCCAGCAATCGCTCTTCAGGTCCTAAAGGAGCTATTTGCGAACTGAATGCGCCCATCTCATCTACGATGCCAGGCGTGTTGACAGTGCCTTGTGGTCGACTCAGGTAAGGTGTTTGCAAGCTGATCGGGCTGTTTCCGACTACCTGCAACATCGAGGGATCATAGAGTAGGTCGACATAGGCGCCGAATACGCCTTCCGCCTCCACGCTTGTCCGTTGGTCCTGGACAAACACATTCACCAGAAAAGTCTGTCCAACTGCGATGGAAGTGAGCGGGGTTCCTTGCTCGGACACCAGTTCCAAACGAAAACCCGCGAGCGTCGTTTCCGTCACAACGACTGGGTATTCGATCGTCCGGGTATTGCCGGCGAGGTCCGATGTCGCGATCCGCAACGTACGTTGGCCTACCTGCGCCGCGGTCGGAGTCCAGTTGATGACCCCCGTGACCGGATCGATTGTCGCTCCGGCTGGCGGCGACTCAAGGCTGAACTGCAAGTCGCCTTGCGCTTCGTCGCTGTTGTAGAAGTCAAAGCGATAGGGGCTTCCCACTTTGGCGACCGCGGGAGGAGCGATCGAGTTGCCGGAGGGAGACGTACGATCGATCAAGATTTCCAGCGGCGTCGAGGGCGTGCCTTGACTTCCGCCAATGCTCTGGATCACCGTGATGGAGTAAATGCCGTCGGCGAGCGACCCAGCGTTCGCGGTCAGATCGATCGAACTGCCTGTGGCGGTTCCTCGAGCGATCTCAGTATTTCCAGCTCTGAGGATGACTTCCGCGCTGGGAGTCGTACCGTTGATCCTGAACTTCAGTTGGTTTGCACTTGTCAGGTTGTCCGAATCGCTGACGCCCGTGTCGCTCTCTGGGAGAAGGTCCACGGACAACGCGCTGCTGTTCTCTGTGAAAACGACTTGCAGCCGCTGCGTATCAAATGCGTCGACAGTGTCCGCCCCATCCCGCGCACGAACGCCCACAATAAACTCGACAGGCCCGGTGAACGTGTTTGATGGTGGAGTCACCGTGACCAGTCCGCTGGTGCTGTCGACCGTCAAGCCAAAGTCCATCGTGCCCTGTTTGGCAACATCGTAGGTGACGGCATTGCCCTCAACATCCGTGCTGCTCAATTGAATCTGCTTTGGCTTTCCAACTTCAGCGATGATCTTCGCTGGTAACTCACTCAGGAACGGCGCGCTGTTACTGGTGTCATTGACCACGTTGACCGAGAAGATCTGCTCATCGAACTCGCCATCTGCATTTGTGACACGAACCGTGACCTGAGCCGTTCCCGTCGCGTTCCCTACTGCCTTCAGCATCACCACGGCATTTTCTTCGTCGTCGATGATGTTGACGTCGCGAATCGTGATCGGATTCACTGGTCGGTCATTGACCAATGTGTCGGTTCGGCTGATTCCGTTGCGGACTGCCTCGCCTTCGACAAGCTGCCCGAAAACGGAGTGATTGAAGTCGAGCCTCCGCTGCGGTCCCTCGGTGATGAAGAACTGCGAATCGTTGGTGTCGTCGCTCGACTTGGCAAAGCTCAAAACACCCGAACCGTTGTGTTGCAGGTCCGGGTGAAACTGGTCATCGAAGTCACCAAGCGTCGAGCCGCCAGAACCTGTGCCCGTCGGGTCTCCCGTCTGGATCACGAAGTCGTCGATCACACGGTGGAAGATGATCTTGTTGGATGCGGTCTGATCGTAGAAGCCACTTTCGACCAGCTGAACAATCCGTTGCGTAACGCGAGGTGCTCGGTCCTCAAAGAGCTGAAAGACCATGTCCCCATAGTCATCCACCTTGATCAGCATGCTGCGGTTGCCAGTCAACACGGTCGCGGCCAGCAGATCCGGGTTGCTGCTGGTGACTGTCACGGTCAGCGGGCTGCCATTCGGATCGTAGGCATCGATCGGGATGTGCAGCGGTGAACCGATCGCAACCGTCGTGTTGGGAACTGGAACAAAGCTTGGCTTAATCCCTGTCGGAATGGCGATGCCACTCTGTGTGGAAAGCTCCGCCAGCGTCTGCAGTCCTACTGCACGCGTTTGGTCAGGGAATATCCACGTCGGCATGGACGTGATCTGCAGCGATTGAGCGATTGAATTGAATTCGCGGTCGGGATTCGTAACTTCGATGAAGTCCAGGTAATTGGCGCCGTCCTGGAACAGTGCCTTTTGAGCGGTGCAAACCGGACACCAGTCCGCGCCGTAGAACTTCACACCGGCTGCGGTCAAAGCCTTCGCGAAAGCGACCAGGTCCTGCGCTGGGGTCGCTTCTCCTTCCCCCACCGCGTCGTTCGAGAACAGCATCCAATCGGAACGCGCTGACGGCGATTCCGTCGGCAGCGCGTTGGCAATGTCAGCCTCCGCGGATTCTCCGTCGACCGGCGAAGCGTAGAAGTGACTCAGGGACTCTGTAGTCGGCGCGGCGGACAGCAGTTCCAAGTCCGCCGCCATCAACTCACGTCGCTCCAAAGCCTCCGTCGACAACGGTCTACTCTGCGGGGACCGCCGCCGATACGCAGGAAGTCTCCGGGCCAACCGGCGCAGAAATGACTCGTGGTGGCCTGCATCAGAAGAGCGAACTGTCATGATCCGCAACTTATGGAAGTAGTTTTCGTGCGATCGCGTGACTTGTTGGCAGGGGATTCGTGGCTCGAGTAGCGCCGACGCGCCCCGCTGATCCGCCGGTCGGTCGCCTCCGACGCGACCGTCCGGCCTCGGTTTCGTCGACCGGAACCCAGCACCATCGCCAGCAAAACCGATAAATCAGGCACAGCCTGCCCAGGGCGCGCATTTTCCCCACGCACGCCTTAGGTTTAGACGCATCGCCATTGCCTGGGTTCCCCCCCGGCAGCCAGTCCCCAACGTCTGGTTCCCTGCATCGCCGATGGTCTCCATCGCTGGATTAGGACGTCCGCGGAGCCTGGTGATCGAAACGCGAAAAAACGGCCCATCCGTCCGCCCAAGTTCCCCATTTCCAGCCCCACACCCCGATTCACCCCAATTAGGACAGGCATTATCCAAGCGAATTGTTGAAATAGGTGGATTGGGATGGATGGGGTGTTGGCGCAGGGGGTGCCTCCGGTAAGCCAGGAAGGCAGTGGGCGGGCAGGGCCTGGGGAGAGATCGGGGGACGCGGGGGGCAATCAAGGCGGGTCGTAGCCGCCCGGATGCCAGGGGTGGCAGCGGAGGATCCGCTTGGTGCCGCGCCACGTCCCGCGGATCGTCCCGTAACGCTGGATCGCTTCGACCATGTACTGGCTGCACGTGGGGGTATAGCGGCAATGGGCCGGCAGCAATGGGCTGATGCCCCATTGGTAAAACCGCACGAGCCCGATCGCGGCGCGTTGCGAACCGGCGGCGAGAAGGGTCAGCAAGGCTCTCATCGGCGCCCCCCCAATCCTGTTGGCTGCTGGTCCACGGCTGCTGCCTCGGAAATCAGATTCAGATCATGGCTCGGCGGGCAGGCATCGACCGCCCCGACCGGTTTCCGGAGCGCGAACCGGTCAGTGCTTTGCGGCGATCCGCCGTGTGAGAGCCACCATCGAATCGCAGACCTGCGCGAACGAGCCCGTCGCCCCACGACGAGGCCGGATGACGAAATCGTACCCCGAAGGTAACGACTCACGATGCTGACGAAAGGCTTCGCGCATCCAGCGTTTCCAGCGGTTGCGAAGCGCCGCGGAGCCTGTTCGTTTGGGGATCGCGGCGCCGATTCGTGAATACGACAAGGCGTTAGGCAGCCCAGCGACCACCAGCTGGCGATCCACCGCGACGTGACCCGTCTCGAGGACTTCGCGGAACCGGTCGGGATCGGCGATCCGCATCCGCTTGGGCAGCCGCTGCGAACCAGGCTCAAGGGATGGATGAGGATCGTCTACCACTGCAGGTCGTCGCGTGGTTCGAGTGGATTACGGCGTTCAAATTCCACAAGCAGATCCCGCGACTGTTCGTCCATCTGAGCTGGCAGGCGGATCTGCAGTTCGACATAGAGGTCGCCCACAGTTCCGTCGCGCTTGCGGACACCTTGGCCGCGAATCCTCAAACGTTTCCCGCTGCTGACGCCGCGCGGGATCGTCAGGCTCACGGCCCCATCGGGAGTGGGCACATCGACTTTTGCGCCGAGGGCTGCTTCACCGATCGTGATCGGCAGCTTCAGTTCCAGATCCGAGCCGCGCCGCGTGAAGAATCGGTGCGGTTGGACTTGGACGATCAGCAAGAGGTCACCCGCCGCCGCCCCGCCTCGACCCGGCGCGCCCTGACCGCGGAGTCGGATCTTTGAGCCACTCTCGACCCCCGGTGGGATACGGACGGTGATCGCATCGGTCTGGCCGTTGCGAGTCAGGCTGAGTTCCCATTGACCGCCGGTCACGGCGATGTTGAAAGGAATTTCGACCTGAGATTGCAGGTCTTCGCCCGATCGACGGCCTCGGTTTCGACTGCCTCGGCGGGCCCGCGCGTCTTCTGCACCGGCAAAGCCACCGAACAGATCCGCAAACGGATTGCTGCCACCCGAAGCGCCACCGAATATCTGTTCCAGGTCGACGCCGGTAAACGGATGGGCACCCGCTTGTCCGGCACCGCCCCCCATCATGTTGGCGAAATCCGGACCAAAGCGATCGTAAGCCTCCCGCTTCTTTTCATCGGATAAGACGTCGTAGGCTTCCTGGACGCGCTTGAACTTTTCCTGAGCCGACTTGTCGTCGGGGTTCATGTCGGGATGGTACTTCCGCGCCAGCTTGCGATAGGCCTTTTGAAGTTCTTCCTTCGAAGCGGTTCGCTCAATTCCAAGAATCTTGTAATAGTCTTCAGCCATCGTCGAGCAATTCACTCGGGGGGATGCCATGCGGCGAGACGATTCCAGCGTCTCATGCGATCGTCCCTTCCATCGGCCACGCTGACAAGCGGCAGGTCCGCGATGTTCCGCGTCGCGGCACACCCCGCCCCACGGAACCACCGTCGAGACCGCCGGCTTCCTGCGGAAAAAAATCATCCTCGGTGTACGCACGATCGATCGCCTGAGTTCGGGGGCGGTGGGCCGAAGCCAGGGCGATCCGCACGAACTAGGTTGGATAGAGACTGCCCTGGCAGTCTGGACCCCATCCCCGCACACGGATACGGGAGCGTACCTATGGCGCCTGGTGACCCCCGTTTCGGCTCGGTCGGACCTCAGATTTCCTCTACTACGTATTGCGTAGTACTGAGGACTCTCCTGGCCGGCTGCTGGCTGGCCTTCTCGTTTTCCGCAACTCCGGCTGTCGCCCAGGGCAAGCTGCAGTTGACGCTGGTCGACGACGCGGACGGAACACCCGTTGTCGGCAGGATGGAGGTCCGCAAGGGGCGTTCGAGCAAACCGATCCCGCTGAAAGGCGCAGTGAAATCGGGCCGCTATTGGCTCGTCCCCGGACCGTTAGAGCTGTCACTTGCGCCGGGCGAGTACTCATTTCACATCGAACATGGACCGGCCTATCGGCTGCTCGATGGTGAGTTCGTGATCGAGCGGAGCAGTGGGGATGCTCGCGAACTGAGACTGGTCCGCATCGCGGACATGGTGGCCGAAGGTTGGCATGCAGGGGATTTGTGTTCGGCGGTCCGCACGGATGAACTAGCTGAGTGGCTGCGGAGTGAGCAGTTGGCGGTAGCGGTGCAGGTTGCGGAAGAGCCATCTGCCAAATCTGTGAACCAATCTCCCATGTCGCGATCCGCGAGAGATGCAAATCCGTCGAGCCCTCGCGAAGCTGGCAAGGGGCCAGCCGCAATTCAGCCGGGCCAGCAGGCGGTTGGTCAGAACCGAGGGCTCGTGCTGATCGACAAGTCGTCTTCGGACTCAGCGGCGGCTGACAAGCTGCCTGCCATGGGACTGTTAGGCCGGGCCGCGACGGATCCCGAACGATTTCATGTGGCTCTCTGCGATCCATTTGCGTGGAATTTGCCTTTGTGGCTAGCCAGCGGCCAGATCGACTCGTTTGCGCTGCTGGCCGAACATCAGAACCAGTCGCGTGGTGCTGCGAAGATTGCGGGAAGACCTCCTGACCGTCCCGGTTTTGGTGGTCCGATCGGGCCAGGGCGTTGGACTGAGTTTGTCTATTGGAAAATGCTCGACGCCGGCATACGAGTTCCACCGGTTGCCTGCAGTGGCAGTGGCTTTGTCGACAACCCTGTGGGCTACAACCGTGTGTGGGTGAATGTCAAAGAGCCGTTTACTTTCGAGCAATGGTGGAAGGGACTGGAAGCGGGGCGCACCGTAGTCAGCAATGGGCCATTACTTCGACCGCGATTGTCCGGCGAGGCCTGCGGGTCGAGTTTTCGCTGGGACCCCGTGACGGATGCCGCGGAGGGATTAGAGCTCGGATTGGAACTCAAGCTTTCGATTCGTGAGCCGATGGAGTACATCGAGGTCATTCACAACGGTCGGCCGTTGTACAGTGTGCGGCCCAAGGAGCTGCAGGCCGCTGGTGGCAAACTTCCCCTGGTCCGAGTGATGGAACCGGGCTGGGTGATCGTTCGCGTCGTCACGAATCATCCGGATCATCTGAGAATGGCGTGTTCGGCGCCTTGGTACATCGCTCCAGCGGGGCAGGCGCCCGTGCGTCTCGAGGCGGTTGAGTTCTTTCAAGCATGGCTGCGCGAAGCGCGCGACCGCTACCGCGCTGACAAGAAACTCAGCGACAGCGACCCGATTGCCGACGAGCAATGGGAGCAGGCCGAGGCGTTCTGGCGCGAGCGGGCCGCGTTGGCGACCCAACACACCCGGGACTGACCTGCAGTTCCGTTGGTTGTGGAATCTAGCGAACCGGGTACAGGGCGAAGAACTGCTCGTGGACCGCCTGAACGATCTGGTTGATCCGGGACTGCAACTGGTCGATGTACTGGTGCAGTCCGAAGGCGATGATCTCTTCCACGGATGTATAGACCAGTTCGCTGCGGAGCCGGCCGAGGAGTTGTTCAACAGGGTTGGCAAAATCGTCGGCGGGGGTTTCGTCAATCGCGTGCAGCGAACGCAGTGCCAGATCGCAACAGTGCAGTACGGCTCGCGGAAATTTGCGATCAAGCATCAGGAATTGCACGACCCGTGCCGGGATAATCTGAAGATAGCGCTGACGGTACATTTCGAATCCGCTGACGCTTCGCAGCACGGCCGCCCACTGCAGGTCATCGATCGGACTGCCTACATCCCGCAGAGAGGGCAGCAGGACGAAGTACTTGACGTCAAGAATTCGACTGGTTTTGTCGGCTCGCTCGAGCATGCGACCCAGCCGGAGAAAGTGCCAGCTTTCGCCGTGGGAAAACGTGGCGTTAGTGACTCCATTGAACTGGTAACTGGCCTCGCGGATCCGGACGAAGAAGTCATAGGGGTCGGCCAGAATGCTCTGCATCTGACTTCGTGCACCGACCAAGAGGTGATGGAAGCTGTTGACCGATTCCCACATTTCCGAGCCAATCACATCGCGGATGCCGCGAGCCGCTTCCCGCGCCAGCGCGACGCAATTGGCGATAGAGTTGTGATAGCGATCGTCAAATGCCAGGAACTCGATCACATTGTTCCGGTTTGCCTCTGCGTACAGTTCGCGGAACCGGTCTTCATCGCCGGTGGTCATGACAAGCGGCAACCACTGTTCCGCCACTTCCTGAAGCAGATCGGGTCCCAGTGCTAATTGGACCTCGATGAACCGCGCCAAATTCTCGGCGCGTTCGATGTTCACGCTCATCCAGTACAACGCTTCCGCTACACGGCTCAGCATGCCCGTGCCTCATTCCTGTCTCGAGAACCAATCAGTCGCCGCCATCCCCGCCATCAATCGAGGAGGTCTTTGCGGACCGAGTCGTTGGCTGTTGCCGGAATCCAACCTTTGTGCTTGCTAGGGACCGGCGAGCACCCAGGTATCTTTACTTCCGCCGCCCTGTGAGGAGTTGACCACCAGGGAGCCTTCCCGCAGCGCGACCCTCGTCAGTCCGCCCGGCAGGACGAAGATGTCGTCGCCGTACAGAATGTATGGTCGCAGGTCCACGTGTCGTCCGACGAGCCGTCCTTCACAGATGGTCGGCGCGCGCGACAGGCGAAGCACGGGCTGCGCGATGTAATTGCGAGGATTTTCTGTGATCTTTGCCGCGAATTCGGCCCGCTGGTCCGCGGTCGATTGCGGTCCCATCAGCATTCCGTAGCCACCCGCTTCCGCGACGGCTTTCACCACCAGTTGCTCAAGATGGTTGAGCACGTAGTGGCGGTCCTCGTCTCGGTGGCAGAGATACGTCGGCACGTTTGGCAGGATCGGTGCTTCGCCCAGGTAGAAGCGGATCATCTCTTCCACGTAGGCATACACGGCCTTATCGTCGGCGACCCCCGTCCCGGGTGCATTGGCCAGCGCCACGCGACCGCTGCGGTAGACCTGCATCAACCCCGCCACGCCCAGCATCGAATCGGGGCGGAACACCTGCGGATCAAGGAACAGATCATCCACGCGACGATAGATCACGTCGACGCGCTCGAAGCCACCGGTGGTTCGCATCGCGATGTGATTGTCTCGCAGCACCAGGTCGCGACCCTCTACCAATGGCACACCCATCTGCTGTGCCAGGAAACTGTGTTCGTAATAGGCGCTGTTGAATGGGCCCGGCGTCAGGACAACGACTCGCGGTCGATCGACCTGATGCGCCAATGAGAGCAGCATCGACAGCAGACGGCTCGGGTAGTCGTCCACGGGCCGGATGTGGGAAAGGTCGAACAGCGAGGGAAACGTGCGTTTCATGACGGCTCGATTCTGAAGCACGTATGAAACGCCCGATGGACAGCGGAGGTTGTCCTCCAAGACGTAGACCTTGCCCGAATCGTCGCGAACCAGATCACAGCCGTTGATGTGGCACCAAACACCGCGTGGCGGATGCAAGCCGCGGCAAGGTTCACGGAATCCGCTGCAGCTATCGATGATGAACTCCGGAACAACGCCGGCGCGAACGATCTCACGATCGTGATACACGTCTTGGATAAAGTGATTCAGGGCACGCGTTCGCTGGCGGAGTCCGGCTTCGATATGCCGATACTCGGCGGCAGCCACTGGCCGAGGAATCACATCGAAGGGAAAGATCTTCTCGACGCCCTGGTTGTGTCCGTAGACGTTGAAGGTGATCCCCATTCGAAACAGAGCCCGCTCGGCCATACCCTGGCGACGCAAAAGCTCCTCGCTGGGCATGTCGTTGAGCTTGCGGACCAGCAGTTCCAGGCCTGGCCGCGCGGCACCCTCGGGACTCAACAGTTCGTCGTAGAAGCCTCCCGCGTCATACGCATCAAAGGCGCCCCCGTGGGCGGCAGGCGGCGCGAATGGAGAACCAGCATTCATCTCGGTCCGGCTCCGGAGTTCAACGGCGTTCGCAGTACGACAGCCCACGCCACTGCCTCGAGCAGATTCGGCGCGAATCGGATCTGGAGGCACGGGGGTGAGGTCTAAACCAGATTGACCACGTCCACCTTCACCACCAGGGTATGTCGTCCACCGCCTGTGGCGACTCCTTGTACGGGGGCGACATCATCGTAATCGCGCCCGCGGGCCACGACGATGTGGTCGACGTGTACCCGGCAATTGTTCGTCGGATCGTAGTCGTGCCACCCAGCGGCTCCCGCGAACAGGCTGATCCAGGCATGGGAGGCGTCCGCTCCGACAAGCCGAGGCTGTCCGGCCGGCGCTTCCGTGCGGAGGTAGCCGCTGACATACGCCGCGGCCAGGCCATGCGAGCGAAGCAGGGCCAGCAGGACGTGAGACAGATCCTGGCAAACCCCGCGACGCCTGGCGAAAACCTCGGCGACACCCGTCTTCACATGGGTCGCTTCCGGATCAAACACAAAGTCTTCGTGGATCCGCTGGGCCAACTCGTCTACGGCTTCGAACACGGATCGACCAGGCCGCAACGACTGTGCGGCGTACTCGGTCATCGCATCGCACCAACGGACGCGCGGGGACGGATACGCAAACTGGGCCGCTGCCAACCAGAGCGGCATCGTCGGCGAGCGCAGCCCGTCCCGAATCATCTCCCAGGCGATATCTGGATCGGCCGTCGGCCATGGACGTTCGATGGCCACTTCACTCTCGGCAAGCAACGTAAGCCGTTGATGGGACCGATGGATTTCCAGATAGTGGACCAGATTGCCAAATGCATCACGGTGGGATGTCAATAGCGATGGCAGCGGATCGATGTTCAGGTGAAAGCGATAGACGACCTGACCCAGGCTGTCCAAGGGATGGAGATGCAGAAAATTGGCGCAGCCGGCCGCGATCCTACTGTTGAGATATGTCGTCTCATGACGGACTCGATAGCGGGCCGTCATTCGCTCGGTGACGTTCATCGAGTTCGACGGTTCACTGAAGCCGTTCATCCTGCGGCACCCTCCACACCTCCAAAGCCGCTCGCGGCCTGTTCCGGAGAGAGGTACTGGCGCACGAGTTCTTCCGAGAACTGCTCTAGAGTTTCCAGCACCGCACGCAACTGATGCGATAACCCGAAGCCTTGTTCAGCCTGAACATCCAGTAAGTTGACCAGCTTAGCGGCGCTGATGGCAAGCCGTCGTGCAGGCGATGGCACCGGTCGTTCGGCCTCGTGCGGCAACTGGCGCGACAAATCCTCCATCGCCAGAACCTGGTAGGCGAGTGAACGCGGATTGGTTGCGTCGGTCAGCAACAGATCCAGTGCGGGCACCAATTGCAGATCATGCAGGTAGCGTGCCCGGTACGTCATCCAGCTGTCGGCGATTTCCAGGGCGGCCTGGATCAAGCCCGGTTCGCTCGGCTGCCTGTTCAACCAGTCGGCCAGTCGAATGCTGTTGACGCCCCGTTCAAGCCTTCTTCCGATTTCCAGGAACCGCCAACCTTGGGTCCGAGTCATGCTTTCGTTGGCCAAGCCGCCAAGCGCAGCAAGTTGCAGCAAGACGCGCGAGACCCGTGCCAGGGCATCACTGATGTCACGCTCACCGATCGTTGCGGCCGATGCAGAGGGTTGCAGCTCGGCGATGATGTACCACGCATCCAGCGACAGGCGGTCGCGGACTCCATTGGCAGTCTGACACACCAGTTCACAATGCGCGGCAAGACTCGATTCGCGCTGTTCGTCGAACACAGCTGCCAGCAACTGTGATTCGACGGGGCCTGTCGGCAGCGTGTCAATCCATCGAGCCTCGACGTACTCCTGCAGGAGCGGTGCCATCTCGGGACGGCGGCTCGCGTCGACTTCCCCGACCAGACGGACCAATCCCGCACGCAGCCAACGGGCTTGGCCTTCTGTGCGTTCTGCGTACCGGCCGAGCCAGAAGAGATTGTCAGCCGCTCGGCTCGGGATCAGCCCGGGGCTTCGTCGCAAGCGGAGCCGTTCCCCGGGAGGCGGCAACAGTGTCAAAGGCTCAACCGGATGATCTGAGAGCACCCACACATCTTTGCTCAGCCGACCGGCGAGCACGCCGTTGTCAAGTTCGAAGGGAGTATTCGCCACGCGCGCCAATCCACCCGGCAGCACGTGGTAGCCAATTGCGGTTGCCACGGCAAACACCCGAAGCGCGACGTATTCGGGTTGCCATCGATCGCCTTCCCAGACTGGCGCTGTACTCCGCGCGACGCGCTCTTGAGCGACCAGCCGTTCAGGACAACGCTCGAGCAGCGGCTCGGCTTCCTCCGGTGTGAAACACTCGCCGTCTCGGACCCGGTGGGGAAGGTAGGGATCACGGCGAAATGCCGGTCGCAGGGCGAGTTCGGTGAGCCGTTCGCGAACGAATGACAACTCGGGGGACTGGCCGCACCACCAAGTGGCTAAAGACGGCAGACGCAATGGTTCACCCAAAAGAAAATCGGCGACGCCCGGCAAGAACGGATTGAGGGCACGGCTTTCCAGCAACTCGCTGCCCAGCGGATTGATCAGGCCCACGCGATCGGCACGAAGCGCTTCGACCAACCCCGGCACTCCTGCTCCGACCTGTCCGCCCAGCTCCAGAGGATCCGTATTTCGGCCCAAAACGCGGCGGAAGATTGCATCGACAGGCAGCAGGCCGCCCAGCGTTTTGAGCATCACGCGTCGATCCCGAACCGTCAGATCTCCCGCTTGAACCAAGTCGAAGCCAAGGTACCGCGATAGATACGCGTCTTCGAAATGGTTGGGGCTGTCCGGGCCGGGACCCCACAGGACCGCGCGAGGACGATGTCCGCCGTGAGCCACAGAGGACCGCACCACAGCGGATTGAAGATCCCGATAGAAACCGGCGAGCCGCTGCACCTGAGCATGTCGAAATGCTGTCGCAAAGGCCTGCGACATCGCTAGCCGATTCTCCAGGATGTATCCCAGACCTACGGGCGCGTCGCTGCGATCGGCAATGACCCACCAGGTTCCATCGGGGGCGCGGGCCAAATCGGCTGCGTAGAGCACCAGCATCCGTTCCCGCTGTGCAATGCCGTGTAACGGCCGCAAGTAGCCAGGATCGTTGAACAACAGCGAACTGGGCAACCGACCGCTATGCAGAAGTTCCTGCGGGCCGTACAGATCGCAGAGCACTCGATTCAGTAGCTCGGCGCGCTGGGCAATTCCGGCACTGAGTTGATCCCAATCCGCCTGCGTGAAGACCAGTGGCATCGCGTCCAGACGCCATGGTCGTGGCGCGTCGGGCGCATCGCCAAGCGCCGTGTAGACCATCCCGCTTTCGCGTACCAGTCGGTCGACCCGCTGTCGCCGTCGCTCGAAGGCCGGATCCCCCGGCGTCCCGGCATGTTCCAACCAACGGACGTACGCAGGGCGAACTTCTCGCTGCTCGGTCAGCAGCTCATCAAAGCCACCCACCGCCAGGTCATAATCGCTGAGCCAGCCCAGCGCTGTGCGTGTTGTTTTGACAGGCTCTTCAACTCCGCTCATCGATCCCTCGGCGGAAGCAAACCAAGTCGCAAGCAGCCATCCCTTCACACGACAGGTGTCAGGGGTTCTGCTCTACACTCGTGCACCGTCAGTGGCTTCATCGTCCTTGAAGCCAGGCCTTGCGCAGCATAGCTGATCAGGCGAAGCACGGCCGGGCAAGTCCGGAAGGGCGGGGAGGATTCCGACCGGGACTGTTCCAAAGCCGGGGTGGCAGGCCATAGTGACCGTACCGTCGTTCCGGTCGAAAGGCTGATCCGCCGGGTAACCCGTCAAGATCCTCCCTGGTGCACGCGCTCGATGGGCGGCATTCCATGAACCACAGCGATTCCCAAACGTCACCGTCGTCGCTGTGGGATGGCTCGCAATCGATCGGTTACGAGCCTTGGCGGGAGGCGTATCCTTGGGTCGGCGAGTGGTTGACGCTACGGGATGGACGCCTCCACTACATCGACGGTGGGGCTCCCACGGTTGCCAGCACGCAGCTCAGAGCGCCCCAGACGATCCTCTGCGTTCACGGGAACCCCACCTGGTCCTATTACTTTCGCCAAGTGGTTTCGCGGTTCGGCCGATCGGCACGCGTGGTCGTGCCCGATCACTTGGGAATGGGGCTCAGCGACAAGCCGAGCGGTGCCGTCTATACCTATGCCGCGCATCGCGACCGGCTGGTGCATCTGATCGACCATCTTGATCTACGTTCGATCACGCTGGTGGCTCACGACTGGGGTGGCGCGATCGGCTTGGGGGCCGCGTTGCAGCGGCCTGGACGATTTTCTCGCCTCATCTTGCTGAACACGGGCGCATTTCCACCGCCCTATGTCCCCTGGCGAATTGCCATCTGTCGATGGCCGCTGCTCGGACCGTTTTTGGTTCGAGGCTGCAATATTTTTGCGCGGGCGGCGATCCATATGGCGATGTCGCAACGACGGCTGTCAGCTAGAGATCGTCAAGGTTTGCTGTATCCCTACGACAGTTGGGCCCACCGGATCGGTATCTGGAACTTCGTCCACGACATTCCGATGCACAGTGATCAGGCAACATGGCGAGAACTGGCGCAGTTGGAGGTCGGACTGCAGCAGCTCCGTCACCTGCCAGTGACGTTGATCTGGGGGATGCGTGATTGGTGCTTTCGACGGGAGTGTTTGACGCGACTGCAACAAGCCTTTCCCGACGCACGAACGGTTGAACTTGCCGACGCCGGACATTACGTCCTCGAAGATGCACCCGACGAAGTGCTTCACGAGATCGCCGAAAGTTGTCGCCTGAATGAAGGATGAGGCGGTGACTGCCACGGATCTGGCCGCGACGTTGGAGCGAGCTTGCCTGTTAGAAGCGGCTGCTCCGAAACTCGGCAATGTCCACCCCGGTGCCGCGTTTCATGATCTCGCTTTCAAGCACTTCGCCGTGGCCGCGCGCGTCAGCAGCAGACCATTGGCGAAAAGTGATGCGACCGGCGTAGGGCCGGCGATCCTGGAGGCGGCCCGTGCGACTCGCGCGGCAACAGGCACAAATCCAAATCTCGGGATCCTGCTTTTGCTCGGTCCACTTGCCGCGTCCGCCGCCGTTTCCCGCGCTGCCCGCCCTGCATCGACGATCGCTCGACAGCTCCCGCAAACGCTCGCCAACATGACGACGGAAGACGGTCGAGCGGTGTACGAGGCTATCCGCGTCTTGCAGCCCGGCGGCCTGGGTGAAACCGTCGACATGGACGTCCAACAGGTCGAACAGCCGCCCGATCTGCTGATGGCGATGCGGGCGGCCGCGGGTCGCGACCGGATCGCCCGACAGTATGTTACGGCGTTTCATGATGTGTTCGAGCAGATTGTCCCGATGCTCGAGCAGGCGCGAGGCAACCGGCCGCTGGCGCGAATCGCAGATGCCCATGTGCAGCTGTTGGCACGCTGGCCGGATTCCTTGATCGAGCGAAAATGCGGTCGAGAGCTTGCCGAGCAGGTTCGGCGGATGGCGGACAAGACACTCCTGATCCCCGACGGTCCCGAGCGGCTTTCGGCACTGATGGAACTTGACTGCTTCCTCCGCGAAGATGGAAATCGTCGCAACCCTGGGACTACCGCCGACCTGATCGCGGCGGGGCTCTTCGTCGGATTATGGGAATCACGGGGCTGGATGGCGGACACTTCGGCAATCGACCGCGAGCTGGAAAACGCGATGGCTCGGGCTTGACGATTCGTGACAGTCTCTTCGATGACCGCCCAACAATCCACTGCGGTTCCGCCATTCAGGAGCTTTCAGCAACGATGAACGCCGTAGGTTATCGAGTCGAGATCGCCAAGGAATCGTTCGTGTTCTCGGCGGCGCATTTCATCACATTCAACCGAGATATTTGCGAGCGCATTCATGGGCACAACTACGGCGTCCGCGTGATCGTCGAAGGACCGCTGGATGAAAACCGGTACGTTGCCGACTTCATCGCGCTGCGCGACGCAATTCTGGCTGAGACTCAAGCGTGGGATCACCATGTCCTGCTTCCGGACCGCCACCCCCAGATAAGCGTCGCTCATGAAGGCAACGAAGTGATCGCGCGTTTCGCCGAACGACGCTGGGTGTTCCCTGCCGAGGATGCGATCATCCTGCCCGTCGCGAATACAACGGCGGAAGAACTGGCCCGTGTGCTGGGCGAACGGATCATGGTTCGCGTCGGAGATCTGTTCGGGCACCAGATCTCCATGATGGAAGTCTGGGTCGACGAAAACCACGGGCAGTGGGGAATCGCCCGCATGCCATGGCAGGGCCGAACCTGATCCGATGGTTCGCAGGCGGTTGGCCCGTCAACTGCTCACAGCGGGAAGCCTGGTCGAAATCGGAGTCCGCCCGGACTCAATCTCAAAAGTCGTACCAGATTCCGTATCCCACCTGGGCTCCGTGGGAGTTGAAAAAGGAAAGCTGCGGGCTGTTGCCATTGAGATAGTGGAAACCCGTCCGCAACAGGCTCCGCTGGGCATTCGACCGCCAAGCCCATCCAATCTGGACCACCAGGTTCCCGCCGTAGTTCAGTTCTTCCCTCAAGTGGCCATTGATCGCGAAGAACGGCGCTCCGTGAACGCCCGTCGGCGCTCGAGGCGCATAGTCGAGGCCAAACAGGAATTCCCATTGCTGGCTGACTGCTTCGTAGAACGCCCACGCTGCTTCGGCGTAGATCCGCAAGTCGGGGCTGAGCCAGTAAGCATTCCCGAGAATCAACGCATCTCGACTGAACGCCTGACGCTCGAAATCGGGGTTCTTGTAGACGAACTCATCGCCCAAGTGCGAACTGAGATGATAGTAGCCGGTTCGCACCTGATAACGACCGAATGAGATGCCAATCGGCACGCCCGCTCGAAAGTCGACGCTCCGCACGTCGCGCTCTTCTTCCATATCCAGCCGCAGTTGTGCCGAGCCTTCCACATCGACTTGGACGCCACGCGGAAAGATCAGGTCCCCGTCACTGTAGCGATACACTCCAAATCGTCCGCCAAGGTCGCCATCAAGCAGCGTGGAATCCTCCTGCGCATCGACGAATACGACGGCTAACCGGGACGCCTTCACATCTGCCAGATAGAACGGATAAAGCGTCGGACCACCCGGGAGGAATTCATGCCTCCAAGTCGGCCCAGCCCATGTCCGTGGTTCCAGATCGATGTCGCCGGCTGCATACGGATCGAAACGGGTGTAGTCCTCATCGAAGTCGGAAATCGATGACTCTTCGAGCAGCGACTCCGTCGCCCAATCCGAGTCAGGTAGCGTATCCACCAAGGCAGAGCGACTTGGAGGGGCGGTGGACTGCCTTGAGGAATCTGCGCGCGAACCCGTGGCCGGTGGGGAAACCGATTCAGGCGCTGGGCTTTGGCTCGTTGTACGGCCCGAATTACTACTCGCCGTTGGGTTCGACGTGGCCGACGAGATCTTCGCCGGTTCGCCCGTGGGCAACCAAACACGCTGTGCTCGGGCCTGGCTCGCCACAGCGAAGGTAAAGACCCCCACCGCGATTAGTCGCACCGTATGTCTGTGGATGTCGAGCGGCATGCGAGTGTTGATCGCCAGTGGAATGACCGTTGCCGTCACGCGGACCGTCGGCATCGACCGCGGTGTTATCGGCAAAACCGACCCGATGCGCTTAATCGGAGTGAAGCGAATGCCTTACCCAACTGTCGCCTTCACGCGAACGTCCTCCGCAAGGACTCCACACCTTGCCGGCCGAGACTAGCAAAAGGGGGGAATCGATCGAAAGGCCGCCTCCAGTGAGCTACCCTGTATAACGTAGTAGCGATTCTAGGCAGACCGGCCGGCTGAGTGCGGTTGTTCGGAAGGTGGCAGGGAGGCGGCAGGCGCCAGAATCGGGACACGGAGAGTTCGGGACATAAGGAAGTCGGGACACAAGGAATGTGGGATGGCGGATCGAGAACTGCAGGCGGATCTGGTGGTCGTGGGCGCCGGCTTGGTAGGACTGGCGACCGCCTGGACATTTGCTCAACGGCACGCGGGGACGCGAGTCCTGGTACTCGAAAAGGAAAGCCGTGTCGGGCTGCATCAGAGCGGCCGCAATTCCGGGGTGCTTCATTCCGGGATCTACTACAAACCCGGGTCGCTCAAGGCACTCACCTGTCGAGCCGGCTTGAGAAAGCTCGAGCAGTTCTGTGAGGAACATTCGATCCGTTGGCAGCGGTGCGGCAAGTTGATCGTGGCCGTCAACGAGGGAGAGCTGCCGGCGCTTGAAGAGCTGGAGCGGCGTGGCCGCGCCAACGGGGTGTCCGTGGAGCGGCTGGGACCGAATGAGATTCAGCAGTGCGAACCCCATGCGGCAGGGATCGCGGCACTCCGCGTGCACGATACCGGGATCATCGACTATGCAGGAGTCTGTAAGCAGTTGGTGGGCCTGTTGCATCGGGCGGGCCATCGCGTCGTGACGAGCGGCGAAGTCTTCGACATCAAGTCCACCGCCGGTGGCGTCGAGTTGAAGACGCGTGCAGGGGGCGTAGCGGCCGGACACCTCATCAACTGCGCTGGTCTCTACAGCGACCGATTGGCCCGCATGGCAGGCTTGCAACCGGCAGTTCGAATCATCCCGTTTCGCGGCGAGTACTACGAGCTGAAACCTGGGCGACGCGAACTCTGTCGCAATCTCATCTACCCAGTGCCCGACCCCGCGTTTCCGTTTCTTGGCGTGCATCTGACTCGAATGATCGACGGGTCCGTGGAATGCGGGCCCAACGCGGTCTTGGCTTGGGCTCGAGAGGGTTACCGCTGGACGAATGTTTCGCCCCGAGATCTTTGGGATACCGTGTCCTTTCCCGGGTTTCGTCAGCTAACGCTGAAGTACTGGAAGACCGGGCTGGGCGAAATGAAGCGATCGCTCTGGAAGGGGGCCTTTGTTGCGGCTCTTCAGCGGCTCGTGCCGGGACTGCGAAGCGATGATCTGACGTCGCCACGGGCAGGCGTCCGTGCGCAGGCGGTCCGTGAGGATGGCCAGCTTGCAGATGACTTTCTATGGATGGAAGGCTGGCACCAGCTGCATGTCCTCAATGCGCCTTCTCCCGCGGCGACAGCCTGCCTCGCGATTGCCGAACAGATTACCGACCAGCTGTTCCTGGCTTGAGTCCAGCGGGTGACCGAGCAACGTCGCCGAAGATGCACTTCAATAAAAAAACGGCGAGGTTCTTTTGAACGCTCGCCGTGTCTCGCTTGGTGGGCTAATCCCGACCGGACCGCGACTACCAGTTGTACTGCAGTCCGAAGTCGATGCCCTGCAGCCAGTAGCTCGAATCCTTGAAGGCGAACTGCGGATAATCTCCTTCATCCAACCCGCCTTGCTGCGTGCCGTCGATTTGCCGGTCAATCAGATTGCCGGCCAGTGCGACGTTGTCGAAGTACAAGAACGTGTAGCCAATCGTTGCCGTCCAGCGCTGGTTGATCGCATAGCCCAGCTTCAAATTCAGCTCGGGGATGAAAGTGAACTCGTCCCGCTTGTAAGTTCCGATATTCGAGGGTAAGGCGAAGATCCCGCCATCGCCTTCAATCGGAGGCGCGTTCGGGTCGAGCGTCAGCGAGCCACCGATGATTTGGACCTCTTGACGCATGTTGCCGAGGTGCATCTTGAACAGGTGTTCAAAGATCAGCCGGCGACGTTGCATCCGTCCTTGGAAGCCGAAATGTCCACCGTGGAAGTTGTTATCCACGAAGAAGCCGTCCGCGTAGAGCTCGGCGCCGTCGGGAATCAAGTCGCCGTTGTCCAAGTTCGCGGTCGCACTGACCAGCGTGAAGTCGTTGCGGAGCAGCTGATAGGTGTAGCCGCCGATCAAGTCAAACCTGTGGTTTCCAACCTCACAGAGACGAACCCGCAGATAGGGTTCGACACTGATGAAATCCATGTCGTCATTGGCCTGAACGAACCCTTGGGTAAACCCGCTATCCGGATCTCCCCCGGCCAGGTCGATCACGCTTTCCAGACCCGTGGTGGTCTCAAAATAGGGGATGCCCAGGGGGCGCGTGCCGTCGCTTTCCGTGGTGAACGGCGCATCGAGGCTTCCCAGATAGGTGAAACGGAAGCCGACCCCAAAGTCCTCACAGTTTCCCAGGTAGCGTCCCAAGTCGAATCGGAGGCCGATTTGCGGATCCGGGGCGGTGGGTCCGCCGTAGAGGACCTCGGTGCCCGGCAATCCGAGGATCGGCAGATCGTCGCCGGGCGCGGTGGCGACAAGAGGCGGCAACTCACGATTGCGGCCCCACCACAGCAACGTATCAAACTCTCCCCACCACCGATTCCAAGCAACGTGCCGACCGTGTCGCCTGACAGGGGTAGTGCATGTGTCGCAATCGATGTCGATGGGTTCGGACACCGTCGATGGCGTGATTTCACTGTCACTGGCAGATTCGGACTCGGGCTCATCGAGCAATGCGCTTGTGAGCCGAGGGATTGCCGGTGAATCTTCCGACGCGCGGAACGTGGCAGGCTGTGTGCGCACGACGACGCCGTCCGACAGCTCGGGAGCTGGCTTCACGATCTGCACGGTGTCACCGATGTTGTGGACGGCATCCCCCACATGCTGGATGCCATCGCCCACATGCCGTTCGGCAGCGGGACCGGCCGGAGCAACCAACTCCGGAGGAAATGCCTCTTGGGCGGCAACTACCCATGGACTGCCAAAGCTCAGAGCAGCCATGAGCGACAGTTTCGTCCAGCGCATCGGTTGAACTCGCTAAATGCAAAACGGAGGCTATGATCCCATCCATCGAATCGGCCGGTCTTTGGCTCAGCTGAAGCAAGCTGAGGTGAATCGTTACAGATTGCCCATTTTTACAAGTGGCCCTTGGAATTCCGTTTCGTCTCCAGCTTTTGGGTACGCTTGAGGGGGCCTCCGACCCGGACACGCCGCAGCCCGGACACACCGCGCGCTGCATCTTGCGAAGGATTTCGCGGTGGATTGCAGAACCGTTCCACTACTAGAGGGAGCAATTGTTATCCCATGCACGTTCAATGACCCGCACGATTAAATAGAGCACTTGGCTGAAAGGCCGGGAGGTTGGTCGGGAGCATGCTGGGTGTGGCGGCTGGTTCAGAAGGGATTGGTTGGCTGAATCGAAATCGGCAGAGGAAGTACTTCGGGCAGTCGAGGAAACGCAAACTGTGAATCGATCAGGCGCTTCGGATGAGCTTGCCGAGGTTCGGGAGGGCGATCCTCGGGCTGAAAGGCCGAACAATTCCGCCGCAGTCAGTTGGTCGATGCTGGGCTGGGGTGGATTTAGTCCGCGGGTGATGCGGTGGAAGGGACTGCTGGAAAAGATCCAGGCCTTTGAGCCCGAGTTGCGTTCGATCCGTGATCCGGAGCTGCGGAAACGAAGTTTGAAGCTACGGTACGAGGCGAAAGCGGGCACCGCACTGGGGAGTCTTTTGCCGGAAGCCTATGCGCTGGTGCGAGAAGCCGGGCGACGAGCGCTGCGGATGCGGCACTTTGAAGTGCAGCTCGTCGGTGGGATCGCTCTATACGAGGGCTGTATTGCGGAAATGCAGACGGGCGAGGGAAAGACGCTCACGGCCACGCTTCCTCTGTATCTGCAAAGCCTCCGTGGGAAAGGGGCTCATTTGGCGACGGTGAACGACTATCTTGCCGAGCGCGATGCGGACTGGATGCATCCGCTGTTCTCTTTGCTTGGCGTTTCGGTCGGCAAGATTCTGACTCCGATGGGGCAGGGGGAGCGCCGCAAGGCCTATGCCTGCGATGTCACTTATGGGACAGCCAAAGAGTTTGGTTTCGACTTCCTCCGCGATCGCCTGCTGCTCCGTGCGCAGGACCGTCTCGGCAGCCAGCTGCTGGGTGAGCCATCTTCACACTCAGACGGGACGGGTGACCAGCCGGTGATGCGCGGAATGCATTTCGTGCTCGTCGACGAAGCCGACAGCATCTTGATCGATGAAGCGCGCACGCCGCTCATCATTGGGTCGATTGAAGATGAGGTTCGCGACCAGATTTTGGCAACGTATCGCTGGGCGGCGGACTTGGCAGGGCAGCTCGTCGAGCACGAGCACTTTACGGTCGAGCACGACACGAAGAAGGTGGAGTTGACCAGTCGCGGGCGACAGACGGTGCGAAGTTCGCACAAGGAGCCTCTGGTTCGCGTCGTCGGGTTGGTTGACCAGTACGAGTACACAGAGCGAGCGATTAAGGTACTTCGCGAGTTTCATCGGGATCGTCAGTATGTGGTTCGCGATGGAGAGATTGTGATCGTCGATGAGTTCACGGGGCGACTGGCGGAGGGTCGAAAATGGCGCGATGGAATTCATCAAGCGATCGAGGCTAAGGAGCAGATCGAGATCTCAGTGCCGACAGGCCAGGCCGCACGGATCACCGTCCAGGATCTGTTCCTCCGTTATCCGCAGCTGGCGGGCATGACGGGGACGGCCGCGACTTCTGCAAGGGAGCTGCGGCGGATTTACAAGACTCCTGTGGTCCGCGTTCCCACGAACCGGCCCCCGCGTCGCGTTCGGCTTCCTGATCTTGTGTTCGGAACCATCGAAGAGAAGTTCGCGGCAGTCGTCGAAGAGGTTCGCGAGATCCACGCGACGGGCCGGCCTGTTCTGATAGGAACTCGGTCGATCGACAAGAGCCACATGCTCAGCGAGCGACTGGAGGCAGCCGGCCTGCCTCATCAGGTTCTGAATGCCAATGAGATCGCCAAAGAAGCCGAGATCGTCTCGGCAGCCGGTCAACGTGGGCGAATCACAGTGGCCACGAACATGGCCGGCCGCGGTACGGACGTTCGGCTTGGCGAAGGCGTGACGGAACTTGGCGGCATGCACGTGATCTGCACCGAGCTGCACGAAGCGGCTCGCATCGACAGGCAGCTGATCGGCCGCTGCGGACGGCAAGGAGATCCGGGCTCCTATCGACAATACCTGGCACTGGACGACGAGATCTTGCTCGTTGGGCTCGGTCCGAAGAAATCAAAAAAGTTGGCAAAGATCGGTGCCGCCAGTCAGGGTCCGTGGCACGGCTATGCAGGATTGTTCCGACGGGCTCAACGGCGAGTCGAACGGAAACACTTCCGCGATCGGATGGTGTTGTTGCACCACGAACGTGAGCGCAAGAAACTACAGCGTGAAATCGGGCAAGATCCTTATCTTGATACGCCCGACTGAGCGACGGCGGTACGGGGCGCGCTGAGAACGGCTCTTCGCGTTTCCATGTCGCGCGAGCACTGTGAACCGACGGACGTACGCTGCTGCCTGCTATTCGCGCGGCTTCATCGAGTGATCGAGGTCGTGCGATCCCATCCTGGGTACAAGTTGTATGAAAACGTGTAACGCTTCGGTGCGGTGGTTCCTGTCGATAGTCTGTGCACTGACCAGTGCTTTCGTTGCGGCCCAGGAGACGAAGCTCCAGGTTGCGAAGCCAGCGGTCCGATTTGAGCGCGACGTCGACATTCCGATGCGGGATGGCGTACGGTTGCGGGCCAATCTGTTCCGACCAACGGACGTGTCCGAATGCCCGGTCCTCCTGATGCGGACACCTTACGGCAAACCAGGCGATGATTGGGGCGAGGCCCTCCAGTGGTGCGCTGCGGGCTATGCCGTGATCGCTCAGGACTGTCGCGGTCGGGGCGCTTCGGAAGGAACTTGGGAGCCATTTCGCGACGATCGCGCCGACGGGCTGGATACGCTTCGATGGCTCAAGGAACAACCGTGGTGTAACGGACGGATTGGGATGATCGGCGGATCCTATGTCGGCTGGACCCAATGGGCCGCCGCGGCCGAAGGCAGCGAATACCTGCAGGCGATTGCCCCTGTCGTTCCGTTTACCCATGTTTACGACGACATCGCCTACCCGGGCGGTGCCTTTCAACTGGCTCTGGCTTTCGGTTGGGGTGTCGCCGTAGGCGGCAACCCGATCGATCCCGCCCAACTTCCTGAGCAATTCAAGGCGTTGCCGCTGAATCGATGGAACGAGCAGTTTCCCCTTCGGCTGGACTATCTGCGCGCCTGGATCGAACATCCGCGTCGCGATGCTTATTGGGCTGCTCGAGGGATCGATGGTCGTTACAGCGATGTGCGCGTCCCGGTGCTGAATATCGGCGGTTGGTACGACATCTTCAGTACGCAAACCATGCAATCCGTTGCCCAAGTACGTGAACAGTCTGGCGACCGACTCGTGCGGCGAAACCAGTTTGTGATTATGGGGCCTTGGGCACACGCACCCAGCCAACGCCAAGTCGGTGCGCGAGACTTCGGCAGCGAAGCAGTGCTCGATCTCAATGGGTTGCAGCGCGATTGGTTTGACTATTGGCTGCAAGACCGCCCCACGCGAATCGAGCAATGGCCGGCGATCAAGCTATTTGTGATGGGAGAGAACCGCTGGCGGGACGAGCATGAATGGCCCTTGGCAAGAACGAAATACACGTCCTGGTATCTGCACAGTGACGGTGCAGCGGCAACGGCTCAGGGCAATGGTCGCCTGAGCGAAAATGAGCCAGAAAGCGAGCCCAGCGACACCTATACCTATGATCCCGCAAACCCTGTGCCCACGATGGGTGGCAATAATCTGGTTGGCGCGCCGATCGGTCCATTCGATCAAAGAGAGATCGAGCAACGTTCAGACGTACTGGTCTACACCAGCCCGCCGCTGACGGCGCCCCTGGAGGTCACCGGTCCGGTCAAGTTAATCCTCTATGTCAGTTCCTCGGCCGTGGATACCGACTTCACCGCCAAACTGGTTGAGGTGGCGGAAGATGGCACCGCATGGAATCTCTGCGACGGGATCACTCGGCTCCGCTTCCGCCAGTCGAATACGGAACTGCAGCTTGCCAAGCCAGGCGAAGTCTATGAACTCGAGGTCGAACTTGGCGTAACGAGCCACTTGTTTCCGCCCGGCAGCCGGCTGCGCCTGGAGGTCAGCAGCAGTAACTTTCCCCGATTTGATCGCAACTTGAACACGGCCGACGAGCCCGGGACGGGCGACCGATGGGTCTCTGCCGAACAGACCGTTTTTCATGACGTAGGTCATCCCAGTCGACTGATCCTCCCCGTGATCCCTCGCTAAGGGATGGCTCGGACGCGGCAGTTGGGCCCTTAGTCCGAGCCCGCGCCGAGTCCGGTTTCGGATGGGGGATGCTTGGGCGTGGTCTGGGAGCCGGGATACACTGAACGACGTTCCGTTGAGGTCTGTCGGTCGATCTTCGGCGGGCCGACCGGGGCGATCGGCGGGCCGACCGGGGCGATCGGCGGGCCGACCGGGGCGATCGGCGGGCCGACCCGGCGGTGCGTCGAAAAAAGTCGGGTTGTCGTACGCTCCATCGTGAAACAACGCTGCAGACCAGGACCGCCCACTACGGGATCCGCGTTCGGGAAGGGATTGGATGACCAGATGCTTGACCGCCAAGGGCTGCCGCGGCTGCCTGGGGGTGTTGATCTACGTGCTGCTCGGTTCGACACCGATCCATGGGCAAGGTCCCGGAGAGCTTTTGGGGGAGGGAGGGGCGAATGCCTTTATCCCGGCGCCTCGAGCCCTCCGCCAACTGCTTGACGACGCGGACCAATCGATTGCCGCGGAACAATGGAGCGAAGCGGTCCTGTCACTGGGAGGACTTTTGTCGGGTGAGGCCGCCGACAATCAGGACGTAGAGGATCTATCCGGGCAGGACTTCTTTCTCGATCAAGGAGATCGATCTCAACGAAGTCTGTTGCGGGAGGCCGAGCGACTGATCGGCGAATTGCCAGCGGCCGGACAGGAAGTCTATGAACTGACCTACGGCAGTGACGCGCAGAGATTGTTGGATATTGCGGCCCGCGAAGGAGACGACCGCACATTGGCGGAAGCTTCTCGGCGGTACTTTCATACGAAAGCCGGTTACGAGGCGACCTTCCTGCTTGGTTATCGACGACTGTTGGCCGGTCAGCCCCGAGCGGCGGCAGCGATTTTCGAACGTCTTGCGAAGGCCCCTCGCGCCCGCGAAAGATTCGACCCCACACTCCGCCTGCTGTTGGCGGTTGCCTATCGACAATTCGGTCGCCAATCTGCCTCGGACGAGATTCTGGCACAGCTGGCAACGGAATTTCCGCGCGCTGCGGTTCGAATCGGTGAGCAACAGACCGAACTGCCGAGCAACTTGGCAGAGGCGCGGATTTGGATGAAAGCGCGATTCGGTGACATCCAGAGCACCTATCGAACGCGAACCAGCACCGGGTTGGTGTCGCGCGGTGGTCCCAGTGACGTGATGCATCGTGATGCGGGCTTGCCCCTGGCGACGCCTCGTTGGGTCGTCCCGACCGTGGCGAGCAGTCTGGATGCGCGAGCCTTGTTGGACACGGCGCGCCAACAAGGGTCGCGCGGAGGGTGGCCCGCGCCCACTCTCGAACCGCTCGCCGTGGGTGACACGGTCTTGGTCAAGACGGCTGATCTCCTGCTGGCGATCGACCTGAAGACCGGCAAACGTATCTGGTACCCGTGGTATGCGGCCAGTGAAGAGATCATCGAGTCGGCGGGCGAAAGCGACGCTCAGGATTTGGGACTTGAGTCACGTCGGGCGCGGACGATGCAGCGTGTCTGGTCCGATGTGCCTTATGGTCGCGTCAGCAGTGACGGAGAACGTGTCTTCACGTTGCATCGTTTGGGTGATGTTGAGTTGGGCGAAATGACCGGGCTTGGTTTTCCCGGTCGCTTCATGGGTGATGGCTCGCAGAGGTCAGACGCTGGTAACGCACTGGTTGCGCTTGAGCTGGCTTCGGAAGGCAAAATGCTCTGGTCGGTCGGGGGCCAACTCGACGAACGGCCAGGGCCGCTTTCCAATGCGTTCTTTCTCGGCGCTCCGTTGCCGCTCGACGGTCAGCTCTATGCTTTGACTGAGCAAAACGGAGATATCTATCTGGTGGTTCTGGATCCGGCCACCGGAGAGCTGCAATGGCGGCAACACCTGCTGGCGGTTGAATCGGCATCGATCGCCAACGACGCGATTCGTCGAATTGCCGGCGCCGAGGTGGCGGCCGGCGACGGCGTTTTGATTTGTCCGACTGGACACGGCGCGATTGTCGCGGTCGATCTCGTGACGCGCGCACTTCGCTGGGGAATGACCTACGAGCGGAGCAACCGTTTCAGTCCTTTTGATCTCTCTCGTGGGGGAGAGAACTCGGCGACTTTCCTGAATCGTTGGGTCGATGGCACTCCGTTGATCTCTGGGGGCCGTGTGGTGATCACGCCCGTCGAGTCTGACAAGTTGTTCTGCCTGGACTTGGCGACGGGCGAAGTTTGCTGGCCGCCGCGCGAACGAGGGGAATTCCGACAACTGGGCGGGGTGAGTCAAGGAAGGATCATTTTGCTTGGACCGCGCTCCGTGCTTGGGATCGACCTGGAGACCGGCCAAGATGCTTGGGAACAGCCCTTGCACCTGATGGGCGACGAGCAGGTGGCCGGGCGAGGCTTAGCCGTCAACGGTCGTTACCTGGTCCCGACCAATCGTGATCGACTTCTGGCAATCGATATTGAGACTGGCAAGCTGATCGATGAAAAGCAACTCGCCTTTCCGTTGGGGAACCTGATCTATCACCAGGGTCAGGTGATTGCCCAGGGTATCGATCGAGTTTCTGCGGCCTATGACACGGCTTGGCTGAACCAGGAGATTCCCGAACGCCTTGCCCGGTCACCCAATGACCGTGAGTCGCTGTTGCGTCGAGGCCAACTCGCTGCCGAGGAACTGCGGCTTGACGATGCGTTGCGTGATCTGCAGGTAGCCTACGACCTACAGCCGGACGAAGAAGCTCGCGTAGTGCTGGCATCCGCGATGCTGACCGCGCTGCGCAGCGATTTCCGTCGATATCAGTCCATCGCTCCGCAGTTGGAACAACTGTGCGACCTGCCCAGCCAGCGCGGTGAATTCCTCCGCTTGATGGCGGACAACTTGATTGACGCGGGGCGATCCGTCGATGCAATGCAACGATTGGTCGATTTGTCTCGGATGTTGCAGGAAGATGTCGGCGTGTTAGGCCGCGCCGACGAGACGATGCTGGAACTCAGTCCCACACATCAGGTGCAACTGGACGCTTGGATCGCCGCCAGGGTTGAACAGCTGGCGGGAGACCCCGATGCTCGGAATGAAATGAATCGTCTCGTGCAACCACTTGTAAGCGAGGCGCTCAACGGCAGCACATTGCAGCAACAGCGGTTACTTGCGCATTTCGGAAGTCTTCCGCCGACGGATTTCATGCGGCTCGCACTCGCGCGGCGGCTGCTTCGGGAGGAAAATCATGTTGCGGCCGAACGCTTGTTGCTGGATGGGCTGTCTTTCGCCGACGAAGATTCTGCCAGGATCGGACCGTTTTGCATGATGCTGGCGGCGGTCTCCGCGGATCGGCAGGACCCGCAGCAGGCCAAGGCGTGGCTTGCCAAAGCCGGGGAGCCATCGACGGAACTGCTGAACGAAGCGTTGGGCGCAAACTTGGCAAGCTCCGTCGGACTATTGCAGAAACTCCAGGCAATCGATGATCCATTGTTGCCCTGGCGCGAGCATGCACAGCCCCCAGTCATCACTGCCGAACCGGCCCAGACCGCGGGACTGGCAGCCGACCGGGTCGCGTGGCTGGCGCGATCCGATGGCCGCTTCCAGGACTGGGACGTCCGGGTCAACAAGCGACAGATTCTGATCGAAGACGGCGACGGGCTGCGGCGCGCCCCGATCGGGGTTGATTCGATCACCGATGCGCGGGCCACGCTTGAAGCCATCTCCGATGGCGGGTTGCTGCTCAGTTCCGTCCCAGGCCAATTGGTAGCGGTCGATCTGTGGCGGACCGAACGACCACTATCTGATCCCGTGATGTGGCAGCGCCCTCTTCCTGCCGCCGGTCAGCCCAAGCTGTTGACCCAAACCAACGCGCTTCGTGATCGGCGAACCAGCTACACAGACGCCGACGGAATAGCCCTGGCGCGACTCGGGCCGCTTCAAGGTCAGCAGCTGATTCTTGTCGAAGGACGAACCTGCTTGGCTCTTGACGCGCTGACGGGGACCGTGCGTTGGCGTGTTAGTGCGCTGGATGAGGACGTAGTACCTTCGGGTGATGATGCTCAGGTCGCGCTCGTCGGAAGACGCAGTGGGAAGGTGACCCTGCTCAGCGCACGCGATGGCCGACAGACAGATTCTTACCCGTGGGACTCCAGTGACGAGCTTTGGCACGCCCAGGGGCCCTACCTGCTGACAGTTCCCAAGGACGGGACGAATATGGCAGTGAAACTGCGGAAGGCTACCAGCGGCGAGACGGTGCTGGAGGCCAAGCTCAGCAGCGAGGCACGAGGCCATGTGGTGGATGGTCGCTATGCGGTGATGCTCGAACCGGATGGCCGGCTGCAGGTTTGGGACATTCAGTTCGGCCGCACAGTCGCCGACTTGCAAGTTGGCTCCGTCGACGAATTGCGGCAAGTGCGCGGCCTGCGGATGGGACCCCGACTATTGATACTCGCCGAGCAATCCGCAGAGAAAGCCCCGCCGGAGCCCGGCAAAGTGACGACGCCGTCGGGCAATGGCTTTGTGCTTGTTCGCGGTCTGCTGGCATGCGTGGACCTGCGGGACGGGAACGCGGCTTGGGAAAAGCCTCTGCGTCTGCCGACCTGGGGGTGTTACGCGGGAGCCCCGTCCCACAGCCCGCTGCTGTTGTTCGTCCGTCGCGTCGCACCGGAGGAGCCCAGCTCCACTGCCCCTCTCCAGATCATGGCCCTTGACGTGCGGTCCGGGACGATTGTGGGGAACCCCGCTTCGCTCAATGTGATGCAGTTCCAGGGCGGGGTGAACATGAATTTCAGCCTCAGCCCCGACAATCAGAGTGTCCGCGTGGAACTGGGAAGGCATGCCCTGCGTTATGACTTCAAGGACACGCCGTCGGAGACGGCCGATCCGGTCTTTGCGGAGACCCCGGAGCCAGGGGATGGGCAGCCCGGGTCTCGAGCTGTCGTGCCGGTCGAACGGCCGTAGCCGTTACGCTATGCTCTGTCAGGCGGACTCGCAGCGAGTGGCTCTGTGGACCCAAAATCGCTGAAGTCGCGACGGGCTTCCGCCACAAAGCAAAGGACCAAAGGTGCCTGGGGGGGGGCGGCGCTGCCCGAGGGCGAACGCTCGCAAGGGAAGGGCGCCGAAAGCCGATCGAGGCGCGACAGGTTCTGAAGGTATCTGGGATCAGTGCCGCCTGAGGGCGGGGAAAGCGCTCGTGGATGACTAGCCAGGAGACAGGCGCGACGGGCTTCAGTGCCGCGGAGGCCAAGCGGTTTCATGAGGCCCGCCGAGCAATCCTTGACCAGATGGGCAAGGTGATCGTTGGCCAGCAGGAGGTACTCGACCAGCTGCTGCTCGCACTGTTCAGCCGGGGACACTGCCTATTGGAAGGCGTGCCCGGGCTGGCCAAAACGCTCATGATCAGCACCCTTGCCCGGACTCTGGACCTTTCATTCAGCCGAATCCAGTTCACGCCTGACTTGATGCCAGCGGACGTGACCGGTACGGAGATCATGGAAGAGGATCGCGCTACCGGTGCGCGTCAGTTACGGTTCATGGAGGGACCGATCTTCGCCAATCTCGTGCTGGCCGACGAGATCAACCGAACTCCGCCCAAGACGCAGTCCGCGTTGCTTGAGGCAATGCAGGAGCGGCAAGTGACCGTCGGGCGACGGCGGCATGTACTTGCCGATCCGTTTTTCGTGCTGGCGACACAGAACCCGCTGGAACAAGAGGGTACCTATCCTCTGCCCGAGGCCCAGCAAGACCGCTTCATGTTCAAGGTCTTCGTTCATTACCCGAGCTTCGGCGAGGAATTTGAAGTCGCAAGGCGGACAACCGGACTGCAGGACGTGCCGATTGAGCCCGTGCTCCGCGGCGAAGATGTCCTGCGATTGCAACGGTTGGTTCGACAGGTGCCCGTCAGCGACCACGTGATCCGATACGCGTTGTCGCTCGTGCGGCAAACGCGGATCGGTGAACCCGGCACCCCTGATTTTGTCACCGAGCAAGTGGCATGGGGCGCAGGTCCCCGGGCCGTGCAGTACCTGATCCTTGGCGGGAAGGCGCGGGCGCTATTGTCGGGCCGCCTGCATGTTGCCGTGGAGGACATTCAAGCATTGGCCAAACCGGTGTTGCGCCATCGCTTGAGCGTAAACTTTGCAGCCGAGAGTGATGGAATCTCGACCGACGACGTGGTGGACCGAATTGTTGCGATCACGCCCACGACTGAGGATGACCTGACTCGCGATGCCCGCTTCCAGCAAATTTTTGCCTCCTGAGACGGCCGCACGCGTTCGCCGCCTCGAACTCAAAGCGCGGCGGATTGTGGAAGGCTTCCTCAGCGGCCAACACCGCAGCCCCTATTTCGGCCAGTCGGTCGAGTTCCTTCAGCATCGGCCGTACGTTCCTGGTGATGAACTGCGTCACATCGATTGGAAAGTCTGGGCGCGGCAGGATCGACTGCATGTAAAGCAGTATGAAGAGGAAACAAACCTGCGGCTCTCGCTGTTGGTCGATGCCTCGGCCAGCATGGCCTACGGCCAGGGAGACGCTCGCAAGTTTGATTTTGCCGCCCAGTTGGCTGCAGCTCTCGCTTTGCTCGTCCAGCATCAACAGGACGCGGTCGGGCTTGTGACGTTCGCAGGTCGGGTGCTGAAACAGGTCCCCGCCAGCAATGCCCGACATCAGCTGTTGCGGATCCTCGAGGCGCTGCAAGGGACTACCCCTCAGGATGCTGCCGACTTGAGTGGGTTGTTTGGTGCGGTGGGTGAACTACTTCCCCGCCGTGGAGTCGTCGTCGTGATTTCCGACATGCTGGACGCTGGAAACCAGCCGTTGGCCGGGATCGGCCGACTTCGCGCGGCCGGTCATGACTGTATTCTCCTCCACGTCCTCCACCCCGATGAACTCGATTTCCCCTTCTCCGGTGCCACGCGGTTCGAAGGATTGGAAATTGCACAGCACTTGAATTGCGATCCGCGAGCGCTCCGCGAAGGCTACCTGACGGCGCTCCACGAGTTTCTGGAACGAACGAAACGCGGATGTGCAAATCTTTCGATCGACTATCACTTGGCTCGGACAGACCGGCCAGCAGGCGAAATGATCGCCGCGGTTGCCGCGGCCAGGAGTCGCAAACGAGCCTGAGCGACTACAGGGAGTTGAACGGCCAATATGCAGTTGTTGTATCCGGCGCTAGCGACAGGTTTTTTCCTGGTCGCCGCGCCGCTGCTGATCCACTTGATCCATATGGTGCGGCAACGGCGTCAGCCGTGGGCTGCGATGGAGTTTCTGTTGGCCGCGTACCGCCGACAACGGAAGTGGATTCTTCTGCGACAACTGCTGCTGTTGCTCGCCCGCACGGCGGCGATTGCCGTGTTGGTTGCGATGTTGGCGGGTTGGGTCAGCAACCAGCAGTGGCTCAGTTGGTTTGGCGAGCAAACGTCTCACTACATCTGCGTGCTCGATGATTCGCAATCAATGGCCGATCGCAGCGGCGGACAGACCGCCTATTCCCGCGGTTTGGATGCGCTGGAAGGCTTGGAGCGGCAGTTGGTGGCGACTCCCGGGAGCCACCGACTGACGATTCTCCGTGCCAGCCGCGCTGCCGTCCTGTCGAACGCGCCCGAAGCGGGGCAGCGCGAAAACGCGGATGCAGCGGTGGACGTCAATGCCCAGACCGTCTCGCCCTCCAGCCGCTTGTTGGAGCGGCTCCGTGCTTCGCAGCCTACGGATCTTGGCATGTCGCTCGACTCCGCACTCGACCTGGTGCCCGCGCTTGCCGAAAGCGTATCCGCCGATCGAACGCAGTTGCTGCTGTTTTCTGACATGAGACAGCAGCAATGGGAACGTCCCGAACGCACGATTGCGACCCTCCAGGGCTTGCAGCGACAAGGCATCGGCTTCCAGGTCGTCGACTGCGCTGCCGAGCCACAAGCAAATCTCTCGATCGTGGAACTTGCTCCTGAACCGGATGTCTGGGCAGCAGGCGTGCCAGTCATGATCCGCGTCGCTGTCAGCAACAACAGCCAGGTTCCGGCGAGAAATGTGATCCTGTCGGCCGCGGTGATTCAGATGGGAGACACATCCAGTGGCCCGATCCTGGATCGCTCGGCAAGCGGCAACAGAGAAGCGCTGCCCGACACGGCGATCGAGCAGATCGAACCGGGAGCTACCGAGGTCCGCAGATTTCAAGTGTTTGTGCCGGCCGTTGGCACGCATGCCGTCGAAGTCACGCTGCCTGATGACGCATTGAGTCAAGACAACCGTCGCGTCTGTCTGGTGCCTCTGGTAGATCAGAGAAAAGTACTGCTGGTCGACGGCGATCCGACGGGACGGCAGGCCTTGTTGCTTGCCAGTGCTCTGCAGCCTGGAGGAACCGTTCGAACCGGCTTGGCGTGTGACACTCAGCCGGCCTCCTTCCTCAACAACATCTCGCTTGATCGACTTCGCCTGTATGACGCAATTTACCTGCTCGATGTCCCCACCTTCGACAGCTCGTTCGGACCCCTGTTGCGCATCTACCTGAATGAGGGACATGGCTGCGCGATCTGGTTGGGGCCACGCGCTCGATTGGAAGCCTACGAGCAGGTCCTGGGAGCAGAGAACGTCGAATTGCTGCCAGGGGCATTCGGGCAAAAACCGCTCGCGGAGGATGCTCAGGAGCGAGCCGCGCCGGATCTGCGGTTTGGTGATCCTCACCCGATTACCGAACCGTTGGCCGCTGGGGGCGACGCGATCTTTAGCAGGATCCGTGTCGGACGCTTCGTTCCTTTTTTGGTCGCCGCGGATGAAGTCCCCGAACCTCAGACGGTTTTGAAAATTCGCGGGGGTTCTCCGCTGCTTGTTCTCCGACAAGTGGAGTCAGGAAACATTGCATGGTTGTCTGCCGGCTTGGACTCCGCGAGCAGCAACTGGCCGACCGACCCGACGTTTGTCATTGTGATGCTGCGGTTGGCCGCCCATTTGACCACCAGCCTGACAGCCCCAACCGGACTGCCTGTCGGCGAAACCTGGCAGATCGCGTGCGATCAGGAGCGGATGAATCCCCGCGCGGTTTACGTCCCGCCCGCCGATCAACCCCCGCGGATGGAGTATGACTTGCCTGCACAGGTAATCGATTCCACACTCGGTAGCCAATGGCGGATCTCTTCGCGCGATGCCTTGTTGGAAAACACTGTGGGATTGGATGCGATGCTTCGAGCCGGGTTGGCGGAACTTTGGATCCAGGAAGTCGACGGTTCGCGCCGCGTTCAACTGATGGCTTGGACTTCGCCTGCTGAAGAAGGTCGTCTGGCGCGCGTCGCGAGAAGCGACTTTGCACAGAAGATGTCGCCCTTGAGCATCCGCTGGTCAGACGCGGCGGCATTCAGCGGCGACCAGGGGTCGGGCGGAGCCACACGCTCGATGTGGCTGCTGGCAGTGCTGGGCGGGTTATTGATTGGCGAACAAGTGCTTGGATATCTGGCAAGCTATCATCCGCCACGGATCGCGAGGGGCCAACCGTGATCCTCATCGCGCAACCGAACAGCTCTCAGCGGTTGGTCTATCGGCTGGCAAGAACCGACCAGATCGACGGTTGGTGGGGCTGGTTGTTGGTTTGTGTAATCGCTGCCGCGGTCCTTATCTGGGTCGTGCGGCTGTACCGCCGCGATACGGCGGAGCTGTCGCGCGGGCTGGCAAGCGCGTTGGCCACGCTGCGCGTGGTCGCGTGGCTGGGACTGTTGCTGTTCTTCCTAGGGTTGGAGCGGCGGACCGAACAGGCGGTTGAGCGTCCCAGTGAGGTCGTCGTGCTGGTGGACACCAGCCAGAGCATGGGCCTGAGCAGTGGCCCAATCAATCCGGTCAGTCGGCAAGCGGCTGCAGTGGAAGTGCTTCAACGCTCGCCGTTGCTGGACCGATTTGCGGAAGACCATCGCTTGTCGGTTTACCGCTTCGATGCGACCCAGGAACTGGTTCCGTTGATGGTCGGAGGCGTTTCCTCCGCCGCCACGGCGATGGCTACCCCCGTTTCCATGACCCCGACTCCCGCCGCACGCTGGACTGCTTGGGGCGCCCTTCTCGGCTTGGGGATTGCTGCGGCATTGCTGGTGTTCGTGGCGGTGTTGGCGCTTGCCCGCAGTACCGCGATCGAACGTGGAACACTCATCTGGGTGGCGGTCTATTGTGCCGTTTGCGGCGCAACCGCTTGGGGGATTGTTCGCACGCGGTGGGCTCCTTTGAGCTACCCAGAACTGCTTCGCGGATCACGATCGCTCGAGCAATCGCCTCAGCCCACCGAGCCGCTTCCTGATCGCGCGGCACCGACCAGTGCACAGCGGGTCGATTGGCTGGCGGCGACCGAGCCAGTCGGTCCGCAAACTCGGTTCGGCGATGCCTTGCGGCTCGCCATGCTGCGACATGATCCAGTGACGCTTGCGGCGGTCGTCGTGTTGACGGACGGGCAGAACACATCCGGGGCAGCGCCCGAAGGCGTGATTGAACTTTATGAAAGAAATGAGATCCCGCTCTATTTGATCGGTTTCGGTGACTCTCGGCCGCCGTCGGGCGTATCGCTTGTTGATCTGGACGTTCCGCGTCGCGTGTATCCGGGAGATCAATTCGAAGTCACAGCGCTCGTGCAGGCCACTGGACTAGCGGGACAATCGGTTCGGATTGACCTGTTCGACAACCCGGCGGACCAGGATGTTCCCAGCCAGGCTACGGATACGCAGACAGTAGCGATGCCAGCCGACGGCGAACTGTTGGCGGTACGATTTCAAGTGACTCCCGAAGAGGCTGGTCAGCGTCGGATTACGGTACGAGTCGTCGATCCGCCGCAAGACCAGAATGTGGACGATAATCAACGGGATGCCCGCGTTGAAGTTGTGGCACGTCGGACACGAGTTTTGTTGCTGGCTGGCGCGCCGACGCGGGAATATCAGTTTGTGCGCGGCCAGTTGTTTCGAGACAGTTCGTTTCAATCCGACGTGTTGGTGCAGTCTGGACAACCTGGCATCAGTCAAGAAGCCAATGAAGTGTTGACGGACTTTCCGCGTGACGCCGCGGACCTGTTCGCTTACGACGTGATCGTGGCCTTCGATCCGGATTGGCTTGCGTTCGATGCAACTCAAATCGCGTTGCTCGATCGCTGGGTGGCGGAGCAGGCTGGCGGTCTGATCTTTGTTGCCGGCCCCGTCAATATGTCGCGGTGGACACGCGTTCGTTCCGATCCACGTGCGGAAACGATCAAAGCCCTCATTCCAGTTCAGCTGACAAGCCGTGCTGGCTTGAGCCTGGACTCGGGTCGATTTGATGGGCAATCATCCTGGCCCCTGGAATTCACCGCGGAGGCCAGCAAGGCGGATTTCCTGTCGCTCGCCGATGATCCCCAACAGCCACTTGCCGCGTGGAATGAGTTTGCGGGAGTGTTCGGGTACTACGGGAGTCGCGAGGCCAAGCCCGCCGCCCGCGTCTACGCTCGCTTTTCTGATCCGAGCACATCGATCGACGGACAGCAGCCTGTGTATCTTGCCAGTCAATTCTATGGTGCTGGGAGGACGTACTTTCAGGCCAGCGGCGAGATCTGGCGAATGCGAGGCGTCAATGAGACCTATACCGAGAACTATTGGACAAAGTTGATACGCTGGGCAGGTGAATCCAGATTACAAAGAGATTCGCCTCGCGGTGTCCTGTTGATTGAGAAGCCCGTCGTGGAAACAGGCGACACGGTCGTGGTTCGAGCTGTCTTGACGGATGAACAGTACCGGCCACTGCAGGCACCAAGCGTTGACATTCAAGTGCTTGAACCGGATGGTCGCAGCCAGTCGCTGACATTGCGCCGTCAGGCAAACGAACCCCGCGAGGGAACGTTTACCGGCCAATTGACCCTCAGGAAGCCGGGCGAGCATGTGTTGGAACTGCGTCTGGGAAGCTTGACGAGCGAGGCGGTCTTGCGACAACTGATCGAAGCTCGCGTCCCGGCGCTCGAACTGGAGCGGCCAGGACGCAATGATGCGGTGTTGGGACAGTTGGCCACCCGCAGCGGCGGTTTGTTTCTTCCCTTCAGTGAAGATACGTCCGGCCCCGTCGCAGCGATCCTGCAGGCTGTCCAGCCACGCCCGCTCCAGACAGTTCTTCCCGGCACCATTGACCGTTCATTTCAGGAAGCCCTGCTGGGAAGTCTGATGTGGATTGTCGGTGGCGAACTGGTGCTGGAATGGTTGCTTCGTCGACTTCATCGACTTGCCTGAACGGATCCTGGACATGACCTAGCAGCAAGAGCTTTTCGATTCAGGTTGTGAGTCTGTTTTCCTTCTTTTCCTCTGAGCTCAACGTTTGACCAAGCCAACGGAGCCCTTCGCCGTACTAATGCTCGATGATCGCTTGGCGAACATTCTGAGCGAGCTTCGTCGGCAGATCCGTCGTTACGCGGTCCTCGAGACCCTGCTGTTCTGCCTGATTGCTGTTTTTGGCTGGTTCTTTTTGGGCTGGTTGATCGACTTCATTCCGACGCGTTGGGGTGGGCTGGAGATGCCTCGCGCGGCGCGAGCGGCGATGCTCGGTCTGTTGCTGATTGGGCTCCTGACAGGCGTATGGCGGTTCTGGCTCCGAAGGCGGATTCGCCGTTTGCCCGACGAGAGCTTGGCGTTGCTGATCGAGCGATCGCACCCAAACTTCGGAGGGCGGTTGCTGACGGCGGTCCAACTGATTGCCAGGCAGCCGCTTGAGTCCGCGGAAAGCCAGGATCTGCTGAGGGTTGTTCATAGTCAGGCAGCGTCTCATGCCGACGAGATCGACTTGCGACGGGTGTTTCGGTGGAAGCCGCTCGCCGTGAAGCTGGCCATCGCCATTCCCTTGTTTCTCAGCCTCACCGGATTGCTCGTTGCCAAGCCAGGCTGGGCAAAACAGGCCTGGGCAAGAATGCTGCTGCTGACCGATGAGCCTTGGCCGCGACGCGCACGGCTTGAGGTCGTGGGTCTGGAACTTCAAAAGGTTGAACTTGGACAAGACACTTCGGGTGCGAACACGAGCGTCGTGGTGCCGTTCGAACAGGGCGAGGCGACCTTGGCACGTGGGCAGGCCGCAGTGCTGCGGATCCTCGCTCAAGACGCGCCTTTTCAAGTTCCAGAAGCCTGCACCCTTCGCTACCGTTCGGCCGACGGCCAACGAGGTGAAGCAAATCTGCGTCGAGTTGGCCGCGTCAAAGCGGGAGCACAGTCATTCGCACTGGAAGGGCCCCCTTTGGATTCGATTCAATCGGATCTCGAGTTGAGCATCAGGGGATTGGATGCGCGGATCGACGGCCTTCGCGTCAAAGTTGTAGATCCCCCTGTCGTGGAACGACTGACGCTAATTCAGCGACTGCCAGCCTATCTGGTAGCGGCCGACGATCGACTGCGGAGTGCAGAATATCGGCCCGGATTACGGATTGCCGAGGGAGCGGAGGTCGTCATTCGCGGCACGACGAACCGGCCTGTCCAGTCCGTCAAAGCGTTTGTGCAGCACGGTGATGCCGAAGGCACGCTCAGCGATGCCACGCTGATTGACAATGGCAATGCATTTGAACTGCAACTCGGCGAGTTACGGGAACCGGTCTTGGTAGAACTGCTGCCATCCTTTGACGGAATCTCATCACTGGCAGCCTCGCGATACACATTAAATGTATTGCCTGATGAACAGCCATCGATCGAGCTCCAGTTTCAGGGGATTGGGACCGCGATCACACCCATTGCTAAATTGCCGCTGAAAGGCTCTGCCAACGACGATCACGGACTGAACCAGGCAGATCTGTTGATCGCCCCGGATGCAACGAAGGCAGATGAGACCATTCGGTTACCTTTGACGGTCGATCAGCAAAATCGAGTTGCCACCGTCGTGGACCTTAAAGAGTTATCCGACAGCAGGCAGATGCCTGCGCTCCAGCCGGGCACGCAAGTGGCGGTCTTGGGTGAAGTGACTGATTACTACAACTTGGGCAGTTCTCATGTGGCACGGTCCGTGGCCTTGCAGCGGGATGTCGTGACTGCCGAGGACCTGCTCAGCTTGCTGCAGAAGAACGAACTGATCCTTCGTGGTCGGCTGGAGCAGATCATCGGGGAACTGAAGCAAGTTCGGGAAAGCCTCCGCGAACTCGAGCGACTTGAAGGCGGACAAAACGGCGCGGGAACCGCCGCAGTGGCTACGCTCCAGCCGCCTGCGGCATCGGGGGTTGAGGAATCGGTTGCACAAGCTGAGTCTCAGACGCCCAGTGCCCAACAACTCGCTCGCCTTCGCCTACAGCAGGCTGCGTTGCAGGTCGACAAGTCGAGTTCAGAAGTGGACAGCATCGTGGTCTCAATCGATGAGCTGATCGCGGAAATGGAGAACAATCGACTCGACACCGTCGAGCGAATGAATCGGCTCGTTGGACAAGTCCAGCAGCCGCTACAGCGGGTAGCCCTGGGAGACCTCCGCGAGCTGCGCGGTCGGCTTGGGGGATCGGGTACGCCTCGCGATGTTCCGACGGCAACCGAAGTTCAACAGACCGGTCAGCTTACCGAACAGGTCCTCCTCCAATTGGAGGCCGTTCTGGCGAATATGCTGGACATGGAAGACTACAATGAGGTATTGGAATTGGTGCGGAGCTTGCTGGAGGATCAGCAAAAGGTGATCGAAGCGACGAAGGCTCAACAGAGTCAGCGAGTGCTTGAGCTGTTCGAATAGGTAGTCCCTTCGGTATCCGGCCCGCTTTTTTTATGACTCGGGTGACGAAAGCCCTGTAAATCGAGGAGCGGTTGCGTGACAGGATCGACCTCGCTCCGCCAATTGCTCTTGGCTGCTTTTCTGGCATGTCCGGCGGCCTGGGTGGTCGGGCAGAGCCCTGGAGAGGGGCAGGCTACTGCGTCTGGCGAGGTACTGCCGCAGCAGCAGGCGGCGCTGGCGCAGCGGTACGAACAGCTGGAACAGATTCTGTTGAAGCTGGCGGACGTCTCCGCAAGCAGCGATCCACAGCGTGCGGCACTGCTCCGTCAAGCCGCGCGGCAGGGCCGTGATGGAGCCATTCATCGCAAGTTGCTCGATGCAGTCGCAGCGCTGGACGCAGAGCAGCTGCAAGCTGCCATCGATCATCAGTCAAGCGCGCAAGCGAGCCTTGAAGCCTTGCTCAAGCTTCTGCAGTCCGAAGCGAGGTCCGATCGAAACCGCCAAGAGCAGGAGCGGCTTCGCAATCTGCTCCGCGATTTGCAGCGGTTGGAGCGTGCCCAGCGAGCCGCGCAAGCACGCACGGAAGCGGGCGGCGAATTGGGGGAGGTCCGTGAAGAACAGGCGGACGTGACCGCGCGGACAGAGGAACTGCGGCAGCGCGTCGCGCGGGATGCAGGGCTGAAACTGGAGGAGCCCAAACAGGCTCAACAAAAAGCTGATACAAACGCGGACCATTCCTCGGAAACAACTCCGTCTCCGTCGCCGCCAGAGAATCAAGGCCAACGGCCTGCCGACGAGCAATCTGCTCAACCGACAGAATCGTCTGGCCAGACAGAATCACCGCCAGGTGCATCCGACAGTCCGGAGAAACAGGCTACCGGAGACCTGGGGCAGGCGAAAGGCTCGATGCAACAGGCAGAGTCCCAGTTGCAGCAAGGGGAACGCTCTGCGGCGGGCGAATCCCAACAGAAGGCTGCCGAACAGTTGCGACAGGCTGCCGATCGGATCGATCAGGCCTTGCGACAGCTGCGTGAAGAAGAAAATCAACGACAACTGGCTCGCTTGGAAAGCCGACTCCGCGCCATCTACGAACAGCAAGCCGACGTCCTGGCGCGAAGTCGATTGCTCCGCGACTCGCAGCCGAATCAAAGCGACCGCCAGTTCGAGATCCAGGCAGGCAACTTGGGGTTTGCTGAAAACAAGATCGTTGCGGAAGTGGATCGAGCACTCCTGCTCCTTGCCGAGGCTGCTGAATCGGTTGCGTTTCCCGAAGCATTGCAGCAGGCGCGGCGGTTGATGGTGCGCGTCGCATCCAGGTTCAATGAGGTAAGAATCGACGAGATTACAATCAGCCTGCAGGAAGATATTCTCGCGTCTCTCGAGGAAATGATTGCAGCAATTGAACAAGAACAGAGGCGGCTCGAGGAGCAGAAAGAGAATCCTAACCAGCGTCCATCCGAGGCTGGAGATCCCGGGGAACAGCCCCTGGTGGATGCACTTGCCGAACTCCGGCTGATCCAACGACTCCAGCAACGCGTGCAGCGCTCCACCGAGCGCTACAGTGCGATGCTGCCAAAACCTGATGACGAAGTCGGTCAGGCAGAGGATCCGGAACTGCGTGAGCTGGTAAAGGAACTGGCTGATCAGCAGATCCGGCTGTTTCGTGCAACACGCGACCTGGTATTGCGGCAACAACAATGAACCACGACGCTCAGGCACGGCCAGAGAGGCTGCGATCGCAATCGCAAGTCTGTGTGCAATCACCGGTGGTCCGTTGCCTGCTTTGCTGCACGTTGGGTTGGATTGTCTGCAGTGGGCTAACCGCAGCGGCCATCGCCCAAGACCCGCGATCACCGACACTCAAGCCCAGTGATGCCTTACAGAATAGGGCATCCTGGCAAGCTGTATCTCCCGAGCAGAGCGAACAGCAAATCTCTGAAGCGCTCGCTGCACTGAACGGAAGTCCGATCGGCGACGAGTCCTCGATTGAGTCATGGCGGAAGCAGCGCGGGCAACCTTCTGGACGCGACTTGCTGGATGATTACGTTTTGTTCCTGGCCGGCCGCGCTGCATCCGTCGCGGCGATCCAGGCCGACGTCCGGACGTCAAATCGTTCGCCCGATGAACTCAATCAGCAGCTGGCGGCCCTGCCAAGTCCTGTCCAAAGCAACCTGCGGTTGTGGCTCGGCCGACGATTGGCTCGTGACCGTCTCTACGACGAAGCGCTTGGGCTGTTGAAAGGACTGTCTGCCCAGGAAGTGATCGATCCGGCAGGACTGCTGTTTTATCGAGCCATCTGCCACTATGGACTGTTGCAGCGAGAGCCGGCTTTAGAGGATCTGAAGGCATTGTTGAGCAACCCGGATGCCTTACCGGAACGATTCGCCCGGCTGGGCAAAATGCTGCAGAATGACCTGGCCAAAGTTGAACCCGAAAGTCTTGATGAGATTTCGCGTTTGATGCGCGATGTGGCGCGCCGCCTGGATCTGGGACGGGCAGGAAAACGCGTCCAACGCGAGGAACAGGAAATCATCGACAAATTGAAGAAGCTGATCGATGATCTGGAGCAGCAGCAACAGCAACAGCAACAACAGCAACAAAGCCAGGGAGGGAGCCAGGCTCAAGGCGGCCCAAGCAATGAGGGAATGGCCGACAGTCGGGCAACGAACGATCGCGGTCCCGGAGATGTCGATCCTAAGGATCCAGGGCGCGAAGGCAACTGGGGCAATCTGCCACCCCAAGAGCGACAAGCCACGTTGCAAGCGCTCGGGCGCGAACTCCCCACGCATTACGGGGAAGCGATCGAAGCCTATTTCCGCAAACTTGCCAAGCCAGCCGAATGAGCAATCCGTTGCGGCAGATGAGAGAAAGGGGACAAGACTGACATGTCCCACTTGGGTTCGATCTGTGACCGGTCGTCCATCAGAGCGACTCGCTTGGCCCCGCCGCCTTCGGTTCGGCGCCTCGAAGCATGGCAGCGTGTCGCGTCGGCCGCATTTGCCGTGCTGTTGATCGGGCTCCTGGTGACCGCCTGCTTGCTGAACCCCGATCCGTCCGGGCAGGGCACGCACCGGCAGCTCGGCCTGCTCCCATGCAGTTTCAAAATGCTTTGGGAAATCCCGTGCCCCGTCTGTGGCATGACGACGTCGTGGGCCCACTTCGTCCGTGGTGCATGGTCCCTCAGCGCCCAGGCGAACATCGGGGGGTTTGCTTTGGCCCTCTGCGCATGTGGAGCGATCGGGACCTGCGTCCGAGCAGCTTGGACAGGGCGCCCGGCAACCCACACGACCCTTTGGACCTTCGCCCTTGCCCTGATTTCCGTCTTGGCAATCTCTCTGACGCAATGGGCAATCCGCCTCTCCTAGCGTCGCCCGCTCCAGAAAAAGGACAGGCACAATCGTTCTCTCGCGGCGATGCCGGTCGACAACGGTGTAAAGCAGGGCAGGGAGGCTTTCTGGGGAATCTGGGATAAGTGGTTCCAGGGGTTCGCCGATTGATCAGGACGTTCTGACTCGCCGTACGAGACGCGAGTCTTGAAAATACATAGAGGGCAAAGCTTCGGTGTCTTGGGCAGTTTGCGGCAGCGTTCAGTTTTGAGTTTTGTCTTCGCGTGGACGGCACTGGAGAATGCCGATGGATTCCTGATGCGTCGGCGCAACATTCCGGTGCAGGTGCCGGCGCCAAGCAGGAATGACGTGCGGCGGGCGTTTCGGTTCCGTCGTTCATGCGGGGGTGAGATTTGTCGGTCGCGGATTTGCGTTTCCATATTGCTGGACTCGCTTCGCAACTGGTACAGCCTCGCCACGAGGCAACCGGCCATTTGTCGCAGAGTCGCGGTCTGAGCTGGAAGGGAATTGCTGATGTCGGCTACCCGCGTTTACCGTCGCAGTGTTGTTGCGCTGGGGCTGTTGGGGTCCACGGTTTTGGCGAGTGGCGGGTGCGTGGGGCTGCTGAGCAATCTCTTGCATGCAGTTCAAGGCGAGTTCGTACCGGCTGAATTCGGAAAATTGGCCGGAAAACGCGTCGCTGTAGTCGCGATCAGCGAAAGCAGTGCGTGGAGTGACGACCAGGCCGCCAAGCAGGTCGCCCGGCATGTTGGTGAAGCGATTGAGGTTGAGGTTCTCGACACGGATGTGGTGCCTGAGGCTGAGGTCGACCAATGGCGCGACGTGAACGGCTGGGACAGTGTCGATTTGGCTGCGATCGGCAAAGGCGTGAAAGCCGATTATGTGATCCTGATCGAGATCGGCGATCTCGTGGTGCGAGACGGCCAAACGCTTTACCGTGGCCGCGCTGAAGTGACGACCTCGGTCTATGACGTAGCGGAAGACAAGACCGTGTTCCGTCGCCACCTGCCCGAGTTTCTTTATCCCGTCAATGCGGGCGTCTACGCCACCGAAACGACCGAACCCCGGTTTCGACGTGCGTTTTTGCTTCGCTTAGGGCAGCGGATTGCCAGGTACTTCCATCCGTATGATTTCATCGAGAACTACGCCCAGGACGAAGCCGTCGTCAATACATAACAAAGACGGCTCGACGAGTGTCCCCCGAGGGTAGACTGCAACGATGAGCCCTGAGGGCTGCACTGGTTTGTTGGATCCGCGTTGCCGGCCGTCGAATTCGTTAGGGTTGAGCAGTCAGCCAGTGGAAGACGACACTGCCCACGGTTGCAAGCGACTCGCCGCTGCATTTGTCTGGGGTGTCTGAGGTCGTGTGCCAGTGCTTGGGACCGCTCCCGGGACGCGGGTAATCGAAGTCGATTACGTCGCATGTGGGGATCCGCGCGATCTGATTCAGCGGTAGATGATCGTCTCGCACGTAGTGCCGAGCGCGAGGTTCAAAGCTCTGGGCCCCGATTCGCTCCGCCGTCTTCCACAGGCTGAGCGTCAGTTCGCGGGCGTACTGCAAGCTGTAACGCTCGTAGAAGATCTCTTGTGAGCGGTCGCCAACCATATCGAGCAGAATGCCATTGCGATAGCGATAGGGCGGGGGTTGCTGGACATATGCATTGGCGAAATGCGTCGAGCCAAGAAAATAAGGATCGCGCGAACCGTCGTATACGAGCTCTTCTCCATCAAAGCAAATCAGATCGACGCCAAATGAGCCGGGCAGTTGATCGAGGTGGTGAGCAAGTTCCATCAGGACGGCCACGCCACTCGCGCCATCGTTCGCGCCAACGAACTTGCCTCGCGGCTGTCGCGGATCCTGGTCGGGATACGGTCGAGTATCATAGTGAGCCGCTATCAAAATGCGCTCCTCTCGCTCAGGCCGCCAGCGAGCAATCAGGTTGGCCAGTTCAACGGGCGTACCTGATTCCGGATCGTGTCCATTGAATCGTTGCAGCTCAACGGTAAGACCGCGATCCGAGAAAAACCGGGTCAGTTCTTCCTGTTGCCGGCGCATTCCATCCGAGCCAGATTTTCTTGGGCCGATCGCGCAGAGCTGCTCGAGGTACGCGAGGGCTCGCTCGGCGTTGCACGGCGGCGGCACAACACGATCGCCAGGCTTCTGCGACTCGGACCTCCGCTGTTGATTGAAAGACACCAGCCCGCCGAGCATCAGCAGGCCAATCAACAGGCCAACGAGCATCCCTGATTTTGCTGCCAAGTGGAGGCTCCCTGCAGGCATGGTTGAACACTGCCTGATCTTACGCTCCCCAGGCAGGGTTGGGTCAGGGGGCCGCCGCACCGCAAACGACGCGCTTGCCGACGGATGTTAGGATGCGAGGGTTCGATTCGCGAAGACGGGCTAGCCGGTGGTGGTGTCGTGATACGTCAGATACGAAAAGTGGATCAAGGCAGGCAGCCCTGGGGTTCTGCTACCTGGATCCTCAGGCAGGGAGCGGTGACGGTTCTAGTCTGCCTTTCGGCGGTTTCAGGTACTGGTTCCGAACCTGCTCTGCCGCCGGCTTTTGTCGCTTGGGCTACAGAAAATGCGGAAGACGCTTCTGCGCCGAGCGAGTTTCGTGCCTGGTGTCGCGATTGGCTGCGGAAAGCTCGCCCCGATCAACGTTGGTTTCCAACCGTTGATCTTCGTGTCGTCGACTGGCCCGGGAAGGACCTACGTCGAGCAACGAGTGATAGCCTGTGGGCGGATGCACGGCGGGCGATCTCTGATAAGCAACCAGAACAGGCCGTCGCGATGTTGTTCATGGCTGCCGCGATCGATCCGACCAATCCGCTGGCAAAGTCGGCACTCAAGCTCGATACGCGATCTCGTCCTCGCCGTGGTAGTCGGCCGAGAGAAATGCGGAGAATGCTGCCCTGGGAGTCCGGCGAATATGTGGAATTCTCATCCGCCCACTTCCAAGTGGCTTCGAGTGACGAGACGTCTGCTGCAGAAGTCGCCGAGCAACTGGAACGGTTCCATTGGGTTTGGGTCCAGCAGTTCTGGAGGCTCTGGACGACACCCCAGCAAATCGAAGCTGCGCTGGAACAGGGTCGGCCCTTGGGACCATTAGGAAAGCGGTTTCAGGTTGTCCTGTTGGATGATGCCGACCAATATGCGGGCGTGATCGAGCAGGTGTTTCCCGGGATTACACGCACTGAGGGCCTGTATCTCTTTCAGCAGCGAACGACGTTTCTCTATCGAGACCAGAACGATCACCGTGCGGCCTGGTATCACGAGCTAGCACATCAACTGCTCAAGGAAGGGCTGAGGTTTTCCACGAGTGAACATGTTGGCCGCGACAGTGATTTCTGGTTGGTGGAGGGGATCGCTGCCTATATGGAGTCCACGATGCCCACTCCCGCAGGAGCGACAGTGGGTGGCTGGGAGTCGGAACGCCTGAGTTTCGCGCGCTACCGCTGGATCAATGAAGGGCCACCGAGCGATCTTGAGTCGTTAGTCAATGAAGGTCTGTCGGAATTTCAGGCAAGGGAAGATCTGTCAGCCAGCTACTCCCTTGCTGCCGCAATCGCCCATGCGCTTTGGGATACGGGGGCCGAGAACAGGGCCCAGGCAGAAGCGCTCCTGGAGGCTGTGTATCGAGGTCGTCCCCGTTCCACGGCACAGTCCATATTTCGCGGTGGCCGTTTGCAGGAGTTACTCAGCGAAGTCCTGCGTGTCGATGACCAGCGGATCGACTGGCTCTCGTCGGACCGTCCCATTCGAAATTTGGTGCTCAGCCGGTCAGACGTTACGGCAAAAGGACTGGCGATTCTCCCGCTGACCGATGCGTTGACCTGGTTCGATGCAGCGGGCCTTCCCGTCCAGGACGAGTTTGTGGATCGGTTGGTCGAGCAGGCACCGAACTTGGAGCAGCTGAATCTGGAACAGACAGCGCTCAGCGAACGTGGGACGGCGCCGCTCGCGAAACTGAGCACGCTCCGCGAACTCGATTTGACTGGGCTTCCACTGACGGATGCTGCGATCTCCCCGCTCGCGACGCTTCGGGGGCTGGAGACGTTGTATCTGACAGGTACAAAGATTACGGATGCGAGCATCTCCCTGCTGCTTGGCTTGCCGCAACTCGCGACGCTGGATATTCAGGCAACCGGGATCACTTCAAGTGGACTTGCAAGTTTGCAGCGCGAGCGACCATCGCTTCGATTAAATCCATTGCAGCTAGTAAATCGCGCAAAGGCCTCATCCGATTAGAGCGTCGATCGGCTCCGCGGAGATGTCCAGGACGGTCGTGTGACAGATTGGCCCTGATAACCGAGGAAGGTGCGGCAGATGGATCAATTTCCAAGAATGTTTCGCCTCCGCCAGCATTTTGACACGCCGCGACTTCAAGACATTCCGCAGGCCGTGGCGACTGCACTGGCACGGGTAGAGGTCCGAGCCAAAGTCAACCCTGGCGATACAGTTGCAATTGCCGTGGGCAGTCGAGGAATCCGCAATCTCTCCGCAATTGTGACCGCGGCGGTCCATGAATTGAAACGAATGGGTGCCGAGCCGTTTATTGTTCCAGCGATGGGCAGTCACGGTGGGGGAACTGCCGAGGGGCAGGTCAAGGTTCTGGCACGGTTAGGCGTCACTCCCGAATCAGCGGGCTGTCCCGTTCGCTCGGAAATCGAACCCGCTGTCATCGGCGAATCGCCGCTCGGATTCCCCATCTATTTCGATCGAGTCGCCCTAACGGCAACACACATCGTCGTGATCAACCGAATCAAGCCCCATACGATGTTCGTGGGTCCAGTGGAAAGCGGTTTGATGAAAATGCTTCTAATCGGGCTCGCCAAGCCGCGTGGCGCGGCACTCTACCACCGCGCTATCTTCAATTACAGTTTTCCGCAGATTATCGAGGGAGTTGTGGAGCGAGTATTGGCAAAGTGTCCCGTGCTTTGTGGGCTCGCGATTATTGAAAATGCTGCCGAGGATACAGCTATGATCGAGGGACTACGGGCGGAGGAATTTGCGACTCATGAACCCGAGTTACTTAGCTTAGCAAAACGCTTGATGCCCAGGCTGCCGTTTGATGAAGTCGATTTGCTGATCATTGATCAAATCGGGAAGGATATCAGCGGCGCCGGCATGGACACGAACATCGTGGGTCGAAAGTACAATGACCATGAAGCGCGTCCCGATGAACGACCAAGGGTCAGCACCATTTATGTGCGCGGCTTGACACCCGCGACTGCCGGCAATGCGACCGGAATCGGGATCGCCGAAATCTGCAGGAGCCGGATCATCGAGCAAATGGACCAGAACGCGACGCGGCTGAACTGCCTGACAGCGGGGCACCTGACGGCCGCCATGCTTCCCGTTCACTTTGCGACAGATCGTGAAGCCTTGAACGCCCCGTTTGCTCGTTATGGACTCCGTCCTGCTCAAGACTGGCGTTGGCTCTGGATCCGAGACACTCTGCATTTGGGCGAATTGCTCGCCAGTGAAGCTTACTGGCAAGCCGCGGAGCGAAGTGCCCACCTGGATGCAGTCACGGAAGCCGCCCCGCTGCGTTTTGATGACGCGGGGCAACTGATCGAGCAGTTCGGTGTCCCGGAGGCTTGAGCGCCCAGCACTTAACTAGCGATTTCCCTCGGCGTTGCTCTGCGACCACCAAGCATACTCTTCGACCGAGATCTTTCCGTCTTCGTTTGTATCGGCGGGTGTCGGATCGACGTCCAGCCGCGAAGCCTCGTCACGAGAAAGGACTCCGTCATTGTCCTTGTCGTTGCGCTTGATCGTCCGCTCGGCCCACTTCCGGTAAGCCGGTTTGAGAGTGCCTGAGCGTTTGACTTCGCGTTTAGGCTTGCTGGACTCGCTGCCTGAACCGAGGGAAGATTCCCGCGAACGATCCAAACCCGCGGCTTCGCGTTCTGTAATCAGTCCATCCGCGTTGGCGTCGAAGGCGACGAACTCGGCGAGTTTTTCATCGGTCCAATCTGGCGTGTATTCGCTCATTTCCACCTGACCGTCATCATTCGAATCCGACGATTTGAACCAGTCGGGCAATCCTTCGTGAACGGCCCTTTCCGCATGCCGATATGATCTTCTTCCCTGCATTCGGTCTTCCGCTTCCTGCTGATCGCCGGTGGAAGCGATCGACTGATTCCTGCGCTCCGCGTCGGCCTTCTTTTTCTCGGCATCCACGCGAGCGATCCGCCGTCGGGCAGCACGCACTGCAAGTTCATTCTCGGAGAGTTTCCCATCTCCGTTGCGATCGAAATCCAGCGGATTGCCAGACCATCGCCCTGCAAGTTCATCGGAGTCGAGCAGTCCGTTGCGATTTCGGTCGAACTGCCGGATTCGTTCCTGAGCCTCCTTCGTATCTTCCGGCGAAACGCGAACCGCGAACAATCCGCCTTTTGCACCAAACCCAGATGGCGGTACGGGCGGCTCTTTAATTCCAAAACCCGGAACCAATGACTCGGGGACGACCATCGAGGGATCATCCTGTTCGCCGCCGAAATCTCCGCCTTCCCCGCCGCCAAACCCGCCTCGCCCACGAGACATCATTTCGCCGAGCTGGCTAATCGGTATCGGCTTCGAAAGATCGATTTCCGGGTTCCGTTCGGCGATTCTCCGCAACATGAACTGCGCCGGACCTTGCTGCTCCTCCGGGTCCAAAGCACCGTTCCCATTCGTATCCAACCGCCGGATGAAGTCCGTTGGATCGAAGCGGCGAAACCCGCCTCCGCGTCCTCCCTCCGGTCCGCCGGGAGGGCCCCCGGGACCGCCGAACATGATCACTCCGCCCTCAGGAGGCTGGGCAGTCGCGGGCAAGATCCCGCAAAGCAGGGCCACGCAAAACATGCTTGCCAAACGCGCCCAAAGAGCAGGAACGGCGTGATGTGTGTACATGCGTCCGGTGTCGTAAAGGCTCGACTGAAATGCCACGGCGAGCATCAATCCTCTGGCTATTGGTTTAACCCCGGACACGCGCGGAAGTTTTCAGCGTCCGTCCTACCTGGACTCAAACGAAAGCCCTGCCGAACCAACAGAAGGTCCGGCCCGCTCAGACTTTAGAGTCGGGTGACAAACCGTGAAGAAATCGAATTTTCGACCCGGAATTGCCTGGCGGACATCGAATCTAGCGATCGACCTGGGCGGCGCCATCCGTCGTGGCAGGTGCCGCATTCGTTGGGTTAACCAACTCCCGAATAAAACGCGGCGTGGGCTTTCCCGAGCCCCGCACGGCAGCGACCTTCATGTGCTCCGCCACATAACGTTGCGGCTGCTCTTTTTCGGGAACATTGAAGCGATCGCCTTTTTGCAGGACCGGCCGCGCTTCATCCATTGTGCCAAACTGACGAGTTCCGGCGACTTGGCATGGAAACCAAGCGCCCTTCCCCGAGTCATCTTCAAGGTAAAACTCTGGGTAGCAGTGCCCAGGAATCCAGACCATGCGGGCCGGAATCCCACGGTTGCGACAAAGGGCGACGAATAGGCTCGTCATGTCCTCGCAGTCACCCCATTTATCCTTCAGGGCCGCTTTCGCGCTTCGGATCGGGCCTTCGCGATACTCCACGTTGTCCCGCACCCAATCGTAGATTTGCTCGACCTTCTTCCAGTCTTCTTCTGGTTCAACCGCCTTCAAATCGCGGGCGACCTTTCGAATCTTTGCGTCGTTCGTTTCGATGTAGGGACTGATGCCCATGAAGGCTTTCAAGTCGCGGCCGATCTTCTTTGGAATTCGCAACGAAGAGACGTCGGCAGGCGGAAGGATCCGCGATCGTTCGATTTCGAATTCCCAGATCGCCGAGGCCTCGGTACCGGGGGGAACACTGCTCATTTTCAGCACGATCTGACGGACGCCTCCTTCGAGCTCCCGGAAGTCCCAAGCCGTGACATAGGGATCAAGCTGTTCAGCAACCAGGCGGACCGTCTGTTCTGGCCACTCGCGAGGGATGGGCAAAGTTGCAATGACGCCCGTGCAGGTTGAGGATCCAGACTCTAGCACGAATCCCAATCGCCAACGAGCCAACCGCGGGGTGTCGTAACCGAGCAGTTCACCGGGCGGCGCCGCCGGAGTTACGGTCGAAGGGGCAGTCTTCGAACTGGATTGCGAAGTATTACCTTGCTCGACTCCAACCGTACCCTCATCTTCTTCATCATCCGCGGACGCAGTGGACTCGGCGGAGAGTCCGTCATCGGCGCCGTGATCAAGGTCCGTCTGTGCGCCGCCTGCATCTTCTCGCTCCGTCGTCGCGGAATCGGACTCGAGCGAATTCGATTCTGACGCTGCTGGCTCCTGCAGGTCGTTCGAGCCGGATTGTGCGGCAACCCATGGGGTCTGGGCGAAGCTCATCACCAAAACGAAGAGGACGGGCACCGAGCCACGAGAGGCTCGAGCGGCTGAGTTGAGCGATTCTTTTGCGTAGTTACCCGGCCAACGAGCGAAGAGCCTCCGTGTGAGGCGCGAATGGAAAGGCCCGCTCAGTAAAGAGCCAAGCATCGGCGTTCTCACCCAATAAGATCTGCGAGCGAATCGTTCACGGGACACCCGCGAATCGCTGCCGGCTCGCCGCAAACCTCAGTCTACTTACTGCACAGCTTGCCAGGCGATGTCATTCCGCGAGGCCGGCCGGGGCTTCCCGGAGCTTTGGCAACCGTCCTGTTTGGCATGAATTGGAGGACCGGAAGCCAACGTCGAGCCCAAAGACGCTGCCCGCAGCAGGAGGTTTCAAAGCGAGATCTACCCGCCTTTTGCCCTAAAAATCTCAGGTCTACCCGGGTTTACATCGGGCAAGTGCCGCTGCGAACTCGGAGCGGCGGCGAGGGTTGGGCCGCAACCACGACTGCCCGCATGCAAACGGAGCGGCATGCGGGCAAATCGGTGTGCGATCCCTAACGTAGGCAATGCGGCGCGAATGCCCGATCAAGCGCCGGGCGAGATCGTCCCCATCGGGGGTGAGCTGGGAACCGTTTGCCAACCGCCACTCGATGGCGGAGAGACAATCGCCTCGCCCATGTAACCTGCCCCATACGATCCGCAACAATCGCCGCATCCTGGACCCATCATAGGATCGCCGCCGACAAACGGTGGCGGGCCGCTGACTGCCCCGCAGGGGTCACCCTTGCAGCTAAACATGTTGCGGAGCGTGCCACAGCCGGTCATGCTCAGCACCGCGACAGCAAGTGCCGCTGGAAGAACTCGTGAATTCATTGTAATCCCCCCTTTTCCTACTCGTAGGAACTGTTGCCTACGGCTCAAAGTTGAGCCGGGCAACTCTACGACTTATATGGAGAGGTGCAACTTGAGCGTTGCATTTTTGCCATACTGCTGTAGCCATTTGTCCACACTTTGCGACCGAAATTGACAACTGTAACGATTACGCGGCGCACTGCGCTCCGTCAGATTGCGAAAGGGCTGACAACCGCCTGCATTTTGCCGCGGGCCGGTCATGCCATCGCTGCAGATGGACCGTCAATGCACCAGCTTTGGCTCGTAAGTACGCGCGGCTTGACGAGCGATGTGCGACGAGTCGATTTGGAGTCGCCGCATCTGAAAGTCCGTCAACTCTCGGACGGAATGTGGCAGGAATCCGCAGTCGATGGACTTGTGCAGAATGATCCGGAAATTCCTGTGATCTTCTATGTGCACGGAAATCGCTACACTGAGTCGGACGCCATCAGGCACGGCACGACGATCTTTCGGACTGCCTTGCGGTTTCGAGCTCCGGACCGGCCCCTGCACTGGGTCATCTGGAGTTGGCCTAGCGAGAAGTCTGGTATTGGAGTGCATGACGTCAGATTGAAAGCGTCTCGTACAGACGCGCAAAGCCTCTATTTGTCGTGGTTGCTGCGATTGCTCCCGAAAGAGCGACGGCTGGGATTGATTGGTTACAGCTTTGGAGGACGGATTCTGACAGGCGCGTTGCATGCACTTGCTGGGGGCGCTGTCGCTCAGAGGCGACTCCCCGAGGGCGAGTTGCTTCGCGACCCGGCCCGGTTGCTGTTGATCGCACCTGCCTTGGATAACGATTGGCTGGGCAACGGCCGCTACCATGGTCGAGCCGGTTGGCTGCTTGAGCGAGTCAATGTGCTCCGGAACTCTGTCGATCCTGTGCTTCGCCGATACGGTTGGATTGATCTGGACCGCCACCCCGATGCCGCTGGCTTCGCTGGGCTGCGCCTCCTGCCGCGTTCGCTCGACGGGGCCGAGGTCCCCGTCGTTCAGCGCGACGTCGCGAACGTCGTGGGGCGATCACATGACGAGCTGCTCTATTTCCAGGGATGCGTCCCCGCAAGACAGGCATTGACGGAGATGATGCAGCTCTAGTCGCAGACAGCCCGTTGTCAAAGCGATTTGGATCCTGCGGCAAGTGCCGTCGGCTAGACGTGGTTTGTGCATCACGCTGCGAAATCGATTCGCGGCAGACGGATGTACTTCATGAGCCAACCTTTCGTTTCGCAGGCGTGCACCAGGTTGATAAGATCTTCACCAACCGAGAGTTGCTCCGGACGGTGATGTTGCTCGCGTTCTTACCGAAAGAGGACTGCCCGCTTGAGATTCGGTATGCTTGATCAAAGCATTGGTTACCAGACGGGCCAATGGCGCCCCGTCAACCAGATGGGATTGGCGCTAGAGGATCTTGGATTGCTACAAGGAGTGGTGGCCGTCGAACGCCTTCGTACTTATGGAGGGCTTGTCTGGCAACTGGAAAGACACTTGGATCGTTTGGGCCAGACCCTTCGTGCACTCTCGCTTTCGCCGCTCCATGAGCACGACTGGTTGGAGCGAATCGACCAACTCCTCAAGATCAATGCAGCCCATATCGAGCGAGAGGGTGATGTGGGAATCGTTCTGATGGTGACCCCTGGTCGGGTCCAATCAGCTAATACGGAAATTGCTCATCTGGTGCATTTAGACCATTCGCGCATCGAACACCAGCAAGCGGTTGGTGAGCATCTGCGCGTTCCAGGGACTTGTGCACCGCCTGCCGCATGCTGGCCTGCGACGATCAAGGTCCGCGCCCGACTTCATTACTATTTGGCAGAGCAGGCAGCGCATGCAGTGGAGCCAAATTCAGCCGCAGTCATCGTAGATCTTAATGGCAATCTACTGGAAACCTCTGCTGCGAATCTCTGCGCTATCAGCCGGGGACGGGTGTACGTTCCACCTGCCGACTCTGTCCTGCCAGGTGTCAGTGCTGCCGTGGCACTGGATTGGTTTCAGCAGTTCGGCTTGTCCGTTCAGCGGATCCCCTTGAGTCGTTCGATCGTGGAAGCGGCAGATGAACTCGTACTCCTTGGAACCGGTGCATTCGCTTGGACGGGCACACATTTGGATGGACAGCCTGTCGGCGATGGTCAGGTGGGAGCGTGGACTCGCATCCTTCAATCGCAATTGAGAGAGGCGACGACCTCGAACGCCGATCCTCCCACGGCGGAGGATTCTCGCGCCGATTGAACCACTGGATCGCTTTGGTGTTTCCACTGAGCACGGCAAATGCAGGGAAGGCTTAACCCGTCTTCCCGCCAGAGACTCGCTCGCCGAGCCGTGCGGCAAGACGCTTGAGTGTTTCACTGGCGTCGTCACGAGCCAATTTTACGTGCAAAATGTGGAGTTGAGACCGATCATCCCAAGCGGAGCGAAGAGCACGATCAAAGTCGCCTTCGGTCTCAATCAAATAGCCCGCGCCGCAGCCAAGGACTTCCGGCAACCGGTAATAGTTCAGCGGATGAATGTCGTTGAAATCCCAGTCGCCAGGATGCAAGTAACGCTCGGTTCCGTAACCTTCGTTGTCAAGAATGATGATGATCGGAGTGAGTCTGTAACGGGCGAGTGACGCGAGTTCGTTGCCGGTCATTTGAAAAGCGCCATCGCCTACCAGGCAAATCACTCGATGGTCCGGGCGTGCGGTCAACGCGCCAAGCGAAGCGGGAACCCCAAAACCCATCGAGGTGTAGTAGGCAGGGCTCAGAAACTCGCTGCGATCATGGGTCGTCAGCTCGGTGGCCGCGAACAGCGCATCCCCAACATCAGCAATCACGATCGTGTCACGATCGAGCTGAGCGTCCAGTCGCTTCATGAGTCGACTGATACTTATAGGACTGTCCGCCAGCAGCTCAAAGCCTTCCTGCGCCCGGTCGGTTCGCAGACTGTCAGGGATCAGCCGCACAGCCGGCCGTGGTTGGCTGCGTCGGAGCGCCGACAGGAATGAGTCAAGCGGCACATCGTGGTAGTGATGGTGCGAGATCCGCAGCTGCTCGCTTGTGGCGTAAATACAGCGGTCGATATCGAGGTTCGCCGTATAGATTCCAAGGTTGATGTCGGTCATGAATGCACCGAGCATCAAAATGCAATCGCTTTGCTCAACATATGATGTAACCTCGCTGCGACCTAGGGCTCCTTCGTATAGCCCGACATACAATGGATGTCGCTCCCCCACCACGCTCTTGCCAAGCATCGTTGCAGCAATTGGGATCTTCGTTTCCTCGGCAAACTGAAGCACTTGGTCTTGAAGACCGAAGCGATGCACCTCGACACCAACGATCATGATGGGGCGTTGGGCCCGGTTGAGTCGTTCGACGGCTTCCCGCGCCGCCTCCAAAGTCGCCGAGGCATCTGGTTCACGCTCGACCGCGCGGTAGGCATGCGCAATTGGCGGGACGATTCGAACCATATCTCGAGGAAGTTCGATATATACCGGCCGCTTGAAGCGATCGCATGCATCAAGCACTCGGTCAATCTCTGCGAAGGCGGTGAGCGGATCGACGACCTCGGTGGCTGCAATGCAGAGACGTTGAAAAACCTCAAGCTGCGTGTGAAACTCGCGAACCTTGTGGTGCAGTAGCGGGTTGTTTTTGCGTTCGTTCAATCCTGGTGCGCCGCTGATCACGACGACCGGACTCTTTTCAGCAAAGGCGCCGGCGACGCTGTTGCAAACGCTCAGCCCGCCCACGCAATACGTGATGCAGAGCGCGCCCATCCCATTGACTCGCGCGTATGCGTCCGCCGCATAACCCGCGCAGTCCTCCCGAGTGCAGCCGACTACCCGTAATGGGCTCTGCTCAAGCATCGAATAGAAGGAGAGCACGTAATCGCCAGGAATCCCGAAGACAGCGCCGATCCCGTAGTCCTGTAAACGTTGCAGCAAGTACTCCCCAATCGATAAGTTCGCATTGCTCCGCCGCAGACCATATTCGCGACGTGCCACAATCGCTTCGCTCGTCATCCGGTGCCTCCTCCGTAAATCGGCTCGGCCCCTAGTATCAGCGCCCCCATCCCACGCTGCTACCACCCCAAACCCAAAAAAAGGACAGGCATAATCATGCGGTAAGTCAAATCGCTACCCTGTTTCCAGACGTCATCAGTATGTGTGCATTGATGAGCCAGTCGTTTGTGGTGCATCGAGTGCTGCGGTGCGGCGAGACGGGCGCATGACGGGGCAAAATCCGCGCCATGCGGGCGCGGATGCGCGGAGTGTCAGCCCATAGC
>Ga0114939_10000084_pt1 | contig 76100 bp, 61 predicted proteins | sample AshMeaCrysSpring_FD_87196 | JGI IMG/M metagenome (GOLD analysis project Ga0114939, IMG submission 87196) | Groundwater microbial communities from Big Spring, Nevada to study Microbial Dark Matter (Phase II) - Ash Meadows Crystal Spring | ecosystem: Environmental > Aquatic > Deep subsurface >...
CGGAATCAAGAACAAACGGATCAACGCCGCGGTATGCGAAGACTACCTGCACAAAGTCTTGTTCTACAAATGACTTAAGGTGCGATTGCCCTGCGGCGCTGGACGAGTGTGCTGGGGCTCAGCGTGACGCAAAAGAGTTCGCGGATTGGAGTTGATGGTCGACGAACCGAACACCGCGATGTATCGCCAGTCACCGGTCGGGCAGTGGACCACAGAGATTGGCCGGGGCAGCCTGCTGCGGCAACGCGACCAATTCTTCTCAGAGAGGCCGATTCACCAACTCGCGTACGTCCATCGAAGCAGCCACCGGATTCTGTCTCAACACCGCACCGCGAGTCGCGATTTCCGCGACCGGTCGACCCTTCATGACCAGACACTTCGCCATTGCCCGGGCGTCGACCTTTCTGAAATGTGGCCGGCGGCTGTTCACCCGCTTGACCCTCCCGCTCTTGCGGGCCGGAACGAGTCAGGCGGTAAGGGGCTTGATACTTTGCCAGGTGCTACCCAGCTTGGCTTCGAAGTGGTGCAGCAGTTGAGCACCGCACCGTCAAGAGCGACGGATGCAGGCCCAACCGTTTGAATGCACAAATCCCAGTAGAAAACCACGATTCGCGACAAACTGCCCGACTAGGACTCGAACCTAGACTAACGGAGCCAGAATCCGTCGTGCTGCCAATTACACCATCAGGCAATCAATTCGAAGTGAATGTAGGACGAATCGGGCTTGTCAGTCAAGCTCCGAAAGGCATCGAGAAGATCGCTATGCCGATCGGGAACGCAAGCGATCCGGCCCCCGTCCTCGACGATCGGCCATCTATCGGAGCGCTTCGGCACTTGTCTCGTCGGGGATCGACTCCAGGAACCGCGCCAGGCGATGAAAATCACTGCCCGTGTTGATAAAGCGCACCTTGGTGACCAGCGTCTTGGGATCCACAAGTTCTTCAAAGGGCACGAACCGTAGATCCAGTTGCCCGCTGACGCTCACCATCACTCCATCGAGCCCTTGCTCGATCATGGCCCGATAAGCCCCGACACCCAATTGCGAGCCGAGCATCACGTCGAACGCATGGGGCGGCGCGCACCGTGCCTCGTAACCCAGTTGCAACCCGTTGATCTTTCGCGTCTTCCCCGTCCGCTGCTTGTACCGTTCGCCAAGCTTCTTTGCCATCATCGAAGCCAGATTCACCGCCGACAGCGAAATGTGGCCGTGTTCATCGCGCGGCACATCCACCAACTGCGAACTCGGCAAGTATTCGGCAATGCCCTCCGCGAACACGATCGTGCCGTACTCCCGCCCTTGTGCCTCGCGCGAACACATCAGATCTACCATGCGGTCCAACACGGCGTCGAAGTTCATCACCGGCTTGGTTTTGCCATCCGGCAATGTTTCGGTCAGCAGCAAAGGCCCCCGGATGTCCTCCACGCTGAATACAAGACTCGCCTCCCCTGCGATTGCAGCGCCGTACGCTAACCAACCCGCGCTGCGTCCCATCGTTTCGCAGACGAAGTAAGACCGCCCCGCTGCGGCGTCATAATTCAGATTGCGGATCTCCTCCGCCAACGTCTCCACGGCCGTAAAGTAACCGAACGTGAAATCGATCCCCATGTAATCGTTATCGATAGTCTTGGGCAGATGGACGACCGGAATCCGTTTAGTGCCAACCGGCAGCCGATCCTGATACATCTTGATCTTGTTCGCCGTCTTCAGCGTGTCGTCCCCGCCGATCGAAATCAGTGCATCCACTCCGAGCGAGCGCAGTCCGGACAACACATTGCTGAGCAACGCGGATTTTTCAGGGTCCGCAAAGTCCTCGACAGATGCAACGGACTTGCCAGGGTTTGTGCGAGCCGTCCCGATCATGATCCCGCGACTGGTGCGGGCATGGGCCAGCGAGTCGAAGGTAAAGCGAATGAAATCGCGACCCTCTTCCAGAGGTTTTTCCGGCTTAAAATCGGCCAGCTTGCTGTAACCGTGACGCATGCCAATCACATCGATCCCTGCCCGCAAGAAAGCAAAGGCAGCGGTGGCGATCACCGCATTGGCGCCCGGGGCAGGCCCGCCCGCGAACAAGATTGCCACTCGCTTGATGTCTGTCGGCGGGACCGCCTTTGCAGCGCTATTCATGAGTCTTCGCGAAAGCTGGGATTGATGTTGGACCCAAAGACAACCCGAAGGATTCTAGAGATTCCAAGGCACGCGCAAAGGGCAGGCGAGCCGGCTCACCGGCTGGTCTACTGAACGCAGGGGCCACCCGCTGTCGACCGCTCAGAACCAGCCCCGTGGTAGGGAGACGTTTGTGCCGAGTCTTCAGAAACTCAGGCCGGAGAAAGCATCGAAGATCGGAACAGAGCGTCCGCCGAGCCAACCAGATGGCCCCTCTCCGGGACGAGTCAGCCGATGGCTCCTGGTCGCCAGTGGAGCGATCACGCTGCTGGGCTTCACCAGCAAGCCGCCAGACACGATGCTGCTGATCTATACCTGCTTCGTGCTTGCCTATTGCTTCCGCAAGCCACTGCAACGATGGGTCGGTTCTCTGCCGATCGGGCTGCCGTGGCTCACGCTGTTGAGTTTTTGGGCAGCCGGCTCGCTGACCGAAAGCCTGGCCTGGTCCAACAATTACCTGAAGGCCGCGCCGGAACCGGCATTGTTTCATCCCCAACTGATTCCCGATCTGATCGTTGGACTCGGTTTCTACGGCGGCTGGGCCGGTGCTTGGTGGATCGCCACGCGGTGGTTTCGCTATTCGATTCGCGACGCGTTCCTCGTCACCGGCTTCCAGGGCATCTTCTTTGAACAACTAGGGGCCGTGTTCAGCGCGATGCTGCAACTTCTTTCCACAAATCCAGGGCTGGCATTGCTGTTCGGCGTCTATGTGTTCCTGGTGCATGGGTCGACCGTCGGTCTGAGCCTCGTGCCCATCCATCATCGGCTGATGAGCCCCACGGCGAGCCGCAGTCCGCTGCGCTTCCCAGTGGCCATCGCGTTGATGGTAGGAGGAGCATTCCTGGGCGCGTGGTGCATCGCGATGGGCGCGGAACTGTTCGGTGGCTTGCCAGAAAAACGGTCGATTGTCGAGCACCCGCTGTGGTGAGGTGCCGAACTGTTCTTGCCGTCCGAAAGTCAGCGGCCGAGCAACTCTCGCTCGACCCATTTCGTGTCGCAACGACCATTGACGAAGTCGGGGTGCCGCAGGACCTGGCGATGAAAGGCGGCCGTGGTGTGCAGCCCCTCGGTCAGCAGTTCCGAAAGCGCCCGGTCCATCACCGCGATCGCTTCCTCTCGCGTCGATCGATGCACCAGAAGCTTGCCGATCATCGAGTCATAGTGGGGCGGAACCATATATCCCCCGTAGACATGGGAGTCCCACCGCACGCCGGGACCGCCTGGCACGAATAGCCGCTCGATCTTTCCCGCCGAAGGTTGAAAGTTGCGTTCCGGGTTTTCCGCATTGATCCGGCATTCGATGGCGGCTCCCGTGGGGCGGATCTGATCCTGTCGGAAAGAAAGCGGCTGCCCCGCTGCGATCCGAATCTGCTCCTTGATCAGATCGATTCCTGTGACAAGTTCCGTGACCGGATGCTCTACCTGGATCCGCGCGTTGACTTCAATGAAATAAAAGTTGTTCTGCCGGTCCACGATGAACTCCACGGTTCCGGCATTCGTGTATCCGGCTGCGCGGATCATGCGGACGGCCGCTTCACAGATTTCCTGCCTTCGGTCGGCGGGAAGTGAGGAACTGGGAGATTCTTCGATCAGCTTTTGATGCCGGCGCTGGACGCTGCAGTCCCGTTCGAAAAGATGGGCAGCTGTACCGTGGTGGTCGGCGATCACTTGAACTTCAATGTGACGGGGCAGTTCGATAAACTTCTCGAGATAGACACCGGCGTTTCCAAAGGCTGCTTCCGCTTCCTGGCGGGCTTGAGCCAGGGCCGTCTTCAAAGCCAGTTCATTGGCGGCCACTCGCATCCCGCGACCGCCTCCACCGGCGGTGGCTTTAATCAGAACCGGATAGCCGATCTCACGTGCGACCCGCGCCGCCTCGCTCTCATCCTCCAGCAGGCCGGCGCTACCTGGGACGGTCGGAACGCCGGCAGCCTGCGCCAGGGATCGTGCCGAATTCTTGTCCCCCAATTTCTCCATCGCTTCCGGACTCGGACCGATGAAGTCGATATTGCAGCTTCTGCAGATCTCATTGAAGTGGGCATTCTCTGACAAAAACCCATAGCCCGGATGGATCGCCTCCACGTTTCCAACTTCCGCGGCGCTGATGACCTGATCAATCCGCAGGTAGCTATCGGCACTCCGCGGAGGCCCGATGCAGATCGCTTGATCGGCCAGACGGACGTGAGCCGATTCTCGATCCGCCTCGCTGTAAACCGCGACCGTGCTGATCCCCATTTCTCGACAGGCGCGGATCACGCGAACCGCGATCTCACCGCGGTTGGCAATCAAGATCCGGTTGTACATGCCAGTGAACCCTTCATGCGATGTGCGGAAGTTCCGGTGCAGTTTGAACCGTTGTTCACAACCTGACGACGAATCCCGCGCCGAAGCTGATTCGCCGCGCGCCCCTCGATGCACTTGCCGTGGAAAGTCCGTCGTTCGCTGAACGGGGTAACCATAAACAGGTCAACGGCCTTCTCAAGTCGGCCAACCCACCCGGCCGACGATCGACGTCCTCGAGCTAGCCGCGAGTGTCGACCTTGAAAAGTGGTTTCCCGAAATCGACGGGCGAATCACTGTCAACCAGCACCGCGACAATTTTTCCGCTGACCTCCGCCGGAATCTCATTGAAGACCTTCATGGCTTCGATCATGCACACCGTCGTTTCCGGACCAACCACCGATCCCACTTTTACATATGGTTCGGATTGCGGATTGGGCCGAGCGTAAAACGTGCCGACCATCGGCGCCTTGATCGTCACGATGTGCTTATCATCGGCTACCGGAGCTGCCGGTCCGCTGCTGGAAGCCGGAGCCGACGAAGGGGCAGGGGCCGACGGCATCATGGGGGCCGCGGCCGGGTATGCAACCGCCATCGGCTGTTGGCCGCGCGCTAACCGGATCCGTTGCCCCGCCTCGCGGAGATCCACTTCCGAGAGGTCGTGCTGCTCCATCAGCTCGACCAACCTTCGAATCCGCTCAACATCGAAGACGTCGGGCGACTTCTTTTCGCCAGCACTCATCAGACGATCCTCGTCGACAATCGAATTGGGCAAGGGCTCAACACAGGGGACCCCACCACGCCATGCACCTCGCCTCTATAAGGCAACTCGCCTCCAACAATACGTCCGGCTTTGGGTCGGGCCGGATACCTGCATGGCCGCAGGGTAGGTCCAGCATTCTAACGCTGGCAGAGTTGACGGCAGGGGGGGTTCGGTCGGCGGACCTCTCTAAGGAGCTGGAAAGCTCCCCCGTTCCGTGAGCAGACGAACCGCTGCGTTGGCGAACGACTACCAAATCACCGTTTGAGCTTCCAAGTCCAATGGCAATGAACTGAGCCGCTCCGCCCCATGATCCGTCACCAAGATATCGTCCTCCAGCCGAACTCCCCCCCAGCCTGGAAGGTAGATCCCCGGCTCCAGTGTGATCACCATCCCCGCTTCCAGCAGTTCGGTTTGGCCCTCTGCCAGTCGAGGGACTTCATGGACTTGGCGCCCAATCCCGTGTCCAAGCGCATGGGAGAAGCAGTCGCCATAGCCATGTCCGCGGATCACGTCCCGCGCCGCACGATCGATATCCGCACGGGGAACCCCACTGCGGACCGCCGCAAACGCAGCCGCCTGCGCTTCATGGACGATGCGATGGACTTCCCTCAGCTTTTCAGATGGGGGGCCCAATGCGATTACCCGTGTCAGGTCGCTTGCATACCCCTGGTTCAGCGCTCCCCAATCGACCAGCAGCAGCGAATGACCTGCCAAGGGTTCACGTCGCGGAGTGGCGTGTGGCAGGGCCGCGTGCCCATCGGCTGCCACAATCGGCGGAAACGAACAGCCGCTCCCGCCAGCGCGCCGGATCGCGTCCTCGAGGCGCCAGGAAATCTCCAGTTCCGTGTCGCCTGACCGCAGCCCGCCACAAACCACTCGATAGGCTTCCTCGGCCTGGGCGATGGCAGTGCGGATCAACTTCAATTCATCTGCATCTTTCACCATTCGCAACCGTTCTACATCGCCGCTGCACGCCGCCAGCTGAATGTCCTTCAAGCCCGAGTAAAGGCTTGAAGCTGCCTGATACGAAAGGTGCTCTTGCTCGAACCCCAGCCGCGCTTTCCCCATGCCGGCAAGTTCCTGAACGGTGAAGTCCAGCAGACTGATCGCTGGTCCGCGGATCCGATGCTGCCATTGGGGGCATTCAGCCGCCAGTTGTTCTTCATATCGACGATCACACAGCACGACCGCGGCATCTGGAGTTACCAAGGCATATGCACTATCGCCGGTAAACCCAGTCAGATAGCGGACATTCGTCTCCCCGCTGATGAGTATTCCGTCGAGTTCACGTTCCGACAAACGGGCCCGCAATCGAGCCAAGCGCTGTTCAAACATGAGACTTGCCGTGCCTGTTGCAGAGATTAGTGAAGCGAGATCAACGGAGGGTCAGGATCCAGACTATACCCGCTCAAGCCGAGCATAGATTACTCTTGCTGTGGGTTGAACCACGCGACGTTTGTCTCAGCAATCCGTACCTGGATGTCCACCGCGATCCCATGGGGCGAACCGGACGGCTGAAGGGGCGCGTGGAGATCCCCCCCGGTCGAATGACGGCTCGCGATGCTGAACTGGGCCTGCAGCCTTGATGCGACATCCGATTAACGTCTGAGCCGGGCATCGAGCGAAGGGGTGACATTGGTCCCATTCCCAAACGCATTCGTTCAAGGACTGAGTAGCCACAGATGATCGGCTGGCTTCTGGTACCTGCATTCTTTTGCGTGGCCTGCCTCTACGCGAGTGCCGGCTTTGCAGGGGGTTCTCCGTACACAGCGCTGCTTGCACTGGCGGAGTCGTTGGGCAACGGGTTCGATTTTCGGTGGATTCGCCCGATCTCGTACCTCTGCAATCTGGTTGTCAGCGCAGGAGGCGTTGCCATCCTGTACCGCGACCGCATGCTTCCGTACTGGGGCGCATGCGCCATTCTGCTCGCGTCGATACCGGCCACATTTTTTGCGGCGGGTATACCATTGAGCCGCCATGCATTCCTGCTGGCGCTTTGCATCGCGCTGTTCGTCGCGGAACTTGCCTTGCTTTCCCAACGATCGCGGACCGATGGCTGCGATCTTCGATCCTGGACCTGGCGGGAAGCCCTCCGGGGCGGTCTTCCGATCGGATTGATCATTGGGACGCTCGCTGGAATCACGGAATCGGTGGCGGGATCTATCTATCTCCATGGCTGCACTTGCGAGGCCAGGGACAAGCCAAACAGATCATGGCGCTGTGCAGCCTGCTGATCGTGTTGAGCAGCCTGTCGGGTCTGCTCAGCCATCTCGTAACGCTTGGAGTCCCTCACAGACGTTGCCCACCGCCGCATGGTGGCTTCCCGTGGCCGCATTCGGAGGAGGACAGGTCGGTTCACGGTTGCTGCGTGACCGGCTGCCAGCGTCCGTCGTACGAACAATCACCGGGTTCTTGCTGTTGCTCGTCGCGGGCCTGCTCTTGAAGCAAGTCCTCGCGTGAAAGGCAGCGCGATAGGCGAAGTCAGTTGAGCAAGCGGGGTGCTATTTGCAGCGACGCGGATCGGTCGCCGCGATGATCTGATCAATCCCGGTCTGATTGAATCCTTTGTAGCCTTGATCACGCTGCAGCAGTTCCAAGTGAGAACCGATCGCCCCCTCGCGACGAAACGAATCGGCCTGCTCCGCCGTGATCCGGCCACTAGCCAACAATCGCTCGATCCGCCGCGGATCGACGGCCCAACGTTCTCCCGTGGTAAAGCACTGCTTGAGAAACGGTAGATCCGTGAACGGCGGCATGCTCGAGATGTCCTCAGCAGCCAGTTGCTGCCGAGCCGCGTCGAAATCGAACTGAGCTTCCAAATGATGCATTCCTGCCTGCAAGAATGCTTCACCGTGGAGCGCACACCAAAGCCCGACCGTTGACAATTCCTTTCGGTCGTTCAAGCCGAGGTGCGAGAAGTCCTCGCGGATTTCGTTGGGGGACAGATCCACGTCCGCGAACACGACGATGCCTGCCACAGGCTGCTCCAAAACCTGTGCCCCCCAACCCGCGCCTTCACCAGGATGGAATTGCTCGCGGCATTGCATGCCGAGCAGTTCTAACGCGGCGATCAAGTGACGAAAGGCCGTCCGGCTGCTGCGATAGGTGTGATGATCATGATTGGCCCAACCCAATCCCAACCGGTCTTGTCGCATTCGCTGCACTTGAGCCGCCCGATTACGCGCCTGCCAATAGCTCCGCTCCCCCGCAAAGAACTCAGCGCATGCCCGGTCGCGTCCCAACATCTGGCATGCATCTCGGAGCATGCTTTGCGTGGCAGCAAATCCCTCCTCATCAGTCGGCCAGTCACGTCGCCGCAGCCACAGACTTCGGCGAATGGATGACAGCATGTCCGCTGTTGGCATCGCACCATCCGGCCACCACCCGAGAGCGCCTCGGCGCTCCACGACATGGACTTCCCAACCACCATCACGACAAATCAGCGCTCGACGCAGACTGTCCCGCTCGTGACCGACGATCTCCGTCCGGCTGTCCAATCGATGAGCAATTAGGAACTGTTCGATCGACTCCACCTTGATCGCCGCCAACATTGGGCCGTCGACCAGCAATCGAGGCAGTTGGGCACTGGGGTGCATCCAGACCGATCCCCCGGGTTCAGCTGTCGCTTGCCACCCGGTCTCGGCGAGATGCGCTGCCGGCACCGCACTGATTCGATCCAGCCAGTCGATCAGCCGCGTTCCGGTTTCTCGGATCAGGCGCTCGGCAAACCCAGCGAGCCAGCTGCAGTCGTTTACAGCCTGTTCGATGGAACGCGTCACGCTCGCAGCGGCTTCCTGCTGAGGACTCCATCGAACCAGTTCTGCTTGAGATGGGGCCATCGCCGAAGCTCCTGGACTGCTGACTCTTGAGGGAAATACAACTGCAAAATTCTATCGCCAGCAGCGATCTGTCGGGTGGTCGCAGTTTCGACCCGGGCCTGAGGGATCTTGGCCGACCGAAAGCCAAGCCAGCACGTGTTGCAGCAGCTGGCGGACGACCGGAACGCTCAGACTGTTGCCCAGCATTCGGTAGGCGGCCCGCTGCGTGGGAGCCCGGGACAGGTCAAAGGTGTCGTCAAATCCCAACAATCGCGCGACCTCACGCGGAGTAAAACGCCGCAGACGGTCCCCAGACTGCAAATACGATCCCGCGCGCAGGATGCTCTTGCCATAACTTGCACCAAAACAGGCCGCAGCAGCCACTGGATTGTCGGGATCGACGCGTGAAAGCGCGGCGAGTGCATCACGCGTCTTGGGGTCATCTTGCAAACACCACTCGTCCAGCGGCACTGGCTCAAGAACATCCTTGAGCGCAGGGGCGGATGCATCCCGACAAATCCTCCACGTGGGGATCGCTCGATCCTTGACCGCAACGCAGTACGCACGATGCCTCCGCATCGGCCATCCAATTTGATCAGGGCTCGCGCACGACCATGAAATGCGATAGCCCACCTCTGCCAACTGTTGCCAGCACCACGCCCAGGTTGCCGAACAGAGAAACGGCGGCACATTTTCAACGACGATGGCGGCTGGCTGTATGTTTCGAGCCATCCCAATTACTGCAAGCAGACTTTCCGTGCGCCTGTCTTGGAGGTCGCGGTGGGCCCCACGGACGGTGTGCGGTAAGCAGGGAGGCGAAAGCCACCAGAGATCGGCCTCAAAGGCGGCCAGATTGAGCGTGGCAAGTTCTGCATTCACCGTCCGATGAGGCCAATTGGCTCGGTAGACGGCCAGCGCTTCTCGATCGATGTCGATTGCGGCAGTGACCGAGACACCATCCGGTAAAGCCGCAGCGCAGCCGCCGATGCCGCAGAACAATTCGAGAATTCGGAACCGATGCTGCGAACTCACGATTCTAACAGTCGACCGATTTCTTCGACCGCTGCTGCCAACGATCGCGCTGCCATGCGGAAGTTCATGTGGCCACTGACGTCCGGTTGAATGGAGATGAACTGCTCGGTTGCCCGCCGCAGCTTGGCGAATTTCTTCCGCGCCAGATGCAGGTACTGGGAAAAATACTGCTGGTCCAGCGACGGACCGACGGCCAGCATGAAGTCATACAGATCGCGATGGACCTCCGCCAGTTCCTCGTCGTCTGCGGCTTCGTCGCTGTGCTTGAGAAAGGTCCGTACCATCCAGACGTGGCTAACCTGACGGTCGATCAAGGCCACGCGCTGTGCATCGTCTGATGGATCAGCAGTCATGGGCTCTGCGGCTGAGTCGCGGATTCAACGGGAGTTGGTTTGGGCTGGGGTGCATGAGCCCCCTTCGGTGCGAAGATCAGCACCGTCACTGCACCGGCAATCGCCAGACCGAGGGAGATCATGAACGGTAATCGGATCTGGTCCCACAGGCCGTCGGTGGTTGTCGTGACAAGGGTGTTCACGACCGGGGCCAAACCAAAGACTAGTGGCATCACGAAGATTGGTTTCCCGCCCGCGTTGAATGCGAGGATGATTCCCAGCGCGCCAATCGCGCCCGCGGCACCGCCCAACAGACTCCAGATGGTGCCCGCCGTGGTCCAACGTCCAGGCTCCGTCCAGGCGGCGAGAATCAGCATCGGCAGGGCCACCGCAATCGCGAAGTAGGCGAGACCCACGCACAGAAATGGACGCAGCCGGCTTCCTTCCATGCGGGCCTGGCCTTGATGCAGCAGCGGGCCGTATGAGCCCCAGCAGATAAAGGCCATCACGACCGAAGTGACCAGCATCGGCCAGTCGACCGTCCGGGGCGCGGCGACCGCAGGGGTGCTCGGCATCGCTTCCTCGCCATTGGCTACAGCCGTGTCTGTCGGAGCAACCACAGCGGCTGTGTGTCCCGTTCCTGGTGAGGCTGTCGGCTTGAAATACAGCACGCCAGCGGCTCCGCATGCGGCGAGAATGATGCCCCAGAGGAAGGTCATGTTGATATTTTTGAACGTTCCCGCCATGGCCGCCGTGACGATCGTGTTGACCACCGGAGCCAATCCAAACACCAGCGGCATCACATAGACCGGCTTGCCGCCGAACTTGAAGGAAACGATCACTCCCAGCGCGCCCAGGGCTCCAACGGTTCCCGCGATCAACGAGAAAACCGTTCCGCCAACAGTCCACTGTCCTTTCTCGCCTTTGGTCCGCAACATGCCCAGCGGAGCGAGTACCGCCACAAGGAAGTACGCCATTCCCACGGCGATGAACGGACGCAAAGAACTGCGGTCCATCAAGTCCTGACCATGATGCATCAGGGGTCCGTAGTTTCCCCAGCAAATGATCGTCAGCAAGGTGAACAGCAGGATGATCGGCAGGGAAGGCATGTTGGCTCGCAAACAGTCAAGGTTTGGCAGTTGCTAAAAATACTGGAAAGCCGGGACCGCTCCCGTCGCGTTTCAGGGTACACGACTCTCCGTCATTCGGGCAGGCGGACTGACCGACAGTTCAACCATGTTCACAAGCCGCTTAGATGGGGCGGCCATCCCAACGGGTGAATGCCTCGAGAGCAAAGAACTCGGGCAAACCGATCTGGTTGTACTCCGCAGCGGTTCCTCGGTTTCGGTCTTCCGCTCGCTGCCAAAACTCGCGCGGGTCGCTTCCCGGAAACAGCGCCTCGTCCTTTTGACTTTCATGCATGAAAATTGCTTGTCGTTTGAGGTCCAGGTCATCCGGACTGAGAGGAACTGCAATCTGGATCTCATGCAGGGCATATTCCTGCCATGCACCGCGATACAGGAGCACTTCCGGGCGGTAATCGCTTTCCGCTTTCAATTCATCCAGAGCGCGGAAGATCGCTTCGGCGCACAAGCGATGCGTGCCGTGCGGGTCGGCGAGGTCACCCGCGACAAACACCACGTCCGGACGTTCGCGTTGCAGCAGCTCCCGGATCAGCCGGATGTCTTCCGCGCCGACGGGCCGTTTGGCGACGGTCCCCGTGCGATAGAACGGCAAATCGAGGAAGTGGAGATCCTCCGCCCGACACCCGATATGGATCGCGGCCGCCCTCGCTTCGCTCCAACGGATCAACCCCTTGATCTGCTGAATCGCAGGAGCGTCCGGCTGGCCTGGCACCTTTTGGGCCAATGAGGCGCGGACTTCATCGCTGACACCCTGTGACCGTTGCTGATCGATGCCGAACAGCCGGTTGTACTCGGTGACCAGTTCGGCCACGCGCTGTGCATCATGGTCGAATACAGCGATGTTGCCGCTGGTCATGTAGGCAATGTGCACGCGGTGGCCATCACGGAGTGCGCGAATCAGCGTCCCGCCCATGCTGATTACATCGTCGTCGGGGTGCGGGCTGAAGCAGAGGCATTTCTGGATCCGATTCGTCGCAACCGGATGAACGTGCAAGGTATCCATCATCCATGCGAAGACACGCTGTGCCAGTTGAGGTGCTGGGCCATGATGCCGGATCAACTGGTGCAGGTTGTGAGCCCGAAAGTCATCGTCATCGAGCTTCAACAGTGCTTTGCTGGTTTGACGCGACAGCCAGAGCACGGCGCGCTTGATCAACTCGGGCGTCCACGTCAGCGTGTGCAACAGCCAAGGCGTGTCGACATCGGTCAAATGGGCCGCGGCGCCGAAGTCCACAAGCGCCTGCGCATCGGTGTGCTGCTGAAGAAAGCTGGCGGGGATCCGTTCCGTAATCGGCCCTTCCAGGACATCGCGCACCACTTTCGCCTTGTGCTCGCCAACGGCCAGCAACAGGACCTGACGGGCCGACATGATCGTGGCCATGCCCAGCGTGATCGCTTGCGTGGGCACATTGTCCTCGCCAAAGAAATCACTGGCCGCGGCCCGGCGAGTCACGGGATCCAGCGTGCACAGCCGCGTTCGACTGTTACCCATACTGAACGGTTCGTTGAACGCCACATGACCATTCCGGCCCACCCCCGCGATCACCAGGTCAAAGCCGCCCAACTCGCTGATTCGCTCCTCGTAGCGACGACACATCGTCGCGACTTGCTCTACCGGCGTTAAACCATCCGGCACCACCACCTGGTCTGGGGGCACGTTGACGTGATCGGTCAGATGTTCGGCGATCCAACGTTGGTGTGATTGCGGACTGCGCGGATCGAGCCCGTAGTATTCACCCAGGACAAAGATCCAGGCGGTGGATAAATCCAGCGATTCTTCCCGGTGCAGTCGCACCAGCTCGCGATAGGTGTTGACGGTCGTCGAACCGGTGGCAAGTCCCAAGACACACGGCTGCCCCAACGCCACCCGCTCGCGGATCCGACTTGCAACGAGTTGAGCCGCGCGACTGGCCAGGTCCGCCGGCCGACGGAACGCAAAACAAGGCAATCGAGTGCCACAAACGACATGTCCCGCCGGATGGCCGCTCGGTGCGTCATCCAGCAAACCATGGCTCGACCTCGCCTGCTCTGATTCTCCTGTGCCCATTCGAGCCGCGCTCCCTGCTGACTCTGACTGTTGATTCAGCCCCATAGATCCGTTCACATTCGCTGCAAATCAGTCGCTTCTTTCGCCGAACGTCGGTGCCACGACCCAAGTGGAATTTCGGAGTGGCAGTCGATCGTCAAGCTTGCTCGTGCCGCACCAAGTACCGCCTTGAAGCGCCGGCCCAAGCTTACTGGATCCTGCCGGAACTATGTAATGCAGGATACCGGCCGGATTGTGGCATTGGACCGGTCAAAGGAGGTGGCGGGCCTTGATCCGCAGGTATTCATTGACCAGTGGAGCCGTCATTTGATCTGGAAACAGATCGAGTGCCAGAACCCCTCGGTGGGTCAGGTCCCGGAGCACTTGCTGTCTCCACAGCAGGATGTCGGCCGCCGCGCCCGCCCGGTACAGCCGCTCATCGGCCAGGCCGGCCGTGGTCATCGGGCCCGGACCTTCCGCCGGGCTCGCGAGGCTGCCAGCCGGCGGGACGGCTTCAACCGCTTCAAACAATCGGCGGTCGCGAAGAAAAACTGCCAGCGGAAGGTGTCGCCCCAGTTGGTGCGTCAAGTAACGCTGAACCTGCTGCGCATTGACATCGTCGATCAGGTTCGTGATCAGGATCACCAATGCCCGCTTCAAGCAGCGTGTGGACAGGTGCATGAAGGCCAAGTCATAGCGCGACTCGACATACTCAGGAAAGCGATCAAATCCCGCGACAAGCAATCGGTTCATATGCTGCTTTCCGCCGCGGGGAGGCACATACGTATGCACGCGATCGGAGAAACAGATCATCCCCACCGAATCACCTTTTTCCAGCGCCACATAGCTGAGCATCAAGGACGCGTTCAGCGCACGGTCGAGCAGCGTGAAGCCTCGACTGGTGTTCGCCATCATCCGGCCACAGTCGAGCATGAAGATCAATCGCTGGCTCTGGTCGGACCGATACTGCTTGACCGTCAGACGATTGCGGCGAGCCGTCGCTCGCCAATCGATATGCCGGTAGTTGTCGTCGAAGGTGTAATCACGCAATCGTTCGAACTCGTTGTTCTGGCCTGGAAACCGCGAGCTGCGTACGCCGATCAGATTAAGGCGATCGGTTCGCGCCAGCAGGGCATACTCCCCCAACTGCTGCATATCCGGATAGACGTTGGTGTGCGTTTCCGTCGGAAGATCGACAGCACGACGCCAGCATTTCCATGGACTGTCGATCAACGCCTGTAATTTATTCTGCCGCAGGACCCCGCGCGACATGGGAGTCAGTCGGTAGTGCAACCGCGCACGGCTGTGAGCCGGCAGGTCCACCGGCATGGCGGAAGGTTCGGCCAGACAGTCGCTGGGGTAATCATCGGCAAACACCCCGCGGATCGGTCGTGATCCTGCATTCTCAACCAGCAACTCCACATCGACCGCGGCGGCCAGCGAAGCGGTTCGGACCACCTTTCGCTGAGCGGTGAGGAAGCGGGGCGAGGGGATTCGAAGCAAGTCGATCAAAGCCAGCAACAGCAGCAAGCTGCTGAACAGCAATAACGGCCAGAGCCTCGCGTCGGGCAACAGCAGCAACAAACTGGCAACCGTTGCGATGCCGAACAATGCCACCAGCCGCGGACTCGGAAAGCAGCGTCGCAACCAAGCGACGGCCACCAGGCCACCCCCGATAAGCAAGAGACCGGCAAGCGGATATACCACCGGTATCCATACCGATAGATCGGAAGGAGGGTCGCTCACGAACGCGGCACCTCGATGGAGCGGAGCAGCGATTCCAGTTCCTGATCTACGGTCCTCCCCTCGACCTCGGCCTCTGCCGTCAACTGCACGCGATGCCGAAGAGCCGGCAACACCAACTCCACGACGTCGTCGGGGATCGCGAAGTCTCGCCCTCGGAAACCCGCCAACACGCGAGACGTCTGCATCAAGGCAATCCCTGCGCGCGGCGATGCACCGAGATGAAAAGCCGGCCACTGACGCGTGGTCCGTACGATCTTGTTGATGTAATCGAGCAATGCGTCTTCGACGCGGATCGCACCGAGCACGCCGATCGTTTTTAGGATCTCTTCCGGAGTCGCCACGGGCTGGATCTGTGCTTCGAGCCGCGCGTTGACATCCAACTGTTGGCTGTGCATCCGCAGGATTTCCCGTTCGTCACTTTCCCCGGGGTAATCCAACCGCAACTTGAGCATGAAGCGGTCCAACTGCGCTTCCGGCAGGTTGTAAGTTCCCTCGCTTTCGATCGGGTTCTGCGTTGCCAGGACCAGGAAGGGACGTGGTACGTGATGGCTCACACCGTCCACGGTGACGCGGTATTCCTGCATCGTCTCCAACAGAGCGGCGTGGGTTTTCGCTGGCGCTCGGTTGATCTCGTCGGCCAGCAGTAACTGGACGAACACCGGTCCTGGACGAAAGCGGAACTCACCGGTCCGCTGATCAAAAACCGGCGCGCCGGTGATGTCCGACGGCATCAGGTCGGCCGTAAACTGGATTCGCCCGAATTGACAGCCAAGCGCCCTGCCCAGGCAGCGAACAAACAGCGTCTTGCCCAGGCCGGGAACGCTTTCGATCAGCACATGCCCGCCGCTGAACAAGGCCGTCAATGTGCCCAGCACCAGTTCCTCTTGGCCGACGTAGATCCGCGCGATCTGCTCGCGGACTCGTTCGATCAACTCGCGCGAAGCTTCAATCGCCGCGGGAGGCGGATGCCCATCTGTCACAGGTGCTCACTCCCAGTCTTCGTGTTCGCGTCGGCTCGCGGGCTACTGTTCACGGCTGCCTCATCCCCCAGGCGCCGGCTCTCGGCATGCATCAGAGATTGGTAGTCGGCGATCCGCCGACGAGCATATTCGTCTGCGCGATTGCGTTGCAGGAGGGTAGCAATCGCGGCCACATGCATCCCAAAGTCCCCCTGTGGCAGTCCAGGCAGCGGCCGTGGACGGCCCAGGCTGGGCCACAGTGCAAGCACGGCACAAAGTCCCAACAGGATCAGAAACAGCAATACCACGCCAATCGGCCAGACGCGAAGCAAGCGAAACCGTTGGCCTGCCAGCACGGGCTGTTCATATTCGCGGATCTGCAGATCGCTGGTGGGCGTCGCCAGAAACAGTCCCCTGGCTCGTTCTGTGGAAGGTTCCAAAGAATCGAGCAGCTGCACGGCGAACCCGCGCCGCCGAGGATCGGCCAGTCCGACATTGCACAGGAATCCTGCCCCAGCGATGACGATCACGCGTCCTCCCTCCCAACGCTCCGCCGTCAGCTCCGCTGCCACGACAGCGCCTTGGTCATCGATCAACAGCGGTGTAAACCGCGGCGGGTCATGCTGGGCTGCTTCACTTTCGGCGGACCGTTGCCATGAAGACTCGGGGTCAGTCGTTGGATTTGTTTCGCTTGACTCGTCGCTTGGGGTGACTGGGGCGGTTGCACGACCGACCGAGACATCCGCGACGGCTGGCTCCATCCGGACTGCCGCCTCCAACACCAATGGCAACGAATCTCCCACCGATGCTGCCCATGGACCCGACCAACGCACTGCCTCCATCGCGTGCGGGCGTGGTTCAATGCGTGCCCAGGCATGACCTCGTGAGTCACTGGCCACCTCACCGAATTCCGCAGCCATCCAACTCAAATCCGCCTCAGCCGCCTTCCGCCGAAACTCCCAACGGTCTGTCGGATCCGCCATCACTCGCGTGCGATGCCAGTAGCTCGCGGTCATGTCATCACAGCGGTAGATGAATACGAGCGTCCTCGGACCTCCGGTAAGGAAAAATGAACCGAACCAATCCATGGAAGCCGCGGTCGGCATGCCGGGTTGCAGCGGGGCCCAAACAATCAATTCCTCCTCGCACGGCGTCGCTCGCACGGCGGAAACCTGTCGCATGCGGAACCCTCGTTGTTCGATCGCATCGCCGAATGCGGCAAAGCCCTGGATGCTCTCTTTTCCGTTCGGCGCGCGAAGCTGGCCGTATTCGGTCTCTAGCTCCGGACGACAGCCGCCACTTCCAATCAACGCAGCTGCCAACACAGCCATCCCAAGCCACATTCGATGCGACGACCGATGGGGGTTGCAGTTTCGAGAATGAGCGACGGGCTTCATACCTCACCGGCCAACGCGGGCACCATGGTGGCTGACGATTCATCGATCAGAACCGTCCGTCGCCGCCACAGTCCTTCAAATTCATCACGTTGCACTTGTCGACCACCGAAGAACGATCGTTCAAACAATTGCACCAGATCAAACAGGAACCTGATTTCATCTGGCGAGCTGGACCGGAGTTCGCGCAAGTATTGATGGTTCGTTTTTCCGCGCGCCAGATCCAGCTGGCCCCGCGCGCTGCATGCTACCAACGCATGCGCAAACAAGTACGCGGTGGCTCGGTCCCATTGCCCTTGGTCCGCCAGTTGCCGCGCCAGAACCTGCAAGTCACCTCGTGACTCAACCGGTTCCAACGGCAATTGCTCAATGACCGTTTTCAACGCTTCGGAGTCCCGCAGCAGCCGCCTCCGCTGTTCTGCCGCGGCATCGCGTTCTGTCTGTCGAACGCGCCACATCCGATAGCCGATCCAAACCACCGACAGCACGACCAGGATCAGCAGCAGCCATCCGATCAATTCGTTGGACGTGCCCGATGATCCGCTACCGGGAGCATTGGTGTTCGCGGTGCTTTGCCAGCGCGAGTCGCGATGCTCGGCATCCAAACCAGACCGCTGAAGTTCAACCGGCAGGAGTTCATCGGTCGATGGATCGTACCAAGGAACTCCTTGCAGGTTGTCCAACCCGCTTCGGAGCGCCTCGGCGCCTTGCCCCTCCACTGCCAGGATCGCGACCAATCGTACCGTTCGAAAGGGAGGATCGCTGACCATTCCGACCGCGGGAACATCTCGCTGCTTTACGGAATAGACACACGGTTTGACGGATCCCCATCGCTTCGTCGGGCATTCGCCTGCGATCTCCTTTCCTGCGTGCGGGTCGCGGTACGGCTGCATCGGTTTCCCCGTGATTCAGGCGGCCTCGCCGGCTGGAGCGGTCCGGCTGCCGCTGGCCAATGCCGCCGTGGGAGCACGCAAACGAGCGGCTTCCGCGCGCATCAGTAACTCCACTTCCCAACCTTCCTGTCGGATTCGCAGATCAAGGTAGCTCAGGAACCGAACCACAATCGAAAAGCCCGCCGTCATCCAGAAGGCGATCGGCACAAGCAACTGCACCGTCCATGAATCCCAACTTGGTTCGCCAATCAACAGCTGGCGGACTGCCACCAGCGCAAAGAGGGCAAAAAAGAAAATGGCGGTATACATCGGTACCAGCAGGACCGCACGCGTCAACAGATCGGCTCCACTGTGACGATGGAGAATGTGACTCCTGCGGCGCGTACTGATCTGACCGTCACGCCCGCGAATCGGGCAACGCTCCAGCGCAATGATCTCAGGCACGAACGGGGCCCGCGCTCGGATCAGCCAGAGGACAAGCGTCAACAACCCCGGCAGGACCAACTCACGGAACGAATGGCGCTGGCTGTTATGCGGGAGTGTGGCAAGCGCTATCGCATACCAAAGTCCGCCGCCAACCACACCGAACTGCCAAACCCAACGACCTGCCAGCCGGCGCAGGTCGTTCCAGATCTGGCGGGACGAGGGATGGGCCAGAAACATCGCCTGCCCGAGATACAAAGTTGCCGGCAAGCTGGCCAGCGGCACCAGCAAGTGCCCTAGCAGCACGTAATGCCAGAGAAACCTCGGCGTCCCCCAGAATTCGCCGCGGTCGTACTCCAGGTCGCGTTCTTCGATCCCTGGAAGCCACCAGAGTAGCGCCGATTCCATCAATGCCAGCGGCAGAATTCCCAGCAGCAGCCAACCGCTCAGCGCTGGAAAACGGCGGAGAGTCAGCAGGGCCAGGTCGGCCAACTCAGGCAAATGCCTTCCGCGGATTACCAACTGCGTGTGATCAAACCGCACCTTCGCCTCCTCGTGGAAATCCGAGCACGACGAAGTACGTCATCAGCAGGCCGCTGGACAACAACGCAAAGGCCGCTTTCACCGTGTACGGCGCGGAGCTTGGTGAAAGAAACGCTTCGGTCAATGCCGCAAGTACAAACAGCGTGGCGGCTGCTGCCATGATGGGGATGGCTCGCAACCCGGCAGCCCGCACCGAATCGAGCCGCTTCAACCCGTGGGTCTGAAAGAACCCTAAACCCAAACGGAGACCTGCGGCGGCCGACAGTGCAATGGCTGTCAACTCGAACGGCCCGTGCGCAGTCACGAAATGCAGAAAGTTATCGCCCGCCGCGACATCGCCACGCGCCATGTACCCGAACATGGCACCAAGGGCCAAGGCATTCTGGGCAAGAATCATCAAGCACGGGACGATCAAGATCCCCGTCGCAAAGCATTGCAACCCGATCCCCGTATTATTCCAGATGTAGAAACTGGCCATCAAGGAATAACCGGCAAACCCTACGCCCGATTCCCAGACGGGCTCGTCATACATCTGTTCGAGCATCTCCAGTTGCGAACTGCCGACCATTGCCTCGGCATAACCGGCAAACAGATCAGGGCGGGCCGCAAGGATCAAGGATGCGGTAAACAGACCGAAGAACAGCAACGCCGCGACCTTGACGCAGGGATCCGCGTAGATCTGTCGGGGTGCTCGCCAGAAGACGGCCTCATACCAGTCTGCCAGCTGCCAACAGGGCGCGCGATACAACTGATTGTGGGCACGACCGACCAGCCGATGAAGGTAAGCCGTGGTTGCGGGAGGCAATTGATACGCGTTGGCCAAGGCGAGGTCAGCGCACGCAGACCGGTACAAACGCGCGAATCGCTCCACCGTCGCACCGCCCCCAGCGACACGTCCCCGAACCTCCAGCGCGTCGCACAGCCGCTCAAGCTCTTCCCATTGCGGCCGCCTGTTCTCGACTCGTTGAACGATACTCATAGAGCGAACGCACAGGAAACAGCGGGGCGCGAAACGTTGGTCCGACAATCCACCTGCAGATGCCTCGCTCGGAGCAGGTCCAGCAACGAATGTGGTTCAGCCTAACCGGTCTTCTGGTCTTGGTCGGGCAGGAGCCCTAACGCGGTGGCCCGGTGCCATCCGCGTCATCGGTCGATACACGGTCTGAATCTGCCGGCAGGGGCGTGGCGGGGTGCTCCCCCACAGCCCGCCACGTCGATCCGCGCCGAAGCGGCGAATGGCCAGCCAGTTCAGGAATGATCCGCGATTCACGTTGGCTATCTGCCCAAAACGTCTTCCAATAAAGGGCCAGCAGCAACAAATCAGGGTCTACACCTTGCCGGAACTCGAACTCTTCGATCAACGGCGCTGTGACGTGTCGAGCGATCTCGGCGCGACGAGGCGGGCTCAAATAGCGCCTTCGTTCGACGTAAGCGGCGACCGCCCGAGCCAGTGAGGGCGAAACACGAAACCCGGGCGGAATGAAACTGGCGAGAGCCTCCACGCGGGGATCTTCCACCCGCAGCGCCGTGCTGGCCCATGACCGTTCGTCGATCACGACCATCGTGCCGGCTGCCAAGTCCCCAAGCCGTTGCTGCCGCCGCGTCAACGCCATGCTGACCAGCCCGACAAGAAACGTCGGCAATGGAAACCCTGGAAAGTCATCTGACTGAAAGATGAAGCAAGGTGGCAGCATATCTGCCGCGGTGACCAAGTTGCGGAGCAGCGCTTGACTTCCATTGATCGCGTGGCCGTCGATCGATACCACTCGCAGGCCAAGAGCCCATTTACCAATCGTTCGCCCGTTGGCCCATGCCTCGAAAGCCGCGCCGTACAGCCAACTGGTGACGAACAGGCCCAACAGGATTACCACCTGAGCCGCGGCAACCCCCAGTTCGCCGATCAAACTGCCGAGCCCAATCGCTAAGGCGAACGCGATCAGGCCCAGCGCGGCGAACTTGATCAGCACGTCCAACAGAAAGGCAGGCAGCCGACGGAAGGGCCCCGCAATGGCATATTCAAACGCGATATTCTCGGGCGTGGAAACCCGAATTCTCGTGTCCAGTGGTCGGTGAAGGTCTTCCGACATTCAGGCAATCGTTCCATGCAACCTTTGATCTGAACTGCCGACACACCACCGACTCAAGCGCCATGGAAGGTCGCCAGTCAGGTTTCTCAGCCGACGCCTCAATGGTAGCCTTGATTGAACCTGTTTTGGGGCGCCGCCAGCGGATAACCGCCAGGATTCAACCGAACCCCACGGATCAAGCCTCACGGTCCACGGTCACACGTCCCTGCGCGGCGCGATGACCCTACGACTAACTCCGGAGAACGACCCCTTGGAAACGCTTACCGATCGAGTCGCCGTGGTAACGGGCGGCGGCACCGGCATCGGTGCCGGGATTGCACATGCATTGGCGGGTGAAGGCTGTCAGGTCATTATCCTGGGCCGGCGGATGGCGACGCTGGAGCGCGTCATTGCCCAATCGAAACAGGCCGGCCATCGGCATCCAATCTTTGCGTCCGAGCTGGATGTCAGCGATCGCGAAGCCGTGCTGGCACAGTTTGCGCGGCTTCAACAGCAGTTCAAGAAGATTGACTTGCTGGTCAACTGTGCCGGCATGAACATCCTCCGTCGCTCGATGGCGGACATGGCTCCCGACCAGTGGGATGAAGTGCTGCGCGTCAACGCCACCGGCGCTTACAATTGTTTGATGGCCGTGCTTCCGGAAATGCGGCAACGGCAAGGCGGGATGATCATCAATATCTCCTCCATCGCAGGAAAAAGGGCCCTGACTCTGGCCGGCGTCGCTTATGCGGCAAGCAAATTTGCGATGACCGCGCTGGGCACTGCAGTGGCCAACGAAGTCCGGACGGACGGCGTGCGCGTCACAAACGTCTACCCTGGCGAAGTGAATACACCGATCCTGGATCACCGTCCCAAGCCAGTGTCCGAAGAGCACAGAGCCGCGATCTTGCAACCGGAAGATGTCGCGGCTTTGGTGGTCACGATCGCGAAGCTTCCTCCTCGAGCCCATGTCCCCGAGGTCGTGATTAAGCCCACGTTTCAGGAATGGCTATGAACTCGGCAAGTTGCTGGACGGATCTGTACCGCAACAGGTAGACCGACCCCGCTTGCTGCAATCCGCGCCGAAGAGGCGGCCCATGGAGGAGTCGCAAGTGGTCGATGTGGGATCGCATCGGGCGGTCCAATGAGTTCACTGGTCGTGGAGAAGTAGGAATCAAGAACGTGTCAGAACCCGGGGAAGAGCGGCCGCTGGAAGTAGCACCAGACGAGCTGACGCTCGAACAGCTTGGCGCCGTCTACGCGCGTGCTCTGGGCCATCTTCCCTTGGCCGACGGCACCGGCAAACCTGCTGCCGATTCATCGGCTGCGGAGCCCGCCGAAGGAACCGTGCAGAGCGAACGACCGACAGCCCCAGCAGACGAAGTGCTGGATGACGAGACGCATGCGCCGATCGATCCGACGATGATTGTCGAAGCAGCTCTGTTTGTGGGACATCCTGAGCTACCCGGTTTGACGCTTCAGGAAATCAGTTCTTTGATGCGTGATGTGTCGGCCGAAGACGTCCGCCAGATCATTGACGCTTTGAATGAGGAATATGGGGCCCGGCAACACGCATGGCGGATTAGATCCGTCGCGGCTGCGGGTCCAAACGAGCCACATGAGTCGCGGTATCGGCTGGATCTGGTCGACGACTTTGAGGGACTCCGTGGCCGATACCTGGGACAGCACCGCGAAGCGCGACTTTCGAACGCCGCCGTGGAGGTCCTGGCGCTGGTCGCCTACCAGCCAGCCATCACGGCCGAACAGATCGAGGCTCAACGGGGGCGCGATTCGAGCGCCTTGCTGACGCAACTGGTCCGCCGCAACCTGCTCCGTGCGGAGAAGCAGACAGACCTACAGGGACGGCGGTCGTTGCATTACTTCCCCACGGACCGGTTTCTCGAGTTGTTTGGCCTGCAAAGCTTGCAGGAGTTACCCGAAGTCGATGAGGTGGACCGCCTCCTGTAGTTCCCCGACCATGAGGAATTCGCTTCGTCGCGCGGAACCAGCCCGGCCGCTCAGGGGAAGGAGGTCCTTCCTTAAGCGGCCTCCCAGGGTCCAGAAACTTCCTCCTGTGCGCCCCCCTGGAAGAGGACTGGACGACGTCAGGCGGGATGTGAGAATGGGCCTTTCGAAAGGCGGCCGGGGCGTGGATCAGCGAGCAACCCAAGTGGGCGACGCACTGCGTGCAGCAGCACCAGCTGTTCTGCCGTCGTTCCTGCTCTGCGACTTCGCACGATTGGCCGATGAAATCCAACGGCTGGAAGCTGCCGGGGCTCATGCATTCCACCTGGATGTCATGGATGGGCAGTTCGTACCCAACTTCACCTATGGGATGCCGATTGTCGAAGCGGTCCGTCGGTCCACTGAATTGCCGGTGGATGTGCACCTGATGATCGATCGGCCAGAACGCTTTGTGAAGGCATTCGCCGACGCAGGAGCCGATGCGCTGACGGTCCATGTCGAAGCGACCTCAGATCCCCCTTCCGTGATCCAACAGATCCGTGATCAAGGCTGCCTGGCAGGTCTGGCGCTCAACCCGGCGACTCCCCTGACGGACGTCTTGCCGCACGTGCACGATTGCGACCTGGTGCTTGTGATGAGCGTTCCAGCCGGATTTGGCGGACAGGCATTCAATCCGGTGGCGCTGGAAAAACTCGCGGCTTTGCGATCGTATCGCCGCGACTTGTTGCTGGAGGTTGATGGAGGGATCGATCCAAAAACGATCGGTCCCTGTCGAGCGGCGGGGGCCGACTTGTTTGTCGTGGGCTCCGCGATCTTTCGGCAGGCAGATTATCGCCTCGCGATCGAGCAGCTTGCGCTTGAGCTGGAAAAGGCAGTCTAGTTGGGAGGAATCCACAGATCATTTATGGTGCGATGTGTCTTAGCGCGGCCGGGCGCCACGGAGTTTGACCGGCAGGGTCGAATCAAAGGTTGCTTGGATGTGCCGCTGAGCGACGAAGGCCGCGCTCAAGTCATGGAGATGATTCGAGCGCTCGGCTCGGTCGAACTCGATGTGATTTATTCCGCTCCCTGCCAGTCGGCCCTTGAAACTGCCGAGCTGCTCCGCGTTCTCGGCCAGCCAAAGATCGTTGTCGTCGACGGCTTGAAGAACGTGGATCACGGTCTTTGGCACGGCAAACTGATCGATGAAGTTCGGCGACAGTCACCGACCGTCTTCCGCGCAGGCCAGGAACACCCGGAGAGGTTGCAGCCGCCCGGCGGTGAGTCCCTGGGACAGGCTCGGCAGCGACTGAATAAGGCCCTCGAGAAGATCTTCCACAAACGCAATCGGCTCGAGAGCGTCGCGCTGGTGATTTCGGAGCCCCTGGCGACAGAGGCCCGTGCGGTGCTCCGCCATCTGCCGGGTGTCACCGACCTGTGGAAGTGTGAGTGCGACGCGGGGAGCTACGAAAGCTTCGAAGTCGACGTCGAGGGGGCTCCGAAGGAATCACTACTACGCATTGCGAGGTAGTGCAGATCTGCGGGCGTTGCTGGGGAATCTCGTCCACGTGGGGGGATTCGGCGGCCGGTTCTTTGGGGCCGACGGCGTCCGGGGACTATAGTGTCGATAGTCCCCCAGAGCGGGCCGCCTTGCGTGGGTTTCGCGATTCTACGCGGCCGGCCTAACTTCTTGGGTACCTTGCCAGCGGCCGGGACGTTTCCTCAACGGTGCTCCGTTCTGGCATTCGGCCCGCAATTCGCAGGCCGCGTGTTTCATCCCAACTCCGACTTTCGCGTGGGATCGCGATTGTTTATGGCGGCTATGACCTGTCTGGCTCGGCCCTGGACCGAAACGATGAACCGGCCGGCGCTCTTCGCGGCGGCTCTGTGGGCTGGTCTGCTTGGGCTCATTGTCGAGCGGCCCGCGAATGCTGCGGACAGCCTTCCCCAGGTCGAAATGATCGACCAGCGGATGGATGAGTATTGGAAGGAGTGGGAAATGCGTCCCTCTCCGCTAGCCGACGATGGCGTTTGGGCGCGACGCGTTTTCCTGGATTTGATCGGCCGGATCCCGCGGCTCGATGAGCTGCAGGCGTTCCTGAAGAGTCGTGAGCCGGACAAGCGAGCGGCACTGGTGAAGGAGCTGCTGTATGCCGACCGGTACACCGAGGAACTCGCGCGGAACTGGGCGACGATCTGGTGCAACCTGCTGGTAGGACGAAGCGGCGGGACCGACAACAACGATTTCACAAATCGCGAAGGCTTGCTGAAGTACCTCCGCGACTCATTTGCGGCGAACAAGGCCTACGACCAGATGGCCTTGGAGCTCGTGACGGCAAGCGGTGCAACGCGGCCAGGAGAAGTGAACTTCAATGGGGCCGTGAACTACCTCGTCAACAAAGTCAACGACGAGAACGCGACTCAAGCGACGAGCAGTGTGAGCCGCATTTTTTTGGGTTCACAAGTGCAGTGCACGCAATGCCATAACCACCCTTTCAATGACTGGAAGCAGCAGAAGTTCTGGGAGTTCAATGCGTTCTTCCGTCAGGTGCGAGCCTTGCGACGATTTGAGAACGGGGCTCGGGACGTCGCCTACGCGGAACTGGTGGATCAGGATTTTCCCGGTGAGGCAGGGGATCCTTCGCAGGCTGTTGTGTTCTACGAGCTGCGCAATGGGGTCACACGGACGGCGTATCCGGTGTTCGTCGACGGCACGGAGATTTCACCGAGCGGTTATGTAAACGAAACGAACCGTCGCCAGGAGTTGGGCAAGCTGATCGTCGGCTCACCCGATCTGGCTCGCACGATCGTCAATCGGATGTGGGCTCATTTTCTCGGCTATGGATTCACGAAGCCGGTCGATGACTTAGGGCCTCATAATCCGCCGAGCCACCCCGTGCTGTTCGACGAGCTGTCGGACGCATTTCGCGAACGCAGTTATGACCTCCGTCAGTTGATGACCTGGATTGTGCTCAGCCGACCGTACCAGCTGTCCAGCACGCCGACCGCGGAGAACCAGAGCGACGATCCGGCGTCCGGCGAGACCCCCCGGTTCACGCATTTCTATCCACGGCAACTCCGAGCGGAGGAGTTGTACCAGTCACTGCTTTTGGCGGGACAAGCGGGCGCGGAAGGCAGTTACGAAGAGCAGGAACGGCAGCGCCGCGAATGGCTGCGCCAGTTTGTGATCGCCTTTGGAACCGATGAAGGCGACGAGACCACGACATTCAACGGTTCGATTCCGCAGGCCTTGATGATGTTCAACGGGGAGCTGGTGCAGTCGGCCACGAAGACCGACAACGGCACGCTTCTCGCTCAGCTGGCGGCTTCCAGTCTCAAGCCGACGGACAAGGTCAGTCAGCTGTTCCTGGCAGCGGTGGCGCGACGCCCCACGAAGGAAGAGGTTGATCTTGCGGCACAGTTGTTCCGTGTCCGGGGCGACGAAGCGGGCATGTTGCAGGACCTGTGGTGGGCCTTGTTGAACAGCAATGAGTTCATTCTCAATCACTGAGCGTTTCCAATTTGGTGGACGGCCTCGCCCCGCGGCGTGGGCCGTCCGAGAAAAACTTTCCCTCTAAGCTCCTCCTCCTCGAACGCCCCCGACTGCGGGGAACGAATTACCATGAACCTGACGTTGCCTTGGTGCACTCCCGCCGGCATGACGCGCCGCCACTTCATGGGCCACATCGCGAGCGCCTCGGCGCTGGCGGGCACCGCCTTCGCGTTCGGCAACTCGCTCCGCGTTCACGCGGATGAACTGCGGAAAAACCAAAAGTCCGCCATCATGCTGTGGATGGGAGGCGGACCGGCAACGATCGACCTGTGGGATCTGAAGCCTGGTGCGCCGACCGGCGGGCCGTTCAAGCCAATCAGCACTTCCGGCGACCTGCAGATTTGCGAACACCTGCCGATGATGGCTCAACAGATGCACCACATGGCCGTCGTGCGATCGATGAGCACCCGCGAAGCCGACCATGACCGCGGCCGCTATTACATGCATACCGGGTATGTACCGAATCCGAGCATCGAGCACCCTGGATACGGCTCGGTGGTCGCGCGAGAGCTGGGTGACGATCGGCCGGAACTTGAGATTCCCCCGTGCGTGGCGATCGGTGGTGCGAGCACCGGTCCTGGGTTCCTGGGAATGGCCTACGCCCCGTTCGCGGTCAGCAGCAACGGGCGAATCCGCAACCTGGAACAGCAGCTGGATGAACGGCGTCTCTCACAGCGCTTGATGGCCCTCGATCTGCTGGAGAGCAATTTCATCACGCGCAGTCGAGCCAGCGCGGCCGAGGAGCATCAGAAGGTGCTCAAGAAGACCGTCGACCTGATGACCAGCAAGCAGATGGCTGCGTTCCGTGTCGACGAGGAACCGGAAGCGATGCGAAAACGATACGGAGAGAATGACTTCGGCCGCGGTTGTTTGATGGCGCGGCGGCTGGTTGAAGTCGGCGTACCCTACGTCGAAGTGGATCTCGGCGGTTGGGACAACCACGCCGGGATTTTCAACATTCTCGAAAACCAACGGCTCCCGGTACTCGATCGAGCGATGAGTGCTTTGGTGGAAGACTTGGCCCAGCGGGGCCTGCTCGAGTCCACCGTGATTGTCTGGATGGGCGAGTTCGGACGGACTCCGCGAATCAATACGGATGCCGGCCGAGACCACTATGCCCGTGCATGGAGCTGCGTCGTTGGCGGCGGCGGAATTCGAGGCGGTCAAGCGATCGGCCAGACGAGCGACGACGGCACCACCGTCGAATCCGAGCCCTATAGCTCCGAAGATCTGATGGCTTCCGTTTGCCATGGCTTGGGGATCTCCCTAGAAAGGACATACACTTCAAAGAACAATCGGCCCATGAAGATCGCCGGCGGTGGCAAGGTGATCCGTGATTTGTTCGCGTAGCTGCGATGCGATTTCGGGGCCGACGGTGGGTATGAGACCTCCACGTGTTGGCCGGAGTCGGCGTGGCAGAACTGTCGCGATCATTGCCGCAACCCCCCGATCCGCCGGAGCCCTTGGCCAGCCGCGTGGGTTCACCGGTGGCCCAGGACCCCGCAAGCTTCAAGGTCGGAGCCCCCCCGAGTGCGTCGGCCGCCGCCGCAGAGCCAGCAGGCGGCGTCTCGGTTGAGCCGCCACATAACCGCCAGGCGATGGCGGCCGCGGTGGTGGGCCGTCACCAAACGGGTGTATGGCGATTCCTGCGTGCCCTCGGGTGCGAACCCAGTTTGGCGGACGACCTGACCCAAGAAACATTTTTGCAGTTGCTGCGACAGGAGAGCTTCGTTCATCACAGTGATGCAGCCACCGCCGCTTACCTGCGAAGGACCGCAAGAAACCTCTACATCTCCCGGCATCGACGGGAACGGAGGCTGCAGGTCGGAGCGGTGGCGGAAACCGTGGAAGCGGTGTGGCTGGATTGGACCAGCCCCCATGATCGAAGCGACGAACTTTTGAGCATGTTGAATGAATGCCTGCAGGGCCTGACCGAGCGAGCTCGACTTGCCTTGCGGATGCGGTTCAAGGACAACGCCGGCCGGGCCGCCATTGGAGATGCCTTGGGAATCAGCGAGCACGGAGCCAAGAACCTGATGCAGCGGGCCAAACACCAGTTACGTGAGTGCATTGAAAACAAGTTGAAGTCTCGGCAGGATTGACCCGAGTGCGGGAGCCGCGGACGGCACCCCGCGCGACGTTGTCGTAACTCCGACCAGGAGAGGCTTCGGAACCACGCCAAGCGATGGTAGATGAACGGTGATGAATAAATCCGAGCCCCATGCCGACGACTTGCCATTGGATCCGCTCGAACGGGTCATGGACGGCTTGCTCTCCGAGCTGCTTGGCGGCGTCCGGCCTCCCGACCTTTCCGCGGAAATCCTCGAACGCTGGGCGAGTGATGATCGCCCTTCAACCGTGCGGCTCGATCCGCGTCGCACACGGATGCGACGCATGATCGTCGCCGGTTCCGGGGTCGCTGCGGTTGCAGCGAGCCTTGGATTGATCGCATGGGGACTCGGCACCACGGAACGATTGCAGCCTTCCAACACGTCGGTAGCAGCCGCTCTACCGCGTGCGGCGACCAAATCGAACGAACCGCTCGATCCGCCCGGCCGACCGCCTGCAGCCAACGTCTTGGCCGATCCATCAACGACTCCACCCGCGGCGAACCCGCCCGTCGCCATTCAACTCGATACGTCCGATGTTCCGTTTGCCCAATCTGAGGACCGTCCAGGTCCAACGGACATTGCCGACCATTTTGCAGGACCGCCTCCATCGTCGGCCCGCGCTGGCCGGCCTTCGCGAATGCGGCCCGAACAGATCGTTGCGGAAATCGATCGTCTTTTCGAACAGTTCTGGACTCGAAAGGGGTTTGCCGAAGTCCAGGATGCGGAAGCCCCTGAGTTCGTCGATCGGCTCCACCTGTCGTTGACGGGTATTCCCGCGCCATCGGAGCAACGCGATGCACTCGTTGAGCAACTGACCCAAACGGGTCCATTGGGGCTGGCGGCGCAATTCGTGGAAAGTTCTGGTGCATCTGCGCACATCGGCCAACGCCTTGCGGCAATGCTCGTGGGCCATGCGGCTTGGGAACGACTTTCGAAGGCGGAGCAGGAACAACTGACGGAGCTCGTGTCTCCGCTGAGCCTCGGACGAAAGACTTATGACCAGTTTCTGTCGGAGACCCTTTCCGCACGGGGAAGCATCGACCCGAGTTCCCCCCAATTCAATCAGAATCTGAGATTGTTGAGCGCATGGAACTCTTCTCAACAGATGGATGCGACCAAGCGGATTGCGCGGCTGTGTTTCGCACAGAGCATCGGCTGTGCGCAGTGCCATGACGACTCAATCAACGGCGGTCTGGAACAGCGCAGTTTCTGGAATCTGAATGCGCTGGTGCGAAATGACCTGCAATGGTCCAACTCGAACGTTCGCGAGGATCGGACCACGGCTTCGGGCTCAATCGTCAACGCTCCTGCCGTCTTTTTTGAGTCGCTCGACGGTCGACAACGGGTTGCGGAACCGACTGGGATCGCGGCATTTGTCGGCAAAGACCTGACAGCGATCCCGTCGCTGGAACAACTGGTGGTGCTCGCCGACGAGGATGGCCGTTTGGGTCGGGCCGCCGCAGATCTCACGTGGCAATTCCTGTTCGGTGAATCCCTGGTCAGCACGAGCCAACCGTTGTCAGGCAGCTCGGCGGACGCCGAACTGATCGCGGTCCAGTCGTTGCTCGCCGAGCAAACCCGAGCTTACGACTATCATCTGCCGACGGTCGTTGGCTGGCTCATGTCGTCGCGTGTCTATCGAACCGCAGGCGTTGATCCCGTTCAGCTGACGCGTGGCCCCGATGCCTTGGCAGCGATCGAAGCAGCCCGCCGACGCACTCAAGCGTGGGCGGCGTTCAAGCGGCCAGGGCAAGTTCGATCGTTAGAGAAGCTGCTTAAACTTTCGGAGCTCTGGACGGGCGGGTCGGTCTCAGGCAGCGACGAACAGACACTTCTCGCACAGCTCGCGCCGCCCACGATGATGAGTCGGCGCCCCGCCACTCCAGGCTCGGTTGCGAACTCGTCCCAGGAAAAATCCCCCGAACAACTTCTCTTGCGGGCGTCCTTTCCGTCGGACGACCCGGCAAACCTACCGCTACCTTGGCTTGAGCCGATCGGCCGCAAAGGCTTTGAATCTCAAGTCAAGCACCTGTATGCCTGGGCGGGGATCAACGATCCATCGGCAGAACAAATGCAGGCGGCCGAGAGAATTCGAGCCAGCGTCGGCGGAGACCCAACGCATGCGTTGCGGATCCTCCATTGGGCCCTTTCGGAAAGCCGGTTGCCGATGTGCCTCTAGTCGCAACGGCTCGGGGCTGTAACAGCCCCAGAGTCCCCATCCGGGGTGCTCGCCTTCGCGGGGCTCCGGAGATCCGCCCTTAACCGTTGGCCCTGAAACGACGGCCCTGTTCCGGCGGCGAGTTCGTACGGACCCCTTCCCAGGTAAGCAGCTCCCTTCGACACGCTCCGTTCGGGCTCGAAAGTCTGCGCCATCTACGTCGGGTCATCGCGTTATAGACGAAAGGACTTCCTGCCGATCCACTTGGTGGATCGCTTCGTAGGGATCTTGTGGCCGGGCAGGGCTGCTGAGGCATGGCTGAGCGCGGTGGAGGATTTCGAGCTTGCCGCAAAATGGGGACCCCCTTACGATGCGCCAGCGGCCTGCCTTACGCGATCTTCCTAAGCTGTGTGATCGCAAGGGTTTCGCAGCATTCAAATTCGACTCCGCAATGCGGGAAGGTGTACGACGGATGGTGCTCAATACCCAGACGGCCTGGAAGCACGAATCACGAGTCTGCGGTGCGGTGCGTCGCGTCTCGTTTGGCTTGGCGCTGCTCGGCGGGGCTATGGCCGGAACGGCATCGGCCGAAGTCGGGCTTCAGCCTCTTCGACCGGAGGAAGGTTACGTCGCTCGCATCGTTTCCAACATGCTGCAGGTCGACCACCTGATTCATCGCGCTCCGGACGATGTGGCCAGCGAACGCGGCTTGGACTTGTTTCTCAAGCAGCTGGATCCGATGAAGCTGTATTTCCTGCAGTCGGATGTCGCTGAATTTGAGAAGTATCGCACCAAGCTGGACGACATGGTTCGCGGGGGCGATGTCAGCGCCGCACATACGATCTTCAAGCGGTTTCTGGACCGAGTCGACGAACGCTTGGCGACCGCTAAGGAGATTTTGGATCAACCGGTCGAATTTTCCGTCGATGAGATGGTGGTGATTGAGCCGGACGCGACGAACTATCCGGCCGATGCGGCCGAGGCTCGCGATCGTTGGCGGCGTCAGGTCAAGTACAGCCTGTTGCTGTTGCGAGATGATCAGCGGGAAGCCAAGGAGAAGGCCGCTGAATCCAAACCCTCCTCAAGCAATGCAGCCCTGAACGATTCGATCGGTGTCGATGAGGATCCGGTTGCAGTATTGCGGTCGCGTTATGACCGTTTGGCGAAGCGGTGGCGGCAAACCAGCAACAACGAACTGCTGGAGTTGTTCCTGACCTCCATCACGACCGCGTACGATCCGCACACCACCTACATGTCGCCCTCCAGCCTCGATAACTTCCGCATCATGATGCGGTTGAACCTGGAAGGCATCGGAGCCGCATTGCGCGAAAAAGACGGTTTGACGGTGATCTCCGACATCATCGAGGGAGGCGCTGCGGACAAGCACGGCGTCTTGAAGGAAGGTGATGCGATCGTGGCGGTTGGCCAGGGAACCGAAGGACCGATGGTTGACACGGTCGACATGAAGCTCGATGACGTCGTCAAGCTGATCCGCGGCAAAGCGGGCTCCGTCGTGCGTTTAGGCGTCAAACAGGGTGGCAAAGGCGAAACTCAGGTTTTGACGATCACTCGCTCCAAGGTCGAGTTGGAGGACAGTGCGGCGCGGAGCAAGGTCATCACCATGCCGCCCGCCGTGGAGGGTCAGGCGAGCACGACTCCCGAGCCGGCTGCGGATCAGGCCGCTACCGGAACAACCGGGGAAACCGAAAGCGGATTGAAGATCGGCTACATCAACCTGCCGAGCTTCTATCAGGACATGGAGGCCGCTAGCGCGGGAGCTCGCGATTTCCGCTCGAGCACACGCGACGTGGCCAAGCTGCTGAAAGAGTTCAAGGAATCCGGGATCGATGCGCTGGTGTTGGACCTGCGGATCAACGGCGGGGGAAGCCTCTCCGAAGCGATCCGCCTGACCGGCCTGTTCATCGAAAACGGACCGGTCGTCCAGGTCAAGGATTCATCCGGTACCATTGAGCCCTACGCCGATGAAGATCGTGGCGTTGCCTGGGACGGTCCGCTGGTCGTGCTGACCAGCAAGCTCAGCGCAAGTGCCAGCGAAATCTTCGCAGGCGCCATCCGCGATTATCGACGTGGAATCGTCGTGGGTGATGAGACGACGCACGGAAAAGGCACCGTCCAGACGCTGACCGATCTGGCGGAACGGATGTTCCCTGGCGTCGGGAACAAGAATCTGGGTGCGTTGAAAGTCACGATCCAGCAGTTCTACCTGCCCGACGGTGAAAGCACGCAGAAAGAAGGCGTACGCTCCGATGTGGTGTTGCCTTCGCTGACGAACTACATGGATATCGGCGAAGCGGATCTGGATTACGCGCTGGAAAACGACCACATCCCGCCGGTCCCTCACAAGACCTATGAGCAGGTGAACAGCGAGATCTTGAACTACGTGCGGACCCGTTCATTGGAACGTGTGAAGCAATCGCCTGAATGGAACGATCTGTTGCGGCGGATCATGGTCTACCGTCAGCAGAAGGACGAGAAGTTTGCTCCCCTCAACGAAGATCGGTTCATTGCACGTCGCAAGGAACTGGATGCTCAGCAAGAGGAAGAGCGGCGGTTACTTGAAGAGCAAACTCCCGCGGATGAGATCTTTCCCGAAAACTTCTACAACAACGAGGTCCTGGAGATCGCCCGGGATTATGTCGAAGCTTTGAGTCGAATGAATCTCGCCTCGGCCGGCTAGCGAAGCGGTCTGCCGCAGTCGCACCGCGGCAGGGAGCCTCGCCATCATTCGCAAACTTCCCAGCGGCCCGGACCTTCCGGGCCGTTTTTTTTGCAGGGAGCCCGAGGCAATCCACCCGCTAAACCAACGCACGGCACTCTCTGGGGGGGCAGTTTCCCCAGGTGCGGTTCCGCACTCGACCGGGTGGCGGCAAATGTTACACGCCTGTGACAGAAGCGGGACGGTCAAGAAACGTTGCGGATGGAGACCGACCGTAAAACTAGGCAGTATCCCGCGCGGGCTGGTCGGTCATGGAATGTTTGTCCATCCCCACGCGCGGGCACCGCTTTCGAGAAACAACCCCATGAGCATCGTGGACCTGCGTGAAAAGCCCCTGAAGGACGGCAAGAATCAGCCGGTGGAACGTAAAGAGTCTGCCGCGCACATCATGACCAAGGCGGAACGGATTGCGAACGGCAACTTGTGCTGGTCGACGATCATCGGACTGTCCCTGATCCATCTCGGAGCGCTTCTGGCTCCGTTTACTTTTTCATGGCAGGGTGTCGTCGCATTGTTCGCGCTGCATTGGCTCTGCGGCGGCATCGGGGTCTGCCTCGGGTATCACCGATTGCTGACCCATACCAGTTTCAGAACTCCCGGTTGGCTGCGGTACACCATTGCTGGCATCGGCAGTATGGCCTTTGAAGGATCCCCGCTCGATTGGGTCGCTGACCATCGCAAGCACCACGCTTACAGTGATCAAGAGGGCGATCCGCATTCGCCGCATGACGGCGGATGGTGGAGCCACATGCTCTGGCTGTCTTATTCGACGAACGACGGGGGCCGCAAGGAATATCGGTTGCGTTGGGTTCCCGATCTGCTCGAGGACCCCGGCATGCTTTTGATTGAAAAGCTGTTCCTGCCCCTGAATATCGCCTTGGGGTTACTGCTGGCGGGCCTGGGCTATTGGATGGGCGGGTGGCCGATGGCAGCTTCGCTGGTCGTGTGGGGCATGTTCCTGCGGATGGTGTTCGTTCTGCACACGACGTGGCTGGTCAACTCTGCCAGTCACATGTGGGGCTACCGCAACTACGCCACCACGGACGATAGCCGAAACAACTGGTGGGTGGCGCTGCTCACCTACGGTGAGGGCTGGCACAACAACCATCACGCGTATCCGCGGATGGCGAAGCACGGTCACCGTTGGTGGGAGTTTGATATGACGTGGCTCACCGTGCGGCTGTTGCGCCGCTTGGGTTTGGCCACAGATGTTGTCGACTACCGCAACGCCGCCGAGAAACGAGCCTTGCGGGCAGCCGCTGACGAATAGGGTTTTGCAAACAGATCCTACGCGCGGCCTGCATGTCACCGCAGTTACCGGTCTATGCGGGCCGCCGTGTTTTAATCTCAGGCCGGTCTTCTGGACACATGAGGCCCAGACAGGCCCGCTAGCTCAAACTTGCTAAGCATTCCGCGCGCGGCGGGCCGCGATAAAACTCTGGACGCAACGCACCACGAAACCAGCACAGACGACCGCCATGGCGGTCACCATGCTGAGCGCCAAGAGGTTGACTTCTTCGCCACGGACCAGTTTCAACCAGGTCGGAATCGCGCGACCCGCGCTGGCTAACAGGCCGAGCATTCCAATGCCGGCCGCGATGTGCATGGCCGTCTTCCGGCGAGCAGGATTTTGGGCCAGGACACCGCTGATCAGGATCGGCAGCCCGACAAACATGGGGATCAGGGCAGTGGGCGACCGGGGAGCGGGTGCCAGCCCGTAGCCGATCGCGGCGAGGATGCACAACAAGATGCCAGTCACCCAAGCGGTCCGCGCCATAAACAGTGCTTTTTGTCGGGAGTAGAAAATCGGCCAGGGCATGAGCTGCCTTCCACTGAGGGCAGTGTAGCGTTCCGACTGGCTTCCGATCAGCGGCCTGCGGCTGCCCGGTCACCCGCGCGGAAGGCCGCCGGCAGGGGCCTCCCGGACCAACTAAAATCCTCGGGGGCGGGCCGCAATTGTCCTGCCCGCCAGCAGATCTTTCACCAGCCGCCGCATCCTTCGAACCACGCAGAAGACGTCGCCGTGTTTCGCTGCCGAGCACTCCGAATTGAACGGCTCGAATGTCGTCGCGTCATGGCCGGTGTCGTCGCCGGCCAGTGGTTTCTTTACATGCTCAATCGGGCCCGGCACGACCCTGCCGCTTATCAGCGTGAGCAGTCACTGTCGGCTGACTTGTCGAATGTCGCGCCTCGCCAGCCACTTGCCTTCAGCGATCTGTTGCGGGCTTCGTCGCAGTTCCATTCGGACGAGATGGCCGAGCACAACTATTTCGACCATCAAAGTGCGGTCACTGGACAATGGCCCAATGCCAACGCGCGCGATTTTGGCTATCCGCTACCTGACTCGTGGGCGAACGACAAGAACAACATTGAATCGATCGCGGCGGGCTATTCGGATGCTCGAACCGCACTGAACGGCCTGCTTGAATCCCAGGGGCATCGCAATCACCTGCTGGGAGTTTCAAGTTTTTTTGCCGCGAATATTGAGGGCGGGGTGGGCTATGCCAAAGACACCTCCGCAGCCTTCACGCACTACTGGTCGGTGCACTTGGCGCGGCGCACGAAACCCCAGGTATTCCTCACGGGAGTCGTCTTTGACGATCTCAATGACAATGGAACATACGATCCTGGGGAAGGATCGCCGGGGATCCGCGTCAGCCTGCCCGACCGCGAGACTTTGACTAATGAAGCCGGTGGCTGGAGCCTGATTGCCTCGCGGGACACAACGAACAAGCTGAAATGGCACGGCCCATTCGGTGAGCGCGCGATTCTGGTGGACGTCGCCGATCAGAATCGCGAAGTCGACGCTCGGATTGACTCGATGACTGCCCAGGTCGATTTCGGAGACTGGGTTTCGTTGAGAGACGGTACAGAGCCTTCGGCGGAACTTCAGGCAAGCGAATTGCGTCTGAGACGGGTCCAAAGGCATCCCTTCACGGTCATCTACCGCGATGACCAGGCCCTCGACCCGACAACCCTGGCGACCGGCAATCTGCGAGTGAATGGGCCCAACGGATTTTCGACTCTTGCCGAATTCGACTCGTGGACCCTTTCTCAGGGTCAATGGCTCGCCACCTATCAACTGGTGGCAAACCATGGTGCCTGGACCAGCGCCGACAACGGCACTTACTCGGTGCGAATCCTGGCTGATCAAGTGCGCGACCTGGCGGGTAATTCCGTGCCAGCCTCGACGCTGGGCAGTTTTGAGATTCAGATCTCCAGCGAATCTCAACGAGAAGATGTGAATGACGACGGCATCGTCGCGGCGATCGATGCGTTGATCGTGGTGAACTATTTGAACAACGAACGCGCATCGGTCGATCCCGAGCTACGAATTCGGATGGATGTCGATCGGGATCAATTGATCGCGCCGCTGGATGTTGTGATCATCGTCAACTACCTGAATCGCATCGGAAGTGGAGAAGGTGAGGCTCCCAGGTTTGGATCTTTTGCCGCTTCCAAAGATGAACCAGGCGTCTTCGATGAGGACGAAGCGTTCTGGAGTAGTCTGGCATCCGATTTCGTCGAACTGCGGCGACGGCGGAGTTGGTCACGGTGTCTCTGATCGGCCGCTGGCCACGTTCTATAGGTGAGCTTGCGAGTGGTAGCCCGGCTCGTGTCACTCACGGCAACGCTCGCCCTGGCGAGACCCGCGCTGGAGGAAAACGGCGTCGATATCCGCGCGAAGCTGCGGCTTCTCCAGGCACCACGCCGGAGCCACAAGATAGTCGGGGGGAGCTTCCCCGCTGACTCGCTCGATAATCACCGGCCTCGGCAGCCGCTCAATGAAATCGACGACCGTCCGAATGTAGGTGTCCCGATCAATCAGCTGGACTTCCCCGGCCGCCACCTGATCCGCCAGAGGAGTGCCCGCCACGGCGTAGAGATTGTGGAGCTTGACCGAATGGGGACGCAGGCGGGCTACCTCATGGGCAGTCGCCATCATCGCGTCCCAGTCTTCCCCTGGCAGGCCGAGCATGATGTGCAGCCCCACCGTGATCCCTCGCGCGTGCAATCGCTCAACCGCCGCCACAGTGCAGGCGTGATCATGACCGCGGTTCATCCAGCGGAGACTTGCATCGTGCATCGTCTGCATGCCGAGTTCCAGCTCCAACGGCACGCGTCCCGAAAGCTCCACCAACAAGTCCAGAGCCGCATCCTCCAGACAGTCCGGGCGGGTCCCGATACACAATCCCAGGACGTCCGGATGCGCCACCGCGACCTCGAAGATCTTCGAGAGCCGTTCCACCGGCCCATAGGTATTCGACGCCGGCTGGAAGTAGGCCAAGAACCCGATCAGGTCGGGGTACCGCCGCCGCAAGGCGGCCATCCCATGCTCCATCTGCCGCTCGATTCCCCGAAGCCGGACACGGCGACTCGGGCTGAAACTGCGGTTATCGCAAAACGTGCAACCGCCCCGTGCGACCCTCCCGTCAACATTGGGACAGGTAAAGCCGGCATCCAGGCTGACGCGCTGCACTCGACCGCCAAAACGTCGTCTTAAATACCTTCCGTAGCGGTTGTAGGCCGAGCCCGTCGAAAGCCATTCAAGCTCGAGCGACGTGTTCGTGGAGCCTTGCATTCGCGTTGGCTATGATAGGTCAGGGAGGGGAATACCCCGCATCACGGGCGTTCGCTCCCCCTCCTTCGAAGAACAAATGGTACGCCGCGTGGGTCCCCTCTGGGTACAATTCCCCACTCCACGGCGTTTGACCGTCGTAGCCTAGCGCTCTGCCACCGTGCCTGCAAGGTTCGTGAAAGATGTCCAACTACGGGGAACTGGTGCCCTGCGGAGGTGGTGATCCCATCCCGCTGCTGAAGGATCGATTGGTGATTGGCCGCCGGGAAAGCTGTGACATCGTCCTGCGGTTCGCGAATATTTCCGGTCAGCACTGCCGGATGTCATTAGAAAGCGGCTATTGGTTCGTCAAGGATCTGAACAGCCGCAACGGCACGAAGGTCAATGGCGTCCGCGTCGCTCGCAAGCGGCTCGATCCGGGCAGCAAGGTTTCGATCGCAAAACACGATTATGAAATCTTTTACGACCCGGAATCACTTGGAGCCTTCGGACCCCCGCCGCCTGACGATGATCACATGGAAGAAATGCTTCGGCGAAGTCTGTTGGACCGCGCAGGTCTAGATCGTCGCAGCGATGCCAGTCCCAGCGAAAACCGCGATATCATGGACGACTGATCGAAAGCGTTCCTCCTTTTCTCAAATCCCGGGTCCCTGGTTGCACGCCACGTGACGCGCCTGAAAAAGGCGCGGTGCGTCGGCTGGCGCTTTCACCTACTCGCTCCCAAGATCAATCATGCCACTGATCCACGCCGTGTTCTTTACGCTGCATGACGCCAGCCCCGCCAAGGTCAATGAACTGGTCAAAGCCTGCCATGAATACCTGACGGATCATCCTGGCGAGGTCTACTTCGCCGCGGGCCCTCGCAATCCCGCCTTCGTGCGCCCGGTCAACGACCAACAGTTCCACGTCGCTTTGGTCGTTGTGTTCGACAGCAAAGAGAGCCACGACATCTATCAACAGGCGCCGCGGCACAACCAGTTCATCGAACTTCAAAAGGCCAACAGGAAAGAAGTCCGCGTGTTCGACGCAGACTGCTAGACGGCCCCTTGGCACAAAAAACGCGCGGCGGGCAGCGGATCTCGTTAGAAAAAATTAAGCGGCCGCTCGCCGGCCCACTGCCTCTCCGCGCCATTGAGCAAGCGCCTCGGTGAGCTGCTGCAGTTGCTCGGCCGGCGAAAGACTTAGATCGATAAAGACCCAACGCTTCCCGGCAATCTCACACGCGCCGCCACGACATCCGCGCAGCCACTCCTGCCGCAAGCAGATTCCAAGCCGGCCGGCCTCTTCACACGCCTCGCGAAACTGCTCGACGACAAACCTTGTCGAGCCGGAGGACTGGGAAATCTGCGCATCTGAGGAACTTCTTTCGGACATTGGGGGCGGCCTCCTGCCATCACCAAAGCCACGGCTCAATCATTTCTCGACGCTGAAATCCGCGAGCCCGGAAAGTGTACTGAGCCAGAGTACAGGGAGGAAGCCAAGTCGTCCGATACGAACTGCAAGGCACGCCCTGGCAGATGAGACCGTGGAGATTCGCTGAAACCAGCATTCCCCTCAACCTGCCAATGCCTCCAATTTTACCCGCTTTCACCACCCGCGGGTCCTCGGATTGGCTGCCTCCGCAACGCGCGGCAACACGTGCCCGTCCCCTTTCGCCCCCGATAGAACCTGATGTCGGACTACGTCGACGAGATCACTGAACTGAGGGAGCACGTCGCTCGGCTGGAGGAACAGCTGACGCGTTTGCAGCCCATGGCAGCGCTTGGTGAACTGACCGCGACGACGACCCATGAGTTCAACAACGTCTTGATGACGATCATCAATTACGCGCGGCTGGGCCTACGCCCGTCCGACCAAGCGTCGCGGGACAAAGCGTTTCAGAAAATCCTCGATGCAGGGACGCGCTGCGCCAAGATCACGCAAACGATCCTCGCTTCCGCCCGGAATCGATCCGGCGAGATGGAGCCGACGGATCTGTCGGCCCTGGTGAGGGACAGCCTGGTGCTGTTAGAGCGCGAACTGCAAAAGCATCGGATTGCACTCGAACTGCAGTTGGGCAACGTTCCGCCCGCGATGGCGGACGGCAATCAGATCCAGCAGCTCCTGCTGAACTTGATCATCAATGCCCGACAGGCGATGCCCCATGGCGGGACTTTATGGATCAAGCTCGAGCCCGATGTCGCGCAGCAGTGCGTCGTCCTGACCGTCAGAGACACGGGGGCCGGGATTCCACCCGACGTCTTGCCGCGGATCTTTGAGCCGCAATTCTCGACGAAGCGCGGCCCAGACCATACAGGCCGCGGCGGAAGCGGCTTCGGCTTGGCCACCTGCCGGGCGATCGTGGAACGACACCGAGGCAAGATTCGGGTCGAAACGGCGGTCGGGCAGGGGACCGCCTTTATCATTCGCTTGCCGGTGGCCCATCTGCTGGCGCCAGCCGCCAGCCCCGTGCCGACAGCCTCTGCCACGGGAACGCCGCTGTCGGCCCCATGAGTTGGGGTTTTGAACCGTTCTCCGTCGCCTTCAGGTGATGGACCTACAGCGGTTCGAGTTCCAACTTCATCCGATCGGTGATCGACCGTTGCCAGGCCCGATACAGGGCGCTGACCCGATCTTGGCCGACGGCGGTTCCCGCCAATCTTCGGCCGGTCTCTCGAAACTGCTTTTGAAGCTCCTCAATGCTTGGCTGGAAGTCACTACCTCGCAATACGTAGTACGTGTTCAGCGGTGCGTTCCCGGCAACCAGCCACTGGTCCCGTTGATCGCCGAACACGGCCCGCATGAATTCGTCGCCCACACGGTCGAGCTGTGGCACTTCGCTGATCACCGGCTGACCGTTGAGCTGAGAGACGAGGGTGTACCAGGAGAACGGTCCGACCTCGCTTTGCAGCAAGGCAATCCGATTCTCCGGGATCAGCTCGGCGATCGGTCGATCAGGCTGTTCGTTGGCTTGCTTCGCGAGGGACTCGGCTTCCTTTCGCGCCAGTTCGCGAGCCGCGCGAAGTCGCAGGAATGCAACCACTTCGTCGCGCACTTCACTCAGTTCCGGCGTGTAATCGGCCTTCGATGCGGTCTTCCAGAACACATACGTGGCTCCGTCGGCGAAGTCTTGGGCTTCCTGAATCTGGAATTCGCCGATGTCGGGATTGAAGACCATTTGGCTGAACCGCATGAACCCCATGTCGGTAAACGAGGCAGCTCGGCTGATCGGCTGGCTATCCACGGACACAGCATCAACGTTCCCGGTACGGCCGTGCTCCGCGCCAACCGCCCGAGCAACGCCCGCCAAGTCCAGTGGTTCAGGAGATTCCGCCTCGCCTGTCTCTCGTTTGAGCGCCTGGTATCGAGCCTGCTTCTGGGCAAACCCGCGCATCTCTTTTCGCACGCGATCGATCACTTGCTTCATCGCGTCGCGCGCTGGCTGGAGTGCCATTTGCTCGCGGACCTGATCCTTCACTTCCTCAAACGATTGAACACGGGTGCTCGGTGTCAGGCCGGGCATTGCGGGCGGAGCGGTCTGTGTACCCGTCTCCGTGTCCAGTTCGCGCGGATCTTCGACAGGTGCGGTATCTGTGGCAGCCGCATCGGGGGCACCGCCTTCACCGGCATTCAGTTGCGGATCGGACGCTGCAGCGTCCGCCGGTGATTCCGCCCGAGGCTGTTCTTCTTGGAACGTGACCAGTTGCACACCATCGCCCAGGCCTGACGAGGCCGCTTGAACTTCTGGCTTGGGGTCCGCCGGCGGCCCTTCGACTGGCCGCTCTTCGGCGGGCGGGCTTTGTGACGGTTCCGCGTTCACCGGACCCGCGGCGGGCTCGCTCTCCGCAGATTCTGCAGCATCGTCCGAGGGAGGCGTTTGCGGCTCGAGCTCCGTGGCCGTTGCGGGAACTTCGGGGGCGTTGCCTGAATCGGTCGTGGCTTGACTACCGTCTGCGGTTGGCTCGCTGGCTTCCGTGGTCGCAGGCGTTTCGGGCGTGCTGGGTGGCGTTTCGATCGCGGTCCGCCACAGTCCTTCGGCGACCTGACGGTCGTATTCCGCGCGGACCGCTTCTTCGGTCAGTGCATTCTTTGCCTGATCGACAAAAGGCTGCATCGCAACACGGACGAACTCGACATCCGCCGAATAGCGACGGCGAAAGCCGGGCTCTGGCGAATCGGGATCCGGGAACCGTTCTCGGCCTTCTTCGTAGAGTGCTCGAATTTCGTTGTCGGGGAAATCGTTTGGAACTTTGTCAATGAAATCGGCGACCAGTACTGGGAAGGCGGTAACCCGCGCGGTTTCCGCGACCTTTCTGAAATCATCCCAAAGCTGGCCCGGCGGCGAGAGGATATCGCCTCGGCCCGTCGCCATGCCGCCGTACCCGATGCGACCGACCAGGCCGGCCGCCAGTTCGGTCGTCATCACGTTGTAGAACTGGGTTTTTTGCAGTTCTCCACCGGTGGCTTCCCGAAACATGGCGTCGATTTCCGCGCCGGTCAGTCGGCTGTCGTTGAATGCTTTCAGCCATTCATCAACAAACTCGCGATTGACGGTCAGGCCCAGCTTTCCCGCTTCAATGGCGCCCAGCTTGCTGCTGATGACGCCCTGCTCGCTGAGCACCGCGGGGATGCCCAGGGAAAAGATCTGATTGTTCTGGGGATTGGCTCGGAAGCCAGGCACGCGCGGCACGCCGCCTCGCTTGATTACCTCGCGGGCCATCATGTCCAAGAACTGCACCGATCGGGCATGCTGCAAGCGATAGTTCTCGATCGCTGCGTAGGAAAGTTCACCGCCGTCGAATCGAGCGACCACTTTGCGAACAGGTTCCCCCACCTGCTGGCGAGTCATCAGGAAGTCTTGGAGGATCGGAAAAACCACAAACCCCAGCATGGCAAACACGCCCAGGCCAGCCAGCAGCGGCTTTTGGTAGCGTCGGAACAGAGACAGATAGCTGACCATCGGGCAACAGACTCCTGGACGGCGGGCACGCCCGTCGTCTTGACACGGCCGGAAACGACTCCCAGCCTGTAGACTCCCATCAGAGGCCCCCCCGTGGGGCACAGCCTGACATGCAAGCGTCACCGTAACGACACGCATTTTAGGGGGTCAAGCGGGATCCGTCCCGCCCACACCCGGTTTGTCAGGCACTTTGATCGGGGGACGCGGAACAAGCCCGTGAAATCCCCAGGGTTTGCCCTGGCGACTGCTCGGGCCGAACGTCGCGGCAGCGGCCACGCCTGGGACCTGGGACGGCAGGCACCGGCCGGCCAGGTGTCCGGCAACTGCTGGCCACGCTTGGCTCCGCGAATTCAAACTGAGACCACACGACCGCAAGGCGGAAGGGACCGAGTCGAAGATGGCCAAGCAATCCAGCAAGGCACTGGTAATCGTCGAATCCCCGGCGAAGGCACGGACGATTTCCAAGTTTCTTGGCCCGGGCTATCGCGTCGAGGCCAGTATCGGTCACGTGCGTGACCTTCCGAGCGGGGCCAAGGATTTGCCGTCGAAGTACCGCGGCGAGAACTGGGCCTATCTGGGGGTGAACGTCGACGAAGACTTCGCACCCGTCTACGTGATTCCCCCCGAGAAGAAGAAACACGTCGAAAAACTGAAAGATGCTTTGGCAGACGCTACCGACCTTTACTTGGCAACGGACGAAGATCGTGAGGGCGAAGCGATCAGCTGGCACCTGCACGAGATCTTGAAGCCCAAGATTCCAGTGCATCGGCTGGTTTTTCACGAAATCACTCAGGAAGCGATCAAATCGGCGCTCGACCATCCGCGGCAGATCGACAAGGGTTTGGTCAAAGCGCAGGAGACCCGACGGATCCTCGATCGGCTCTACGGCTACGACGTTTCGCAGTTGCTTTGGAAGAAGGTCGGCCGTGGCCTGTCGGCGGGCCGTGTGCAAAGCGTTGCCGTGCGGCTGATCGTGGAACGTGAACGTGAACGCATGGCGTTTCGCAGCGCGACGTACTGGGATCTCGAAGCAAACTTCCGCACGCAGAGCGGACAGAATTTCACGGCCACACTGGTCGAAGTCGACGGACAGAAGATTCCGACGGGCAAAGATTTCGACGGGAAGACGGGCCGACTGAAGACTCCTAACCTCCGGCTGCTCGACGGGCCCGCCGCCGAACAACTGGCCAGTCGCCTGCGCGATGCAACGTTCAAGGTCCTGGATGTGGAGGTGAAGCCGTTTGTCGACCGCCCCAAACCTCCCTTTACGACCAGCACATTGCAGCAGGAAGCAAACCGCAAGTTGGGATTCACCGCACGGCGGACCATGCAAGTCGCGCAAAGCCTTTACGAGAACGGCTACATCACCTACATGCGGACCGATTCCACGACGCTCGCCAAAGTGGCACTCGACGCCGCCCGCGACTTGGTGCAAACCGAATACGGTGCGAACTACCTGCATCCTGAACCGCGGGTTTACGCCAGCAAGGTGAAAAACGCTCAGGAAGCCCACGAAGCGATCCGCCCTGCCGGGCATCCGTTCCAGAAACCCGAGACGCTGCGGCAAGAGTTGGATCGAGATCAGTACCGCCTGTTCGAGATGATCTGGAAACGGACCATCGCATCTCAGATGGCCGATGCTCGCAAGCGGCGCGTGACCGTCACGATTGGTGGCGACGGAGCAATCTTCGTGGCCTCCGGTACGTCGATTGAGTTCGAAGGATTCCTTCGCGCCTACGTGGAAGGCTCGGATGATCCAGAAGCCGAACTGGCAGATCGTGAAAAACTGCTTCCGGCCCTGGAGAGGGAGGATCTGGTCGCTTGTAACCAACTTTCAGCTCTCAGCCACACAACGCAGCCCCCGCCCCGATTCAGCGAAGCCTCTCTTACTCGGGCGCTTGAAGAACGTGGGATCGGTCGCCCGAGTACATACGCCACGATCATCGACACGATTCAGCAGAGAAACTACGTCTTCAAGAAGGGTAACGCCCTGGTTCCCAGTTGGACTGCATTCAGCGTGACACGGCTGATGGAGGACCATCTGGGATCGCTGGTCGACTATGAGTTCACGGCGCAGATGGAAGACCTGCTCGATGCGATCAGTCGCGGCGAGGCCGAGCACGTCCAGTACTTGAATGACTTCTATCTGGGTGAGCAGGGGCTGAAGAAGAAGCTCGAGGTCAAGGTTACCGAAATTGATCCCCGCCAGACGGCCCGATTTCCCGTGGGTCGAGCCGCCGAGACCGCAGGACCCGATGATCTCTGCGTCCGCGTCGGCAAATACGGGCCGTTTCTTGAGCAGGGTGATCGTCGTGCCAGTGTGCCCGCCGATCTGGCGCCCGATGAACTGACCTTGGAACGCGCCCAGGAGTTGCTCAATCAGTCAGAGAAAAGCGAGGAGCCGCTCTGCTATCACCCGGAAACGGAGAAGCCGATCTACGTCAAGGAAGGGCGTTTCGGCGCCTATCTGCAGTACGGCTCGAATGATGACCCGGACAAGAAGAATGCGTCTCTGCTGCGTGGCATGACGATCGATCAGTTGACGCCGGAGCAAGCGCTGGGACTGCTATCGCTGCCGCGAACACTGGGCCAGCATGAGGGAGCCGATGTCATCGCCAGCAACGGTCGATTTGGTCCCTACGTGCGATGCGGCAATGAAACACGATCGCTCCCAGCTCATTTTTCCCCAATCGATGTCACGCTGGAGCAGGCCGTCGAACTGATTCGGCAACCGAAGCAGACCGGGCGGAGGGGTGCTTCCGCGATCGAACCGCTCAAGACGCTCGGCCCATCACCGGTTACCGAACAAGTGGTCAAGCTGATGAAGGGGCGCTATGGTCCCTACGTCACCGACGGACAAACCAACGCGTCGCTGCCAAAAGAAAAGGATCCCGACTCACTGACGCTCGAGGAAGCCTTGAACTTGCTTGCGGAACGCCTGGCACGTGGAGGCGGCAGGAAGAAAGGCCGTCCCACCCGCGGCGGGACGGCACCGACCAAGAAGGCTCCAGCCAAAAAAGCAACGACTAAACGAGCGCCCGCCAAGAAGACAAACGTCAAAAAGAAGACGAAAGAGTAAGCCCATCCGCTGCCCAGATGGCGTCGTGTGCTGGGACGAGTCCCCGCTGGGAGCCGTCGATCAGGCGGAGCGGGGCCGTCACATTCCGCGGCAGAACCCGTCTCGATCAATGACTGGCAAAGTAGTCGATGACCAGCACTCGGTCCAAGTGCGGCTTGAGCACTTCGACAAAGGCGCGATGCGCTTCGTGTGGCAGATAGGCGTCGCGATCGGCCGCAGAACGGAACGTGACCAGGAAGCTGTGCGTGAATCCGTCGTTGAGATTCTCAGGACTGTTGTTGACGCCGTATTCAAAGCTCGCAATCTGGGGAATCGCTTCCGGCAGTTTGCGAAACGCGTCCACGACGCGTTGAATGTCCTCGGCGGACGAACTGTCCTTAAACTTGAACAATACGACATGCCGCAGCAGCATCTCATTTGCGGCTGGTTCGTCAGCGACCACACGTTCCCCCTGGCGATCAAACAGGAAAGCTCCCACCAATCCCGCGCCCAACAAAAGCCCGGCTCCAAAGAAAAAGCGTTGCAAGACGCCCACCGAAAATGTGGTTTCGCGATTCATGGAAGGCAACGATCCAAACAAGGGTTACAAGCAGCCAGCCGCCGGCAGCGAATCGCGGACCGGCGAAGTCCCATTGTGACCAAGAGGCTCGGCCGACGCAAATCAACCGCCATCGCAAAGGGGACTCCTCTCCGGCACTGGCCCGCACACTGCTTTGGCCGTACTGCACGTGGCCCGCACCCGCCTGGCTCCGCGAGCGAACGCGGGCGAGGGCTTCCGACCCCGGCGATTGTCCGGGGATGCGGATGACCGGGGATACGCGGGTGGAGGGACATGCGATTCACGGCGCGAGCCGATTTGATACGAGTCGGGGAGCAACCCGTCGCACCAGTTCTCTTTGTTCCGAATTCAACTGACGGTACTCGGTCTCAAGCCGCTGCATCGTCCTGGAAGCGCTCGCCGCATCGCCTCGGTCGCTTTCCAGTCGAACCCATTCCGCCAAGGCCAGAACGCGCATCAGGAGTTGAGGCGAATTGACCAACTGTTCCAGTGTCTTGGTCGCGCTGCCCAGAGCGCCTCGATCGATCTGCAATCTGGCCAACTGCAGCGCTGCCTTTTCGAAGTAAGCCTGGTTGATTCCACTGTCGGCAGGAGGGAAGTACTTGCCGACGGCCTGCCATGCTTCCACGGTCTGAGTTCGCGCGGCATGCAGGAATTGCTCTTGAACCGTCGCGGCAAGAGGCACTTCCACAGCGCCGCTCCGCAGGACTTCGATGGTTGAACTGGACGACTGTCTGGCGAGCCAGCTGCCGGCCCAAGCTGCCGACACAGCCAGTGCCAAAACAATCGGCCCTGCTACGAACCAGCCGAGCAGTCCGATCCATGATCGTTCGGCTTTCAGCAGGGCCTGCAGTCGCTCGGTTGCCTCAAGCGGGTGCACGACCGCCGTCGACAGAGAGGCGGGACCCAAGGTACGGCCGGCAACCGACTCCAACTGCTGCATCAACTTCGCGGGAGTCTGGATCCTTCGCGCGGGTTCTTTGGCGAGCAACGCTTCCACAATTTGGATCAGCGGTTGGGGAATGCCGCCGCGAATTGCGTCTAAAGGGGGCGGCGGCTCATTCATGTGCTTCACCGCAATCGCCAGCGGTGAATCGCCTTCGAACGGCGGATGCCCTGTCAGCAAATAGAACGCCGTGACCCCCAACGAATACAGATCACTCCGAGCATCCACGGCTTTTCCCTGAATCTGCTCGGGACTCATGTACAAGGGCGTGCCCATCGTCAGACCGATCTGGGTCAGTTCCGACTGGAAACCCGGTCGATCGATCCGCGCGAGCCCAAAATCGGCGACCTTCACCTCGCCGCCGACCCCCAGCATGATGTTCTCTGGCTTGACATCACGATGAATGATGCCGCGACTGCTGGCGCGATCCAGCGCTGAAGCCACGGCATACAGCACGTTGATTACTTGGTCGGGCGTCATTGCCCCAAATCGTCGTACATACTCCCGCAGATTCGATCCGTCGACGAATTCCTGGACGATGTAGTGGTTTCCCTCCCACTGCCCGATTTCGTAGATCTGGATGATATTGGGATGCGCCAGATCGGCTGCCGCCCGCGCTTCGCGTTCGAACCGTCGGACATACGCCTCGTCGCGCGCCAGATCCGGCCGCAGAACCTTCATCGCAACTTGTCGCTCGAGCGACAACTGCTGCGCAACATAGACGTCCGCCATGCCCCCGCGCCCCAGCCGGCGGAGCATCTGGTAATCGCCCCAACGACTGCCCGTCCAATCGCGACCAGACGCGGATGAATCTTCGGGGGCCGGTGAACTCATAGGGGCTGCACAATCAAGGAATGCGAGCAGACCCGTTCGGACTTCCTTGACTTGTCCGAAATCCATCGAGCTGCGTCCGTATCTTACTCCGGCACCCCGTGGTTGGTCGGGTCCTGGCTGATCACGGACAAAGTCACCAGACGGTTCAATCGTCCGCTGGCAAACCCTTCAAGATCCAGGGAAACGAACCGAAAGCCCAACACGCGAAATCGTTCGATCAGGTCCTGCCGAAACGAATCGTCCATGAACCTTCCCAGTTCCGAGACCGGCACTTCAATCCGCGCATGGTCGCCGGGATGATAGCGTACGCGAAAAACGGTGAAGCTATGCCCTGCCATCCATGCTTCGGCTGCTTCCAGGCGAGCCAGTACCTCCGCGGAGACCGGTTCGCCGTAAGCGACTCGACTCGCCAAGCAGGGCCCAGCAGGTGCCTCCGCGACGGACAATCCCCAGCGGCGTGCCAACTGCCGAACCTGTGACTTCGTGATTCCCAGATCAGCCAGGGGCGTGCGAATCCCTGCCGCTTGGCCGGCGGCCAGCCCCGGGCGGAAATCTCCCAAGTCACCCGCGTTGGTGCCGCTTGCGATGTGTTTCAGCCGCAATCGCTGCGCCACGGGCTGAAGTGCCCCATACAGTGTCTCCTTGCAGGCCCGACAACGAAGCCCGTCATTCGACCGGTAGTCAGGCCGCTGAAGCTCAGACGTTTCGACCTGTTCGAGCGGCACACCGATTTCAGCGGCTAAGGCGAACGCCTGTTGTCGGGCAGCCCCGCTGACACTGGGGCTGATCCCCAAACCCGCCACCGCAAGAGCGCCAAGCGCCTCGCGAGCGGCGCGCAAGACGACAGCACTGTCGACGCCCCCTGAGAAAGCGATCAGGCACGACTCGTAACCGCGGATCTCGTCGACCAGCCGCTCCGCCAAGTCGTCCAACTCATCCCCCATTCCCAACCATCCTCTCGCGTCAACATCCGACGCTCGGCCAGCGTCTTTCACGGGACCGACTCACTCCATCATATGCCGTCCGGCGCTCGAACAAGACGAATTCAACAGGTCGCCGATAAGGGATTTCACCCGATCAGGTGGCCGTCAGTCGTCCCGCGACTGAGTGGCGACTTATCCTTCGCTTCCATTGATTGAGGAATTCGCAGCCGCATCGCCCGGCGACTCTGGCCCCGTCCGACCACAGAGGAAATGCCCCGCATTGAGAATACGCCCCGCTCGGTCCTGCAGTTGCGAACGTCCCGCTTGCAGGTGTTCCCATCCGCGGTGACGCAAGAGCCAACTGCGGATGTCGTCGATCGACGGCTGGCGGCTGTGTCCCGTTAACAGGAGATGACCGGAAGGCAACAGCAGTTGGAGTGTGTTGTCCAGCAGGGGCCAGAGGTCGCGCATCAACCGCCAAGCGTGCCCCTGTGGCCCATGCCCGTATGCGGGTGGATCCAAACAAATGATCTCGTATCGATTCCCGCGTCGCAGTTCGCGTCGAACAAACTTCACGGCGTCGTCGACCAGAAAGCGGATCGGCTGATTCTGCAACCCCGACTCGGTGGCCGCTTGAAACGCCTGCGCAACGTTGGGCCGTGCCGCATCCACGTGCGCAACCGCAGCGCCGGCAGCCGCCATCGCCAACGTCGCCCCGCCCGTGTATGCAAACAAATTCAGCCCGCGGCAGCGTCCTCCGTGTTTCCTGACAGCAGCCTGCAACCACTGCCAATGCGGACGCTGTTCCGGAAAGATCCCGATATGGCCCATCGGCGACGGTTGCGCCGGCAGCTGAAACCCCAGTCCTTCGATGGTCAGTCCGGCGGGCCAGGGTTTGCGAAATGTCCAACTTCCGCCACCCAAACCTACCCGGCCGTCATACCTGGCAGAGGCCCGCGACCAAAGCGCGGGCTGTTGTTTCGGAGCATGAACTGCAGCCGGCGCGGGGCGGTCGATCCAATAACGCCCTAGCGCCTCGAGCTTGCGACCTTCCCCAAAATCAATCAGCTCGTAGGCAGCCATGCCACTCGATCGTAGCCAGCGACCGCTGCCTGTCTACGTGTGGTCCGAGAGAATCGCCAGAGGTTTCAGCCCGCGTTGCGTCGGGAGCTCGCGAGGGAACTCAGAGATTCACTGATTGGCGGAATCGCCCCGGCGACCTCGTGTCACTCACCCGGCTCGGCGCAACGCATGGGGGCGACCGAGGATTTCGGCGGCAGCCCCCACGACCGCATCGCAGCTGATCGCATCGATGTACCGTCGGTCGCGCATCCTCTGTCTTCGCGGACCGCGGGGAAGTTCCCCTACCCACAGCGCGATGTGCTGTTCCCCATAAGGTCCACTGCGGCGCGGATCGGTCGGCCCATAAATCCCGACACACGGAGTGCCCAAGGCCGCCGCCAAATGCACGGGTCCTGTATCGCCCGTGACGCAAAGGTCAGCGCGTTGCAGGATCGCCGCAAGCTGCACCAGGTCTGTGGCAGGCGCCAACACGGCCTTTCCGGCAGACTCATTGACGATCTGCCGCGCCAGCGCATGCTCGTCTGCATTGCCCCACACGACAAGGGTACGCTGCCCCAAGTCCGACAGTCTTTGTGCAGTCTCCGCGAAGCGATTCGCCGGCCAACACTTGCTCGGCCACGTACCACCAGGATTCATCACGGTGAACGTGCGGCTCAGTCCCATGCCGCCCAGTTGTTGCGACGCCCACTGTTGAGAAGTACGGGGCACGTTGAGTCGGAACCTGGCGGGGGTTCGTGAAATCCCCAATGGCTGCAGCAATTCAAGCTGCGCGTCGACCAAGTGTGCCTCATGCGATGGATACGAAATGTTGTTCAGCCATGGCGCCAGCTCACGTCCACGCGGTGCGGCAAAGCCGATTCGACGCGGTGCCTTGCTGAGCCAGCCCGCGAAAGCGCTCTTCAAGCGACTCTGGGGATCGATCACCACATCGAAAGCTCGAGCGCGAAGGTCCCTCCGCAGACGCCAGATGGTGGTTGGCTTTCGCAACCAGTCGCGCGGCACCGATATCACCCCATCGATGTCAGGACACAATGCAAGGAGTTGCCGTGCCGGGCAACCAACCAACCATGTGACACTCGCTTGAGGCCATTTCGCCTTGATCGCGGAAGCGACAGGCAGTGTCAAAATGCAGTCCCCAATCGCGCTCAAACGCGTGATCAGAATCTGCCGCGGCGAGGCGTCGTGTGCGTTAGCCATCCATCCATCCCGTGGGTCACGCGATTGACGCGAACCGTAGACCCCGAAGGCTTTCCTCACAAGGTCAGTTCCGCCGCTGGACCACCGACCCGCCGCGCAATCTCGGCCTCGTCTTCCTGAAGCCATTTCCGTCCCGCGGGTTGTGGTCCAACGTCCCAGTCCTTGACGTCGCCACGGCTCCGGACAAAGTTCAGTGGGTTCAGATTCACGGAATTGACTCATTGAAGGTCGATCGACATGGGGCTCGGCACGGCCGTTCGCGCGTTTTTCGCCGCTTGGGGCTCGTCTCCGCGTGCGGAGGCCATTCGCCGCGTGTTGGATGATCCGGCGGCCCTCCGTTTGCCGGCACCCAGTCCTGTTTCCGCAGGCTCCCCCGCACGCGGCCCGACAGAGGCCAAGCCGCCTGCCGCGGTCAGGCATCCGGGAGGAGAAGCGGCTTCCGCCGCCCGGAGAAGCGACGCGCTCTCTTTGCTCGCGGCCCTGCAGAGGGAGGCACGCCTGCTGGATCTGATCCAGGAGCCGCTTCAGCAGTACAGCGACGCCCAGGTCGGCGTGGCAGCACGCGTCTGCCTGGAAAAATGTCGGGGAGCGTTGCGGCGAATGTTCGACCTGCAGCCGGCCATCCCGTTTTCAGAGGGCTCTGTCACGGAATTGCCTCCCACCGCATCGCCGGCCCGCTACCAATGGCTCGGCAGCCCGCCCGAAAGCCGCCAGGCTCGCGTCGTTCATCCAGGTTGGGAAGCCAAACGCTGCGAACTGCCCACCTGGACCGGTTCGGCCGACGAACAATCGATCGTGGCGCCGGCACAAATCGAAGCGGCCCAACGCTCCTGATCCGCGCCTCCTGTTGCCTCCCTCCGCAGCTACTACGTATTGCGAAGTAGCGGTCACGGACTCGTGCCTGGAACCAACCTGCAGATGGCTCCCCAATACGCGATCGGAATTGACCTCGGCACCACCAACTCATTGTTGGCCTACATCCGCCTGGATGCGGGACTGGAGGCGCAGCCCAAGTGCCTGCCGATCGAGCAATCGGTCGCGACGTTTCAGACCGAGGGCCATCATCAGCTTCCGTCCTTTCAGTACATGCCGGAGGCTACCTGTCCGGATGGGATGTACGCGCTTCCGTGGGATCCTCGACCCGCAGTGGTAGTCGGTCGGTTGGCGCGAGAACTTGCGGCAACGCTGCCGGATCGGGTCGCGATGGCATCCAAGAGCTGGCTGTGCTTCGGACAGATCGACCGGCGGAGTCCGGTTCTGCCGCTGCATGCAGCGGATGATGTCCGACGACTTTCGCCGGTCGACTGCGCGCGAATCACGCTCGCGCACCTCGCCGCGGCTTGGCAGGCTCGATTTCCAGAGCATCCCCTGGGCGAACAGAGCGTCGCCTTATGTGTCCCCGCATCGTTCGATCCGGTGGCCCGCGAATTGACTCGGACTGCAGCGATCGATGCGGGTTTGCCGGCGGACGCGATCTTGCTGGAGGAACCTACCGCGGCCGTTTATCGGTGGGTCGCCGCACGAGGTGATCGCTGGCGCGAAGAACTTGCATGCGATGATCAGTTGCTGGTGGTCGACGTCGGCGGTGGCACCACGGACTTGACGCTCATCGGAGTGACGGAATCGGAGGGTGTCCTGACGCTGGACCGTCGTGCTGTAGGCAATCATCTGCTGGTCGGCGGAGACAACATGGATCTGGCCTTGGCTCACCACGTGGCCAGTGCATTCGAATCCCGTGGGCAGACGCTCGACCCATGGCAGTCCATCGGCTTGTGGCATGCGTGTCGCAATGCGAAGGAACAGTTGCTCTCGGGCCAGTCCACGGGCCATGCAACCGTCGCGTTACTGGGCCGCGGCAGCCGATTGATTGGCGGTTCGTTGAGCCACGACTTGACCGTCGAACAGGTCGAACACGTGGTTGTCGATGGGTTCTTTCCGCGGTGTGCCGTCACCGACCGACCGGCTCGCGCCGTGAGTTCAGGTTTTCAGGAACTGGGGCTGCCCTATGAATCGGATCCCGCGATCACTCGGCACTTGGCCCAGTTCGTGGGCGAGCATGCAGCCTCCGGATCGGTGACTCACGTTCTGCTCAATGGCGGCGTGTTCAAATCTCCGCGTCTCCAGCAGCGACTCCTTGAAGTGCTCGCGGCGTGGTTGCCGCGCACGCCTCAGTTGCTCAGTGGTTCGGCCGACCTGGATGATGCCGTCGCGTTGGGGGCGGCTTACTATGCATGGTCCAGCGCCCGCGGTGGAATTCGGATCCGTGGCGGGCTGTCGCACAGTTACTATTTGGGAGTCGAAGCGGCCGGAATGGCGATCCCGGGAGCTCCTCGACCGTTACGCGCCTTGTGCGTGGCCCCCCATGGTATGGAGGAAGGCACGTCGGAAGACGTCCCGGGCGCACAAATCGGATTGGTGGTGGGTCAGCCGGCACGATTTCGTTTCTTTGCTTCCGCGAACCGCCCGCAGGATGCAATTGGCCAACGAATCGACCGCTGGCAGCCCGATGAGCTGATCGAATCGGCGCCTCTCGAACTGACGCTCGATGGAGCCGGAGCAGGCGAGAGCGGACCCGATTCGATCGTCCCTGTCCGACTCCATACAAAGATCACGGAACTCGGCATGTTCGAACTCTATTGCCGCAGCCTTCGTGATGATCGGCAATGGAAACTGGAGTTCAACATCCGTCAGCCGCCGGTGGGCCAACGCCTTGCTCCATGACCGATTGTCAGCAGTCGGCCAGGTTGGTTCATTCTTCGCCGCGTGACATCTTGCCCGGTGCGTGAAACCGACCGCATCCCGAATCGACCGCATCACGTGATGAACAAATCAAGTGTGTCTGACACCGAAGAAGGTTTACCGAGCCGTTACGTCGTCGGCATTGACTTGGGCACGACCAACTGCGCGATGGCCTACGTCGATTCGCTGGCCGATCCATGGCGGATTGAGACATTCCTGATTCCTCAATGGACGGCCTGGAACACCGCTGAGCGGTTGGAAACGCTTCCCTCGTTTCACTACGAGTGGACGCCGGACGAACGCACAGCCCACGCAGACCACCTGCCATGGGAGCAAAAGCCTGCCCCGCGGTGTGTCGGTGTGCTGGCCCGCGATCGGGGACTGGTGTGGCCGGGACGGACGATCGCGTCCGCAAAGAGCTGGCTGTGCCATGCGGGGATTGATCGCACGGCATCCGTGCTGCCTTGGCACGCCGAGCCCGATGCGACCCGGTACAGCCCGGTGGATGCTTCGGCCGCGTATCTGTCCCATTTACGGTCGGCCTGGGATTGGCAATTCCCAGAATTTCCGCTGGCTGGCCAGGACGTCGTCCTGACGTTGCCTGCGTCATTTGACGAAGTGGCGCGGAGCCTGACGATCGCCGCCGCAAGGCAAGCTGGCCTGCCTCGTGTCCATCTGGTCGAAGAACCGCAAGCTGCGTTCTACGCTTGGCTCGATCAGCATCGCGAGAGCTGGGAAGGAATGGTGCGACCGGGTGAAGCGATTCTCGTTTGCGATATCGGCGGCGGAACTACGGACTTCACTCTGATTCGAGTCAAACCAGCTACTCACGGGGTCCAGTTTCAGCGGGTAGCCGTGGGTCGGCATCTGATCTTGGGTGGTGACAATCTGGATCTGGCATTGGCCCACCATCTCGAGCGAAGGCTCGACGATCAAATCAACCTCTCACCCCGTCAGCGGCAGCAACTGCTTCGCGCATGTCGCAGTGCCAAGGAAGCGATGCTGTCAGCCAAGCGCCCAAAGACGCTGGCTCTGCACTTGCCCGCCGAGGGAACTCGGTTGATTGGCGGCGGATTAACGGTTGAACTGGACGCTGAACAGGCGGATCACGTCCTGATCGATGGCTTCTTTCCAAACTGCGCTTTGGATGTCGCGGTCGGAACGGAGCAGAGCGGGTTTCAGGAGTTCGGCCTGCCGTACGCCGCCGACCCGGCTATCACCCATCACTTGGCTGAATTTCTTCGTCAACACCTGCCGCCTGGCGCTCAAGCGGACGGCATGGAGAGCGATCGGCCGGATATTGTCCTGTTCAACGGCGGCGTGATGAAGTCGGCCCGCCTGCGACAGCGGATCATCGACTCGCTTGTCGACTGGTATGGCGGAGAAGACCAGTGGTATCCCAATGTGCTGGCCGCGGAACGTCTTGATCTGGCCGTTTCGATCGGCGCGGCATACTACGGCATGGTTCGCCGAGGAGACGGCGTCAAGATTCAAGCCAACTTGGCACGGACATACTACCTGCAAGTCGCCGAGACAGAGCCACAACTGCTTTGCCTGATCCCTGCCAGTGCCGAAACCGGTCAGGTCTATCGAACGTCACAACCGCTGACGCTTCGGCTTGGACAACCCGTGCAATTTCCGTTGTGGGTGAGCAGCACCCGGCTGGCCGATCAAGCCGGAGAGTTGATTGCAATCGATCCACTGCAACTGTCGTCGCTTCCGCCAATCTGCACGGCACTCGTTCGTGGTCGCAGTCGGAAAGAGGCGACAGTCGAAATGCATGTGGAGGCCGAACTCAGCGAAATCGGCACGCTGTCCCTCGCCTGCGTTGCTCCGGAGGGGCAGGGCAGTCGTTGGCAACTGGAGTTTGATATTCGCAGCACGTTGATCACGGATCGCAAAGCCCACGAGGGACAGGGTGAAGCGGCGGGCGTGGTGGACGAAGAAACGCTGCTCGCAGCCCGCGATGTGATCGTTCGCGGTTTTCCTACCCCTGAGCAGCGCACGACGATGACCTCCGCCCCTGTGGCGCCCTCTCAAGTCGTGCGTGCATTGTCTGATGCAACGGGACTGGACCGACGTGCCTGGCCACCCACGTTGCTGCGAGGGATGTGGCATACGCTCTGGGAACAGCAAGCCGGACGACAGCAGTCGCCGGAACATGAAGCACGGTGGCTGAATCTGCTCGGCTATTGCCTCCGTCCCGGTTACGGCGTCGCCGTTGATGATTGGCGTGTGGCTCAAACATGGCGGACTGTGTATGGACAACTGGCACATCGTGCGCCGACGAGCCGTACCGAGTCGCTGATCCTTTGGCGACGGATTGCGGGAGGTCTGTCGATCGGACAACAGCGGCAGTTGGCCGATCCGTTACTTGCTCAACTGCGTGGCGGACGGTCAAAGGCATCGCCCTGGTCGCCTCACGAAGCGGCTGAAGTCTGGCGACTCCTGGCCTCGCTGGAACTGCTTGATGCATCTCAGAAGCAGCTGCTCGGTGACCTCGCCAGCCGACTCCGACAACACAAATCGGGCCAATCGTTGCACGCGGCCCTATGCTGGGCACTCGGGCGGCTGGGGGCTCGCCAGTTGGTCTACGGGCCGTTGAACGCGGTGGTCGAGGCGTCCGTTGCCCAACGTTGGCTGGAAGCGTTGATGCAGGATGAACATCGCGCTGACAAGGCCGTGCAACTTGCCGTCCTGCAACTGGCTCGCCTGACGGGAGATCGTTATCGCGACCTGCCCGCCTCGATTCGCGAGCGGGCCATCGCCTGGCTGCGGGCGGGCCAGGCACCACAACACGCCATCGATTTGGTGGAACGCGGCGGACAACTCGCCAGTGAAGAGGAAGGGCAGATCTTTGGTGAAGCATTACCACTGGGGCTCCGCCTGTCGCGCTAGCACTCTGCGGTAACGCCAGCACTCTGCGGAACAACGATCGGCCAATTTGTGCGGTCCATGAGAGATTCGACCGAGCCCCATCCCAGCGAAGGCTGTGTGGCTTGCACGGTCGCGAGCAGCATTACTCGATTTCCTCCAGTGGCTCGTTCTCCAGATCATCGGCCTTCGCGTCTTCCTCCGAAGCATCGATGGACTGAAGACATTTTAAGCCCATCGTGGCATACGATCCACGAGGCAGACTGAACTGCAGTCGAATCTCCAATGCTCCCTGATAGATCGCGTCCTCGGCGAACTCCCATTGCATGTTGAAGGGTCGAACCGTCATCGACCGATTACCCTTTGAGAAGAAACTGTCTCGCGGATACTTGACGCGCAGCTCACGCAGGTCGAGCCCTTCGCGTTCAAGCACCGTTTCAAGGGCAGTATGGAAGGGATGCCCGTCGAGCTTCACACGGGCGGATGGCAGTGGCAATTGCAGATCGTTTGACAGACCCGCAAGTTCCGTCTTTCCGGCAACAGGCCACGCCAACGGCCCGCATGCCGAACGCAGCCATTGCAAGTCCTCTCCGGCGATGCCGGTCCAGATCTCGCTCAACCAGCGATTCCAGAGGAAACTCTGATAGGCTGCCAGATACAAACTCCTTAGATCCTTCCGCAGCCGCGCGAAGGCTCCGCGGAAGTTGGTCGGATGATCGACCAGGTACGTGATGGTACTTCGCAGACTTGATTTCGGAAGCAATGCCTTGAGTTGCACCCAGTCAAGCCAATGTTCGCGTGCCAGCTGTTTGGCTTGCCGATCGCGCGGGCGGTCATGCCGATTCGGATCGGCGAGCGCCAGCCAGAGGGCGCGTTCCCAATCGCCACGGCACCAGGGCCGCGCCACGAACTCACCGCTCTGACCGAGCGACCCAAACCTTTGATCGTCAAAATAGTTCGGCCAACCCGTTTCGCGGAGACTTTGCAGGCCCGCCGCCACAGCCGCCTGTCTCGAGGGGGGCAAACTTCGAACAATGATCGCGAAACGATTTGCTTCGATCCGGGACGCCGTGAACGCCTCAGCCGACTGTCCAAGGTACTCGAGCTGCACCTGGTCATCCCGCAGACCGCGTTTTGGTCCCTGCCAGATAGTTAAATGCTGCGTCGTGACCGCGTGCCGGTCCTTGAGCCCGCCGTAGCTGACGCGTTGCCGAGAGAGCTGCCAGCGATGCAGTAAGCGGTCGATCGCTTCTGGCGTTCCGAGCGAACGCTTCGTCAATCGATAGAGCGCGAACGAACCGCCCTGCAAGTCCAACCGCGCCTGTTCATCGACCTGAAAATCCTCGGGCCGACATTTGATCTTCATCGGCTGTTATTCCGAGGCATCGTCCTCGACATCGCGAACCGTGCGAGTCATCTCGGCTACCCGTGGATGCGCTGTCGAAACAGATTCTGCAGCTGAACCGGCGGATCCTGACGGGAGCGACGGCAGCGTTCCGCCTTGCACCACGGGAGGCTCCCAGACCGCGTCGAGTTCAACATGATTGGTGTCACGCCGCAACAGCAAATAGATCACCGCCATGGCGGCCCAGAAGTAATTGATGGAAAACGCCACCGCAAGACTCGACAGCAGCGCTTGCGCGGAAAGGCTTGGCAAACCACCAGCCAGCAATGCGGCGTTGCTAACCAGATGTTGGGCAGCGCCACAGGCGCCCCCGACTGCCTGTTGAAAGATGATCGAAAACACCCACGCCACAAGCGCATAGAAAACCGCATGGACTGGCCGGCGCCAAAGATATTCAAAGCCGCGACTGAGAATATCGAACGGATCTGCATCCTGCTCTAACACGGCTGCTGCCCACATCAATGGCCAAGCCAGCAGCACACTGATGGCAAGCAGTCCACCGGCAAGCCAAAGCGGCGTGAGGAATGAAGAGGCGATGTCGCTGACCGTGGAGAGCCCCGGCGACGATTGCCCAAGCCAACTGAGGCCCCATGCCAGAACGAAAAGGCACCCGACCAGCAGTAATGCGATGAAGGGAGCGGTCAGCATGATCGGAATCCGCCGCGCGACCGTGATCGCACAGGCACGCGACGGCTGGCGGTTTCGGCCAGCCACATCCAGGGCGGTCTGCCGCATGATCCAACCGGCCGGAATCGACCAGACCAACGCCAGCCACCACCAGCAAAACACGTCACCAAGCAGCTGGCCAAAACTAGCCCACCCCACCGCATGACGTTGGCTTCGCAACGGCTGAGCATAGTAGGTGGCTGCCTGCCGAAAGTCACCGGCAGCCATCAGCCAATCATCACCTTGCAGCCACCGGCCGAAATTGAACATGGGCTCGCCAGGCATTTGCGGAGGAATTCGCCATGCCGCACCCGGGGATGCTGCATCCGACACCGATGCCCCTTGAAGCGCTGTCAGACCGATCAACCCGAGGGGCGTGAGCCACATCGCAAAGAGTGTCAGCAAGACACCTACCAAACTGCTCGCCGGCTTCAAGGCGCGCAGTAGGTTCAGCCAGGGCAACAAGTCTTCCCACTGCTGGCATCGGGCCAGCAGTCCGCCAGGCGGCTGAAATGAATAGTGCGGCTCGGACATGCCGGGACTCGTGGCGGTTCACGTCTCAAGAACTCGGATGATCATCGTAATCGTTTCCGGATCCCTCACCAGTGCCGCATCCAGGCCGCGCGGCCCCATCACGACGGTACTGTCTGGTTGCCTCGGGGCGCGCCATGAGACCTGCGATCCTCGAACATCGCTCATCAAAGCATCCTGCCGATCGGCGTCCGCAGGGGCTGATCGGTGGATCGACCAAGCTTCATTTCGCGACCATGCACCATGTCGCAAACAAGGCCTGCCCATCATTCGCGGGGTTCGTCGGCCGAGCGTTCTTCTTCCTCGGGTCGTTCGTAAGGCAGGCCATGCTCTTCGCCCAACCATCTTCCCAGATCGATCAGGCGACAACGCTCCGAGCAGAACGGCATTGCAGGGTGGTTCGTTGGATCAATCGTTCGGCCACAGATGGGGCACGCAAGCGGGCGTGAACTCGGAGGCGTAACGCGTGGGGGCCTGTTCGAATCAATCATCAAGGCCGCTCCTTATCTCGACCATCACGGCGCGCTCGTTGGACCTGGCTCTGAACCACGGCGTCAAGCAGGTCGTAGTGCTGCTAATGGAACATAGTACCGCCGGTAACGCCGACCGTCACTGAAGGGTTCGCCAGCCGGATCAGGAACCAACACCGTGGCACGCCGCGTGATGCGATTGACGATGCCGATGATCCGCTGCCCGTCTACATGAAAGGCCACGCGGGCCCCCAACCGAACGCCATACCGGTCTGCGGCTCGCTCCGTCTGCGTGATCAGTTCATGTTGGTGGGAACGATGACCAAACAACCCGCCGGCCATTTTCTGAAACTGAGGCAGATGACAGGCGCTTTGATTCCAGACCATCAGTTCCAGCAAATGCAGAAGCTCATGCTCTACGACCCGCTGCATCGCCTCCAGTCGGCTGTGGCAGATCAGACCTGTCACAGCGATCGGGCGGTGCACATCAAGAAATGTCTGGAACAGGAGCGTCGTCGAAAGCGTGACCTCATAATGGCGGCGTTGACCGTTCGCCGCATGAAACATGGTGGTCCTGCCGGCGGTCTTGGTCATTCGCTGAGAGAGCTTGAACCGCAATCCCTCGCGTCGTGCCAGGGGCAACAGCCGCCCGTCGAAAAAGAACTCATCGATCAACAGCGACATCCGTTGCAGGTCGGCCAGAGCGATCTTTCGAAAATTGGGTCCATCCAGGGTCGTGGAGAGCTGCAGGGTCTGGTGAAAGACGGACGCCTGCCGCCGCGCGCGATCCTCGGCCGAAATGCGGGCCTCCAGGGCCCAGTCCCCCAGCCGTCGATGGTCAGAGGTTATAGTGGTTTGCATGGCACTTGCCGCCCTCCTGGCCGGGCTCTAAATAGCCCGTTCGGCCTCTAACTTACCCCCCCGATACCCTCCATACCAAGAGAGCGCCGTATGTCTAACGATGCCTCCGCAGGACCCGCCCCAATCCGTCAAGCTGCCCCCGGCAGTTCGCGCCGCACCTTTCTCGGGACCGCGGGAGCCACCGCAGGCGCGATGCTGTTGACATCACCGCAGCAAGTCCATGCAGTCCACGTGGCCAATGACGAGACTCTGAAGATCGGGTTGATCGGTTGCGGCGGTCGAGGACTCGGCGCGGCGACTGACGCGTTGGAAGCTGATGCCAACTGCAAGTTGGTCGCCATGGCGGACCTGTTTGAAGACTCCCTGCAACGCGGCCTGCGAGGTCTTGAGAAGCAAGAGAAATTTGCCGGTCGAATCGATGTCCCGAAGGAGCGTCAGTTCGTTGGCTTTGACAGCTACAAGCAACTGCTGGCTACCGACATCGACGTCGTCCTGCTCTGCTCACCTCCCTACTATCGCCCCGACCACCTGGAAGCGGCTGTCGCGGCCGGTAAACACATCTTCTGCGAAAAGCCGGTCGCGGTAGATCCTGTCGGCGCTCGTCGCGTCATGAAGGTCGTCGACCAGGTAGAAGCAAGCGGCCTGAATCTCGTCTCAGGATTGTGCTGGCGTTACGACCTGGGATTGCGCGAGACGGTCAATCGCGTACTCGATGGTCAAATCGGCAAGATCATTTCCACGCAAGCGAACTACCTGACCAGTCCGATCTGGGTCCGGGTCCGCAAGCCCAACATGACCGACATGGAGTACCAGGCATGGAACTGGTACTACTACGTCTGGCTCAGCGGCGATCATTTCCTTGAACAGTTTGTCCATAGCCTGGACAAGGCGATGTGGTTACACGGCGATGAGCTGCCGGTGAAATGCTACGGGCAGGGCGGGCGTGAAACCCGCGACGATGCGACCCAAGGCGACATCTACGACCACTTTGCCGTGGTGTATGAATGGGCTGATGGCACGCGGACATTTGCCGCCACGCGTCAGTTCCGAGACAGCTTCATGGATACGGAAGACTATATCTTTGGAACGCGCGGTTCAGCCGAACTGATCGCTCATCGGATCAAGGGCGAATCCCCGTGGCAGTACACGGGACCGACTCCCAGCATGTACCTGGTGGAACACCAAGAGCTGTTCTCCGCGATCCGTGGCAATCGTCCCCGGATCAACAACGGGAAGTACATGACCAACAGCACGCGGATGGGGATCATGGGCCGCGAAGCTTGCTACTCGGGGCAGATCATTACCGATCAGGAGGTCGTCAACAGTCCGCAGAGCCTCGGCCCTGAGCGCTTGGCGATGGACGCGCCGCCTCCTGCAGCTCTCGTACGGCAGCCTGGCCAGTACCGATTCCCGTTGCCTCCGCAACAGGCGTGAGCCTACCGGCACCATTGCGGTACGCCTCACGGGACAGACAGCCGCTCGGAGCGGTGCCCCTCGTAAGGGAACCGCTCATCGCGGCCTGCACTTGCGGAACAGGCAGGAAAGAGAAGACCGCGGAACTTCGACATCGAGCGAACGAAACGGTCGAGAATCCAGTGGGCAAGCTTGTCGGTCGTGGCGCGGGCATTCGATCGCCGCGCCACGGCTGCAGGCTCAACCTTCGTCCGCCAAACCCTAAGTTCGTTTGGCAAAGGCCTCGGCCCGTCAACGCGGAGGGATCGGCGATTCGCGATCAAACAGGGTCCAGCCCGTCATCAACACAATGATCAGGGCAGCCAAAAGCGCCAGGCTGAGCAAGGCCAGCAAGGCAAGGATCGTTCGTTTGTGACTTCGTCGCCGCTTGCTGGCCAGCCGCGGATCCAACGCTCCAAGCGGTTCGTGACGCTCCAGGAATGCCGGCGCCGACTCGTTATCTCCGCCGCTCAGCGCGGCCGCTGCCTCAACAGCCACGGACGCCTCAAGTCGCGCTAGCGGTGCGTTTGCAGCTTCCCCGACGTCTCCAAGCGTTTCGGCCGCCAGCCGCCACTGAGCCCATCCTTCGCGCCAGACCCATGTATCGGCCGCAATTCGCCCTTCGTCGATCCACTTTCGAATCGTCGCACCGTCGGCCGGGCCGAACTGGCCCCCGCTCTGGGGACGCACATACCAGGTTGCTCCCGGATTTGCTTGAAGCGCGTCGGCCGGTGGCGACTCAACAGCCGGGCTGGATTTGGCAACCGCGGCGCCGGGCGCCCCATGGGTCCCGCTTTCCTCAATCGGATCTGCCCACGGTTGATCCGACTTGGGGATCCGAAACGTGGTCTGACAATGGGGGCATCGGCCACGTTTGCCACCAAGCGCATCCTTGACGTTCAGTTGGCGATGACAGTCAGGACAACCGAACCGAATCCCCATCCCGACCTCGCTGGTGCGGCTGACAGTGTCGTCTAGGAACCTCATCAGGCAAGCAGATCACGGACTCCGGATGAACATAATACCGCCCGCAACAGCCGCCGCGTATCCGCCGCTTCCTCAGCGATCCAGGGCTCGAAAATGCCCGGCCCGTTGGTCAGAAAGATAACTCGTTCGCCGATCACTGGTACTCGCCGTGGCAGTCCGTGCATGATTTGCCGATTTGTCCCACGGCTGTTCGGGCTTTCTCCAGATCCTCACTGCGGGCGGCATCGCGTGCCTCCACGCCCGCGCGCTCCATGGTAGCAGCCAGTTTCGCGTATTCGACCTCATCCGCGTGAACCATGCCCTCCTGTTGCAGGATCCGGCCGATCGCTGCGATCAACTCGCAATCGCGGATGAAAGCGGATTGGTCATCGCCCTTGATGGAACCGCCGGCGAGCGGTTTCAGCCGTTCGCTGTACAACTCTTCCAGATAAGTCATCAACACACCGTGGTCCGTGATTTCCGGCCAGCCCACGTCCTCACGCGTCGACGCGGGCAGCTTGGCTGAACCACTCAGTAGTTCTTGCAGGTCGGCCTTCCGTTGTTTTGCGCTATTGAAAGATTGCTCCGATGCTGCCTTGCAGTTATCCGCGGTCTTGGCGAGTAGATCGCGAGCGGCAACGGCATCGGCTTTCCATCGCACCTCGCCGTCGTACTCGGCGATCACTCCCATCCAGGCCGCCAGGCCAGTAAGTTGCTTGCGGGCATCGGTATATCCGCCATCGCGAAAAGACGTCGGCGTGGAGATCAATTGATCAAACGAAAGCTTCAGCCGTTTGATTTCGTCTTCCAATGTTTCTGCGGAAACAAGCGTCTTCCACCCGGCTTCTCGAGCCGTCCCTTCTTGGGCAGTCTCCGAACCGGCAGTGGGCCGCGCGTCGGCGAGGGGAGTCGACGCAGGACTGGCCCGCGCGGGGGCGCTGCCTGACTTCCGCAGCGGCGGGCGCGGCCCCTGAAGTTGCTTCAGCGGATCGACGAAGAAGACGTCCGCATATTGATTCTCGGAGAACTGGGGAGGCCGCGCCCGTCGTTCACCGGCCCACAGCCCCACCAGGCCGCTGATGCAAAGCAACAGGCATACCGATGTAAGTCTCCGCATCCCGGCACGCCGCTGGCGTCTCCCTGAACGCAATGCTCCCTGATCGTCACGCACCGACCCGCAGGAGTCGGCCTCCAGCCAAATCCGTCTTCCATCCTATACACCCACCAGGCGTGTTCCCAATGTCAGCCCCGGTGCCGGCAAGACACTGGTGCCCATCAAGTATTGATCAACCGCCCGTGCCGCGCCGCGACCTTCATTGATGGCCCAGACCACGAGGCTCTGACCCCGCCGACAGTCCCCCGCGGCAAACACGCCGGGGATGTTCGTGGCAAACCGGCCATGCTCGGCCTTAAAGTTCGACCTCGGGTCCGCCTCCAAACCGAGTTGCTCCGCCAAGTAGGACTCCGGACCAAGGAAACCCATAGCGAGCAGCACCAACTGGGCCGGCAAAATTCGCTCGCTGCCTGGGATCTCGATCATCTCGAGCTTGCCCTGCGGATTGGTCTGCCAGTTCAAGTCAACAATTTTCACGCCCGCAACGCGACCGTGCCCATCGTCGATGAACTCCTTCGAGAGCACGCTGTAGGTCCGGGGGTCCGCACCAAAGCGACAGGCTGCTTCCTCGTGACCGTAGTCCACCCGAAAGATCTTTGGCCACTGGGGCCAGGGATTGTCAGGCGCGCGTTCGTCAGGCGGCCGGCTCATCAACTCGAGGTTGACCAACGAGCGACACTCATGCCGCAAGCTGGTCGCGATACAGTCCGTGCCAGTATCTCCGCCTCCGATCACAACCACATCGCGACCGGCCGCCGAGATGAACCGGCCATCGATCGGATCTCCCAGAAGTCGCTTCGTATTGGCAGTCAGAAATTCCATCGCGAAATGCACGCCCGACAACTGGCGCCCCGGCAGGGGCAGGTCGCGGGGCTTGGTCGCCCCGCAGCACAACAGCAGGGCGTCAAAATCGCTTTGCAACTGCTTCCCGGAGATCGTCTTGCCCACATCAATCCCTGTATGGAACTCGACGCCCTCGGCCGCCAGCTTGTCGACGCGCCGTTGCACGACTCCCTTATCCAGTTTCATGTTGGGGATTCCGTACATCAGCAGCCCGCCAATGCGATCGGCCCGTTCGTAGACCGTCACCAGGTGGCCCGCGCGATTCAGCTGATCAGCGGCGGCCAGACCTGACGGCCCGCTACCGACGATCGCCACGCGCTTCCCCGAACGCTCGGGAGGTGGCTCGGGCTGGATCCAACCTTCTTTCCAGGCACGATCGACAATCGCATTCTCGATGTTCTTGATCGTGACGGGAGGATCCGTGATGCCCAGAACACAGGCGCCCTCACAGGGTGCCGGGCAGGTACGTCCGGTGAACTCCGGGAAATTGTTCGTGCGATGCAAACGATCGATCGCTTCCCGCCAGCGGTCTTCATAGACCAGGTCGTTCCACTCCGGGATCAGGTTGTCGATCGGGCACCCCGTCGAGCTCTGACAAAAAGGCACGCCGCAATCCATGCAGCGCGCCCCCTGTTGCCGCAATTGCTCCTCGTCGGGCTCGGTATAGATCTCGTCGTAGTCGTGCAAGCGGACCACTGGCAGACGCCAAGGGACCTTCTTTCGATCGAATTCCTTGAATCCAGTCGGCTTGCCCATCGTTCCCTTTCCCAATCATTCCAAATTTGTCGGCCGGTCTTATCTCTGAATCACGGTACGAAAACACCTGTTCGCCAGATCCCTCCACGTGTTGCCACCACGAGAGCACACCAGGCGCAGTCCGCTAAGGTACGCTTTATGAACCCGTGAAGCTGCGGCTCAGGAAATACAACCCCAACAACCCATCGACGATTGCAACTCCGAGCAGCACGTACCAAATCACTCCTGTCAATTCCAACAACCAAGCCATTCCGACCATCAAGGCGGAGGACATGAGCATCGAACCGGCGATCGCGAGTCCCGTGGCGGGGGCGTTTGAAGCAGACATCTGCGAGGATCCTTCAAGCAACATCGTTGGGACGGCGGATGACGCATTCTCTTCGCTCAGTCGTCGCGCGCTCCTGCCAACACTTCATCCAACCGATCATTCGCCATTGCCTCGAGCACTTTCTTGTAGTCGGTCGGCATCACCTTGACGCACTGACCCAGGAACTGATCCCAGCTGGCCAAAGCGCGCCGTCCCTGGTCACTGTCGGTCAGGCTCACATGGCGTTCGATCAATCCGCGGATTTCGCGCGCCTCGTCTTCGGTCTCGATCCGTTCCAAGGCAACGGTCGCCAGATTGCAGCGGACGGGAAAATCTCCCCGTTCGTCCCAGACGTAGGCAATTCCTCCGCTCATGCCGGCCGCGAAATTCCGGCCGGTCGCGCCCAGGACCACAATGCGGCCTCCGGTCATGTATTCACAACCGTGGTCACCGACGCCTTCGATGACGGCAGTGGCGCCGCTGTTGCGCACCGCAAAGCGTTCTGCGGCTCGACCACGGATGAATACCTCTCCCATCGTCGCGCCATACAGGCACACATTGCCCACAATGATGTTCTCATGCGGAACAAAACCTGAGTCGGGGTGTGGATAAATCACCAGCCGGCCGCCCGACAGTCCCTTGCCGACATAGTCATTCGCATCACCGACCAGTTCGATGGTGATGCCGCGGGCCAGAAAGGCTCCCAGACTTTGACCGGCCGAACCAGTCAGCCTGATGTAGATCGTGTCATCGGGCAGTCCCTGCTGACCATACCGCTTCGCGACTTGGTGACTGAGCGTGGTTCCCACCGTGCGGTTCAGGTTGGTCACCGGGAGTTCCAACCGGACGGGCTTGCCATGTTCCAAGGCGGCGGCGGCTCCCGGAATCAGTTGCTGCTGATCCATCGTTTCGGCCAGGCCATGTTCCTGCGGCCGCGTGCAATGTGTCTCGGCGTCAGGCCGCATTCGATGGGCGGGTTGCAGCAGACTGGTCAAATCCAAACCATCGGCCTTCCAGTGCCGGATCGCGGCGTCGGTATGAAGCAGTTCGGTCCTCCCGATCAAATCATCGATCCGGCGACAGCCTAGTTTCGCCATGATCTGACGAGCTTCTTCCGCCACCATGAACAGATAATTGACGACGTACTCTGGCTTGCCATTGAAACGTTTGCGGAGTTCGGGATCCTGCGTCGCAATCCCCACCGGACACGTGTTCAAATGGCACTTCCGCATCATGATGCAGCCAAGCGTGATCAACGGCGCGGTCGCGAAACCGAATTCCTCCGCACCCAGCAATGCTGCGATCACCACATCGCGACCGGTCTTCAGGCCGCCGTCGGTCTGAAGCGTGACGCGGCTACGCAGATCATTGAGCACCAGTACTTGATGGGCCTCAGCGATTCCCAGTTCCCAAGGCAAGCCTGCATGCTTGATGCTCGTCAGCGGGCTGGCGCCCGTCCCGCCGACGTCGCCGGCGATCACAATGTGTTCCGAATGGGCCTTGGCGACTCCGGCGGCGACCACCCCAACGCCCACTTCACTGACCAGCTTGACGCTGATCCGTGCGCTGGGATTCGCGTTCTTCAGATCGTAGATCAGCTGTGCCAGATCTTCGATTGAGTAGATGTCGTGGTGCGGCGGGGGGCTGATCAAGCCCACGCCCGGCGTGCTGTAGCGGATTCGCGCGATATTGCGATCGACTTTCTTGCCGGGGAGTTCGCCCCCTTCGCCGGGCTTGGCTCCTTGCGCGATTTTGATCTGCAACTCATCGGCATTCGTCAAGTATTCGATCGTCACTCCGAATCGACCGCTGGCGACCTGCTTGATCGCGCTCCGCTTTGAGTCGCCATTGGGCAACGGGACAAACCGAGCCGGATCTTCTCCGCCTTCGCCGGTATTGCTCTTGCCGCCGATTCGGTTCATGGCGACCGCCAACGTCTCATGAGCCTCGGCGCTGATCGAACCGAAGCTCATCGCTCCCGTGCAGAAGCGGCGGACGATGTTCGCAGCAGGCTCAACCTCCTCGAGCGGCACAGGGGGCCGCTGCGGATCGGGTTGAAAATCCAGCAGTCCACGCAACGTGCACCGCGCCCGGTTGTCACGGTTGACGAACTCGGCGAATCGCCAGTAGGCCTGCTGGTCTCCGGCGCGGGCAGCTTCCTGCAGCGTGGCGATCGCCGTAGGGGACCAGCCGTGCTTTTCACCTTCTGCCCGCCAATGAAACTCACCGGTATTGGGCAGCGATTTTGCTCGCTCGATCTCTGTCAGCGGGTAACCCAGCGCGTGCCTGCGGAGCGTCTCCTCGGCCAGCACGTCGAACCCGACACCCTGAATTCGGCTGGGAGTTCCCGCGAAGCACAGATCAATAACCTCATCGCGCAGTCCCAGCGCTTCGAAGATCTGTGCGCCCTTGTAGCTCTGCAACGTGCTGATGCCCATCTTGGCCATCACTTTGAGCATCCCCTTGGCGACTCCCTTGCGATAGACGGCAACGATCTTGTCGTCGTCGGGGAAGTTCCGCGGGTCCAGCAGCCCGTCGCGCCGCGCCTGCCAGAGGGCTTCAAATGCCAGATATGGATTAATCGCGTCGGCACCATAGCCGATCAACAAGCAATGGTGGTGGACTTCCCGCGCCTCGCCTGATTCAAGCACGATGCCGATTCGCGTCCGCTTGGCGACGCGAACCAGATGGTGATGGACGGCGCCACAGGCCAGCAGCGATGACAACGGGATACGATCCGCGCCGACGGCACGATCGGTCAGCACCAGCAGCGAGTACCCTGCGTCCACGGCGGACTCCGCTTCCTCGGCAATCCGCCTCAAAGCCGCCCGGAATCCGGCCGCGCCATCGCTCCGCGGGAAGGTGATGTCGATCGTCCGGCTCCGCCAGCCCCGGTGGTCGATATGCTGCAGAGCCGCCAGTTCCTCGTTGGTCAGGATCGGATGATCGACCAGCAGACGGTGACAATGCAGGGGAGTCGCATCGAGCAAATTCTGCTCGGGACCCACGTAGCACTCGAGGCTCATGATCACTTCCTCACGGATCGAGTCGATCGGTGGGTTTGTGACCTGGGCAAACAGCTGCTTGAAGTAGTCGTAGATCAAACGAGGCGTGTCGCTGAGGCAAGCCAGCGCAGAATCATTGCCCATCGAACCAATCGGATCGCGCCCCTGTTCGATCAGTGGCATCAGCATGAAATGCAGCGTCTCAATCGTATAACCAAACGCCTGCATCCGTGGCAGAAGAGTCTGCGGGTTGAAGCCATGGGGCTCGCTTTCCGGATGCAAGTCGCTGAGCCGGATTCGTTGTTCGCGCAACCACTGGCCATAGGGGCGCCGCCGAGCCAGTGAGGATTTCAACTCCTCATCGGGAATCAGTCGGCCTTGCTCAAAATCAACCAGGAACATCCGGCCAGGCTGCAGTCTGCCCTTCGCGACGACCGTCTGAGGATCGACGTTCAAAACGCCGACCTCGCTGGCCATGATCACGCGATCGTCATTGGTGATGTAGTAGCGGCTGGGTCGAAGCCCATTGCGATCGAGCACGGCTCCTATGCACCGTCCATCCGTGAACGCGATCGAAGCCGGTCCATCCCAGGGTTCCATCATGCAGGAGAAGAACTCATAGAAGGCCCGCTTCTCCTCCGGCATCGACTCATGCTTTTGCCAGGCCTCCGGGATCATCATCATCACGGCTTCCTGCAGTGAGCGGCCCGACATCAGCAGGAACTCAAGCACATTGTCAAAGTTGCCGGAATCACTGCAGTCCGGCTCGGCGACTGGAAACAACTTCTTCAGGTCATCGCCAAACAATGGCGAGGCAACGGTGCCCTCGCGGGCCTGCATCGAGTTCACGTTGCCACGCAGCGTGTTGATCTCACCATTGTGACTCATGCAGCGGAGCGGCTGCGCCCGATCCCAACTCGGGAAGGTGTTGGTGCTGAACCGCGAATGCACCATCGCCAGATGCGATTCAAAGTCCGGATCAGCCAGATCGGGATAGTAAGGCATGACCTGCTGCGGCCGGAGCATCCCCTTGTAAACGATGATCCGCGTACTCAGCGAGCAAACATAGAACATCCGCCGCTGCTGCAGATCGGCTTGAGCGTGCAGCTGATGACTGGCCTGTTTGCGAATCAGGTACAGCTTGCGTTCAAAGGCCGCCTCATCAAGTTGTGGGGCCGCACCGATGAACAGCTGTTCGATGTGCGGTTCACCAAGCCGCGCCGTGGGACCGATGTCGGCCTCGTCCGGCGCCTGCGGTACGCGCCGCCAACCGAGCAGCTGCTGGCCGTGCTCGGCGATCAACCGCTCGACAGTCTCGCGGCAAATCGCCCGTTCCGCGTCGTCTCGCGGCAGAAACACCAGCCCCGAGGCATACTTGCCCGCAGCCGGTAAATCGACCCCCAGCTCGGCCTTCGCCACCCTCCGCAGAAAGCGGTCGGGCAATGCCGTGAGAATGCCAGCGCCATCCCCGGTGTTCGTTTCACAACCGCACGCCCCGCGATGGTCCATCGCGATCAGGATGTCCAGTGCATCGGTGACAATCTTGTGGCTCGGCTGCCCTTTGATCTGAGCAATAAAGCCGACGCCACAGCTGTCGCGCTCCTGGTCGGGGTCGTAGAGACCCTGTGAGCTGGGCGCCAGGCGACGGACAGGTTCAGACGATTCGAATCGCATCATGGGTCGCGAGTGCCGGTACTTAGAGAGGTGGATGGGCAGTTCCGTCGTGCCGACCAATTGGTCCGGCGAATGTTGCTGGCTCAATCAAGCCAGGTTTTCTACGTCGTTCGTTGAGGGTCGACCCCGGCAGCCGCCAGGGCGACTGTTTCGTGCCGTACCGCTCGAAGCGCGTGAGCCGCATGCAGCGGTCGGCGACTGACTGCGGCTCATGTGCCAGTCGCCGCGGGTTTCTTACGAGCCGCCGCCACGCGAACCACACGCGTTGTGGCCGCGCCCCCGTCATCCAAGGGCCGCCCCAGGACCACGGCCGCGAACTCGCGCGCGGCACGACCCAACTCAAAACCGCGGCGCAGCACCACGCCCAACGGTCGCTTCAAGCACAGTGCGTCGCACTCAACTCGCCGCAACGTCCCCGCAGACAGTTCATTGCGGACGCAAGGTTCGGGCAACAATCCAAGCCCATGATTGACCTGAATGGCCCGGATCAACGAATCGATATTGTCAAACGCCATCCCCACAGGAAGATGCAGTCCCAACTCTTCAAGCTGCCGATCGATTTCGCGACGAATCCGCAAACCCGAATCGAAACCGATCAATTCGCAGCCCTGCAGTTCCGCTGCCGTCACCCGGCCGACATCCGCAAAGCGATGCCCCACGGCACATACCAGGCACATCGGCTCCGTCAACCAAGGCTCGGCCCGCACCAACCGCGAATCGCGCGGGTAGCTCACCAAACCAAGATCCGCCGCTCCCGTTTCAACCAGCTGATAAACGCGATCAGGATGGGCATATTCAATCCGCACATCCGCATCCGGACAGCGGGCCGCGAAACTCGCTTTCAACTCAGGCAGATAACTCAGCCCCACCGAGTAGATGGCGGCCAGCCGCACCCGCGCGGCGACCTGTCGGCCCTCCGCTCGGACTTCGTCCTCCACAGCCTGATATTGCCGGACCAGCGGAAACGTCCCGGCGAAGTACCGTTGCCCGGCCGACGTCAGTACCAACGGCCGTTTGCTGCGGTCGATCAATCGCACCCCCAGCTGTTCCTCCAAGTGATGCACGATCTGGCTCGCCGCACTCTGCGTCAGCCCGTTCTCCTCCGCAGCACGGGAAAAACTCCGCAACTGGGCGATGTCACAGAACACTTTCAGCGCGCGCAGATGCATCTTTTTCGTCCGCTTGAACAGCCCGAGAAACACGCCCGAAGATTAGAAACGCTAATGATCAGGCAGAGACTGTTCAGACTTATTTATGGCTGAATCTAGGCGGGCAAGGGTTCGGCCGTCAAGCGGATGGCCACAAAATGCGGATCCGGGAGGGGGCTGCGCCGTTTGTCGGGCCCCCGAGCGCTCGTGCCGCGACGTGCTGCAGGTCGCTCAAGGCAACCAATCCGGATGGAGCGCGTCGCAAAAGCCCAATCGCCCGGTTCTCGGCCTGCTCCGACGGCTGCTCGATACGCTCACCACAACCGAGGAAAAGAAGGGCTGCCGCGGAGACGAAAGGCGAGGCGCCGTCGCGCCGTTTGACAGGCTTCACGGCTCTAACCGTGCTGCCAGCGCTTGGGGAGCGTCATCGAATACATGATCACGATCACCCCGCTGGCCAGCGTTGTCAGGGGCAACCATTCGCCTGGCCGAAAGACGCGGGTTCCGCCGGACTGGGGCGCGGACTGGCCAAAGAGAGTTTGGGCCGTCGGCGGGGGATTCGCGTTGCCCGAATAGAGTGTCGCGCTCTCGATCAAAAGGCACTCCACACCGACGATCGCCAGCATGATGCCGATGGCAATGAAAAAAGACCGCCACATCTCAATCCACCTCCCATTCTCGATGAACCGGCAGGTCCACGAGCCGCGTAGCGAATGCGGCGAACGACCGATCCATGTCCTGGATCGACCTGGGGATTCCCTGAGCTTTGCTCGCGTTCGGCCGCCCGCTCTGACCGTTATCGGCGGCATGATCGGAAGCCGGTGGATAGTCCGCCATGATTGCGTGCCGTGGGGTTCTGATTTAGCCTTTGGGAATCCGCTGGGCCCCCGAGTACCCATCGTGAGGCGGGTTCGCCTCCGCATACCACTTCATCTTTCTTTTCCAGGAGACTTTCCTCATGGCGCATTCCAGTTCACGCCGCAGCTTTCTGAAAACGACCGCCGCGACGGGCGTCTGTGTGTGGGCCGCTGGCGGCATCGCGCCACGCGAGAGTCGAGCTGCGAACGAGAAGATCCAGTTCGCCTGTATCGGCGTCGGCGGCAAGGGTGCCAGCGACTCAGCGGATGCAGGTCAGGCGGGAGAAGTAGTAGCGATCTGCGATGTCGACGGAGACACGCTGAACAAGGCGGCCGAGCGATTCCAGAGCGCTGAGAAGTTTTCAGATTTCCGCGAGATGCTCGACAAGCTCGGCGACAAGATCGACGCGGTGACCGTCAGCACGCCGGACCACACCCACGCGGCTGCAGCCTCGATGGCAATGAGCATGGGCAAGCACTGCTTCTGCCAGAAGCCGCTGACGCACTCGATCTTTGAAGCGCGGCGGTTGGGCGAGCTGGCTAAGGAAAAGGGCGTGCAGACGCAGATGGGCAATCAGGGCACGGCCGAAAATGGCGTGCGTCGGGCAGCTGCGTTGATCAAGGCAGGAGCGATCGGCAGCCCGAAGGAGGTCCACGTTTGGACCAATCGTCCGGTCTGGCCGCAGGGCGTCGTTGCGACTCCCGCGGAAGCAGTGCCCGCGATGCTCAACTGGGATGCCTTCATCGGTCCGGCGAAGTTTCGCGAATACAGCTCGGCGTACCACCCGTTCAAGTGGCGCGGTTTCTGGGACTTTGGCACCGGCGCTTTGGGTGACATGGCCTGTCACACGATGAACATGCCCTACATGGGCGTGGACCTGAAGGACCCGATCAGCGTGCAGGCGACGACTGCCGGGCACAACAAGAACACCTACCCGGCCTACTCGGTAATTCGGTTTGAGTTTCCGGCAAATGACTGGCGCGGCCCTGTGGAGCTGTACTGGTATGACGGCGGCAAGCTGCCAAAACCGGAACTGTTGTCCGGAGCCACATTGGGTTCGAATGCCAGTGGGTGTTTGATCGTCGGTGACAAGGGCAAGCTTTACTCGCCGAACGATTACGGCGCCGAGTTTGAGCTGATCGGCGGGGAGGACTCCGCGGTCAAGTTCCAGCGTTCTCCCGGTCACTTCCGCGAGTTCGCGATGGCGATCAAGGGAGGCCCGGCGCCGCGAAGCAACTTCGCCGAATATGCCGGACCGCTCACCGAAGTGATTCTGTTGGGCAACTTGGCGGTTTGGGCCGCGGATGCCACGGACGTCGAGGGTCCCAAGGTGGAATGGGACGCGAAGAACCTGAAGGTCATCGGGACCAACGAGTTCGACTCGATCGTCAAGCACGAATACCGCGAAGGCTGGAAGTTGTTTTAAGCCATCCGCGTCGCTGGACTGTGCAAATGGGAAGACCGCGCTGGACTGTGCCAGCGCGGTCTTTCTTTTCTTTTGGGTGACGATCAGCTGTCTCCAAGCCGATCGCCACTCGGATCCGTCGATCACCACATGTGCCAGGCATCGGCTAACGCACCGGCTGCAAGTCCTCGTCTTCGGTCCGACTTTGATTCAGCCGTTCACGGGCTGCCTGCACAACTTGCTGCCGTCGCTCTTCATTGCCCGCCTCCAAGGCGATTGTTTCTGGAATGAAGGCGAACAATGGATGCGTCTGTGCCTGAGGAAATCCCGATTCTCGCAGGTCGGCCCCCAACAGCAGTAGCAGACTGGCTGCCGCAACATCACGGACCTGAATTTGCTGGTCGCGGTCTGGCAGGTCGTATTCCAGCACGCGCCGATCATCCAGCAGGCCAGCCAACGCGTCGGCGTCTGCAATTGTTCCGAACCGCGCGATGGCTTGGCAGCAACTCATCACCAGATCCAGATCGTCGCCAGCATTCTGCAAGTGCACGCGTGCAAGTTCTGCGGCGGTGGTTAGTTCCCAGCGGATCGCCATCATGATTGCCGCGTTCCGTCGCCGATCGACGGCATTCCGCAGCCATCCGACGGCCAAATCTGCCATCACTGCACGGCGGCGAGCATCCGCGCCAACCAGATTCTGGTCGCTCATGATCGTATTCATCGGGCTGATCTGCATCAGCGTCGTGATTGTGCCGTTGGCCGTATCGCTTGGCTTGACGTCTTTGTCGGTGGCCAGCATC
>Ga0114939_10000085_pt1 | contig 75665 bp, 68 predicted proteins | sample AshMeaCrysSpring_FD_87196 | JGI IMG/M metagenome (GOLD analysis project Ga0114939, IMG submission 87196) | Groundwater microbial communities from Big Spring, Nevada to study Microbial Dark Matter (Phase II) - Ash Meadows Crystal Spring | ecosystem: Environmental > Aquatic > Deep subsurface >...
CCCAGTACCCAGTACCCAGTACCCAGTACCCAGTACCCAGTACCCAGTACCCAGTACCCAGTACCCTCCGTCAACTACCGCGCGGCAATGCGCGTCGCCATCTCCGGAAGGAACCCGTTCGGGTCGCCCTGTTCCTTGGCTTCGCCCAGCGTCTCCATCACCGCGGCGGCGATGGTGTTGTCGAGCTTGGCGTCTTCGGTCATCTGGTTGTAGTAGCCGAGATCCTTGTGCGCGTTGGAGATGCTGAAGCGCATGTTGCCCGCGTCGCCCGAAAGCAGGTAGGGCTTGATGCGCGTCAGGGCCGCGCCGTGGCCGCCGCCCTGCTCGAGCACTTGCACGAAGGTCTCGGTGTCGATGCCCAAACGCTTCGCGCTGGCGGCCGCTTCGGCGATCAGCGTGAGGGTGCCGAGCGACACGTAGTTGTGGAGCAGCTTCATGATGTGCCCCGAACCCACGGGGCCGGAGTAGGTGATGTTCTCGGCGAAGCACGAGAGGATGGGAAGCACTTCTTCGTACAACGCCTTCTCGCCGCCCACCAGCAGGTTGAGGCGGCCTTCGGCGGCTTCCTTGGGCGTGCGGGTCATGGGGGAGTCGACAAAGCGGCCGCCGGCGTCGTGCACCAGCTTGGCCATGCGCTCTGTGGAGGCGGGCACGGCGGTGGAGCAATCGATGATGATGGTGCCGGGGCGCATGCTTTTGAGCACGCCGGGCTGGCCGCCTTCGCCCTGCAGCACGGCTTCCACCTGGGGGGTGCCGGTGACGCAGAGGATGAGCACGTCGGCATCCGCGGCCAGTTCGGCCACCGTGGCCACCGATTTCGCCCCCGCGGCCTTGAGCCCGTCGAGCGGCTGGTTGCCCGGGTGTTCGAGAACGGTCAGCGTCTGACCCTTCTTGACGAGGTTGCTCGCGATGCCGTGGCCCATCAGGCCGATGCCGATCATGCCGATCTTTTTCATGGATGTCCTTGAGTTCAGTGAACAGTGCTCAATGAGCATTGCTCCGGTTCTGGATCGATGAGAGGTGAATGCGCCGAATCTACGGCACAAAGCGGGGAAAAACTAGTTCCTTGGGGCTTTTCACGCGGAATTTTGCGGGGCTTGGTCTGCACGAACACCCATTTTGCGGGGCAATTTGGGACATTCGGGCGGTTGTGTGGCGCAAGGCTACAAGACGCGGGAAGGCCCCAATAAACTCATGGTCGCGCCACTACCTGGATCTGCAGCCCGAGCGCGGTCATGATTTTGAGGATGGTCGCGAAGCCCGGCTTGCGCGTGCCCGACAGGGTCTTGTAAAGGCTCTCGCGCGAAAGTCCCGACTTTTTCGCGACGTTGGCCATGCCCTCGGAGCGGGCGATGTCGCCGAGTGCCTCCATAAGCGCTTGAGCATCTCCCTGGAATTCCTCAAGCGTGGCTTCGAGGTAGGCAGCGCGTTTGGCGGGGGTTGTCAGGTAAGCGGCGACGTCGTAGGGTGTCGTTCTTGTTTTTGTCATGAGTCCCTCAAAGGTTTCTTGCCCATCGTAAGGCTCGCTGAATGTCCCTGTCCTGAGACGATTTGTCTCCGCCTGCCAAGATGATGATGACTGTCGTGCCTTGCGGTACGAAGTAAACCCTGTATCCCGGCCCGTGATGAATGCGTAGTTCGAACACTCCTTCCCCCACGCTCTAGTGGTCGCCGGGGTTGCCTTGTTGCAGTCTTTTCAGACGAACTTCGATTTTCGCTTGCGACCTGTCGTCCTGCCGGGAGAGCCACTTCTCGAACTCCGGAGTTTGCCGGAGCGCGATCATGGGTCAAATGTAGCCAACTGGCTACAATCCGGGCTACGGAAAAGTGGGGTGGTTTTTGAGGTCGGGCGAGCCGGATTGGTGAAGGTGCGGACGTGAAACCGTTCACCGGATCGTCGCCAAATCCCTCGATATTCTTGATTCCCAACCATTTTTGAAGGCTCCATGCGGGGAGCCTTCGTGCACGGCAAAGACTGTGCCGCGCGCCTGTCTCTACCGGAAGGTCACCCCGCTCGCCGCTTCCATGGCGGCGATCCACGCGTCTTGCGTGGCCTCGTCATCGGACTGGCGTGAGGGCTGCTGCTCGGCGCGGTGGTGGAAGTACCTCCCGCTCACGCGCGCGGCCGGCTCGTCGCTCACGCACAGCCATGCTTGGGTGGCCGCACCTTCATCCAAATCATCCGGCGCGTTTTTGCCGCCCATGCGTGTGGGTACCCAGCCGGGGTCGACCGCGTTGGCCAACACACCGGGGAACGCGCGTGCCACCGCTTTGGCGAGCAGCACCACGTGCAGCTTGCTGTCGTTGTAGGTGGTTTCGTGCGCGATATCGGGACGCCGTCCCTTACCGGCGCGGTGCAGGCCCGAGCTCAGATACACCAGGCGTTTGGGTTTGTCCATGAGACAGGTCAGAAGGTAGGGCGCGAGGCTGTTGACGGCGAACACCAGGTCGTTCGGCGCTTCGTATACCCCGGCATTGTGGATGACGGCATCGAACGCGCCCGAGTAAGCGGTGAGCAGATTGGCCTGCTCCGCAAGCTGTTTGACCTCGTCCGTGTGTGCCAGGTCGCCCACCAGCACGCCCTCGGCGCCCGGGGCCCGGGCCCGCGCATCCGCCGCGCGTGCGGCGTTGCGGGCGTGCAGAACCACGCGGTGCCCTTCGGCGATGAGACGTTGAGCGGCGAGCAGGCCGAGCCCGTCAGAGGAACCGGTGATGAAGATGCGGGCGGGGGAGGTGTTGTCAGGCATGGCGTCAAAATAAACGGCATCGGCGGTTCGCAGGCCACGCGCGTTCGTTGCCATCCGCCAAACCGTTCGCCGGGCCCGCCTGCACGGGTCGCTTCGGTCTCACGTCGCCTTGGCGACCACATGGAACTGAAGCCCGAGGGCGGTCATGACCTTGAGGATGGTGGAGAACTCGGGGCGTGTGGTGCCGGAGAGGGCGCGGTACAGGTTCTCACGCGAGAGGCCCGACTTGCGCGCGACCTTGGTCATGCCTTCAGAGCGGGCGATGGTGTTCAGTGCGTCCATGATCCAATAAGGGTCCCCACCCGTTTCCTCGATCATGGCCTCGAGGTACAGCGCGCGATCCTCGGGTGTGCGAAGATAGTCCGCGCTGTCGTAAGGGGTCGTTTTGGTTTTGCCCATGGCTACTCCTCAAATTTCCCGGCTCAGTCGTTGCGCCAGCCGAATGTCCTTGGCCTGGGAGCCCTTATCTCCACCGGCCAGAATGATCACCAGCTCGGTTCCTCTACGCGTGAAATAAACCCTATACCCGGGACCGTAATGGATCCGAAGCTCATGGACACCCTCTCCCACGGCCTTTTGGTCACCCGCATGTCCTGCGGATAAAAGCCTGATCCGGATATCGATTTTAGCCCGAGCCTGACGATCCTTCAGATGAAGAAGCCATCGGTCGAACTCCCGGGTTTTGCGGAGCTCGATCATAAGAATGTAGCGTATGCGCTACAGTCAAACAAGAGGGCACGAGAGGGTGTGGCGAGACAAGAGGTGTGTCGGGACGTCAGGACGTGGTGAATGTCGGGACGCACATTGGTGAATGCGCATTCACCGAAGCGCAATTGAAATGTGGAAACTGGCGGCATTTTCGAGGCTCCGAGAGGGATTCGCTCCCGGTTGCAACGCGCGTGCCCACTTGTCCGTCCCCGCTGATCAGGTTCACGCAGGCGGTTCCGGAACGTATCTTGGACCTGATCCCGCACCCCCCGAGGACTCCCCGCCCACCCCCATGAAAATCCCCCCGACTTTCGTCCCTCCTCAAGGATGGCCTCATTGACGAGCTGGTGGCGCGAAGGTGTGGGGCGCGGCGCTTTGGTGAAGACGGGGCGATAACCGCGTTAACGATTTTAAAGGAGCACACGATGGGGCGACCACGCAAGGTGGAACCGGATGATCGGTATGACGAGGAGGCGCTGCATCACGATCTGACGCCCGAGGCGATCCGCGAGCAGTCGGCGCGCGAGGAGGCGGCGGGGCAGCCGGGGCAGTACGATGCGGAGGTAGAGGAGCCGGTGATCGAGCTGGGCGACCTCGGCGAGCGCGAGGGCGGGGGGTATTTCGAGAGCCTGCGCGAGGAAGACGGCGACGACGAGGAGTGAGCGGCCGGTTCAGGGGTTACCAGGCGGCGTGCCCTTGGGCCTTGTGCGGGGTTGAGTGTGCGTGCGGTTACCGGGCGAGCGACGAATGGTCGGCGACCCACTGGCGGATGAAGGCGTGGTGGGCTGCCCAGTCGTGCCAGGTGGCCTCGGCCCAAGCCCTTACTTTGGCGGCATGTTGCGGCGACCCGGCGTCGGGGGCGACGTCGGCGACGGTGATGCGAAAGGCCGTGGGTGGGGTTAACGGAGGCAGCGTCGCTTTGTGACGCGAAAAATCGAGCATGACGGCGTTGGTGTGCGCAGGCGGGCGCGGGTGCTCGAGCTGAAGCCACAGGCGCGCAAGGTGCAGGCCGACCGATTGCACGGCCCGTCGGTCGGTGGGCGAGCCGGGGTGCTGCACGGCCCAGGTGTCGACGGTGAGGCGGTGGACGTTGCGCAAGGCGTGGTCGTCATACCCGCTGTATTCGGCGGTGAGCAAGGTATTGAAAGCCGCGAAGCAGGCGGGGGAGGAGTGCATGTACGCGTGCACGGGGCCGTCTAAAGCCGGGTATACGGCACCGCAGCCGGGGCAATACTCTACCTGAGTCGGTGACAGGCTCATCGGGTCAACCGGTTGCGGGTCTGTATCGCAGGGCGACGCAGTCGCTGGCGGGAAAGGTTTTGACGTCGATGAGTTTGAGGTCGACAACGTTTGCAAGCCCGGCGAACACGTACGGCCCGCGCCCGGCGATGCGGGGCTGAACGAGGAAGACGTATTCGTCGATGAGGCCGAGCTTGGCGAGATCAAAAGCGAGGGTGATGCCGCCCGTGAGCAGGGGTTTGCCGGGTTGGGCCTTGAGGGCGCGGACGGATTGCTCAAGCGCGTCATCGCCGGGGAGCAAGGTGGTGTTCCAGCCAAGCTCGGTGCCGGGTTTCAGGGTGCGCGAGACGAGGTATTTCTTCGCAGGGTCGATGTCGCGAGCGAAGTCCATCATCCATGGTTCCATGCCCTCGGGCACGGCCGCGCCGGGTTTGGCGAGTGGCCGCCAGAATTCCATGAGCTCGTAGGTGGTGCGGCCGAAGAGCAGGTCGTGGCTGGCCACGGCCTCGGCGGCGAAGCGGTGCGTGGCCATGTCGGGCACGCCGACTTCGTGACTACCGCAGCCGTCGAGGGTGATGTTGATCTGGTAGTGGAGGGGGCGGGTGGGATGCATAGTGAAGGAATATAGGAGCCTTGAGCAGCTTTATTCCGCGATTCCTGGAATCTAGTTTCGCGCTTATGGCACAGACGGTGTTCGAATATCTGTACCGCGATGCGGGGAATTACAAGGCGTGGGGGCACGTGGTTCTCACGGGGCTTGTTTCGGCGGATGACGAGCGGGCGTTGCGGGAGCACCTTGACTCGGAGGTGTTCTTTGTGGCGGAGAGCGTTGGGGTGCCGTCGCTACAGCGGGAGCTGTGGGCCCTCAGCGGCGGACCGACCGAGGATGATCATGGGTTTCATGAGTTCCACGGGTTTCGGGGCTTGATGGATGATGAGCGGGTCGAGGAGCCGTGGGGGACGGTGGAGGAGTTTTTGGGGCGGTTCCAACGGCGTACTTGAACCCTACCGGATTTCACTCGAATTCACTTAATTTCACTAGTTTGCATTCCATGTCACAGCATTGGAATGATTGCACATGGTGAAGCCGGCAGGTGGTCTAAAAAAGCAATGGACCAAGGATGAATTGAAGCTCGCGTTTTATCTCTATTTCCAGCTGCCTTTCGGACGTTTGCACAGTAAAAGTCCCGAGATAATCGAGCTTGCAAAAATACTCGGGCGAACTCCTTCATCCGTTGCCATGAAGTTGGTCAACTTCGCCAGCCTTGATCCCTCGATTACCGGAACCGGTCGCTCCGGCCTGAAGGGCGCTTCAAAACTGGATCGTGATGTGTGGAATGAATTTCATGATGACTGGGAAGCGCTAGCAGAGGAGTGTGAAGGCCTTAAAAAGCGATTTGCCCGGGACGTCGTCCCAATCCTTTCCGAGGTTGAATCAGAATCTTCCGCAATCTCATTCATCGGTGAGACGCGGACGACTACGATCGAACAAAGGCTCAGACAGGGTTTTTTTTTCGGCGAGTCGTATTGAACAATTATCGAGGACGGTGCTGCCTATCAGGTGTCTCCGAACCTCGTCTACTGGTCGCAAGCCATATCGTGCCTTGGGTCGAGGATAAGGCGAATCGACTCAATCCGAGGAACGGTCTGTGTCTTTCCGCTATACATGACAAGGCATTCGATATGGGGCTGATCACCCTATCCGACGAATTGCAGGTTCTACTCTCCGATGAACTAATGAGGAGATGCGACGAATTCATTCAAACCATTTTTCATCCCTTGAAAAACCGCACCATCGAAGTGCCAAGCCGATTCTCACCGGACATTCGTTTTCTGCAATTCCATCGAGACCGGATTTTTCTCGGTTAATCTGTCCGAACGGGGTGCTTTTCAAAAAAGCACTGCACAATTAAGCACTTTTTCTATATTTCTATCCGTTCAGGAGAGAGGTCTAAGCTCTTGATTCCTAAGGAACTGCAAAAACCCCGTTTTTCCGTAAAATTTGAGGGATATTCCTTCCCGGAAAGGTTAGGTTTGAACCATGAAATCGGCTAAAACCGTGAAAAGCCTCGTAAAGGAAAAATCTCCGGTTTTTACAGCATCATCGCGCATTTCCGATGTCGACATCTACCACCAACGGCTGCAAAACAAGCTCCATGAGCACGGGCTCAAGCCTCGTCTCATCGACGTATTCGCCGGTGCCGGCGGATTGACCGTAGGCTTCACGCATTTCAGCGGGCATTGTTTCGAATCCATTTGGGCGAACGATTTCAACAAGGAATCGGTTGCCACTTACAATCGGAACTTCGGCGAACATTGCCAGGTCGGGGACATCGTCGCCTACCTAAAAAACCCTAAAAACGTGATACCGAAGGCCGATATCGTCATCGGCGGGCCGCCGTGTCAGGGGTTCAGTCTGCTCAACAAGAACCGAGACGGCGACGACCGGCGCGAGCTCTGGCGTTCGTATCTCGAAATCGTGAAGCGTTCCGAGGCGGAAGTTTTCGTCATGGAAAACGTTCCGCAACTCATCGGGACGGTCGAGCATCAGAAAATCATGCGCGCGGCCGCCAAGATGGGGTTCAAGGTCAGTTGGGACGTGCTCTGTGCGGCCGATTATGGCGTATCGCAAGTTCGCAAACGCGCTTTCATAGTCGGCTGCAAATTCGCCGACCCAGGGCTATACTTCCCGCCCAAGAAGACGCATTACAATCCCAAACATGTGGGCAAGAAGTCCTTCATGGATTTGTTCGAACAATGCGTGGAGAATCCCGAGCCATGGCGTACGGTGCGCGATGTGATCGGGAACTTGCCGTCTCCCAAGGGCACCGAGATCCGTTCGGATGCGGCGCCGTTGAATCTGCATTTCGGTCGTTCGCCGACCCCCAAGAGCTTGGCCCGCTATAAGGCGATCCCCAAGGAAGGGATGAACCGGTTCGATCTGCTCAAGAACGCTCCCGAACTCACTCCCGATTGCTGGGTGCGCAAAAAGTCGGGCGGCACCGACCTGTTCGGTCGGCTGTGGTGGGATCGTCCTGCATTCACGATCCGGACGGAGTTCTTCAAGCCCGAGAAGGGGCGTTATCTGCACCCGGTGCAGCACCGGCCCATCACGCACCGCGAAGCGGCTCGCATTCAGTCGTTCCCCGACCATTTCGAGTTCGTCGGGAGCAAGATCGAGATCGCCAAGCAGATTGGGAACGCCGTTCCGCCGGGCATGTCGGCCCGGGTGGCGGACTCGGTGTTCGCCATGCTTTTGTCCAAGAAACGGTCTTGACGGACGTTTTTTCGAAAAGCGAGCGCAGCCGGGTGATGGCTGCGATCCGGGGCAAGAACACCAAGCCCGAGATAGCGGTTCGAAAACTGCTCCATGCCATGGGAATCCGGTTCCGGCTGCACCGCAAGGACCTGCCGGGCCGCCCCGACATCGTTCTTCCCCGCTTTCGAAAAGTTATCCTTGTTCACGGTTGTTTTTGGCATGGCCACGGGGGCTGCTCCAAAGCCCGGCGTCCAAAGAGCAATGCGGATTTCTGGAATCTCAAGATCGATAGGAACATCGAGCGGGACCGCAGGACGACGCGGGCCTTGCGCAAGGCGGGGTGGGGTGTCCTGACACTCTGGACCTGCGAGTTAACAGGCCTTGAGAAGACCGAACGGCGTCTCAAGAGGTTTTTGGCCGAGACGGAATGAAAGGGATGAGGGTTTGACGCGACGGACGAAATCAGCCGATGCCGACGCTTTGCGTGAAGAGCTGGTCGCTCTCGTGACCGGGTTGCAAGCGGAACTTCGGCATCCCGAACTTCGGGCCAAGGTTCAAGCCCTTGTACCGGTCGTCCACAAGCTGAGCGACCTCGGGTGTTCTCTGGTTGCGGAGACGGACGCCTCCAGCGCCCGGGAGCGGATTCTATTCTACATGCGTAAGTACCCTCAAACCATCGTGACCGGAGATGAGCTGTACGTCGTGTCTGGCATCGGCGAGTGGGCGCGTCGCGTGCGCGAGTTGCGCGTGCAGTTCGGGTGGCCGCTGATCAGCGGTTTAACGGCGAAAGAGTTGGTGGCCGAAGCCAAGGAAAAGGGAGAAGAGTTCCCGGAGTTCTGGCCCGACATCTCCGGCATGAAGCCGGACCGCTACATCTTGCTGGACGACCGGGAAGACCGCGAGGCCGCCCATCGTTGGAACCGTGCCAATGTCATCCGCCGCGGTTCCGAAGCGGTTCGAGATAAGATCCTGGCGTTGCTTCGCGAGAACGTGGGGAAGAACGTCACTGGTGAGGAGCTGCGCTACGTGGCCAACAACAAGACGGAGTGGGCACGGCGCGTGCGTGAATTGCGGACGGAATATGGTTGGCCGGTTTCGACCAAGATGGCCGGCCGCCCGGATTTACCGGTCGGGGTTTACGTCCTCGAGGAGGATCGGCAAAGTCCGGTTCACGATCGGAAGATCAAAGACGAAGTACGGATGGAGGTTCTAAAGCGGGACAAAAACACCTGCAAGCACTGTGGGTGGAATCACAACCTGTGGAGCCCGTCGGACCCGCGGCATCTGGAGCTGCATCATAAGGTGCATCATGTGGATGGTGGGGAGAACAGGGTCGAGAATCTGGTCACGCTTTGCACGAGGTGTCATGACAAGGTGCATCGGGAAGAGTGATTGCGACATTTTAGTTTGGAAGCCGTTGAGTGCATAAGAGCGGCTTTGGAGGTGTTATGTCAATAGAAAAGCCAGTTTTAGATTACCTGCGAAGCCGTTTTTCGCAAGGTCGAATCATATTGTTTACTGGCTCCGGATTTTCTTCAGGAGCGAAGAATAAATTCAAGGAAAATCTTCCGACAGTACAAGAGTTAAAGGAGAGGATTTGGAAGATCGCTTTCCCCGGGGATTCTTTTGAGCCCGAATCTGATCTTCAGAATATTTTTGAGGTCGCGTTGGCTTCCAAAAAAACCGAACTCTCAGTTTTGCTTACGAAACTTTTGAGTGTTGATAACGGAACGATTCCAGAATATTATAGGCGGATATTTTCGGCCCCTTGGTCGAGAATATACACCTTAAATCTGGATAACCTTTCTTCCGTAGCGCATTCGCAATTCGCATTGCCTAGATCATTGAAGGAAGTTTCAGCGATTGGAGATGAACATGTGGCGATTTCATCGGATTCAAATATTAGGGTGCTCCAGGAAATTCATGTAAACGGTGATTTATCCGGAATACCCGATAAAATAACATTCTCTGCAAAGCAGTATTCATCGCGCTTAACTCGTCCAGATGCCGCATATACGCGTATGGTTGCGGATCTTGTGAGTAATTCGTTTGTTTTTATCGGCTCAACTTTAAATGAGCCTTCTTTGTGGCAGCACATCGAAGCCCGCAAAACCGGGCCAGCAAAAGGGTTGCGAGAGCTTCGGCCAAAATCATTTTTAGTGGTTCCGTCTTTGGATAAGGCGCGTCAGAGAGTATTGGCGGATTATAATATTGAATGGCTGCCTATGGATGTTCAGACGTTTTCGGAGGAACTTTTAAAAAAGGTGGAGGATTCTTTCGTTCCCGGACAGCAGTATATCTCGAGGCAATCATCTGTTTTCCAAGGGGTAGATAAGGCAATTCCGGTCGTTTCCGAGTTGGCTAATAAGCCGAATGAAGGTTCTGATTTTTTGCAGGGACAAGAGCCTATATGGGCAGATATTCAAACCGGTCGAGCAATTAATAGGCGCAGCGACGATCAACTATGGCGCGACGTGGTTGGCCGTGTAAACGGAGGTAGGAAAAAAGAAGTTTTTGTGGTTACGGGTACTTCGGGTTCGGGAAAGAGCGCTTCTTTAATGAGGGCTGCTCTTCGTATTTCTTCTGAGTTGGGTGTTAAGGTTGGCTGGATAAGTAAGGACGTCGAAATTGGGATCCCGGGAATAGAACGGCAAATGGTGGCTGAGGGAGCTCCTGATGTTTTAGTAATTGATGATGCAGATATGTATGGTGGCCAATTGGCTGTTTTGCTGTCTAGGCTGCTAGATTTGCCTCGGAAACCGCTTGTTTTAGTGGCGGTCAGGTCGGGAAGGCTTGATGCTGTTTTTAATCCCGCCTCACTTGAAGGCGTATTTGTTCACGAGGTGGTGATGCCTCATTTGGAAGATGAGGACATCGGTGCGCTCCTTGATGTGTTGGATAGAGAAAACAGGCTGGGAGTCCTTAAAGGAAAAGCTAGGGCTGAGCAAGAAAAAGTTTTCCGATTGAAGGCAGGAAGGCAGCTACTTGTTGCCATGATTGAAGCCACCTCAAACAGAAGATTTGAGGAAAAAATTCATGACGAATTAGATGGGCTTCCTGCCGAATCAAAGTTGGCTTATGCGACTATTGCCGTGGCTACTGCGCTACGCTTTTCTCTTTTAAGATCCGAAGTCTTGATCGCGACTGGTCAGTCCGACAACATAATGATGAACGCAATTGATAACCTTTTAAGGAGGAAGATTCTGGTTGTGGGTGACAAGCCCAATTCCGTGCGGGCTCGTCATAGAAGAATAGCAGAGGTAGTTTTGGAGCATTTGCGGGTTTCCGGCAATTTAAAGGATATCCTCGCCGGACTTGCCTTTTTATCTGCGACAAAAGTCGATCAACTCATGGGGCGAACGGAACTGCCTTGGAGAATGTTAAGGACTATTATCAACCATGATTTTTTGGCGCGCACTTTAGGTGTAGATGATGCTAGATCCGTATATATTGTAGTTGAAGGGCTTCTTAGTTGGGATCACCACTATTGGCTCCAGAGAGGCAGTCTTGAGATCGAAGTTGGTGTTTTGGATGAAGCGGAAAATTTTTTGGGGCAGGCCCGAGCTTTAGGCGAGGACGATCCATTCGTCGAGAATGCCTGGGCTTACCTTCTGTATAAAAAAGCGAATGAAAATCCTGCCGCGCTGCGAGCGTCTGAATTTGCTGATGAGGCGCAGAGTATTTTGGAAGGACTTGTTGCCTCGAGAGGGAAGAAGGATCCCTACCCATTCCATGTTTTAGGTAGCCAAGGCTTATCTTGGGTGAGGCGTGGTATTAGAATTAAGAGCGAAAAAATTGAAATGCTGAGGCATTTGGATAAGCGCATGAGGGAAGGCGTTGATCTTTATCCTCGCAACGAAAACCTGTCATTGCTTCAAAAGGATGTATATCGCGAACTGCTGCTGGTAGCTGCAAATTGACGTCGGTATGCCGCGATACGCCGTTGTCCAACGAGATGGGAAATTGGGCATGCGAGACCATGAGACGAGGGAGAGTCTTAAGTCAGAGGCGGAAATGATGGACTTCACTGTAACTACTTCGAATTAAACTCAATCTGGAAATCGGCCGCAACTGACGCCTATGCACCTCGACAAGGCTGCATGAACTCCCGACTTTGCGGCGGCTCTAGAGCATTTTTGCAATCAGGTCCTAGGTCGCCGGGCTGATGCCAGACAGCCGACATATGTCCTTGAGGTGGATGCCAGCGTCGGCCTGTTTGAGGATCGAGACGATTTTCGTCTCGATGAATTTCGATAATTTCATGAAGCCTCCTATATGGTTAGAAATTGCCAGACAACTCCAAATCCGGATAGACTACCTATGGGGAAAGCTTACGACCTTACTCAGGTATCTAAAATTCGCTAACTTTCCCCTCCATGCCCCGTTACAACCCCAAGTCCATCGAACCCAAGTGGCAGCAGTACTGGCTTGAAAACAAGACCTTCAAGGCCGAAATGAAGCCCGGCGTCGAGAAGTTCTACTGCCTCGACATGTTCCCGTACCCCTCCGCCAACGGCCTGCACGTCGGCCACCCCGAGGGCTACACCGCCACCGACATTTTGTGCCGCTACAAGCGCATGAAGGGTGTGAACGTGTTGCACCCCATGGGCTGGGACGCCTTCGGCCTGCCCGCCGAGCAGCACGCCATCAAAACCGGCACGCACCCGGCGGAGACCACCAAAAACAACATCGCCAACTTCACCCGGCAGATCCGCGCCCTGGGGTTCTCGTACGATTGGGATCGCGAGATCAGCACCACCGACGAAGACTACGTGAAGTGGACCCAGTGGATCTTCACCCAGCTGTTCGAGCATTGGTACGACCCGAGCGTGGGGACCTACGGCAAGGCCCGGCCCATCAGCGAGCTGCCCATTCCGGCAGAGGTTCAGGCTGAAGGCCCCGCGGCGGTGGCCAAGTACAAGGACGGCTACCGCCTGGCCTACCTCTCCGAAGCCCCCGTGTGGTGGTGCGAAGAGCTGGGCACCGTGCTCGCCAACGAAGAAGTGGTCGACGGCAAGTCGGAGCGCGGCGGGTTCCCGTGTGTGAAGCGCCCCCTGCGCCAGTGGATGCTGCGCATCACCGCCTATGCCGAACGCCTCATCGGCGAACTCGACCCGCTCGATTGGCCCGAGTCCATCAAAATCATGCAGCGCAACTGGATCGGCAAATCCGAAGGCGGCGAGGTTGAGTTCGCCATCGAAGGACGCAGCGACACCATCACCGTGTTCACCACCCGGCCCGATACCCTGTTCGGCGCCACCTTCATGGTGGTCGCCCCGGAGCTCGTCACCGCACGGCAGCTGTACCGCGACGACTCCGAGGCCGACGTCGCCCGGCTCGAAGCGCTCACCGAGTACATCAACTCCACCGCCGGCAAAAGCGACCTGGAGCGCGGCGTGGCCAAAGAGAAAACCGGCGTGTTCACCGGCCTGTACGCCATCAACCCCGTCAACGGGGCGCGCCTGCCCGTCTGGACCGCCGACTATGTGATGATGGGCTACGGCACGGGCGCGATCATGGCGGTGCCGGCGCACGACGAGCGCGACTACGCCTTCGCCAAGGCCATGAACCTCCCCATCATCGAAGTGATCGCGGGCGGCAACGTGGCGGAAGAGGCCTACACCGGCGATGGCCCCTTGGTGAATTCGGGGTTTTTGGACGGCCTCCGGGTGGGCGAGGCCAAAAAGAAGGTGCTCGCCTGGCTGGGTGAAAAGGGCTTGGGCACCGCCAAGGTGCAGTACCGCATCCGCGACTGGCTGTTCAGCCGCCAACGTTATTGGGGCGAACCGTTCCCCATCGTCCACGGCGACCACGGGCCCGAGGTGGTCCCGTTCGAGGAATTGCCCGTCAAACTGCCCGCGCTGGCCGACTTCAAACCCACCGGCACGTTCGAGCCCCCGCTGAGCAAGGCCCCCGATTGGGTGAACTACGCGGGCGGTAAAAAGCGTGAGCTGAACACCATGCCCCAGTGGGCCGGTTCGAGCTGGTACTTCCTCCGCTATCTCGACCCCAAGAACACCAAAGAGTTCGTGTCCAAAGAGGCCGAAAGCTACTGGATGCCGGTGGATCTGTACATCGGCGGCGCGGAGCACGCGGTTCTGCACCTGCTGTACGCCCGGTTCTGGCACAAGTTCCTCTATGACCTGGGCAAGGTGTCGCACAACGAACCCTTCCACAAGCTGGTCAACCAAGGCCTCATTCTCGGTGAAGACGGCGAGAAGATGTCGAAGTCGCGCGGCAACGTGGTGAGCCCCGACGATGTGATCGACCAATACGGTGCCGATGCCATGCGCCTGTACGAAATGTTCATGGGTCCGCTCGACCGGCAGAAGCCGTGGCAGATGACGGGCATGGAAGGTCAGTGGCGCTTCCTCAAACGCGCGTGGCGCGTGACCGTGGGCGATGCGGACGATGAACAACTGACGTTGCTTGACGAAACCCCGCCGCCGGCGGTGCTGAAGTCGATGCACAAGACGATCAAAAAGGTGACCGAGGATGTGGAGGCGCTGGCCTTTAACACCGCCATCTCGGCCATGATGGTGTTCGTCAACGACCTGTCGGAGCATCTGGAGAAAGAGGGCAAGGCCTACCGCGCCCCCGCCGAGGCGCTGGCGAAAATGCTCTCGGCCTTTGCGCCGCACATCGGCGAGGAGATCTGGGCCTTGCTCGGCCACTCCAGCACGTTGGCCTACGAGCCGTGGCCGACCTTCGACGCGGCCCTCACGGTGGACAATGAGGTGGAGGTCGTGTTCCAGGTGAACGGCAAGGTGCGCGCCAAGGAGACGGTGGCCAAGGGAACCGACAAGGCCGCGCTGGAGGCGCTGGCCCGCGCCAACGCGCGCGTGGCGGAATACCTTGCCGGCGCCGAGGTGCTCAAGGTGATTGCGGTGCCGGACAAGCTGGTGAATTTTGTGGTGAAGGCGGGGTAGGGGAGGTTGCGAAGTTTGGCTGGTGGGTAGTGGGTAGTGGGTTGTGGCGAATACAAACACACTTCCGACGTTACTGGCCATCGACTGGAAGTTCCCACAGGGCACCAGCCACCACCCACTACCCACCACCCACTACCCACCACCCACTACCCACCACCCACTACCCACCACCCACTACCCACCACCCACTACCCTCAACCCACAACCCACAACCCACAACCCACAACCCTCTAATCCCTCCTGCCCTTAGCCCTTAACCCTATGAAAACCCTCATCCTCGCCACCCGCAACCCCGGCAAGGTCAGCGAGTTCTCCCAGCTGCTCGCGCCTCTCGGCTATGAGGTCATCACCGCCCTGCAGGCGGGGTTCGATGAAGAACCCGAAGAGACCGGCACCACCTTCCGCGCCAATGCCCTCATAAAGGCGCGCGCGGTGTTCGAAGGGACCGGCGGCAAACACCCCGTGCTCTCCGACGACAGCGGGTTGGCGGTCGATGCCCTCGGTGGCGCGCCGGGCGTGTACTCCGCCCGATACGCAGGTCCCGGATGCACCGACGATGACAACAACAAAAAGCTTGTGCGTGAATTGGCCGGTTCGGCGGAGCGAACCGCGCGCTACCAAATCGCCTTGTGCCTCATCGAACCGGGAGCTCCGGAGCCCCGGTATTTCGACGGCGCCTGCGAAGGCGTGATCGGGTACGAAGAGCGGGGGAGTGGGGGGTTCGGGTACGACGTGCTGTTCATCCCCGTCGACGCGGCCGGAAAACCTCTCGATGGCCGCACCTTCGCCGAAATGTCGGCGGCCGAGAAGCACCCGCTGAGTCACCGGGGCAAGGCCGTTGCGGGGCTGGTGGAGTGGCTTAGGTCGCGGTAGCACCTTCGCGGCATTTTTTTTGCTCACCCTGACAAAGCGGTTCGTGCCGTTCTGTAAACCCTGGTGCAATTTCACCATGGTCAGGGCGCAATCGAGGGGGAACCGTGACCATGCGCATTGCCTTGTGGGCTTCGGTCGTCTGTGCCGCCATGACGTTCTCGACCCTGTATATCGGCCCCGGCGTGGGGGTCGAGGCCAACTGCGTCACGCTGCAAACCTGCGGCAAAACCTTGCTCGTCACGCTCAAGGACATCGCCCATTCGGCCCGCCTGTGCGTCACCGCGCTCCCGCTCGTTTCCCATTCGTGAACAATTCCGCTTTCCAATTTTTTCCGATGTTCGGGAATGGCAAGCATTTAATGGGTTGTGGCAAGCCTGTCGGCGTGACCGGCAGGGGCGCCTCCTGAATTTCTCCCCGAAACCGCCGCCAGGTGACCGGGGAAACTTTCGGCATCGGGTTTGCTTTTGTGAAAAAGTCCGGACGACGGCCCTTCGCGGGTTCGGGAAACCACCGGGCGGTGCCATTGTCGGCCCCGGGGGGACGTCGTTCCGGAATGCTTTCATTGCGACGTCATTCGTGATGTCCTTGGTGTTTCCGCGGTCGCCTGAAGGCGGTACGGGAACCGGACCCATGACGGCCGACTTGGCCCGTGGTTTCGCTCGCTGTGATGCCGCTTCTTCGAAGGGTGTCGGCGGGGGCCCCGGGCGAGTCGGCCGTCCCTTTTTTGGCTTTTTCGCCGTGTTGCGATCCTCACCGCGCTGACTGTGCGGATGCTACACTTGCCCCACGGATTTCCCGTGGAGGCTTTCATGCTCGCTCGTCGTCTTGCTGTCGCGTCCGCCGTTCTCACCACGGCCGTTCTGGCAGGGTTGCTGCCCGTCCCGGCCCTCGCCCAGTCCGCGGCGTCGTCATCCCCGAATCCTGTTCCCGTCGCCGCTCCCGCGACCCCCGCGGCCCCGGTGTCATCCCCGGCCACCGAACAGCGCGCGGGCAAGGTGCTTGATTCGCTGCGCGAATTCCCGGTCGAACTTCAGGCCTTCCTCCGCAGCATGCCCAAGGGCGCCGATTTGCACAGCCACCTATCGGGCGCGGTGTATGCCGAAACCTTCCTGCGCTGGGCGACCGAGAAGGGCCTGTGCGCCACCGCCGCCTCCACGCTCGTCGCGCCGCCGTGCGACCCGGCCGCAGGAACCGTTCCCGTCGCTCAGGTGGAGGTCAATTCCGACCTGTTCACCCGCCTTGTGAACGCGTGGTCGATGCGCTCGGCCCCGAAATCCGGCCCCGACAACTTCCTCGGGCACGATCAGTTCTTCGCCACCTTCGCCAAATTCGGCCCCGCCGGCAGCGGCATGGCCGGCGGCATGTTGGCCGAGGCCGCGGCGCGCGCGGCGCGCGGCAAGGTCTCCTACCTCGAACTCATGCAAACGCTCGACGGCGGGTTGGCCATGGGCCTCTCCGACTCGGTGACCTGGACCGGTGACTTTGAAGCGGCCCGCCAGCGCCTGATCGCCGTGGGCATCGACAATGCCGTGAAGGCGGCCATCACCAACGCGAAGGCCGCCGTCGCGCAGAAGGACAGTCTGCTCGCCTGCGGGACCGACAAGGCCGACGTGGGGTGCACGGTGACCACACGGTGGTTGTACCAAGTGCTGCGCGAAGGCCAGCCCCAGCGCGTCTTCGCGCAACTGCTCACCGGTTTCCTCCTCGCCCAGGAGGGCAGCGAAGGCAACCTCGCCGGCGTGGTCGGCCTGAACCTCGTGCAACCCGAGGACGGGTTCCTCTCCATGCGCGACTACAACCTGCAGATGCGGATGATCGGCTACCTGCGCACACAATACCCCGACGTGAAGGTCGCCTTGCACGCGGGTGAACTGGCCGCGGGCCTTGTGCCGCCGGAAGGGCTGAGCTTCCACATCAGCGACGCGGTGCGCGTGGCGGGCGCCCAGCGCATCGGCCACGGCGTGGCCGTGATGTACGAGCACAAGCCCTACGATTTGCTCAAGGAGATGAAGGAGAAGAACGTGCTGGTGGAAATCTGCCTCAGCAGCAACGAGGGGATCCTGGGCATCGTGGGGAAGGAACACCCGCTCCGCACCTACCTCAACAACGGCGTTCCGGTCGCGCTGGCAACCGACGACGAAGGCGTCTCCCGCTCCGACATTTCGCTCGAGTACCTCAAGGCCGCGACGCAGCAGGGCCTGGGCTATGCCACTCTCAAGCGCATGGCGCGGAACAGTATTGCCCACGCGTTTGTGGAACCGGGAGAAAAGGCGCGGCTGCAAGCCAAGCTGGATGAAGACTTCGCGGCGTTCGAAGCGCAGTTCACCCCGGCGGTTGTCAAAGCCGCACCACCCGCCGGAGCGCCGGGGAAGAAGAAGTAGGGGAGAGCAGAAGCAGTACAGCAGTACAGCAGTACAGCAGTACAGCAGTACAGCAGTAAACAGCTTGTATTTGGTTTCTACTGTTGTACTGCTGTACTGTTGTACTGCTTTTCCTACTCCGTGCTCGCTTCTTCCTTCTTCTCGAGCGCTCCCATGAGCGCGTGCCACGAGAGGGTCGCGCACTTGATGCGCGAGGAGTATTCCTTCACGCCTTCAAAAAGTTTCAGCTTGCCGAGGTGATTGTCCTGCGTCTCGGGGTTCAGGTTGCCTGTCACCATTTCGTGAAACTCGCCGAACAGGAGCTTGGCCTCGTCCACCGGCTTGCCTTTGAGCTGGGTGGTCATCAGTGACGAGCTGGCCTTGCAGATGGCGCAGCCGCTGCCCTGAAAGCTGATGTCCTCCAGCGTCTCGGCCCCGTCCGCGGCCACGTTCACCTTGGCGAACACCGTGATGTTGTCGCCGCACAGCGGGTTGTGGCCGTGGCACGCATGCGTCGCGCCCTCCATCGGCCGAAAGTTCCGCGGATTGCGATTGTGGTCGAGAATGACCTGTTGGTAGAGTTCGTTGGATTGGGACATGGTGGCGGTCGGCTAGTGGCTAGTGGGTAGTGGCTGACTGTATGAAAGCAGTGGGTTCGTGGTGTCTCTATGGAAAACTGCCTCATACGATTTCCGTCGCATGCCACAACCCACTAGCCACCGCCCACTACCCTTCTTCACGCAAACATCCTCTGTATTTTCCGAATCCCCTCCGCCAACGCCTCCAGATCCGCCTCCGTGTTATACGGCCCCATCGACGCCCTGGCCGTGGCGGGGACGCCGTAGCGGTCCATGGCAGGCTGGGCGCAGTGGTGCCCGGCGCGGATGGCGATGCCCTCCTGATCGAGCAAGGTGCCGATGTCGTGCGGGTGAATGCCGTCGAGGGTAAAGCCCAGCACCCCGGCTTTCTCCGGCGCCGTGCCGATCAGGTTCAGCCCGGGGATTTTGGACAGCAGTGCGGTGCCGTATTCCAGCAGGGCGTGTTCGTGGGCGGCGATGTTGTCGAGGCCCACAGCGGTGATCCAGTCGATGGCCGCACCCAGGCCCACCACTTCCACGATGGAGGGCGTCCCGGCTTCAAAGCGATGGGGGGGATCCTGATAGGTGGTCTTCTCGAACGTCACCCTTCGGATCATGTCGCCGCCGCCTTGGTAAGGCGGCATGGCCTTGAGTAAATCCGAGCGGCCGTACAGGATGCCCACGCCCGTGGGGCCGAACATCTTGTGGCTGGAGAACGCATAGAAGTCTGCGCCCAAGGCCTGCACGTCAACCACTTGGTGGCTGATGCCCTGCGCCCCGTCGACGACGATGACGGCACCCGCTTCATGAGCCAGGCGACTCATCGTGGGAATCGGGTGAATGGTCCCCAGGGCGTTCGACACATGCCCCACGGCCACGATCTTCACCTTGCCGGACGCGAGCAGAGACTTGTACGCATCGAGGTCGAGCACGCCCCGGTCGTCGCATGGCACCACCTTGATCACCGCACCGGTTTTCTCGGCCACCAGTTGCCACGGCACGATGTTGGCGTGGTGCTCCAGCACGGTGAGAACGATTTCATCACCCGGTTTGAGCGTCGAGCCGCCGTACGAGGCGGCGACAAGGTTCAATCCGTCGGTCGCGCCGCGCGTGTAGATGATGTCCTTCGATGAGGGCGCATTGATCAGGCGCGCGGCCTTCACGCGCGTGCCCTCGTAGGCCGCCGTGGCCTTTTCGCTGAGCCTGTAGACGCCCCGCCGCACGGTTCCGTAGGCCTCGCGGTAAAACGTGTCCATGGCATCGATCACCGCGAGCGGCTTTTGGGCCGTGGCGGCGGTGTCGAGGTACACCAAGGGTTTGCTATCCGCATGGGGACGGTTCAAAACCGGGAATTGATCTTTGACATTCAGGGTGGTCATGCGGCGCCTCCGGCATGAAGGGCGGACGCCAACGTCGCCCAAGCGGCCGAACGTGCGCCGTCGGGGGCAAGGTCCAAGGCCTCGCCGAGGAACGCCTGCGTGAGCAAGGCGTTCGCCGCCGCAGGCGTCAGGCCGCGCGAGCGCAGGTAAAAGAACTGCGCGGGGTCGGTTTTGCCGACGGTCGCGCCGTGGCTGCACTTCACGTCGTCGGCGTGAATGAGCAGACGAGGCTTGGCATCAGCGCGCGCCTCGGCGGACAACAACTGGTGCTGCAGCAGCTGGCGCGCATCGGTCTGCTGCGCGCCGCGGTCCACCGTCACGGTGCCGTCCACGCTGCTGCGGGCCGTACCGAGGACCACAGCCTTGAATAGTTGGTTCGAGGTGCAATGCGGCGCGGCGTGGCGGATGCGCAGGTGGCGATGCACCCGGTTGGTCTCGTTCACCGCCGCGGCGCCGCGCAGGTCGACCTGTGCGCCCGGGGCGTTGAGGTTGGCCTCGAGGGCCAGGCGCGCGAGGCGCGAGCCGGTGGAGACCGAGAGAAATTCGACGCGGGCGTCTTGTTCGAGGTCGAACCGCAGCTTCAAAAGTTGCAGGCCTTCGGCCGCGTCGGCCTGCAGCACGCGGAGGCGTGCGCCGGGCGCCAGCGAAAAGGCGAGGGCCGCGTTGGCGAAGGCGTCAGCGCCGAGGTCGGCTTCGAGGACGACCTCCGCATCGGCGTTCGCCTCGAGGCGGAAGAACAACGCCAGGTCGGCGCGCGCGGCGTCCTTTTGCAGGGCGTGCACGCGCACCGTGGTTTTAAGGTCGCGGGGAACGGTCACGGCCAGCGGCTGGCGCGCCATAGCCCACGCCAGCGCGGCGGGCGCGTCGATTTCATGTTCGACGAGAGTCGTCCACGCCGTGCGAAGCGCGGCCGGGAAGTCCTCTTCCGCCAGGGCGTGCAGGCCCACGTTGTCGGGGACGGTGAACGAAGCGAGGTTGCCGTCGGTGAAGTCGAGCGCGACGGCCGCGCTCCCAACCGACCCCTCCACCATCGCCGCCGCGGGCGGCGCCACGGGGCGCAGGAGTGAAGACTTCAGGTCGGCGGCCGACACGTAGCTGAAATCCTCGTGCTTGGTTTCGGGAAGGCCGAGGCGCGCGAAGGCGGACCATGCCGCCGCGCGGAAGGATTGCAGGGCGGGGGAGGGCGATGCCGCGCGCAGTGCGTCGGCCGCCGTGGACAGCGCCTCGGGAACCTCGGGCACGCGCGCGTCGCGCATGTTCACCGGAGATGTGGCGGTGGGGGTCGTCATCCCGTGATCCAATCGTAGCCGCGGGTTTCCACCTCAAGGGCCAGATCCTTGCCGCCGGACTTGAGGATTTTCCCGTGCGCGAGGATGTGCACGAAGTCGGGCTGCACGTAATCGAGCAGGCGCTGATAGTGGGTGATGAGGAGCACGCCGTTGTCGGGGCGGCGCAGCGCGTTGATGCCGGCGCTGACGATACGCAGGGCATCCACGTCGAGGCCCGAGTCGGTTTCATCCAATATCGCCACGGTCGGCTCCAAGATGGCCATCTGCAGAATCTCGTTGCGTTTCTTCTCGCCGCCCGAGAACCCCTGGTTCACGCCGCGTTCCTTGAAGCGCGCGTCCATGTCGAGGACCTTCATCTTCTCGGTCAAAAGTTCCTGAAAGTCGAACGGGTCGAGTTCCTCTTCGCCGCGTTCCTTGCGGCGCGCGTTGGCGGCGATGCGCAGAAACTCCGCATTGCTCACCCCGGGGATTTCCACCGGGTATTGAAAGCCCATGAACAAACCCTTGCGCGCGCGCGCGTCAGGTTCAAGGTCCAGGAGGTTTTCACCCCCCAGCAAAATCGTACCGCCCGTCACCTCGTAATCGGGATGGCCGGCCGCGACCTTGGAGAGCGTGCTCTTGCCCGAGCCGTTGGGCCCCATGATGGCGTGCACCTCGCCGGGGTTGATCGTCAGCGAAATGCCTTTGAGGATCTCCACCTGCGGAGGGCCGGGGAGAGAGGCGCGAAGGTCGGTGATTTGGAGGAGTGGGGTGGTCATGGGGATCCGGCTAGTGGCTAGTGGGTAGTGGCTTGTGGAAAATGGCTAGTAGGTAGTGGCTTGGTGGCGGAAGGTGTGAATGCGGCAGCGTATTGTGTTCGCCACAACCCTCTACCCACAACCCATCACCCCACGCTATTCTCCAACTTCAACGTCAGCAGCTTCTGGGCCTCAACCGCGAACTCCATCGGCAGTTGCTGAAACACGTCGCGGCAGAAGCCGTTGAGGATCATGCTGATGGCTTCCTCGCGCGGAATGCCGCGCGACTCGAGGTAAAAAAGCTGGTCTTCGCTGATCTTCGACGTGGAGGCTTCGTGTTCGAGCACCGCGTCGGGGTTGGCGGCTTCGAGGTAGGGGAAGGTGTGCGCGCTGCTCTCCTGCCCGACCAGCATGCTGTCGCACTGCGAGAAGTTGCGCGCGCCGGCGGCGTTCTTGCCGATCCGCACCAGGCCTCGATACGCGTTGCTGCTCTTGTCGGCCGAAATGCCCTTCGACACGATGGTCGATTTGGTGTCGCGGCCCAGGTGGATCATCTTGGTGCCCGTATCCGCTTGCATCAAGCCGTTGGTGAGCGCCACCGAGTAGAACTCGCCGATGCTCCCGTCGCCTTGCAGCACGCAGCTGGGGTATTTCCACGTGATGGCCGAACCGGTCTCCACCTGCGTCCACGAGATCTTGGAGTTCTTGCCCTTGCACAAACCACGCTTGGTCACGAAGTTGTAGATGCCGCCCTTGCCGGTTTCCGGGTCGCCCGAATACCAGTTCTGCACCGTGCTGTACTTGATCTCGGCGTTGTCGAGCGTCACCAGTTCCACCACCGCTGCATGCAGCTGGTTGGTGTCGAACTTGGGGGCCGTGCAGCCTTCGAGGTAAGAGACGTAGCTGTCTTCCGACGCGATGATCAGCGTGCGCTCGAACTGTCCGCTCTCTTCGGTGTTGATGCGGAAGTAGGTCGAGAGTTCCATGGGGCTGCGGGTGCCCGGGGGAATGAACACGAACGATCCGTCCGTGAACACGGCGGAGTTGAGGGCGGCGTAAAAGTTGTCGCCGATGGGAACCACCGTCCCCAAATACTGTTCCACCAACTCGGGGTATTCCTGCAGCGCTTCGGTGATGGAGCAGAAAATGACCCCGTGCTCCAGCAACTTCTTTTTGTGGGTGGTGGCCACGCTGACCGAATCGAACACCGCGTCCACCGCCACGTTGGCGAGGCGTTTTTGTTCATCGAGGGGAATGCCCAAGCGTTCGAAGGTCTTCAGGATTTCAGGGTCGACTTCGTCCATGCCCGAAAGCGTCGGCTTCTGCTTGGGCTTCACGAAGTAGGCGATGTCCTGATAGTCGATGGGCGGGTAGTCGACGTGGTGCCACACGGGCTCCTTCATCGTCAACCACTTGCGGTAGGCCTTGAGGCGGAACTCCAGCAAAAACGCGGGCTCGTTCTTCTTGGCCGAGAGCGCGCGGATCACGTCCTCGTTCAAACCTTTCTTGAACTCCTCGAGCTCGACCTTGGTGGTGAAGCCGTACTTGTAATCGGACGCGGCGAAATCGTCCGCCGTGTGGACGGAGCCGTCCGCCGTGGTGGCGACCACCGAGGCGGTGTTGTTGTCGGAGTTTTCCATGGCGTTCACCACGCGTTCACCGGACGCCCGCCCTGCAAGGGCGCGTTGGCGGGGTCGTCGGGGGTGTTGAAGGGAATGACGTTCATGCCGCCGAACAGTTGACGGCGCATGGTGTCCTCAATGAACGCCAGCGTGGCGCCGACCGAGGACCCGCAGCTGCCGCAGGCGCCTTCGTAGCGGACCTTCAGGGTCTTGCCGTCCTCCAGGTCGAGAACCTGCAGGTCGCCGCCGTCCATGTTCAGGCCGGGGCGAATGTCGCTGTTCAGAATCAGCTCGATCTCCTCGATCTGCTTTTCCTTGGGTTTGGCCAGCCAGGCGTTGTCCGCCTCGGTCAGGGTCTCGTAGGCGCTGCGGCGCGGGCCGTTGCCGGCGGCCTGCTGCTGGCGAAGCTGGATGGAGGCCAGCGCCAAGGCCTTGGCGGCCGGGTAGGTTTCGCGCGCGGTCTCCAGCAGCATGGGCAGGTTCGCGAAGGCCACCTCGGGCGCTTGCGCGGTCGCGGGCACGCCCGCCTCGTCGCGCAGCAGGTTGTCGATCTCCTCGACCGAGGTGTCGCAGGCGGTCTCCAGCTTCATGCCGCGCACTAAAGAACACAGGATCTCGCCCATGGCCATGGAGACCGGGCCGCCGTACGAGAAGAACTTGGCGTCGTAGATCAGGTCGGTCTGCGGGTCCACCAGCCAGTACACCTTGATGTCCTTGTACTTGGCAGTCACGAGGGCCAGGTCTTTGGCCGTGGCGTCCTCGGTGAAGAACGCGCCGCGATGGCGCGGATTCGCCGCGAGGCTTTCTATTTTCCGCGAAAACTTGCGTTCTGAGTCAAGTTCTTGTGCGGCTTCCGGAGTCGTCTGAGTCATGACGGAACCCCCCTTCGGGTGAAAATTTAGGAAATAGCCACTGATTTGGTAAGGAATTGAGAGGACACGGTTTTCCATGACTCAACGGCTCAATCGCGCTAAAATCGCCACCTTACTCGCTAACCCGCCCCTCGGAGCCGTCACGGTCATCGCGGGTTGGGTCCGCACCCGCCGTGAATCCAAGGCAGGGTTGGCATTTGTTGAGGTCAACGACGGTTCATGCTTCGACAATCTGCAGGTGGTGATCCCCATAGACTGGCCGGGTTATGCCGATGTGGTCCCGCGTTTGCATACGGGTGTGTCCGTGCGCATCGAGGGCCTTTTGGTGGCGTCGCAGGGGGGGCGGCAAGCGGTGGAATTACAAGTCGGGAGTGGGGGGGAATCCTCCGGAACCGTGACGATTCTGGGCGAGTGCGACCCGCTCGCGTACCCCATCGGCAAACAAAAGATCAGCTACGAGACCCTGCGCGAGTTCACGCACCTGCGCTCGCGCACCAATACATTCGGGGCCATTGCGCGACTCCGCGACGTGCTCGCGAGCGAGGTGCACGCGTTCTTCCGCGCACGGGGGTTCCGCTGGGCGCATACGCCTCTCATCACGGGGAACGATGCCGAAGGCGCGGGCAAGGCGTTTCAGGTCACCACGCTCGATCTCGACGGCCTCGCGAAGTCCGGCAAGTCACCCGATTACGCGCGCGACTTTTTCGGGAAGCCCGTAAGCCTGACCGTGTCCGGTCAGCTTGAGGCGGAGAGCTACGCGCTTTCGCTGGGGGATGTGTACACCTTCGGCCCGACCTTCCGCGCCGAGAACTCGCACACCTCGCGCCACCTCGCCGAGTTCTGGATGGTGGAGCCCGAGATGGCCTTCGCAGACCTCGAGGACGACATGGAACTCGCCGAGTCGTTCCTCAAGCACTTGTGTCGCGCGGCTCTCACGCAGTGCCCGCGCGAGATGGAGTTCTTCCGCGAGCGTGTGGACCAGAACATCATCGAACGCCTGCAAGGCGTGGTGGAGCGGCCCTTCGTCCGCCTGACGTATACCGAGGCGGTGGCGCGTTTGCAGGCCGGCATCGCGGCCGGCCAAACGTTCGAGTACCCGGTGGAGTGGGGGACGGACCTGCAGTCCGAACACGAGCGCTGGCTCACCGAGGTGGCGTTCAAATCTCCGGTGATCCTCACCGACTACCCCAAGGCCATCAAGGCCTTTTACATGAAGGTCAACGACGACGGCAAAACCGTGCGCGCCATGGACGTGCTGGTGCCCCACATCGGCGAGATCATCGGCGGGTCGCAGCGCGAGGAGCGCATCGACGTGCTCACCGCGCGCATGCGCGAGATGGGGCTCGACGAACACGCCATCACCTCGCTCGACTGGTACCTCGACCTGCGCCGCTTCGGCGGCGCGCCCCACGCGGGCTTCGGCCTCGGATTCGAACGCCTCGTGCAGTTCGTCAGCGGCATGGCCAACATCCGCGACGTCATCCCGTTCCCGAGAACGCCGGGGCGGGTGTGAGGGGACGATACAGCAGTACAGCAGTACAACAGTACAGCAGTAAACGGCAGTTTTAGATCAAACGGATCTGTTGCCGTACTGTTGTACCGCTGTACTGTTGTACTGCTGTTAAACCAATGGGGCCGATTACCGCCCTACTTCCGCTACCCGTTTGCCTTCCAGCGTGTACAGCGCTTTCTGTCCGTCGAGCGACTTCTCCAGCAGCGTGCGGCCGTCGCGGAACACCACGCGCACGCCTTGCGGCGCCAGCGGGCGGTGCGCGGCGGTCGCGGCCTCTGCGGCGATTGATACCACTGTGACGCCATTCACCTTGCGTTTGGAGAACAGCCAGTCGGTCACCATCGGGTGACGCCACGCTTCCCACCAACCGGCTTGGTGTAACGGGTTACCAGAACCCGGATAGTTGCGGACCTCGGAATACAAGAAGTTGGCGCCGTACACGTAAACTTCTTTGCGGAGCGAATCGAGGCTGACCAGGGTTTCCGGACGCGATGAGTCGAATGGCACGATGTTCGTACGTCCCGAATCGCTGGCGAAGCGAACCACTCTCTTGCCGGCGTTCTCGATTTTGGTGGCGATCCAGCGGGAGCCGCGCGTCGCGCTGACGGTCGGATCCTTCAGGCTGTGGAAGGCCCACATCGGCGTTTGCACCAGCGCCGGTACGGCCGCGACTCCCGTGTCGCCGCCGCCCGCCGTGGGGATGGCCGCCGCCCACAATTCAGGCCGCCATTTCATGAGTTCGATGGTCCCGAAACCGCCCATGGAAAGTCCCACGACGTAGAACCGCGTGGTGTCAAGCGAGTAGGCGCGCTTCAGCGAGTCGAGCGCCTCGGTGATCATGATGTTGGGTTTGCTGCGCGTGCCGCTCCAGGTTCCCGACGGCCACCACAATTGGTTCGTCGGGCATTGCGGCACCATCACGAAGTGCGGGTGCTTGGCCTGCACGCTGTCGCGCACCCAGGGCTGCGCGAGTTCCTCGCGCGTGAGCTGGATGGAGTTGTCGTACCCGCGTTCGCCGATGCCGTGAAGCGCGATCACGATGGGGTATTTCTGGGCCGGGTTGTAGCCCGCCGGAATGTAAAGCCGGTATTTCATCGAATCGGAACGCGGCGTCGAGTAATGCGTGCGCGCCTGAAAATTCGTGGTGAGCCACGACGCGCTTTTCATTTGAGCGCCGGCGGGGGCGGGCGAGAGGCCGAGCAGCGCGAGCCCGGCGAGTGCGGTCAGCGCACCGGCCGCCACGAAACGTGAATGGTGTCCCATGTTCAATTCTCCGCGATCAGGGTGGGGGATGGCCTAATATATCGCGCCCGGCGGTTCCATGCGGCCCGTCTTTGGCGTTCCTGGGCACCCGTTCCTTTTCGTCGGTCGGCGCCCCCGTCGCTCCGCCATGCCGCCGGGGAGTCCTCGTGATGAGCCGGGAGGTTGACGAATCCCACGTTCCGAACCATATTGTCCACATCATGCGTTTCAACCGCTCCCATCAGCTCAAGACCCGCGCCGCGTCCGCTTCCAAAGCGGTCGTGCGTCGTGCGTGGCTGATTCTTCCCCAAGGGAATCCGGGAGCGGCGTAGGGTCACCTGACGCACAGGCTTTTCAAAGCCCGCTCCCACCTCGGGGGCGGGCTTTTTTTTTTGGCGGATTTTTTTGGGCGAAATCGCCGGGGAACGCGGATGCGTCGGGCAGGCGACGGACCCGGGATGAGGTGGGGCGCGGGGGAGCGACAGGGTGTGTGAAGCGGGAAACGGCGCGATGACAACGAGAGGAGGCGCGTGTGAGGTTGGGTGATTTCAGGTTGCAGGTGCAAAGGGTACCGAAGATTCGGCGGGTGGCTTCGCCCCGCGCACCGGCCCGCGATTTCGCGGGTGTCGAGGAGGCGGAGCGTCCTTTCCTCGCGTCGCTCGCGGCGCGTCCGACGCTCATGGCGACCTACCTCGCCGCCTTCGCGTCGGCGACCCTGTTCTCCGCCAAGGGCATCTTCGCCAAAAAGGCCTACGAGGCGGGGGCGTCGCCCGATGCCCTGCTCGCCCTGCGATTTCTGATGGCAGCTCCGGTGTTTGCGTGGGTCGCATTCGCCGCCGGTCACGGCGCTTCATCCGTACGTCTTTCCGCCCTGTCACGTCGCGATTGGATCCTGATCTTCCTCGTCGGCGTCGGTGGCATCATGCTGTCCAGCATGCTCGATTTCCACGGGCTGCGTTACATCTCCGTGGGGCTCGAACGCATGATTCTCTACTCGTACCCGGCCATGGTGGTGCTGATCACCGCGTGGATGGCGCGTCGTCGGCCAGGCCGCGTGTCGCTCGTGGCTTTAGCGCTCTCTTATCTGGGTTTGGCCATCGCCTTTGCAGGTGAGGCGTCCTTCGCGGACGCGCGTACCCTTGTGGTGGGAGGTGGATTCGTATTCGCGGCCGCGTTGGTCTATGCCTTGGCGCTGATCGGCAGCGACCGCCTCGGCAAGCGCCTCGGCGCGCAGCGGATGATGGCCTTGTGCATGTTGGTCTGCACGGCGGCGTTCCTTCCCATCGCCCTGGCCGCAGAGGGGGCCGCCCTTTGGAATCAGCGCCCTGCGGCCTACGGATGGGCGGGACTGATGGCGCTGTTAGGAACCATCGCCCCGGTCCTGTTGACCGCCTACGCGTTGAGTCGAATCGGCGCGGCCCGCATGTCCATCGTTGGTACGGCCGGTGCCGTTGCCGTGCTCCCCCTGGCGGCATTCGTTTTGGGCGAACCTGCCGGGCTGGCGCAATGGGCCGGGTTCGCCCTCACCATCGCGGGTGGGGTGGTGTTGGCAAGGAGGTGACGAACTTTGAAACTCGGAACTCAGAGCGCTGAACTCAGAAACACATTGTGGAATCTCTAGGGAGAAAATTCAGAATTGAACCGGCGAAAAAAATCGTTCAAATTCTGCGGTTCTGAGTTGGCGCTTCTGCGCTCTGAGTTCAGAGTTCTGAGCTCCCCGGATGGTTACGGTTCGGTTCGCAGGATTTTCCCCCGGATATCCCGCAGCACCACACGTCCCTCGCGGCGATCGACGATGACGGGGCCGGTGTTGCCGGATCCCTGCCTGAGGTTGTACGCCGGCGCGGTGCCGGCGGGGCGGAGGCGTCGCGCGAACACCGCCGTGGGGAGGGCGCGGATGTAGTCCGCGCTCCCCAGCGCCAAGGCGCGGCCCGTGCGGTAAAAGTCGCCCGCGCCCGGGCAGTTGGTGTCTTCGTATGTCAGCGCCATCGTCTTCGTGCCGCGTGTGAGCCACCAAAAACTTTCCGGATATTGCGAGGCGAACCCGCCCGTCCACGAGACCACGTAGTTCCATGGCTGAATGCCCTCGAGGAAGTAGCCGCGAACTCCGGTGATGTATTGCTGTTGCAGGCTCGCGTAGGTCGACGAGGTTCCGTTTTCGTGGTGATAAAAGAAGAATCGCGTGCAGTTCACCTGATCGGAGTGCAGGTTGAGCGCCACCCGGATGGTTCCGTCCTCGGGGGCCGCGGAAAGCGTCTGGAATGTGGCCTTGAGCACCGCGACCTCGGGCTCCGGCACGGTCTTGTTCCAGTTGCCCTCAAGGTCGATCCCGTTCGCATTCTGACGTGCTCGGCCCAGCGCCACGCCGTCGGGGTTGTACATCGGCACAAAGTGAAAGGCGACGTCACGCCGCAGTGCCGCGGCGGTGTCATTGGTGGCATGCGCCACGAAGTTCAGCATCTCACGCAGCACGTAGAACGATTGCACCTCGGCGGGGTGCGTGCGCGCATGCACGAACACGCGCGGTTTGACGACGCCGGTTGATTCACCCACGGTCACGCGCCACAGCGGTCGACCCTGCGCCGACACGCCGATGCTGTCCACGCGCATCAGCGGGTTCTGGCGCCAGCGCACCAGATCGGCCTGCAACGAATCGATCGGGTAGCCCCAGCCGTTTGTGGAATCGGGTTGCGCGGAGGTGGGTAGCGCGGACAGGGCGGTTATCAGGAGCCAGACCGTGGGCATGGCTCGAAAACACCAGAGGTGGCGGAACATGGGGGAAAGGTAGTCGGGGGATATGGGTGTTTTCACAGGGATTGGCAGCGCTTTTTCGGGGAATTTCGGGGGTCGCGGCCACACTTTGTCAAAAAGGTCTTGTTCCTGTTGATTTTTACCAGTGAAGAAAACCCAAATAAATTTGAATCGTGACAAAAAAGCGACACACGGTTTTCCGGGAGGCGGTAGATTCATCAAGTGTTCAGTGCGGGATGGTTCGGGTGACAGAACACGGTTCCCTCTCCTCCTCCAGGTTCGGTCACGGCCCGGACATCACGTACAGGAAAGAGCGGCCCCTCGGGGCCGCTCTTTTTGTTTTATCCCTCGGCCCCGAGGGGGCCATCGTGAAGCCGGAAAAAAGCGGGCGAAAAAAAAGACAAACGAGCGTGCGAAACAAAAAAGCCCTCCGGAATGTTCCGGAGGGCTTTTGAATTGGAGCGGGTTAAGGGACTCGGACCCTCGACCTTCTCCTTGGCAAGGAGATGCTCTACCAACTGAGCTAAACCCGCTAAAACTTTCGGAAAAGCCTTGGTGAGCCTTCCCAATCCCCTGCCCGAATTGCTCCGTGCGGCGGGAGGCAAAGGATAAAAAGCCCTGGTGCGCCGGTCAAGGGGAGGAGGGGGAAAAAATGATGAAAAGATGGACCGATGAGGAGAGGGGGGAGGGGGGGAACTCAGAACGCTGAACTCAGAACGCAGAATTCGGAACTCGGAACGCAGAACTCGGAACGCAGAACGCAGAAACCTGGAATCAGGGATTCCGTTTTTTAGCTCGGCGCTCAGGGGCTGAGCGTCGATCGTCAGGCCTCTTGCAGACCCAGGATTTCACGGACATCGCCCTCGGTCTTCACGGGAACCCCCAGTTTTTCGGCCTTGACGAGCTTGCTGCCGGCGGCTTCGCCGGCGAGCAGGAACGAGGTTTTCTTCGACACCGAATCGCTGACCTTGACTCCCGCCGCTTCGAGCGCTTCGCGCGCCTCGTCGCGGCTCCAGGTGGGCAAGGTTCCGGTGATCACCCAGGTTTGCCCGGCGAGCGGCTGCTCGCCGGCGGGTGCATCGTAGTCGAGCTTAAGCCCCGCGGCCGCGAGCTTGTCGAGCACGGGAAGAGCCCGCGGGTCGCGGAAGAATTCGAACACGCTGCGCGCGATGCGCGCGCCCACCTCGGGGGCGGCCTCAAGGTCGTCGAGCGAAGCGGCCTGCACGGCCTTCAGCGTTCCGAAGTGGCGCGCCAGCAGTTTGGCGGTGGTTTTCCCCACGAAGCGGATGCCGAGGCCGAAAAGGAGGCGGTCGAGTCCGCGGGTTTTGCTTTCCGCCAAGGCGTCGAGCACGTTCTGCGCCGATTTTTCCGCCATGCGCTCGAGGCCGGCGAGGTCGACGAGCCGCAAGGCGTACAGGTCCGCGGCGTCCCGGATTTTTCCGGCCTGCAGCAGGGCGTCCACCAGAGCGGGGCCGAGGTTCTCGATGTTCATGGCCCCGCGGCTCGCGAAGTGCAAAATGGCGCGCTGCACCTGGGCGGGGCATTGAAGGTTGTCGCAGCGCCACGCCACTTCCTCCTCCACCTTCATAAGCTCGCCGCCGCACACGGGGCAGCTTGCGGGCGGCAAAATGGGGCGGCTCTCCGGAGGGCGCTTTTCCGCGATCACGCCGGTGATTTTGGGGATGATCTCGCCGCCCTTCTCGACCGTGACCCAATCGGGGCACTGGAGGCTCAGGCGCGCGATCTCGTCGAAGTTGTGCAATGTGGCGCGCTTCACCGTGGTGCCGCCCAGCGCCACCGCGCGCAGGTTCGCCACCGGCGTCACGACGCCCGTGCGTCCCACCTGAAAATCAACGGATTCCAGCAGCGTCTCCGCCGCTTCCGTCTTGTACTTGTAAGCGATCACCCATTTGGGGCTCTTGGCCGTGCGGCCCAGAATCGTTTGCTGGCGCAACGAATCGACCTTCACCACCACGCCGTCGATCAGGTAGGGCAACGCGTTCCGGCGCCCTTCCCAATCGGCGCAGGTGGCCATCACCGCGTCCACCCCCCGCACCTTGGCGCGCAGTGAGTTCACCGGGAACCCCGCCTGTGCCAGCTTTCCGAGGTTTTCCCAATGCGACCCGAAATTTTGCGCGTCCTGGTTTTCCAGCAAGATGGCGTAGGCGAAAAAAGACAGCGGACGCTCGGCGGCTTCGGCCGGGTCCTTCAGCTTGAGACTCCCCGAGGCGGTGTTGCGCGGGTTCTGCAATTCCTTGCCGTGCACGCGCATCGAGTATTCGTTGTAGCGAACGAAGTCGGCCTCAAGCATGTACACCTCGCCGCGCACCTCCACGCGTCCGGAGGGCCAATCATCGGGCAAGGCGCGCGGGATGGAGGCGATCGTGAGGATGTTGCGCGTCACGTCGTCGCCCTGCGTGCCGTCGCCGCGCGTGACGCCGAGCGTCAGAGCGCGGTTTTCATACACCAAGGACATCGCCACGCCGTCGATCTTGGGCTCGCAGATGTAGTCCACCTCTTCGCCCGGCACTTTCTCCTCAAGCTTCTCGGTCACCTGACGATGAAAGTCGCGCACCTCTTCCTCGGAGTAGGTGTTCTGGATCGACAGCATGGGAAACACGTGCGCGACCTTGCGGAACGCGCCGGGGGCGGCTTCCGCCCTGGTTCCGGTTTCGGCGGAGGCGTCCTCCGCAGCGGCAAGGTCGGAGCCGACGGCCTGGGTGGGGGAGTCGGAGGTCCTCAGCGAGGGGTGCGCCGCCTCGAGATCTTCAAGCTCACGCAGCAGCGTGTCGAATTCGTAGTCGGTCATCACCGGAGCGTTGTCGACGTAGTAGGCGGCGTTGGCGGCCTTCAGGAGGCGCGTCAGGTCGGCGGCTCGCGCGACGGCGTCTGCGGGCACGGTGGCGTCGCCCGGCGGGGTGGAATTCACGGCGGTTTTCCGGGGCTTCTTCGGGACGGTCATGGCAGGGGGAAAGGTATCTTTTGAGGTGTCACGTTGGTTAAGCTGACAGCTGACAGCGCAGAGCGTACAGCAAGGAGATTCAGGTTTTCCTGGCCTTTTTCCAGGCTTACATGTTCTGCTTTGTGTGTGCCGCCCGTTCTGTGCTTTGTGTTGAGCCGTCAGCTGTACGCTGTAAGCTGTAAGCTGCAAAACCTCTGGAGTCCTCACCAAATGTCTTCCATTCTCAACCTCGTCGGCAACACCCCCATGGTGGAACTCACCCGGCTGCAACCCAACCCCAAAGTCAAATTGTTCGCCAAGCTTGAGGGCAACAACCCCGGCGGGTCGGTGAAGGATCGCCCCGCGAAGTCCATGATCCTGAAGGCGATCGAGCGCGGCTCGCTGAAACCCGGCATGAAGCTGGTGGAACCGACTTCGGGCAACACGGGCATCGCGCTGGCGATGATCGCCGCCGTGGCCGGTTATGAAATGCATCTGGTGATGCCCGAGAGCGCCACGCCCGAGCGCGTACGCACCATGCGCGCCTACGGCGCGGTCGTGCACCTCACCCCGGCCGACAAAGGCATGGAAGGCACCATCGACTACGCCCGTGCCATGGTCGCGCGGGGCGGCTACGTAATGCTCGACCAGTTCTCCAACCCCGACAATCCGCTGGCCCACTACGAGACCACCGGTCCCGAGATCTGGCGAGACACGGCCGGAAAGGTCACACACTTCGTCTCGTCGATGGGGACCACGGGCACCATCATGGGCACCTCGCGCTACCTCAAGGAAGCCAACCCCGCCATTCAGATCGTGGGTGCGCATCCCTCGGAGGGGTCGTGCATCCCGGGCATCCGCAAGTGGCCCAAGGAGTACCTGCCGAAGATCTTCGATGAGACGCGGGTGGACCGCATCATGGAGGTCAGCCAGGCGCAGGCCGAGGCCATGACGCGCGCCTTGGCCGCCCGCGAAGGCGTGTTCGCGGGCATCTCATCCGGCGGCGTGGTTCACTGCGCGCTCGAGGTGTGCAAGGGCCTCAGCGAAGGCGTGGTCGTCTGCATCATCTGCGACCGCGGCGACCGCTACCTCAGCGCGTCGGTGTTCGGGTGAAAATTGGGTAGTGGGTAATGGGTAGTGGGTCGGGGGAAGGGGCTGCGACAAGAGATGTCGGCGTGACGCCTGAAGTCGGATGGGTACGATAGCATCCTGTTCGAACGTCGGCGAATATCCCCGGACGCTTCGCTCAGAGCCACTACCCACTACCCACTACCCCAAACCCTACCGTCCGAAAAGCCCCCGGAACAGGTCCATCCCCATTCCCCCCATCAGGGACGACAAGTCGATGACGTGTTTTTCCTTGACGGCGTTTTTGATGAGGCGAGAGCCGAACAAGGTGGGCACGCGGACGTCGCCGGTGATGAGCACCTCGCCCGACCCGCTGCGCCCGAGGTTTTTCAGCGCCTTGCTCCAGGCCGCATGCGGCATGCTCACGTCGAAACTGAGCTGCGTGGTATCCAGGGCGGAGAGGGTGACCCGGCCGGGGTCGGCGAGGCGGGCGAGCGTGTCGCCCTGCATGAGCGCGAACAGATGAAGCCCGTCGAGCGTCAGCGGCTTGCCGCCGGGGTTGATGGCGTTGACGACCACGCGCCACTCGGCCTGGTTTTCCCGGAGCCCCTGGAAGGCGACCTCGCTGACGTTGAAGGTGCAGCGCCGCCAATCGGAGGCGGTGGGCATGCCGCACCCGGCCAGCAGGCCGACCGACAGCACGGTGGGGATGACGGTGGCCATGAGGCTGCAGGTGCGGGCGCGGCGAAGACCAGGGGGCGGCGAAAATCTCATGGCGACAAGATAACCGGATACGCCGCGCGCGCCCCGCATCGAGTGTGGTGGTGCAATGCGGACTTCGACCTGACGCTCGCCCACGGCGGCGGCAAAATGCCCGCCAAGATCCGCGAAGCCGCCGGTGCGCTTTCCTGGCCGCTCTCCTTCTGGCCCGCGCTCGCCCCGGATGACATCCTTCTGTTGCCCATGGGGCGCCTACCCGGCGCGGCGGACTCGCTCGAGGACTGGCGCGCCTACCTCCACGGCGCGGGGGTGCGCCTGCCGCGCTTTGTGCCGGTGGAGGGTTACACGGGGGAGGACGGGCGGCTGTTCACCCCCTTCGGGTGGAACGCCGCGGCGGTCGGCATGATGAACGACCTCCAAGCCCGGACGCACCACCCCGACCCCCTGGTGGTGAAGCGCGTGAACAGCCGCGCCTTCAGCGCGTCGCTGGAGCGGGAGGTCAGCGGGACCGAGGCCTGCCCGACTGTGTTTTGTGATTCACGGAAGGCCGTTCGCGACTGGCTTGGAACCGCTCCTCAAGGGCGGTACGTGGCCAAGGGCAACCACGGTCTCGCGGGCATCGGCCAGGTCCGCTTCACCCTTGAGGCGCCGGGGGCCGAAGGCGGAGATTCGCGGCGCGCGACGCTTGAGCGGCTTGCCGACCGGCACGAGGGGCTAGTCATCGAGGAGGAATGCGCGGTGACGCGCGAATGGGGCGTGCTCTTCCGCCTTAGCCGCGACGGGCGTCGCTCGGCGATCCGGCGGCACCGCCTCATCACCAGCGCGGCGGGAGGGTATGCCGGTGCGCTCGCCCTCCCGGGTGATCAGGCGGATCGAGAAGTCCAATGGCGCGCGCATCGCGAGGAGGCCTCTGCCGCGGTCGATGCGGTGGCGGCGGCGTTGCACCGCGCCGGCTACTGGGGGCCCGTCGGGCTCGACATGTTCGTGCATGAGGGCCCGCAAGGTCCCCGGCTGCGTCCACTGGTCGATCTGAATGCGCGCCAGTCGATGGCTTGGCCGGTCCACGGCCTTGCCGCACGGTTTCCCGGTCGGTGCGTTCTGTTTCGGCAATTTTCCGCGACATCGCTCACGGTTCCCCGCACCCGTGATGACCTCCAAGACATTTTGTCTTTCGATGTCGATGCCGGCCGGGGTGCGCTCTGGTTGACCCCTCTGCTACCTTTGGCGCGGGTTTCCGTGGCGTACATCGGCCATGACGAGACGGATGTCCTCGCGCTTCACGAAGAGTTCCTGAATACTTTTTCGCGTCGTCGCGACGGATGACCCCCATGGCAACCCCGAACCCCCTACATTGAGTTCCGCATGCCCGCCTCGCACACACAGACACCCCGGATGATGGCCGCATGACCGCCTCGTGGCCGTGCATCGTGATCGCGGGTCCCACCGCGTCGGGCAAGACCGCGCTGGCGGCCCACCTCGCGCATCGTTTGGGCAGCGAGGTGTTTTCCATGGATTCGCGCCAGGTCTACCGCGGCCTCGATCTGGGAACCGGTAAGGATCTGGACGAATACGCCCGCTTCAGGCCGCCCGTCCGCTACCACCTCATCGACATCGTGGAGCCGGAGCAGATTTACAGCCTGTTCCGTTTTCAGGTCGATGCTTATGTGGCGCTCGATACGTTTTTGGGTGAACACGGACCCGACATGCCGCCCGTGCTGGCGGGGGGGACGGGGTTGTACCTGGAGGCCGTCCTCAAGCGCTACGCCATCGCCGAGGTTCCGGAGAACGCGGCCCTGCGGGCGGAGCTGATGGAACGCGACGTGCGGGTTCTCCGCGACGAACTGCGGAAACTGAATCCGGAACTTTACGAACGCACCGACCTCAGCAGCAAAAAGCGCGTGGTCCGCGCGCTCGAGATCGCCTATACGCCGCGCGGGGCGATTCCTCCCAGCCGTCTGCCCGACTGGACGCTCAACCCGCTGATCTTCGTCACCAAGCCCGATCGCGTCACTTTGCGCGCGCGCATCGCCGAACGCCTCGATGCGCGCCTCGAGGCGGGTCTCATCGACGAGGTGGAAGGTTTGCACCGGCGCGGCATCACCTGGGAACGCCTCGCGCTGCTGGGTATGGAGTATCGTCAGGTCGCCTCGTATCTGCGCGGCGACGCCTCGCTGAATGAAATGAAGGCGACCCTGCTTCACGAGATCCACCTGCTCTCCAAGCGTCAGGAGACTTACTTCCGCGGCATGGAACGGCGGGGGCTTCCCGTGCGATGGATCGGCCCCGAGGTGACGGCGGATGATCTTCTGCGCGAGTGGGAGGCGTGGGGTGGGCGGAAACTTCTTTGAACTCAGTGATCTGAACTCTGAACTCTGAACTCTGAACCCAGAGTCCTGAGATTTACTCTTCACGCTTCACATCTTACGCCCCAGTGACCTCCGCACTTCCCCCGATCAAGGCCCGCTTCTGTCTCGCGGTGCTGCTCAACGCTCGCGCCGAGATCCTCCTGCTGCGCCGCGCGTCAAACGATGATTTCGCTCCGGGTTCATGGGGGCTTCCCGGCGGGCACATTCACGAGGGCGAAATTCCCGAGGAAACCATCGTCCGAGAGGTTCGGGAAGAGGTCGGTTTCAATCTGACGAGCGGGGGGTATGAACTCGCGCGTCACGTGGGGCCCGTGCGCGATACCCTGTACGGCGGTGTGTTCGAGATCCACCTGTACCTGTATCGCGTGAGGGACGATCACGTCGTGCGCCTGAACGAAGAACACGAGGCCGCGGCCTGGGTTTCACGCGAAGATTATCGCCGATATGCCGTGGTGGACGGCATTGACGAAGATCTGCGGTACCTGGGCGTGTGGCCCGTCGAATTCCTGAACGCCGACAAGCTTCCCTTGTGAGTGCGGGGCGGGATTTTAAAACCCGTACAACCGTTTCGCGTTGTCGAACGTCGCCGTCGCGACCGTGAGCAGGCTTTCCCCCCGCACTTCGGCGAGCTTGTCGACGATGAGCGGGATGTGCCCGGGGTGCGCGGGCTTGCCGCGGTGCGGCGCGGGCGCGAGGTAAGGCCCATCGGTCTCCACCAGCAGCCGATGCAAAGGCACGATGCGCGCGGTCTCGCGGACATCTTCCGCATTCTTGAAGGTGAGAATTCCCGTAAAACCGATATACAGGTTCGAAAACTCCGCGAGCAGGCTTTCCGCGAGCGCGCGCGACGAGGTGAAGCAGTGGACGTGCACCGGCCAGTCGCGTGGTAGGTGGTCGCGCAGCACCGCGAGGGTGTCGTCATCGGCCTCCCGGGTGTGAATCACCACGGGTTTGCGGGCCTCGATGGCCACCTCCAGTTGCCGGACGAACACCTCGCGTTGCACCGCGCGCGGCGACAGGTCGTAGTGGTAGTCGAGCCCGATTTCGCCGTAGGCCAGGCACTTGGGGTGACGCAGGGCGGCGGATAGGGCGGCCTCCACCGCGGGGGTGTACTTGTCGGCGTCGTGAGGGTGAATCCCGAAGGACCCGTAAACTCCCTCGTTTTCGATCAGTTCCAGGGTCGGTGCGATCGCCTCCGGGTCGCAGGCGATGGTCAGGCACGAGGTGAACCCCGGCGCGAAATGGCCCGCCTTCAAGGCGGCGAAATTCGCCGCGCCGGTTTTCTCGAGGATCTGGTCGAGGTGGCAGTGGGTGTCGATGTAGGGAAGCACGGGAGGAATTTAGCTTACAGCTTACAGCTCACAGCTCACAGCGGACAGTTGAGACGGATCAGGTGTACGTGCGGGCTGCCCTTTTTCCGATGTGCGCTATATCGGGTGGAAAAAGAGGAGAGAAAAAGAAAGGCGGTCTGAAATGAATCAGACCGCCCTCTGTTATCGTGATACCTGTGAGCTGCCAGCTGTAAGCTGTCGGCTGAAAACTGGTGGAGCCATGGAGAGTCGAACTCCAGACCTCTTGCATGCCATGCAAGCGCTCTACCAACTGAGCTATGACCCCAACGAGGCGGAAAAGTTAATTCAAGCTTTGGTGCCAAACAAGGGATTTCCCGACCCGGGCCGGTTTTTTTTCACTCGATCATTCCGAAAAGACCCGTAGAAAATTCCGAAAATTCACGGGGTGGTTTTGCCGGTCGCGAGGGGGGACCGGGGCGCGGTGGAATCCGCAGGCGGCCAGAGGGCGTCGCGCTCCAACACCTCCACGTGCAATCGTCCCAACGCTTGCGCAAGGTTCGACAGCGAGTCCCTCAAGGTCAGGAGGGCCTCGTCCGCGCCCGGTTTTTTCTTCAACAGATCACGCGTCTCCAAACGGTCATCGACAAGGTCGAACATTTCTTCGCCCTGCTCGCGTGGCGCATCGCTCCACGCGCCGTGCCACCGGTATCGTCCCCGTTCCACAAAAGCCTGTTCGTAAAAGAGCGCGTAACGGGTCTGTCGGTCCGCGGGCAAGGGCGCCAGCAGACTGTGACCGACGTGCGCGTTGGGTTCGCGAATGCCTGCCAGGTCGAGCAGCGTGGGGCCGATGTCCACTTGCGCGGCGAGGTCGTCGCGCATGCGGGGGGCGCCCAAGGCGGGGTGCTTGCCCACCATCACGAACGGCAGCCAGATGTTCTCGGTGTACAGGCCGTAACCGATCTGGGAAGACCCGTGCTCCGAGAGCGGGAATCCGTGGTCGGCCACCAGCACGAACACGGTGCGGTCGAACCACGGCTGGGTGCGTGCGGCGGCGAAAAACACGCGCAGGCTCGAGTCGGTGTAGGCCATGGTCGCGTCCATGCGCTGTACAAGCGAAGCACCCTCGGCCACTCGCCGCACACCCTCCACCGGGTTGAACGGGTAATGGTTGGTCTTGGTCATCGCCGTCAGCAGGAAGGGCCGTTCGCCGGCCTCTCCCGAGAGGCTGTCGCGCATCCATGCCGCCAGGTCGGCGAACATGAGCGCGTCGTTCTCACGCGTACGGTCGTAGCGGATGCCGCCGTACCATTGCCGCAACCACGGAGTCTGGTTGTCCCACGCCGGGTCGGCGGCGGAAAAGAAGCGCGTCACATACCCGCGCCGCGCGAAGGGCACGGTGAAGGCCTCGTGGCGCAGCGTGGTGAACTCGCTCGCCAGCTGGCGGGTCGGGTGCTGCGGGATGGAAAGGTGGATGGCCAACAGCGCGTTGATGGTGGGCACGCCCGAAGCCACCATGCGCGACCACGCGTGGCCGCTGCGCGCGAGGCTGTCGAGGAACGGCGTGGCCGAGGTGGTCGCGCCGTAAGGTCCCAGGTGCCCCACGTTCAAAGCCCGGTGCGACTCCATCACGATCAGCACGAAGTTCCACGGACGAGCCGACGCGTCGCGGATGCCGGCGCCGGGTGAAGACGAAGGCCCCGTGGGAACCTTGTAATAGGGGTAGGCGGGGTCGGGGAAGGCCCAGTTGGTGTCGGTGGATCCGGCGCGCCACAGCGAGGCGTGCCGCGCCGCCAGCGCGGAGAGGGCGGAATCGGCCAAGCGGGTCGCGCGGTTTTCGCCCAAGGAAAGCCAGGCCGTCTGCACGAAAGGGCGCAGCTTGCGCATGCGGTTCCCGCCGGTCCAAAGGTGATAGACGTACAGGTAACCGACGAGGCTCCCGGCCGCTAGCCACAGTACAGGCGTCAGGCTCCAGGTCGCGCGCCGCGCCCACGCGGCTTTCAGAAGGAGCCGATAGAGCAAGGCGGCCAGGGGTACGCAGCCGAACATCAGAACGTAGGGCAGGCCGGGGATCGACGCGTCGTGCGCGAGGAAGGCGATGGTCTCCCGCACCGCGGCGGTGTTGCCGTAGGTGCGCAGCATGCCCGGGTCGAGATGCATGCCCATGAAACGCAAGGTCTCATGATCGGCCACCGTGAACAGCAGCAGCACCGCGTGAGCAAGAAAGAAGGCGAGCAGCGCGCCGCGCGCCGCGCGCGGCTTGTCCCATGTCATGGCGAGGCGCAGCACGGCAAGTAGCGGGAGCGCGCTGAGCGCGATCCAGTGAAGGTCGAGGACCAAGGCGTGGAAGATGTACCAGTCGGCCTTGCCCACGATCGGGAAACCAAAACCATCGGGGCGGAACAGCACGGCGATTCGGAGCATCCCGTGAGTGATCCACAACGCCAGCGTCAGCGCGACGGCGCGGTTCCACCACGGCGCGGCCGGACCCGCAAGTTTTTGCAACGCCGCCGTGCCGCGCAGGGAAAGAGCAGGGAGAAACCGGGACATCGGAGAAAAAGTAATTGGGGGCTCTGGAGGGAATGTGGTGGTGGCGTGGACCGGGGCCGGAGAGCGGAAACGCAGACGCTTTCGGAGGGAGGACTTTCAGCCGAAACCCCGAAAAGAAAAGAGGCGTCCCCCATTTCTGAAGGACGCCTCTTCGATGTTGGTAGCGGGGCTTGGATTTGAACCAAGGACCTTCGGGTTATGAGCCCGACGAGCTACCGGGCTGCTCCACCCCGCATCGTGGCGACAAGTATAGAACAACAACGCGCATTGTGCAAGGCTTCCCGCGCCTGTTTTCGCGTGCGCGAGCAAACCCAAAAGCGGTCATCGGAATTCCGGCACGCGTGTCGCCCCACAATCAGGGCATCCGTGCCATCACGTCACCCACGACGCGAATTCCGCCTTCAGCGCCGCCGCCGGTCGCGCGCCGCTCACCCTGTGAACTTCGCGCCCGTCCTTGAACATCACGAAGGTCGGCAAACTGTGAATGCCGAAGCGCGACGCCAGGTCGGGCTGTTCATCGGAATTGATTTTCACGACCGAAGCCTTACCCTTCCAGTCCTTGGCCACGCTCTCGAGCACGGGATGCATCATGCGGCAGGGGCCGCACCACTCCGCCCAAAAATCCGCCAGTACGGGCTGCTCTTGCGTTGCGATATAGTCCATAAATTTCGAACCCATGAGACACCTGTTCCTTTCCGGTACGGCGCGTCGTCGTCATCACCCGTTTCACGCGGATCGGCGTCGTCCGGGTCATGGACTCAGCGAGGGGTGTGCCAACCGGGGGTGGGGGAATCGTCCGGGAATTTTGATCAGGGTTCTTGAAAGCTGCCAATCCATAGATTAAATTCCCCCTTCCCTTTTGAGGCGGTTGCCGAAATCGGGGTGTGTGGAAGGACATTGGCCAGTAGCTCAGTGGTAGAGCAGTCGGCTGTTAACCGACTGGTCGTAGGTTCGAATCCTACCTGGCCAGCCATCCTCCTTCGATCAACGCACGCACAAAAACGCCGCTCCCTTCCGGAAGCGGCGTTTTTGTTTTGGTCGGGGCGGCGGCGGTGCGGGGCAGGTCACAGCGCAGGCCGGCGGCCGCGTCCCGGTTCGCCAAAAAGGCGGCTCCGGGGGAGCCGCCTTTTCAGGTTTACTGCGAGAGGTGAGGGTTAGTCGCGACGATCGCGCTGTTGCGACGGGCGGCGACGATCATCCGGGTTGCCCGAGAACCGCTTCCAGAACGGCACGAACTCGCGGCGGCCTTCGCCGGTGCCCCCTTGGGAAGAACCGGAGCCTTCGCGGCGCGGGCCGCGGCCACCTTGGCTTCCGCCACCATAGCCGCCACCGTAACCGCCGCCGTTGCCGCCGCGCGCACCCGAACCGCCCTGACGGCCGGCCGCCGGGTTGCCGTAGGTGCGCGGCGCGTCGGAACGCTCCGCGCGTTGCGGGCGATCACCGTACGAGGGGCGATCGCCGCGATCGGAGGAACGGGCCGGGCCGCGACCGCCGCCGAATCCGCCGCGCGAACCTTCGCCGCGGGGGCCGCGCGAGGGCCCCTCATTGCGGCGAGGACGCTCGGCGCGCTCGGCTTCCGCACGGGCGGCTTCGGGCGACAGCGGGGGCGGGGCGGCCATCTCGGGTAGGGGCATCACGGGAAGCTGCACGCGGGTCACGCGCTCGATCTGACGCAGGTAAGAGCGCTCGTCGTTGTCGCAGAACGCCACCGCCGTGCCCGACGCGCCGTTGCGGCCCGTGCGGCCGATGCGGTGCACGTAGCTCTCGGGCACCTCGGGCAGGTCGTAGTTGAACACGTGCGAGATCTCCTGCACGTCGATGCCGCGCGACGCGATGTCGGTCGCGACCAGCACCCGCGTGCGGCCCGACTTGAAGTTCGTCAGCGCGCGCTGGCGAGCGCCCTGCGCCTTGTTGCCGTGGATCGCCTCGGCGAACACGCCGAAGCGGTCGAGCGCGCGCACGACCTTGTCGGCGCCGTGCTTGGTGCGCGTGAACACCAGCGCGCTGGTGATGCTCGTGTCCTTGAGCAAGTGACCCAGAAGGTTGGGCTTCATGTTGCGGCTCACGTGGTACACCGACTGCTCGATCTTGGCGGCCGTGGAGGACACCGGGTTCACCTCGACGTTCACCGGGTCGCGCAAGAGGTTCTTGGCAAGCTGCTTGATCTCGGGGGGCATGGTGGCGGAGAACAGCAACGTCTGGCGGTTCTGCGGCAGCAGCGTCGAAATGCGGCGCACGTCGTGGATGAAGCCCATGTCGAGCATGCGGTCGGCTTCGTCCAGCGTGAAGATCTCCACGTGGTTCAGCGTCAGCGCGTTCTGCGCGAGCAGATCCATCAGGCGGCCGGGCGTGGCCACCAGGATCTCCACGCCTTGGCGCAGGCGCTGCTTCTGGCCGTAATCGCTCACGCCGCCGAAGATCACGGCCGTGCGCAGACGCAGACCCTTGCCGTACGCGTCGAACTGCTCGGCGATCTGCAGGGCGAGTTCGCGGGTGGGGGAGAGCACCAGCGCACGCACCGCGTTGGTCTTCACGAACGGGCGCTTCGCGAGGTTGTGCAGGATGGGCAGGGCGAACGCGGCGGTCTTGCCGGTGCCGGTCTGCGCGCAGCCCCACACGTCGCGTTCCTGCAGCACGGCGGGAATCGCGCCGGCCTGAATGGGCGTGGGGCTCTCATAGCCTTTGGCCTTCAGGGCGGCGAGGATGGTGGGATTGAGGTCGAGGTCTTGAAACAGCATGAATGATCCTTGCAAGCAACCTTGCGAAACAGGTGAAGCCGCCCGCGTTTGAAAACGGACTCAAGCCTCCGAAGACCGTGCGAAGGCACGGGGTGATCCGGAGCGCGAAAGTGGGGCTTGGCTGGGGGGCCGCGACCTGAAAGGTCCGGCAGATCCGGCGTGGCCCGCGCGTCGATCACGCCCTCGTCCGTTGTGGAGCGGGGCGCGGCATCATTGGTATCCGTCGGCTGCGTGTGAGTTTCCGGGCTCACGCCCTGAATTCACCGTGTGTGCGGCCGTCCGGTATCCAAAAGTCGACGAAACGGGTAAGAATCGAGGAAGTCGAGGAAGCCGGATTGGTCAATGACGACGGCAAGGGTAGCTCTTTTCGGGCTCTCTGGAAAGCCCCGAAGGCAAAACGGCTGTCAGGAAGTGTCTGGAGGGGAACTGCACCGAGCGATCCCGGCACCCGATACCCCGTCCCCAGTCCCAAGTACCCGACGACCCCAATTCGACCGTCCCAGTGTACTCTTTGTCCCATGACCACCGCTCAAATCATCTCCCTGATTCTCGTGCCCATGCTTGTTGCCACCGCCCACGGGTTCTTCACCAACTGGATGGCCGTTCAACTGTTGCTGAAGCCGGTCAAGCCGGTCAACGTTTTCGGCTTCAAGTTGCAGGGCCTGCTGCCGCGGCGGCAAGAGGAACTGGCGGAACGCATTTCCGGGGCCATCGCCGAGCGCTTTCTCACCCGTGACGACATTCTGAATTTTCTGCGTCAGGTCGACCCCGTGGCCGCCATGCGCGCCCTGCTCGTGGAGAAGTGGGACGAAAAGCTCGGGGAGATCCTCGATTCGATCCCCATGGCGAAAATGTTCGTCAGCCCCGAGCGGCTCCAAGGCATCCGCGACAAAATCGCGGGCGCGTTGGCGGAGGAGGCGGGCGCGTTCACCGAGCGGCTTGTCGACAGCCTCGAGGGCAAGATCGATCTGAAGGAAACCCTGCGCCGCAACATCATGGCGTTCGACGTGTCCGAGCTCAACGGCATCATCGAGCAGATCGGTTACCGGGAGTTCCGCGAAATCGCCTGGGTGGGCGCGCTGATCGGCCTGCTCATCGGCAGCGTGCACGCGGTGATCAACGTGATTGTGTTCCGGTGATGAAATAGCAGTACAACAATACAGCAGTACAACAATAAAGTGCAGCGGTCAGAAGGTGTTTTAGGTTCTACTGCTGTACTGTTGTACTGTTGCGCTGTCCCATCACCGTCTGCAACCCCACTGCGATCACCAGCGTCGCCGTCATCGAGATCAACGGATTCCACGTCCACGCCACGGGGTAAACCGGCGTCCACATGCCGGCGGGCAACACGGGAATCTGCAGAAACAGCAGCAGCACGGCCATGCCCCCGAGGGCGCCGGGAATGACGGCTTTGGCCGGGGTGCCGGGTCTGAAGAAAGCCAGCAGGAACAAGGCCAATAACGGGCCGATGAACAGCGACGTGAAGAACAACGCGGTGTCGAGCAGCGACTGGCTGCTCCCCGCCACCACGAAGGCCACCAAGGTCGCCACGGCGCCCCAGATCAACACCCAGCGTTTCGCCTCCGCGAGCCCTGCCGCGGCTTCACCTTTTTTACGCAGGAAATCGGTCACCGTGGTGTTGGACAGTGCGGCGTAGAGCGAATTCAGCGAGCTCAGCGCTTCCCCCATGATGGCGGCGCCGAGCAAGCCTTTCACGCCCGTGGGCAAAATGTTCATGATGAAATAGGGAAGCACCTCGTTGGCTTGCGCGCCCGCGGGGAGCGGCGCGACGTGCTTCACTTCGAAATAGGCGTACAGCGAGGCGCCCACGCTGAAGAACACGAGGCCGACGCAGATCCCCAGAAGCACCGAGGCGATGGAGGAGTAATTCGCCCGCCGCGTGTCGCGGGTTGACAGGTATCGCTGCACGAACTGTTGGTCGCAGCCGCGGATGGCCACTTCAAAGGCGACGTATGCCACCCCCGCAGACCAGATGTTCCGGGCGCTCGATGGGTCCCAGGTCGCGTCGAACCAACGGGTCTTGCCCGCCTCGGCGGCCAGCCGGTAGGTTTCCGAGAGTGAACCGATTCCCTGCACGCAATAGGCAATGATGAGCAAACCGGTTCCCAAAAAGATGCTGAACTGGAGAACGTCCGTCCAGGCGATGGCGCGGATGCCCCCGAAGTAGGTGTAAAGCACCGAGCCCCCGGCCATCACGCAGATCGACGCCCAGATGGGAATGCCGAGCATGGCCTTCAGAATGAGCGCGGGGCCGAACAGCAGCATGCCGGCGCGCAAAAGCAGGTGGCATGAGTAAAGCCCCGCCGCCAGGGTCCTGACCGGGCGCGAAAGGCGCGTCTCCAGCAGTTCGTAGGCGGAGGAAACGCCGCTTGTGCGATAGCGCGGGATGAACACCGTGCCCACGATCACCAGAGCGATGATGGCGCCGAAGTTCAGCATCAAAAGGCGCATGTCGGCGGCGAACACGCTGGCGGGGTTTCCCAGAAAGGTGCTCGCGCTCACCGAGGTGGCGATCAGCGAAATGCCCACGGCGAACCACGGCATGGTGCCGCCGCCGAACATGAAATCCTTGAGGTTGCGGTTGCGGCGGGAGAAATGCACGCCGATGCCCGCCATCACGGCGAAGTACAGCGCGACGACGGCCCAATCCCAGAAGCCGAACACGCGCTTATTTCAGGTAAGGGGCGATGAGGCGGGCCACCGCGGTCAGGGCGGCGATTTCATCGGGGGCGTATTCGCGATGAAAGTTCTTCGCGATGCCGAGAACGCCGCGCACCGAGTTCTCGGCGATCATGGGCACATAGAGCGCGCCTTCGGGCAGAACCTCGCGCTCCTCGGCGCACAGGGCCTCGGGGTACTGCCAGCTCTGCACGGCTTCACGCAGGCTCGCGGCCTTCCCGGAGAGGCCTTTGCCCATGCAGAGGAAGCGGATCTTGTCGGCGGAGGCGCGATCGAGACCGCAATGACACCGGAGTTTCAGGAGGCCCGTGCTGGCATCGGGCGTGTACACCACGGCCGATTGCGCATCGAACTCGTTCAACAATTTGCAGGCGATGGAATCGAAGGCCAGGTCGCTCGTGCCCTGACGGTCGAGCACTTTCTGGATTTCCACACGCAAGGCAGGCGTCATCGCATCCCCTCTCACAAACCGTAAGGTCGGCCGTCTCGCGCCGAACAGGGTTTAAAAGCTAATCACCCGGCTCACCGCGAAAAGATGAAATTCGGTGAATTCACCCTGTTTCGCGGAGTTTCTCGACGGGGGAAGGCTGGGGGGCCGGTCCTTCGGATTTTATTGCCTAAACGACAAATTCCCAGACAATATGACCATTGAAATCCGGGATTGGGGTATATTCGTGTGGCTTTCAGGCTGTTATCGAAACGCAATCAACTTCTTGTCAAAATTTGGCCTCAAGGCCCGATTTTTGCTGATAGTGGCGGTCATGCAGAAAAAACTCCTTGTCATCGATGACGAACAGAGCATTCTCGACTCCCTGTCGCGGACCTTGTCCGACCTGGGGTACGAACTCCTTTTGTGCAACGATCCGGTCAAGGGACTGGAGATTCTGAAGAACGAGGGGGCCCAGGTCGTGCTCACCGACCTCAAGATGCCCGTCATGGACGGCCTCGAGGTTTTGCAGCGCGTCAAGGACTTCAACCCCGACATTCAGGTCGTCCTGATCACGGGCCACGGGTCGATCGACGAAGCCGTCGCCGCCATGAAGAAGGGCGCGTACGATTTCATTCCCAAGCCGTTCAACAAGCAGGAGATCACCGCGGTCGTCAACCGCGCGTTCGAAAAGGTCAACCTGCTCGCCGAGAACTTCATCCTGCGGGAGAAGTTGAAGAAAAGCGCCCTCACGTTCGAAACCGGCAAAAGCCGCGCGTTCAAGGAACTGCTCAACCGCTCGGCGCAGGCCGCCAACAGCGACGCCACCATCCTCATTCTCGGCGAATCCGGCACGGGCAAGGAAGTTCTGGCGGGCTACATCGTGCAGAACTCCCCGCGCGCCAGCAAGCCCTTCGTGACGGTCAACTGCGCCGCCATCCCCGAAAACCTGATCGAAGCCGAGCTGTTCGGTTACAAGAAGGGCTCCTTCACCGGGGCGTATCAGGACAAGAAGGGACGCTTCATGGACGCCGACGGCGGCACCATGTTCCTCGATGAAATCGGCGAACTGCCGCTGGCCATGCAGGCCAAGCTGCTCCGCGTGCTTCAGGAAGGCGAAGCCGCTCCCGTGGGCGGCGCGGCGCAAAAGGTGGATGTCCGCATCATCGCGGCCACCAACAAGCCGCTCCGCAAAATGGTGGAAGAAGGCACGTTCCGCGAAGACCTGTTCTACCGCCTGAACGTGATTCCCCTCACCATCCCGCCGTTGCGTCAGCGCCCCGAGGATCTCCACGCCCTCATCCTGCACTTCATCGCGAAGTACTGCAAGAAGAACAAGCGCCCCAACCTTTCGGTAAGCGCCGAGGCGCTGCGATTGATGGAGCATTATCCGTGGCCGGGCAACGTGCGCGAGCTGGAGAATGCCATTGAGCGGGCCGTCATCCTGTGCCTGGGGCACCAGATCACGGTGGACGACCTGCCGCCCGAGCTCAGCGGCGCCAGCGAAGCGCGCTCCTCGGTCCAGCTCACGCCGGGCATGACGCTTGCCGAGGTGGAGATGACCCTGATCCGCAACACCCTCGAAAAGAACCATGGCGACAAGGCCAAAACGGCCGAGGAACTGGGCATCAGCCTGCGGACGATTTACCGCAAGCTCGACAACCTCGCCGAGGTGAAAGAAGCGGAGAAGTAAGACGTCTTAATTCTGCGTAGGGGCGAAAAATTTTTCGCCCCTACTTTTTTAAACGCGGCTTGATCTTCATGCCGTCGCCGAGGCCGCCTTTGCGGAGCCCGCGATTGATGGAGTCGAGTTTTTCGAGTGAAGCGATCAGCGTGTTGTAATCGCGATCATCATTCAGCAGACGATCCAGGGAGGCGGCATCGCGCTTCCCGCTACTTGCCACGGCGCTGTCCGGCGCGCGGGCCGCGAGCCTCGTGATGTTTTCGAGGCTCGCGAGGGCTTCGCCCACCGGGCCTTTCATCTGCGCATACGCATTCAGGAGGGCCCGGGCCCGGGCGCTGGCGCTGTCGGCCTGAGGCCCGGCGCGGCGGAGGCGTGGCGCCAGCGAGTCGCCAGCGCGCACGGCGCGCTCCATGCCGCCGAGGCCTTCGCGCACGGAGCTTTCGGCGGCGCCGAGCGAGGCCGTGAGGCGCCCGAGGGAGGCCTGGGCTTCGTCGAGCCGGCGCAGCGCGCGCGCGCCGTCGCCTTCGGCGGACAACAGCGAGTCGGCCGTCGCGCGCAGTCGCGCGATCACGGCCCTCAGGGCGTCCACCTTGTGCAACGTTTCCGGAAGCCCGGGCACGAAAACCCCATCCTGAACCCGCGCACGGTCGAGCGGACGGGTTTCCGCGTCGGCGACGCCGCGCACCAGCCACACTTTGCGCGCGCCCATCAGCGAATGGCTGAGGTTGTAGAACCGGGTGTCCTCCGGCAGGGGGACGTCGTGGAACAGCCGCAGGGTGACCCCGTCGAGCGTGATGCGCTCGACGCGGCCCACGGCGACCCCGTTTTCCACCACCGGGTCGCCCTCGCGCAAGGTTGAGATCACGGGGAATCTGACCTGTACCCGCGGAGCGGCCATCCGGTATTCGGACACCAGAAAAACCCCCACGGCGATCAGCCCCAAAAACGCCAGAATGGCGGTTGTGTAGCCGACAAGGCGGGCGAGGGAGGTGGAGGGACGGAGAGGCATTAGGCAAAAGTAGGTCGTGAGTGAGCTTACAGCTTACAGCTGACAGCTGAAAGCTTACAGCTTACAGCTGACAGCTAAAGCAAACCGCCAAATGCCTACAACAGGCGTCATTTTCCGAAGCGGACAGGTGCTCGCGGGTTTTAAACAGAAGCTGGCCTTTCGGATTTCCGCTGTCCGCTGTAAGCTGTGAGCTGACAGCTTCCGGCGATATCCTTCGTATTTCTACCTTCCAACCCGTTATAATTCGGTAACTTGGCATTCTGATCGGATAATTCTCATGAGTCTCCCCTGCGTCGTCATCGCCGGCCGTCCCAACGTCGGCAAGTCCAGCCTTTTCAACCGTATGCTGGGTCGCATGGCCGCGGTGGTGTCCGACCGCGAAGGGGTGACGCGCGACCGCCACTATCAGGAGCGCGAGCACGACGGCAAGCGGTTCAATCTGGTGGACACCGGCGGGTTCATGCCCCGGGTGGAAGGCGTCATCGACGAACAGGTGCGCAACCAGATCGGCGCCGCGCTCGATGAGGCCGATGTGGTGCTCTTCGTGATCGACGGGCGCGCCGGCGTGACCGCGCAGGACCAGGAGTTCGCCCGCATGGTGCTGCGCCGCAAGCGGCCTGTGATTCTGGTGGTGAACAAGGCCGAAAAGCCCGAGACCGCCCGCGAGGCGGTGGAGGCGTGGTCGCTGGGCATGGGCGAGCCCTTCCCGGTTTCGGCCATATCCGGTTTCGGCATCCGCGATCTGATGGATCGCTTCGCCGCCATGCTTCCTTCCAGTGCGCCCGCCCCGCGTGAGAACGTGCTGCGACTCGCCGTTTTGGGGCGCCCCAACGCGGGCAAGAGCACCTTGGTGAACGCCCTGCTGGGCGAGAACCGCGTGATCACCTCCGAGAAGGCCGGCACCACCCGCGACGCCATCGATACCGAGTTCAATTACAACGGGTGCCGCGTGGTGCTGACCGACACGGCGGGCCTCCGCAAAAAGGCGCGCGTCAGCGACGAGGTGGAGAAGTTCTCCAACCTGCGCGCTCTGGAGGCCATCCGCCGCAGCGATGTGTGCCTGCTCCTCATCGAGGCCACCGGGGAAATGGGTGAGCAACTCGGCGAGCAGGATTACCGCATTTGCCAAAAGATTCAGGAAGCCGGCAAGGGCCTGATCATCGGCGTGAACAAGTGGGACCTGATCGACGCGACCGACAAGACCTACGACCACATGGTCAAGGAGATTTTGCGGGTCAACAACGAACTGGAGGGCGTTCCCTTCCTCGCGATCTCGGCGCTCACCGGCAAGCGCGTGAACCGCATGGTCGACATGGCCCTCGAGGTGCGCGACAACCTTTCGCGCATCCTCGGGCGCGACAACGTGATCCGTTACTTCGAACAAACCGTGGAGAACTACCCGCATCCCATGACCTCGCAGGGTCCCGCGCGCCTGATGCGCTGCTGCCAGGTGATGGTCGATCCGGTGGCGCTGGCGTTCGAGGTGTCGCACCCCGAGCGCGTGATGCCCAGCTACGTGCGCTATTTGCGCCGCAAGGCCTACGAGTTCTTCGACCTCAAGGGCGTGCCCTTGCGGATCTGGTTCCGCAGCCGGTTTCAGCTGCGCACCGACGAGGAGCTTGCCGGCTACGTGAGCGGCGTGCGCGCCGATTTCAGCGAGTGGGACGAGGCCGACGAGGCCGACCTCGCGCTGACGGCTCCGGACGTCTACGAGGCGGAGTCCCCGGTGAACGCGCAGGCCGCGTTCGATGACGAGGGCGAGGTGGGGGACGAACCCGAATCGGGTGAGGAAGGTGATGAGGATTTTGCCGAAGACGTCCTCACCGCGGGCGAGGGAACGACCCACGCGCCGCGTCCGCCGCGCAAAGGCCCGGCCAAGGCCCGCGCCTCCGACGGCAGGAAACCCGCCGTTTCCAAAAAATCCCTGATCGCCAAAAAGGCCGCGAGCGCGGCCAAAAAGGCCCAAGCGTTGAAGAAGTCTCCTGTGGAGAAGCGCACCGCCGCGGCCCGGCAAAAGGCCGCCGCCAAGAAGGCCCCCTTTGGCAAGAGCGCCGCCAAGCCGGCCGCCAAGCCAGCCGCCAAGAGCGCTCCCAAGGGCCCGGGCAAAAGCGCCGGCGCGGCCACAGGCAGAAACGCGGCGGGCACGCCGGGAGGGAAAAAGCCCGCGTCCAAAAAATCGGGAACGCTGGGCGTGACGAGAACCTCGACCCAAACCAGGTCTGCGAAGCGCCCGAAAATGGGGTTCGACCGGTCGTAAGGCCGGAGGGAGGAACATGACGACACCTGTCTCATCCGCTCTCGCCTTGTTGGCGGGGTACGTCCTCGGTTCGCTGCCTTTCGCGCTGTGGATCAGCCGCGCGCGAGGGGTGAACATCCTCACGGTGGGCAGCGGCAACCCCGGCATGACCAACGTGTGGCGCACGCTGGGGTGGAAGCCCGCCTTGCCCGTGGCCCTGCTCGACACCGCCAAGGGCGCGGCCGCCGCCTGGGCGGGTCTCGCGCTCACCGGCTCGCCCCTTTGGTCTCTGCTGGCGGGCATCGCCGCCGTGCTCGGTCACTCGTTCTCGTTCTGGATCGGGTTCAAAGGCGGCAAGAGCGTGCTCACCGCCTTCGGCGTGTTTCTTTTTCTCAGCCCGCTCGCCAGCCTGGGTGCGTTTGCGGTGTGGGTCCTGGTGATGACGGCCAGCCGCTACGTCAGTCTGGCCTCCATCCTCGCGGCCGTGGCGCTGCCTCTGCTCGTCATCCTCGAAGCGCCCGCGGGGCCCGTGCTGTCCCCTGTCTTTTGGGCGGCCCTCCCGGTGTGCGCCTTCATCGTCATCCGTCATCGGGCCAACATCAGCCGTTTGTGGCGTGGTCAGGAACCCAAGTTCCGGGGAAAGGCAAGCTAGGGCATGAGCAAGTTGCTGCAACGCCTCGATGAAGGCAAGCTGTACTACTCCATCTCCGAAGTCTGCCGCATGACCGGGCTCGAGGCCCATGTGCTCCGCTATTGGGAAACCGAGTTCGCGCAAATGCGCCCCCGCAAGAACCGCGCGGGTAACCGGGCCTACCGTCCGCGCGAGATCCAGTACATCCAGTACATCCGGCACCTGCTGCACGAAGAGAAGTACACGCTGCAGGGGGCGAAAAAGAAACTCTCCGAGGTCAGCTTCGAAGAAGTCAGCGGTCAGACCACGCTGCTTCGCGTCCCTCCGGCCAAACCCGAACCCAAACCCGAATCGACGGAGTCGGTCTCATCCGCCGGTGCGGGGGGGGGCGAGGCCTCCGGGCTGTCGTCACCCGCCGCGAACGGTGTGGATCAGGGCACGGAGAAAATGCTCGACGAGGCCAAGCGCCGTGAACTCGAAGCCATCCGGGATGGACTCAAGGACGTGCTGAAGCTTCTGGGGCAATGATCCGCTGGTTGCAAACCTCGCTGTTCGGACGTTCGTCCGAGGAGACCGGCGAGTCCCGCGCGACTTCTCCGTCCTTGAAATCTCCGAGGCCTCGGAATCCCGCACATCGTCAGGCCGTTACCGATCCCGATTTTTCAGGGCGCTGGAAATCGTTCTGCGGTGATGCCGACATCACGCTCCACCTTGTGCCGCGTTTGCGGCAAGGATGGAAAATGTCGTGGCGGCGGGGTGGGGGAGCCCTCACGGGCGTGGTTTTGCGCGCGCCGCAGGTGTTTGCCGAAGCGCCCGATGACGTGCTGTCGATGCTGGCGGCGTGGGCGCGCCTGGCCATGATCCGCAAATCTCCGGCGCGTACGCGCGAGCGGCGCGCGCTGGAGAAGGCCCTGCACGCGTGGATCGAGGAACGCCACGCCGCCGACGGCCACACGCTCAGGCTGAAGCGCGGCCGGGCCGCGCGCAAGCTCGCGCGCCTCAATGCCAAGGGGCGGCATCACGATCTTGAGGCGATCCTCGCCGCCGTGGTCAGGGAGTATTTCCCGGACCATCCGGAGGTCGCCCGCGCGCGCATCACATGGTCCGCCCGCTGGGGCGGGCTCTCCACGCAAAGCACCGCGCACGACGAACAGGGGAGACCTTACCCGCTTCTGTCCATCAGCCGGGGTTACGACCACCCTTCGGCCACGGCGGAGGTCGTCGGCGGCGTGGTGTATCACGAGTGTTTGCACATTGCGGTCCCGCCGCAAGAGGTCACCGAAACCAGCCCCAACCGCGGCCGCCGCGTCGTGCACGGCCGCGAGTTCCGCCGCCGCGAAAAGCAGTACCGGTTCTACGACGTGTGGCGCCGCTGGCACGCGGAGAAATTACCGGGGATTATACGACGGGGATACAAGAATTGAGAATGGGCAATTGAGAATGGGGAATAACGAATGAAACAAGGGCTGTTTTCTATTCCCAATTCCGAATTACCAATTCCTAATTAATCTCCATCACGCACCGGTAAATCGGTTTCCCCGCCTTGCGGTATTTGATCTCGAAGTTGGTCTGAATGCCTTCGGTGGGTTCCGCATCGGGGTCGATCATCGTGAGCCACGGCGTGGCGGCGAACAGTTCGCGCGCGACCTCATTGTACTCGGCGTGGTCGGTGCCGAAGTAAAACCGCGCGCCCGGCACGGCGGCGCCGCGCATCAGCTCCAAAAAGTCGGGGCGCATGGTGCGGTTTTTATGGTGACGTTTTTTGGGCCACGGGTCGGGGAAGTAGACGTGAAAGGCGCTCACGCAGTGCGCGGGCAGAAAATCGCGCATGAAGAAGGCGGCATCGCCCAGAATCACACGCGCGTGCTTGAGGTGCGGGCGACGTGCCATGCGCTCCGCCGCCTCGTAGGCGATCATGCCCTCCCACTCCAGGGCGGCGAAGGGAAGGTCGGGGTGGTTGGCGCAGTAGTTCACCATGAAGGTGCCCTTGCCGCACCCGATTTCCAGCTCGATCGGCCCGGGTTTCCCGAAGAACGCCTCAAGGTCGATGCGACGGGGTTTGGGCATGTCCTCCGTCAAAAGCCGGGGGATGCCCTCACCGTCATGCAAAACGCGCAGATGATGATAGTTCGGCAGATCGCGGCTGGGCACCAGTTCGCGTTGAAATTCGTAGGAGGCAAGGCCGGCGGGGAGGGACATAGGGGGGTAAATGTAATCCCGGGGGTGGGACGTGGCTCGTGGGTAGAGGCCATGCACGGCATGATGAAGCGTCCCCATCGTTCGCAAACCGGGTGTTCGCCACGACCCACGACCCACCAGCCACCTCATCCATCACACCCTTTTCCTACCTTACACCCCTATGCCTGCCTCGTCATACAGTGTCGTCATCGGCCTCGAAGTCCACGCCCAGTTGTCCACCAACACCAAGATGTTTTGCGGGTGCCGCGTCGAATTCGGCGCAGAGCCGAACACCCTCGTGTGCCCGGTGTGCCTCGGGTTTCCGGGCACCCTGCCCGTACCCAACGCCAAGGCCGTCGAATCCGGCATCGCCCTTGGGCTGGCCGTCGGGGCGGAGATCGGCGAACGCCCCATGTGGACGCGCAAGAACTATTTCTACCCCGATTTGCCCAAGGGTTACCAGATCACCCAGACCGGCGGCTCGGCCGTCTACGACTGGCCCATCTGCAAGGGGGGGCATCTCGACATCACCCTCGAGGACGGCAGCACCAAGCGCATCGGCCTGACCCGCATCCATATGGAAGAGGACGCCGGCAAGCTGATCCACGACCTGACCGTGGCCGATTCGCTGTTCGACGCCAACCGCTGCGGCACCCCGCTGCTTGAGATCGTGTCGGAACCCGACCTGCGCTCCCCCGAAGAGGCCATCGCCTACCTCGAAAAGCTCAAACAAATCCTCGAGTATCTCGAGATCTGCGACGCCAACATGGAGCGCGGCAACATGCGTTGCGACGCCAACGTTTCCATCCGCAAGGGCGAGGATGCCCCCTTCGGCGAGCGCGTGGAGCTCAAGAACATGAACTCCTTCAGCAACCTGCTGAAGGCCATGCACGCCGAGATCGAAAACCAGGCCTCCATCCTCGATGCCGGCGGCACGGTCAAGCGGGAGACCAAGCGGTGGGACCCGGCCAAGGCCGCGACCACCACCAACCGCTCCAAGGAAGACGCGCAGGATTACCGCTATTTCCCCGAGCCCGATCTGGTGCGCCTCGCCGTGACGCCCGACGACATCGCCCGCGTGCGCGCGACCTTGCCCGAGCTGCCCGAGGCGCGCCGCGCCCGCTACGTGGAGCAATACGGCCTGCCCGCCTACGACGCCGACGTGCTCACGCGCGAAAAGGCGGTGTCGGAGTTCTATGAGCGCGCCTGTGCCGTGGCGCAAGACAAAAAGGCGGTCTCGAACTGGGTGATGGGCGACGTCCTGCGCGTGCTCAAGGAAAACAACCTCGCCATCACCGATCTGAAGTTCACGGCCGAACACATCGGCGAGATGGTGGAATTGATCCGCACCGGAGCGATTTCGGGCAAGATCGCCAAGGAAGTGTTCGAACACTTGTTCGCCGGCGAGGGCTCGCCCAAGGAAATCGTGGACAAGCGCGGTTTGTCCGTGATCAGTGATTCCGGGGCGGTGGAGGGCTTCATCAAACAGGTGATGGACGCCAATGCCGACAAGGTGGCGGAGTACCGCAGCGGCAAGGACAAGCTGTTCGGATTTTTCGTGGGTCAGGTCATGCGCGTGTCGCAGGGCAAGGCCGCTCCCGAGCAGGTCAACGAGTTGTTGAAGAAACTGTTGGCGGGGGAGTGATTTGAAATCGGAAATCAGAAATCAAATATCAGAAAGGGAACTGCAGGCCGATTTCGGACGTACTTTCCTATCCGCTTTCAGGTTTCAGATTTCAGGTTTGCTGGTCATTCTGCTCCTCGCCGTGTCCCTCCTCCCGGCTCAAAAGCTGACGCCGGTGGCGCCCTTGCCCGCCACGCTCGCGGTGAAGGACAGCGCCGCGGTCGCCGCGAGGGACACCGCGGCGGTGAAACCGCGCGTGACCCGCGCCGATACCGCCAAGGTGGTCATGCATACCTTTGATCACCGCAAGCAGCTCATCACGGGGGGAGCCATCATGGCCACGATGGTCACCATCATGGTGGTGATGAACAATTACAACCCGCGGGTCCCTCAATAACCGCTTGTCACGCCTCGTGATGCCGGTGCCGACCCGAAGGCGGAGCCCCCCGGTCGCGACCCAATCCACTTTCCGTGCCCCCCGGGGTTTAAAATTCCCCCCGATGTTTGATTATATTCTGGTCATTGGTTCGGCACCCGACGGGTGTCCGTTCCCCCGCCCGGATCGAGAGACGATGGAGAACCGACGCCCGCTTGAGGCGCACTCCGGGCCCCGTACCAGTTGACGCGTTCGACGGTCGCACGATGCGGCCTCATCGACGGTTCACCGCTTCGGCGGGTTCCGCAACCGCACAAACGGCGGATATCCGTTCCGACCCGTTTCAGAACATTCGAAGACTCCCCGAAGTCCGACCTGATTTCGGAAGCCTTCCCAGAATGGGCACGATGCTCGTGAGCCGTGACCGTGATTGAATGATTCCCGAAGCATTCAGCGGCACCCCGAAGTTTCAGAAATTTTCCAGAACCACCTGACCCGCAAAGGCCGACAGGGGACGCATGCAAGACGAAAAATTCCAGGAGAACGCCGCCCGCGATGTCGAAGACGCGGAGCTGGCCCGGTTCATCAAAGCCGCCGCCGACGCGCGCGCGGCCGCCGACGCCGCCGAAGACGATGACGACGAGAGCTTTTTCGACGATGAGGATTTCGTCGATGAGCCGGGCGCCCCGAACGGAAACGTCGTGCCGCGCGGGGGCAAGGGTTATGACCCGACCCGGCAGATCGAAAACCTGTCCCAGATTACCCACGAGCCGAACGACAGTTCGCGCCGCCGCCGAAAGAGGATGAAGCTGAACAAGATCGTGAACCGTGGCCAAAATCATCAGGGCAACAAAAAGCAGGGTCACAACGGACAGGGCAAAGGCAATCGCCGGGAGCCCATGGATTTCTCTCCGGATTTCGACCCCCGCTCCGAGGCGGAAGAATACACCGCCATCATTCAGGTGACCGAGCAGGGCCACGCCCACATGCGCTCGGAGCGCCTCAACTTTCAGACGCAAGATTTCGACGTGGTGATCCCGCGCGACATGGTGAGCCGCCATGGGCTCCGCACGGGCCACACCATTCAGGCCATCGTGCGCGGCAAGCGCAACAAGCGCCAGCGCGTGGTCAGCACCCTGCTCGCGGTGGAGGGGGTGCCGATCGCCGACTGGCGCGCCACCACGCCGTTCCAGAACCTCACCAGCATCAGCCCCGAGGAGATGTACCATCTCTCCGCTCCCGACGATCTGGACAAGAGCATGGTGCTGCTCGAGCTGTTGGCGCCCATCGGCAAGGGCCAGCGCGGCCTGCTGGTGGCCCCGCCGCGCACCGGCAAAACCATGCTGATGGAGAAGATCGCCAACGGCATCGCGGTCAACCACCCCGAAGCCGAAATCATCATGCTGCTGATCGACGAGCGTCCCGAGGAAGTCACCCACCTCTCGCGCCGCATCAAGGGCAAGGTGTACGCCTCCTGCCTCGATCGCCCCATCGAGGAGCACATCACGCTCAGCAAAATGGTGATGGAGATGGCCATGCGCCGGGTGGAGTGCGGCAAGGACGTGGTGATCCTGCTCGACTCCATCACGCGCATGGCGCGCGCGTTCAACAACGAGTTGAAGTCCTCGGGCCGCACGCTCTCGGGCGGTGTGGACGCCAAGGCGATGATGGAACCCAAGAAGTTCTTCGGCGCGGCGCGCAAGGTGGAGGACGGCGGGTCGTTGACCATCGTCGCCACGGCGCTGGTGCAGACCGGTTCGCAGATGGACGAGGTGATCTTCCAGGAGTTCAAGGGCACGGGCAACATGGAGTTGGTGCTGAACCGCAAGCTGGCGGAAAAGCGCATCTACCCGGCCATCGACATCGGCCTTTCGGGCACGCGCCGCGAAGAACTCATCCTCCCGCCGGCCTACTACAAGGCGTCGCAGAAATTCCGCCGCTACCTGGCCAACCTCACCGAGGCCAACCAAATGCCTGCGGCCATCCAGGCGCTGGAGAAGTTCAAAGGCACGGAGGAGTTCGTCAACGCCTTCGTCTGAAGACGAAGGCGTTGGTACTGGGTACCGGGTAATCGGTACCGAGAACGTTACGGAATTTTTGGCGGAATATCAGGAAATTTCCTCTTAGCCCAGTACCCTTTACCCAGTACCCGGTACCAATCGTCCTCCCCAGGAACACCCCATGAAAATCACCCTCCACGGCACCCCAGACTTTCGTTTCGAAGCCAAAAACCCCGACAACGGCTATGCGTTTTCCATCGGCGCCTCCAAGGCCATCGGGGGTGATGAGAGCGGCTTCCGCCCCATGCAGGTGATGCTGGCGTCGCTGGGCGGCTGCTCGGGCATCGACGTGATCAACATCCTCAAGAAGCTGCGGGTGGATTTCGACAGCGTGGATGTGGGCGTTGAGGGCGACCGCGAAGCGGGCAAGGAGCCGTCCCCGTTCACACGCGTGAAGCTCACCTTCACGGTCACCGGCCGAAGCGTCGAGCAGGTCAAAGTCGAAAAGGCCGTGAAGTTGTCCGTGGAAAAGTATTGCTCCGCGATCGCCTCGCTCAACCCGACCATCGTGATTGAATCCGAATCCGTTGTGGTGGAGGCCTGATGCGCGGCCTGTTTCGGTTTACTGGTTGGCTCGAAGGCCTTTCGTACATCCTGTTGCTCGGCGTGGCGATGCCGCTGAAGTACATCTGGGGGATGCCGCAGTTCGTCAGCGTGATCGGCATGGCGCACGGGCTTTTGTTCGTGGCCTACGTCGGCTTGGCGTTCGTGTTGTATGATCGCGAGAGCTGGTCGATCAAAAAACTGGCTTACGCGATGCTCGCGTCGCTGCTGCCGTTCGGGCCTTTCGTGTTCGATGCGAAGGTTTTGGACAAAAAGATCTGAACCCACGCCCCGCACCTTCCTCATGCGTGTTCGCCCTTTGGCTCTGTTCCCGGTTCTGGCGGTGACGTGTTTGCTGTGGACGCCTTCCTCTTCGTTGACCTATCCCTACGGGGATAGGTGGTACCAGAATCCTCTGGGCTTCGAGCCGGTTGCCTTGCACACGCGCAACGGATTCCTGCTTCCCGCCCTCGGCGCACTGTTGGCGTTGACGCTTACGGATCCCGATGCGTCGACCGGCGCGTGGCGATGGCGGGCCGGAGGCGGGGTAGCGGAAGGGTACAAGCACCCGGCGACCACGATGTCACAGCTCTCGCTCGGGGCCGAGTGGCGAGCGCGCCGCTATATGGCCTTGGGCGCCGACGTCGAGCTTCACCTGCCGTATGATGATTACAACGCGACGGCCGGGTTGGCCCTGCGTCCTTTCGCGCGCGTCATTCCGGCGCGCGGGGAGCGGTGGGAGGCGTGGTTCGAGGCGGGCGGCGGGCTTGTACGCTACTTCGACGAGTTCCCGCAACCGACGGCGCTCGATTCGAGACGAGGAACGTTCCTTAACGGAACGACCCAATACGGTGTGGGCGCGGAGTGGCGTTTGACCGATGCGACGGCCTTCCAGGTGGCCGCGCGTCACGTGCACGTGTCCAACGGGAATACGATCGGAGCGGCGCGGAACCCTTCGCACGACAGCAACGGGCTGTTCGTGGGGATTTCACGCCGCTTGCGCTGATCGATCTCCTCGTTCTCCCTACGCTACAGCTTTCGCCTTGGCGGCGAGGGCCAGCAGTTCATCCACCTCCCACTGGTCGTAGGCGTGCGCGCCGTATTTCACGGCCAAGACCTTGCCGGTGGACGAGAGCAGAAAGTCGGCCGGCAAACCCAACGGGCCGTTCTCCATATTGACCCCGAGCTTCCCCCGCACAACGCTTTGGAGCGCCGCCCACAGGGCCTTGGGATGCAGCATGGCCGTCAGAGAGGACTCCACGCCAAAGGCGCGATAGTGGGTTTTGGCGGGGTCGGGGATGACGGGAAAGGGGAGGTCGGTTTGGTGCTTGTGGAGCTCTTCGGCGGAGGAGTGGAAGAACACCACTTCGCGAATGCCTGCGGATGTGATGTCGTCGGCGCGTTTCATGAACCCGCGCAGGTGGGTGTTGCAGATGGGGCATCCGGCGAAGCGCCGAAATTGCAGGTGGATGAGCTCGGGCCCGCCGCCGGGGAGGGCGAGCGAATCGCCGCTCAGGGTTTGCAGCATGAGCGGAGGGAGGACGGTTCCGATAGTGAGTTTGGGCATGCGCCCATTTTACAAACCGGGATTGACCTCGAGGAAGGCGCGCCGAGGTTTTAGTGCGAAAGATTACCCGCTTGTTTTGAAATGCAACGCGACCCATACGGCATCGTGCGAAACCTCGGCCACCCGGTGGTTTTGGTGCGCCGCGATCGTGAGGCAATCGCCGGCCTTCAGGTTCAGGGAGCCCTCCTCCCCGAAATCCAACGTGGCGGTACCGCGCAACAGAACCACCCATTCGTCATCGGGTTGGTCGTACCAAAAATTCGGCGGACTGGGCTGGCCGCGTGAGATGATGTGTTCCAAACGCCCCGAAGGCGCCGTGACGAGTGTTTGGGTCGTTTCGGTCTCCGGGACGGCCGGAACTGTTGGCATGGAAGGCATGAGGTTGACGACGGTTGGGAGCATTCATCCTCCGCGATTCAGGCTTTTGGGACCGGCATGGACATGTGACTTTCGTTACGGAGCAGGCGTGAGATTGATTCTAGCATTCTCATAAAGGCCTCAACAGGAGCCGCTTTGACCGCGAAGCCGCATTGGGAAAACGTTTACGCCACCAAAAGCCACAAGGATGTGAGCTGGTTCGCCGATCATGTTGAAATGACTCCGGGGTGGATCCGCGAGCTCAACCTGCCTACCGATGCGACCCTTATCGATGTGGGCGGCGGGGCTTCGACGTGGGTGGATGACATGTTGGGGCAGGGGTTTCATGACCTCACGGTGCTCGATATTTCCGGGGCGGCTTTGGGGATCGCGAAAGCCCGGCTTGAGGCGCGGGCTTCGTCAGTGCAATGGCTTGAAGCCGATGTTTTGACTCAAGACTTTCCACAGGGCGCATTCGATGTGTGGCACGACCGGGCGGTGTTTCATTTTCTGACCCAGGAATCGGATCGTGAAGCCTATCGGGCGCAGGTGCTGAAGGCCCTGAAGCCGGGCGGGTATTTGTTGTTCAGCATTTTCGCGGACGACGGCCCCGAGAAGTGCAGTATGCTGCCGGTGCGGCGGCACAGCGAGGCCGAGCTTGCGGCGTTCTTAGCGGGGGCGATGGAAGTTGTGCGGAGCGAGCGCAGCCTTCACCGCACGCCCGGAGGAAGTGAACAAAGATTCGTAACGGTCTTGCTTAGGAAGCGGTGAGTCATAGTTTGGCTGTCCTCTATCCGTTGAGTGTTGTGTTGCTAGAGATTACAGCACAAAGGAATACTTGCCCAGCGGAAGACGCGCGTCTCTCAACGTGCATTCGCGGGTGTCGGCTAGGAGAGGGCTTCGCGAGAAATAGTCAGGCGGTCTCCTTGTTTATTGAGATTTATCCACCAACTTTACTATAAGCTAGATCGACGAAGCTGATTATTTCCTTGAATTCGTCATCCGTAGAAATCGTAAACTCGCTATCCCCGGTTCCGTAATGTCCAATTGATGTGACATCACGGTAGGAGCGCGGAGCGTTTGCGATGTCAGTTGATTTCAATTTCAGATACAGCCGGATATCTTTTGTGCGAGGCTCAAGGCACACAAAATTCTGCGAAATCTTGTAAGCCACGTAAAATTTTTTGGGTACTTCTTCGATGGCTTCGTCTAGACTTAGGATGTAATTGCGAATTGCTTCTGACAAGTTTCTGATTGCTGAAGGCTTCCCTTCTAAATGTTCATCGAAAGAATATACACCAGTCGCTTTTGTTAGGGCTGCTTTTTTGCCTGCTTGCACCATGGCAGGGTTCTTATGGCTGTTCGTGATTTGTGGCGTATCAGATTGGGATTTGGATGCTTGAAACTCATCTTCCAAGTGGAGTGTGCCATTTTTGAACAAGGTGTATTTCCAAAGTTCAATATTTGCGCCCATGACTTTAACGGCATGTAGGTCATATTTTCGATAACCTGGAGCAATGCAGATGACGCGTATCTCGCTCCAGTCGACTGAGATTGCATTCCCAAGTGCTTTTTGGACTGCAAGCTGGAAATCACCTTTATGGTCCTGAATCCAATGCAAGTAGAATAGGCTTTGGTTCACAAGATCCGACGATACTGTCTTCTTGTACTCAATAATGACGGGATTGTTTTCTTCAGATAGTGCAAGAGTATCAATGCGCCCAGCGTGAACGACGCCAGTTGAATACTCTGAAGCGACGAGACGACAGTTAAAAACTGATTGAAGATTCGTCTCGATCAAATTTTGTAACTCCTTCTCCAGCGAGAAGTTTGTTTTTTCGATAGGAGTGAGGTTGGAGTTGTTTCGCAGAAATAATGGCATTGGTATAGATTCCTTTTATAACCCCTGGTCCTTCGTCTCCCTCGTCAGCCACAGCGCCACCAGCGTCACCACCGCGGCGCCCGACAAGTAGTAACCGACGTACTCAAGCCCCTTGTTGACCGCCAGCCACGTGGCCAAATACGGCGCCACCGAGGCGCCGAAGATGCCCGCCAGGTTGAAGGTCAGCGACGCGCCGGTGTAACGCACCGAGGTGGGGAAGAGTTCGGAGAGCGTGGTGCCCAGCGGGCCGTATGAGAGACCCATCAGGGCCAGGCCCAAGGCCAGGAAGATCGCGGTCGACACCTGGTCGCCCCCGTGGAAGAGTTTCGCGAACACAAGCCCGAAGGCCAGGCTTGCCACCGCCGCCCCGATCTGCGTGATGCGCCGCCCGTGACGGTCCGCCAAGAGTCCCGACAGCGGAATGGTGAGGCCGAAGAACAGCATCCCGAACAGTTGCATGATCAGGAATTCCTCACGCGTGTATCCGAGCGCCTTGGTGCCCCACGACAAGGTGAACACCGTCATCAGGTAGAAGAGCACGAACACCAAAAGCGCCACCATGGTGCCGATCACCAGCGCCTTGCCGTGGTTGCGGAAAACCTCCAGCATGGGAACCTTGACGCGCTCTTCGCGGTCGAGCGCCTTTTGAAACACCGGCGTCTCGTGCAGCTTGAGGCGAATCCACAAGCCGAGGATCACCAACAGCGCGCTGGCGAGGAAGGGAATGCGCCAGCCCCACGATAAGAACTGCGCGTCGGTCAGGTTGTGGCTCAAAATCAGGAAGATGCCGCCCGAGAACAAAAACCCAATGGGAGCCCCCAGTTGCGGGAACATGCCGTACCACGCCCGCTTGCCCGGAGGCGCATTCTCGGTCGCGAGCAACACCGCGCCGCCCCACTCGCCCCCCAGGCCCAAGCCCTGACCAAAGCGGCACAGCGCCAGCAGAACGGGAGCCAGCACGCCGATTTGCGCGTGCGTCGGCAACACGCCGATCAGCACCGTCGACACGCCCATGGTCATAAGCGCCGCCACCAAGGTGGCCTTGCGCCCGATGCGGTCGCCGTAATGCCCGAAAACCGCCGACCCCACGGGCCGCGCGAAGAACGCCACGGCGAAGGTCGCCAGCGATTGCAAGGTCGCCGTCGTCGGGTCGGAGGAGGGGAAGAACAGCTGGGGGAACACCAGCACCGCGGCGGTGGCGTAGATGTAAAAGTCGAAGAACTCGATGGCCGTGCCGATCAGGCTGGCCATGAGCACGCGGGCCGGGGAGTTTTGGGGGGTGGGGGAGGTCGACATGGCGGGGGAAGGTAAGAATTGGGGCGTGGGTGGTGGGCGGTGGTTGGTTGCCCGAACCGGGAAACCTTCTCCCTTCTTCGCCCCTTTCAAACACGGCCGGAATTTCAGCGTCTCGCCGTGTTTTGCCACCACCCGCTACCCACCACCCTCCTAAACCCTATTTCCTAGTTTCCTCGTCCCTTCAAGGAGTCCTCCCATGTTCAAAGCTCTCGGCTTGTCCGCCCTGCTGGCCTTCGCCTCCACGCTCTCCGCCCAGCCCGCCATCGACCTGCCCCGCCAAAGCCCGCCGGCCAAAGTCGAGCAGGCTTTCGGCTACACCACGGCCTCAATTAAATACAGCCGCCCGGCCATGAACGGCCGTGTGATTTGGGGTGGAGTGGTGCCCTATGGTCAGGTGTGGCGCGCAGGGGCTAACGAGCCGACGACCATTGAGTTCTCGCGCGATGTCACGGTCGACGGCCAAGCCCTCGCCGCCGGCACCTACGGCCTGTTCGTGCTGCCCGAAAAGCAATCGTGGACCTTCATCTTCAGCAAGAACTCCAAGGGCTGGGGAGCCTATGGGTACAACCCCAAGGACGACGCGTTGCGCGTGACCGTGGCGCCGGCCAAGGCCAACCCGCAGGAGCGTTTGTCGTTCGCCTTTGAGGAGGTCACGGATGCCGGCGCCACCATGGCTTTGCACTGGGGCTCACTGCGCGGCGCGCTGTCGATCAGGGCGGAGTACGTGGAAACCGCTCGGGCCAACATCGCCAAGGGCCTTGCGAACATCAAGCCCGAGGATCCGTACGGTTGGTTGCACGCCGCGCGCTTCACGTGGATCCACGCCGCGCCGGGCGCGGCGGGCGAGGCCGACCGGGCCCAAGCGTTCGAGTGGGTGGACAAGTCCATCGCGGTGAAGCCGTTGTTCAACAACCTGTGGGCCAAGGCGCAATGGCTCGCCGCGGTGAAGCGCTTCGCGCAGGCGCGCGAGGCCGGCGCGCTCGCGCGCGCCGAGGCGTTGAAGGACCCGGGCACCGCGTCGCAAGTGCCGGAGATGGACAAGGTAATGAAGGGGTGGAGATAGCGAATAGCTTACAGCTGACAGCTTAAAGCGGACAGCTTAAAGCGGACAGCTGATAGCCTAGGTCTTCAGGCGTGAGGTTGAAGGATGACATAAGCCCGGCTCTCGCGAGAGCCGGGCTTTTGTTTGTTGCGTCGTTTGTATTTGCTGTTAGCTGTTAGCTGTTAGCTTTCCGCTTAGCTTCCGCTTGCGCAACGCGGTCAACCCCCACATCGCCAGCAGGAACAACACCTCGGCGCCCACGTAGGCGAACAGCTTGAGGGCCGCGCCGCTGGTGAACCCGTAGGAATGCAGACCCACGTTCAACAGGTTCACGCCCTGCCACGCCAGGCTGACGATGATCGCGCCGATGACGGCGCAGGCGGCGATGCCGGTTTCGCGGATCACACCCCAATGCTTGGCGTGCAGGATGATGGCGCACCACAGCACGATGAGCAGCGCGCCGTTTTCCTTCGGATCCCAACCCCAAAAGCGGCCCCAGCTTTGGTCTGCCCAAATGCCGCCCAAAACCGTGCCGATGAACGAGAACAAAAGCCCGAAGGCCAACGTTCCGTAGATCATGCGGTCGATCTCGCGCAGCGAGGTTTTCAGCTCAGGGGTCTGCACCGGGTTCCACGCCGCGCGGGCCAGGCGGATGTGGGCGATCGCGCCCGAGAGCGCGCAGGCCGCGTAGCCCACGGTGATGGTGATCACGTGGGTGGAGAGCCAGAAGTTGCTGTTGAGCACCGCCACCAGCATCTGCTTGGTGTCGCCGTCGGCCGCGTAGCGGCTGGCGATGGTGAGCAGCAAGGTGCCCAGCATGGTGGCGGAGAGCAGGGCCACGCCCTGCCGGCTGCGCCGTTCCAGGAACAAGGCCACGGCGATCGACACCGCCGCCACGAACGGGAAGGTTTCGAACAGCGAGGTCACGGGCGGACGGCGCATGATGATGATGCGCGCCACGATGTCGAGGGTGAGGAGGGCGAGGCCCGCGCCCGACAGGATCCAGGTCGACAGGTACACCCACCGGCGCCGGAACAGGAAATAAAGGAACCCGACGAACAGTGAGATCCAGAACAGCACGGTCGCCTTGAACAGCGGGTCGAGACGGTTCTTGAACACTTCGAGGCCGATGTTGGTGCGGCCGATTTCGGCGGCGGCCAAACCGGCGATCGCGCCGTTGAAGGCGGTGGCGGCGGCATCGAACGCGGCGGCGTCACCCTCGCGGTAGCTTGCGGCCATCTTCGCTAGGGACGAGATCTCGCCGTTGAGCTTTTGCAGCATCTCCGCCTGCGCAACCACCTCGGCGGGGCTGCGCCATGCACCCTCGCGGCCCGGCTCGGGCAACACGAGCAGGAACGAGGTCGAACCCGATTGCGACTGCACGAACATCGAGCGCGAAATGCGGATGATCTCGTTCTCCATGGGCGTGGGGGGGGCGTTTTGCGCCAATCCATCGAGGATCACCGCGATGCGCGGCGCTCGCTCCATCATCTCCCAGAACGAGTAGGTGGGGCCTTTGGGCAAATCGAGGGCCGCGCGGGTTTCGGGGAGCAACACGACCAGGTTGATGCTGGGGATCGCGAACTGGGTGGAGCGCGTGAGATTCAGGAAGTTCGCCACGTTGCCGAAGGTTCGGAGCAGTTCCTTCTCGACGATGCTGCGTTGCTCCTCCTTCACGGTGTCTGCCACCCCCGCCAGGCGTTGCAGGCGCTCCAGGCCGGGTTCGATCTGCCTGTAAGTGTACAGGCGGTTCTTCACCGGTTTCATGCCGATGGCTTCGGCCACCTCCGGGTTGTCGATGCGGAAGATCGGCAAATCACCGGTGGTCTCCGGTGCGAACACGATGGCGGCGAACACCGACAGGGCCGAGCGCCCCTTCAGGTTGTCGCGTCCCGACCATTGCACCAGCACGTGGCGGGCCATGGTCTCCACGGGCTTCACGCGGCCGTCGTGGAGCACGGCCATTTTCGCGAAGCCGTCGAGCGCCTTGTCGGAACCCTCAAGGGCGAGGCCTTTGGCGGGGCGGCCGACGTCCACGGGCAGCAAGGTGAATTCACCGCCGAGCCCGAGGCTTTCGGCCTCGGCGGGCTCATCGTCCAGGCCGGCGTACGCCGGTGCGGACAGCCCGAAGGAAAACAGCACGGTCAGCGCAAAAAGGTGGAGCAAGGTCTTCATGTGCGCGCGGTCCTTCTCACGTAACCCAAAAAGTGAATCATGAAATGAAGCAGCATGCCGCCGAACACCATCAGGCTGCTGATGTAGGGGAGCAGCCGGCCGGGGTTGGTGACCACCGCGAAGGTCGAAAACTCACCGGTCTGGTCCATCGAAAAACTCGCTTGGAAGAACGTGTAGCCTTCATGGCGCAGGGGGTTGTTCATCCAGATCTTCAGGTCGCGCGAGGCGCCATGATGGTTCAGGGTGACGTCGCTCTCGAAGCTCTTGGGGGTTTCGGTGCCCGGGTGCAGGGTGCGGATGAAGTCGCGCAGCGTGATGGAGAAATCGAGCGGGTAGTTGCGGCGGCGCAGTTGCAGGAACACGCGCTCGCCGCCCAGCGTGAGGGCCAGCGGGTTGCGCTCCAGTCCGTACAGCAGAATGTCGCGGTCCTCCTGGCCTTCGGTGTGCAAGGTCGCGATCACGCCGGGGGCGTTGGCCGGCGATTCCTTCTCGGGTTTGCGGGGTTCCATGGAGGCGATGCGCGAGGCGTTCAGGTAGGGCATGACCCCGCCGGTGGCCATCGACGTGAAGGCCGCGGCGTTGCCGTAGTAGGTCTTCACCGTCAGGCGAGACTTGTATTCGTTGAGGTGCAGCACCGCGCCGGGCTTGAGGTCGTCGTCGGCGTAGGCCGTCACCGTGTTGGTGTCGCCTTGCGTGGTGAAGGCCACCAGTTCCCACTTGTCGTACGAGGTGGTGGTCTGGCCCGTCTGTCCCTCCGCCAGCGTGAGCTGCGATTCCACGGCCATCATTTGGGTGATGAACCCGCCCACCAGAAGCAACACGAGGCCGCCGTGCACCACCCACAACCCGAACTTCTTCCACACCAGCGGCAATTGCACCAGCATGAACAACACCAGCTGCAGCGTCAGCACCCACAACACCGTGCTGGAGCCGGGGAAGGGGATCACGCCCTTCACCCAAATGATGTACCCGAAGAAGATGCGCTGGGCTTCGTACAGGCCGTGATCGGCCTGGTACAGGGTTCCGAAGAACACCAGCAGCAGCAGCATGAACAGGCCGGTGAGCGTGATGGCGGGGTGCAGCGCGGCCTTCACGAAACGGTGCCGCGCGATGCGGGCCCGCGTTTGCTTCCACTTCGGGGTTGTCTTGGGGGGCGGGGTTTCGCCGGGTGCGGGACTCACGGTGTCTCCTTCGCGTCGGCGCCGACGGACAGGCTTTCGCAGAATCTGATCAACTGGGGTTTGAGGCGCTGCAGGCGCTCGCGCCCGCCCATGGCCTTCACGAACACCGTGGTCTCGCCCACGGTGACGATGGCGCCGACGATGCTTTCGGTCTGGGTGAGGTCGCCCGAGAGGAATCCGGTGAAGTCCACCACGATGCCCTTCTGGCCGCTCGCAAAGGTCACGGGAACGGCTTCGGCGATCGCCTGTTGCGCGAACGAACCTTGAACCTTGATCTGCCCGAGCCAACGCGTCACGTTGGCCTCGAGGCCGCCGGCGTCGCCTTCGAGCTGGACGATGGAGACGTCCGCCGGCTTGGGGTCGGCCTCGCCTTTGGCGACCAGCTCCGGGTCGGGCGCCCAGAACCCTGTGAGGCGCATGGGGTCGCCCTCGGGCTGCACGGTCCAGCCCTGCGGCAACGACCACGTCATGGCCGCGCGAGGGTTTCCCTGCAGATTGGAGTTTTCACCGAGCGTGACGATTTCGCGGTAACGTCTGGGTTCGGGTTCGGCATTGCAGGCCGTCATGATCGCGGGAAGCGAGACAAGGGCACACAACGAAAAAACCGTTGAAATGGGCTTTATCATGGGGCCAACAACGTAGAAAACGGGGTTTCCGAAGTCCCGTGCGGCGCGCGAAACAACGTTCACACCGCGGACGCGACCGTGTTGCGGAGTGTTACGGAGAAGTCTTGCGAGAATGCTTATGAGAGCTGACAGCAACAGGGTAGTGGCTGGTGGGTCGTGGCTAACACAAGCACACCATTAGTCCAAAGTTCTCCTGCAGAGTGGAATTCAGAAGCTTGCGCAGAGAGAGGTTGTGTTGGGCCACTACCCACTACCAACTACCCACCACCCACTACCCACTACCAACCACCCACCTCCCCCATTTTTCGTGATTTTTGAGGGGTGGCCTGAGCCCCGGTTTTCAACAATTTCCCCAAAATCTGTTTTAACCCCTTGTGGCGCCGTGGATTAGCCGACTTATCAACATACCACAACATATGGTGGTGTGTTTCAGAAAAATTCGCAAGATTTTGTTGTTTTACCCTGTGCGCGGCGTTTGGGCGTGCTATTTTGTCTTGCAGGATTTTTCCCCATGCAAGCCGGAATTTTGAAGGAGGCGTCGCTGAAATGACGACCGTGACTGAAAACGTGAAAGAAATGCTGGCTTCCGCCGAAGCCGTCGGTATGGCCGTGAGCGGCCTCGACCCCGCCCGTTACCAGATCGAGCGCCGCGATGGGTCGCTGGTGAAGTTCAAAGGCGAAAAGATCATCCGCGCCATCACCAAGGCGTTCCTCGCCCAGGAAAACCTGATGGAGCCGACGGAACGCATTCTCGAAGAGGTCAATCAGATCTCCGAGACGGTGTTCGTGTCGCTGCTGCGCCGTCGCCCCAATGGCGGCACGTGGCACATCGAGGACATTCAGGATCAGGTGGAGCTCGCGCTGATGCGCGTGGGACGCCCCGAAGTGGCCAAGGCCTACGTGCTGTACCGCCAGGAGCGCGCCAAACAGCGCGCCGCGGGCGCGATTCCGGTCGCGCCCACCACGCCCGTCGCGCCCGCCTACACGGTGACCAACGCCGCGGGCCAGGTGGTGCCGCTCGACGAGGCGCGCCTCAAGGCGATCATCGCCGAGGCGTGCGCGGGTTACGAGAAGGAGGCCTCGCCCGAGCGCATCCTCAAGGAGACGCTCACCAACCTGTTCCAGGGGATTCCCGAGGGCGACGTCGCCAAGGCGCTGGTGATGGTTTCGTGCTCGCACATCGAGGAAGACCCCGCGTGGAGCTTCGTCACCGCCCGCCTGCTCATGGACGACATCCGTGAGGAAGCGCTCGGCGCGCGCCTCACCGGCGCGCAGATGGCCGACCGTTACCCGGTGTACTTCCGCGAGTACGTCGAACTCGCCGTCAAGCACGAGTTGCTCGACGCCCGCCTGCTCGAGTTCGATCTCGATCGTTTGGGCAAGGCGCTGCAGCCCGCGCGCGACAACAACATCACCTATCTGGGCCTGCGCACGCTGCACGACCGCTACTTCGTGCATCTGCCCGAAGGCCGCCACATCGAGCTTCTGCAGGCGTTCTGGATGCGCGTGGCCATGGGCCTCACGCTCAACGAGGTGGACCGCGAGACGCGCGCCATCGAGTTCTACGAGGCGCTTTCATCCTTCCGCTTCGTGAGCTCCACGCCCACGTTGTTCAACTCGGGCACGCGTCATTCGCAGATGTCCTCGTGCTACCTCACCACCGTTCCCGACGACCTGCACGGCATCTTCGGCGCCATCCAGGACGACGCGATGCTTTCGAAGTTCGCGGGCGGCCTCGGCAACGACTGGACCCCGGTGCGCGCGCTCGGCTCGCACATCAAGGGCACCAACGGCAAGAGCCAGGGCATCATCCCCTTCCTCAAGGTCGCCAACGACACCGCCGTGGCGGTGAACCAAGGCGGCCGGCGGAAGGGCGCGATGTGCGCTTACCTCGAAACCTGGCACATGGACATCGAGGAGTTCCTCGACCTGCGCAAGAACACCGGCGACGACCGCCGCCGCACCCACGACATGAACACGGCGAACTGGATTCCCGACCTGTTCATGAAGCGCGTGATGGAAGACGGCCCGTGGACGCTGTTCAGCCCCAACGAATGCCCCGACCTGCACGACCTGTACGGCAAGGCCTTCGAGGAACGCTACAAGTTCTACGAGAGCGAAGCCGCCGCCGGCCGCGTGCGCACCTTCCGCAGCATCCGCGCCAACGACCTGTGGCGCAAAATGCTGTCGATGCTGTATGAAACGGGCCACCCGTGGATCACCTTCAAGGATCCGTCGAACCTGCGTTCGCCCCAGCGCCACACGGGCGTGGTGCACAGCTCGAACCTGTGCACCGAGATTTTGCTGAACACCAGCAAGGACGAGATCGCCGTGTGCAACCTCGGGTCCATCAACCTGGTGGCCCACGTGAAGGACGGCAAGCTGGACGAGGCGCTGATCGAGAAGACCGTGGTGACCGCCATGCGCATGCTCGACAACGTGATCGACCTGAATTACTACCCCGTGCCGCAGGCGCGCAACTCGAACCTCAAGCACCGGCCCGTGGGCTTGGGGCTCATGGGCTTCCAGGACGCGTTGTACGCCACGGGCATCGCGTACGCATCCGACGCCGCCGTGGAGTTCGCCGATTCGAGCATGGAGATCATCTCGTACTACGCCATCCTGGCCTCCTCGCAGCTGGCGCGCGAGCGCGGCACCTATCCGAGCTACCAGGGCTCGTCATGGTCGCAGGGGTTGCTCCCCATCGACACGGTGAAGATGATGGAGGCCGAGCGCGGCGTGCCCGTGCTGATGGACTCGTCGGCGAAAAAGGACTGGTCGGTGGTGCGCGAGCACATCAAGGCGTGGGGCATGCGCAACAGCAACTGCATGGCCATCGCCCCCACGGCGACCATCTCCAACATCATCGGCGTGGCGCAATCCATCGAGCCCACCTACAAGAACCTGTACGTCAAGAGCAACCTGTCGGGCGAATTCACGGTGATCAACACCTACCTGGTCGACGCGCTCAAGGAAAAGGGCCTGTGGGACAAGCCGATGGTGGAGGATCTGAAGTACTTCGACGGCGAACTCGCGGAAATCTCGCGCGTGCCCGACGACATCAAGCAGCGTTTCCTCACGGCCTTCGACGTCGACCCCAAGTGGCTGATCGCCTGCGCGATGAAGCGTCAGAAGTGGATCGACATGGGCCAGTCGCTCAACCTGTACATGGCGCAACCCAGCGGCAAGAAGCTGGACGCGATGTACAAGCTCGCGTGGCAGGCCGGCCTGAAGACCACCTATTACCTGCGCGCGCTGGGCGCCACGCAGGCCGAGAAATCCACGCTTGACCGCACCCGCGGCACCAACGCGGTGAGTTCCGGAGCTCCCGCGGCGGCCCCCGCCGCCGTGTCGGAGGCCGAAGCGCAAGCCGCGCTTGCGAAGATCCGTGAAGAAGCCCGCCCGCCCAAAGTCGAAAACCCCGAAGGAGCGGCGCTGGCCTGCTCCATTCTCAACGGAGAGGATTGCGAAGCATGTCAATAACCTGGGATGAAGAAACCGCCGTCGCGGCCGCCAAGACCGTGCTGAACACCGCCCCCGCCGGAGGCGAACCCGAAAAGCTCGCCTCGCTGTTCGGCGAGTCGACCGCGCGCGTGAAGGTCGACGAGAAGAAGATCATCAACTGCCGCGCCGACCTGAACCAGCTGGTGCCGATCAAGTACGAGTGGGCGTGGAAGAAGTACCTCGACGCCTGCGCCAACCACTGGATGCCGCAGGAAGTCAACATGTCGCGCGACATCGAGCTGTGGAAAAGCAACTCGATGACCGAGGACGAGCGCCGCGTGGTGAAGCGCAACATGGGCTTCTTCTCCACCGCCGACTCGCTGGTGGCCAACAACATCGTGCTCGCGGCCTACAGGCACATCACGAATCCCGAATGCCGCCAGTACATGCTGCGCCAGGCCTTCGAGGAGGCCTTGCACACGCACGCCTACCAGTACATCATCGAATCGCTCGGTCTGGACGAGGGCGAGGTGTTCAACATGTATCACGAGGTGAACTCCATCCACGGCAAGGACGCCTTCGAGATCAACCTGACGCGCGAGATGCTGCGTCACGATTTCGAGACCGAGAGCTTCAAGGGCGCGCAGACGTTCCTGGAGAACCTCATCGGCTATTACGTGATCATGGAAGGCATTTTCTTCTACAGCGGCTTCGTGATGATGCTCAACTTCAAGCGGCAGAACCGCCTGCCGGGCTCGGGCGAGCAGTTCGAGTACATCCTCCGCGACGAGACGATGCACATGAACTTCGGCATCGACGTGATCAACCAGATCAAGATCGAGAACCCCGACCTGTGGACCAAGGAAGTGCGCGAGAAGTGCGTGCACCTGGTGCGCGAGGCCGTGAAGCTCGAGGTCGCCTACGCGCAGGACACCATGCCGCGCGGCATCCTCGGCATCAACGCGGGCATGTTCGAGGACTACGTGCAGTACGTCGCCGACCGTCGTTTGGAGAAGATCGGCCTCACCAAGATCTACGGTTCGGAGAATCCGTTCCCGTGGATGAGCGAGGTGCTCGACCTGCGCAAGGAGAAGAACTTCTTCGAAACGCGGGTGACCGAATACCAGGTGGGCGGCGCGCTCAGCTGGGATTAAGCCGGGCCTGACGTTCCGGCCGTCGCGCTGTCGCGATTTCGAAACGACCCGCAAGGGAATTTTCGGAGGGCGCGATGGTGGCGACAGGCCGGGAGGGCCAAAGGAGTGCACCATGGCTTCGACACGCGTTTTCCCGAAGCGTTCATCCGCTCGTACGGCGTGGATGAATGGGGTGGGGGTGGGGATTGTGACCACCGTCATGTTGGGGTTGGTGTCGTGTCGGGATGATGGCCGTTCCCACGACAGCGCTCGCGAGGAGCTTGAGAAAACCGCGACCATCCGGGTGATCGCCGGCAACGGCCGGCTCGCCGGCGGCGAGGAATACGAAATCGCCGAGTGGCGCACGGGTGCAGGGCCCGAGGGCGCCGGCTACTTCGCCGATTTCCGCGGGCAGGACGGCGGACCCACCATCGATTTGAGTCTGAAGGGTCTGAGCACGCCGGGCGAATTCGCATGCGGCGAGGCGATGGCGGCGTCCCTCGAGCTTCGCGTCGACGTCAACAACGCCTACCGTGCCGTACCCGAGGCGCCCTGCCGCGTCGAGGTGAAACGTGTGGAGGGCGGCGTGATCGAGGGGCATTACACCGCCACATTGCGGCATACCGGAAACCCCGCCGACGAAATGACCGTGGCGGGTTCGTTCCGCGCGACTCAGCCCGAAACTTCCGAGGCGGCCGGGATTGAGGCTGCCCAGGGCCCGAAGATCGGGAATTTCCGTTAGCGGTGCGTGAGGGTTCCGAGCACCCGGCGCCCTTGATCAAGGGACAGGTGGAGGGCATCGCGCCAAGCGGTATCAATCAATCCCGCAAGGTCGGCGATGCCGAGCAAAGACAGCGGAAGCGCGCCCGCGATGAACACCATCGAGAACACGAAGCCGTAAGCGCGGAAATCCGACTGCCCGAAGTGAAACTCGCGGAGTAACCTCCACGCAAAACTTCCGAGCAAAAACGCCACGGCCAAACGTCCGTAAGCGGCCCAATCGTCTCTCAGGATGAGCGTCAAGGCTGCGAGCAGGGTTGCGTACAGCGGCAGGCAATAGGGCGCGAGCGCGGCGAGCGGGTTCGAACGTTTCAGTTCCACCTCGCCGCCATCGCGCAAGGTGGCCGACAAGGCGACGGGCGGGGCGAAGGTGAGCGTGCCCACGAAGGCGTGGGTCAGTTCGTGCTCCAGCGTGTCCACCAGCTCGAGTGGATCACCGCCGGGTAGTCGCGCTAGCAACCAGCGCGCCGCAAACCCTGCCACCATAGTCCATAGAGTCGCCGAGGTCGCGAGCATAGCCCACCCTTCCGCGCTTTTAAGGAACGCTCCCGTGACGCGTATAACAGCCACCATCAACGAGAGCAGCGCCAGGGCGAGCAGCCAGCGGAGAATCCAGTAAACGGGACGGAGCATGGGGGAATATTAGGTAGTCCGTACCGGGTACTGGGTTTTGGGTTGCTTGGTGCAGGCTCATGAGTCAGGAAAACCGGAGGCCTGTGATGATTGCGGCCGATTGAGAGTCTAGCCTTCACGGATCACAGGACCCAGGAAAATTGTGACGCCTGCCTGAAGACGAATCGCGACCGATTCCGCCTCACATCTTTTGGACAAGTTTGATGGACGCCGAGCGGGGCAGGTCGGATCATCCGTTCCTCATGGCGCGATTCCCCGTACCCAATACGCAATACCCAGTACCCAATACCCAGTACCCAGTACCCGGTACC
>Ga0114939_10000087_pt1 | contig 75312 bp, 72 predicted proteins | sample AshMeaCrysSpring_FD_87196 | JGI IMG/M metagenome (GOLD analysis project Ga0114939, IMG submission 87196) | Groundwater microbial communities from Big Spring, Nevada to study Microbial Dark Matter (Phase II) - Ash Meadows Crystal Spring | ecosystem: Environmental > Aquatic > Deep subsurface >...
CGCCGGCCGGCCACCTCCTCCCGACCTCGTGGAGCAGGCCGAGCTGGAGCCTCCCGTCACCGAGGCCGGCCCGGTGGTGTTCACGGCCAAGCGCCTGGCCGACCACCTCCACCACCGCCTCGGCACCCTGGGGCTGGTCTGCACCCAGGTGGTGGTGCGGGTGGAGACCGAGCACGGCGAGCGGCTCGAGCGAGCCTGGCGCCACGACGTCGCCTTCGGCCCGGCGGCGGTGGCCGAGCGGGTGCGCTGGCAGCTCGAGGGCTGGGTCCAGGGGCCGGCGGCTCCCACGGGAGGGCTCGTGCTCGTGCGGTTGACCCCCACCGAGGTGGTGGCCGACAGCGGCCGCCAGCTCGGCTTCTGGGGTGGGCGCACGCAGGCCGACGACCGGGCCCTGCGGGCGGTCGCCCGCCTGGCCGGCCTTCTCGGCCCGGACGCGGTGGCGGTGCCCGAGTGGCGAGGCGGGCGAGACCCCTTGGTGGCGGTGGCCACGGTGGCGGCGTCCGCCGTCGACCTCGACGGGCGGGAGGTCGTGCCCCCGCCCGACGCCGGCCCCTGGCCCGGGCGGCTGCCGACGCCGTCGCCGGCGTCGGTGCTGGCCGAGCCGGTCCCGGTCGACGTGCGTGACGCCGGTGGTGGCCCGGTCGGGGTGAGCGGCCGGGGCCTGGCGAGCGCAGCACCGGCCACGGTGGTGCGACCTGGCGCCGGCCCCGAGGCGGTCGTGGCGTGGGCCGGCCCGTGGCCGGTCGACGAGCGGTGGTGGGACCCGGCCCGCCACCGCCGGCGGGCCCGCTTCCAGCTGCTCACGGCGTCGGGCACGGCGTTGCTCGCCACCGTGGAGGGCGGCCGGTGGTGGCTGGAGGCCGTCTACGACTGATGGGCGCGGGGTGGCGTCGCCGGGCGCGTGCCAACCTGTCGAGGTGGCCATCGAGGCGGTGATCTTCGACTACGGCGGTGTGCTGTCGCTGTCGCCGTTCGGTGGCCTGGCCCGCCTCGAGGAGCGCCTGGGCCTGGCAGCGGGCACCCTCTCGCACGTCCTCGGGTTCGGGCTGGACGTGCCCGAGCCGGCACCCGGCGAGCCGTGGACGAACAAGTGGCACCTGCTCGAGATCGGTGCCATCGACATCGACGAGTACGCCGAGTGGGTGGCAGCCCGGGCCGAGCAGGTGCTGGGCGCCCGCATCGACCTCGCCGCCCGCATGGGCGAGGGGATGGGGAGCTCGTCGATGCTGTGGCCGATGGTCCACGAAGCCCGCCGCCTCCGGCGCGAGGGCCTGCGCACGGCCATCTGCACCAACAACGTCGTCGCGTTCCGCTCCACCTGGGAGACGCACCTGCCGCTCGACGACTTCGACGTGGTCGTCGACTCGAGCGAGGTCGGGCTGCGCAAGCCCGACCCGGCGATCTACCGCCTCACCGCCGGCCTGCTCGGCGCGGCGCCCGAGCGGTGTGCGTTCCTCGACGACCACCCCGGCAACGTCGCCGGTGCCGAGGCCGTCGGGATGGTGGGCATCCACGTCGTCGACGACGACGTGGTGGCGGCGGTCACGGCACTGCGGGCAGCCATCGCCGCGTCGTGAAGCGCCGCCCGAGCAGGCCCGCTCGCGTGCTCATCCACACGATGAGCGAGGTCCACACGCCGGCAATGCCGAGGGCCGGCACCGCCAGCACCAGCACGGCCAGCGGGAGCCACACCGCCAGGGCCGCTGCCATGGCCCGGCCGAGGAAGCGGTAGTCAGCCGCGCCGATCAGGACGCCGTCGAGGGCGAAGGCGATGCCGCCGAGCGGTTGGAGGACGGCCAGCAGCACCAGGGCCACCGTGGCCCGTGACTGCACCGCCGGGTCGGTCGTGAACACGAGGGGCAGCCACGGCGCCGTCACCGCGAGCGCGACGCCGACCACCAGCCCGGTGAGCACCGCGAGGCGGATCACCCGGCGGCCCACGTCGGTGGCGGCCCCGGCGCCACCGGCGCCCAGGTCCTCGGCCACGAGCATCTGGGCGGGGATGGCCCACGCATCGAGGGCGAGGGCCAGGAAGCCGAAGAGCTGGAGGGCGATCTGGTGGGCGGCGAGGGTCGGCTCGTCGATGCGGGCGGCGACGGCCGTCGAGCCGGTGAGGGCGCCGATCAGCGCGACCACCCGCAGCACGAGCGACCGGCCGGCGGTCAGAAGCGCCCGCCGCTCGGCCGGGTCGCCTGGCGCCCTCCACGCCGCCAGGTGCGGGCGCACGCTGTACACGAACGCGATCGCCACCCCGACCTGCACGACGGTCGTGCTCCACGCCGACCCGGCCAGCCCGAGGTCGAGGCCGTAGACGGCGACCACCTCGAGCACCACGTTGGCCAGGTTCCCGACGACCACGATCACGAGCGGGGTGCGCAGGTCCCCGACGCCCCGCTGCACGCCCATGCCGGCCAGGGCGACGAGGACGAATGGCAGACCGACGGCGGCGATGCGCAGGTAGGTCACGGCGCCTTCGAGCACGTCGCCCTCGCCGCCCAGCAGCGACAAGAGCGGGCGGGCCAGCGCGGCGACCGCCGCGGCGACGGGCGCCCCGAGGGCGATCGCCAGCCGAATGGCCTGGGTCGCGGTGGCGGCGGCGTCGTCGAAGCGGTGGGCGCCACGGTGGTGGGCCACCCGCTGCGTCGTCCCGTAGGCGAGGAAGTTGAAGAGCGCGGTGACGGTGATCAGCACGCCGGCGGCCAGGGCCAGCGACGCCAGCGGCGTGGTGCCCAAGCGGCCGACGATGGCCGTGTCGACGAGCACGTAGAGCGGCTCCACCGCCAGCGTGCCGAGCGCGGCGAGTGCAAGCGCGCCGATGCGACGGTCGAGCGGGTCTCGTAGGACGGGCACGCTCAGGGGGCCTGGCCGTCGCCGCCGTCTGGGCGGTCGTCGGCCAGCTCGTCGAGCGTGTCGATGCGCGGCGCCAGGTTGTCGGCGTCGTAGCCGGCCCGTCCGACGAGGTGGGCGGCCACCGGTGCGGTGAGGACCTGGAAGACGACGACGAGCACCAGCTTCGTGGCGCCCGGACCGGGCAGCAGCACCACGGCGGCGCCGCCGACCACGAGCAGCAGGCCGAGCGTCGTCGCCTTGCTGGCCGCGTGGAGCCGCGTGAACGCGTCCGGGAACTTGTGCACACCGATGCCGCCGATCACGGCAAGCACGGCGCCGGCCAGGAGCAAGATGCCGGCCAGGGTGTCGCCCATCACGCGCCCCGCTGCTCGATGAAGCGAGCGGCCACGCTGGCGCCGACGAAGCCGACGAACGCGGCGACCACGGCGACGCCGAGGGTGAGGTCGCTGCCCCGCCGGGCCGCTTCGGCGACGACGGAGGCGACGACGCAGGTGACGAGGCCGTCGAGGGCGAGGACCCGGTCGGCCAAGGTCGGTCCGATCACCACGCGGGCCAGGAACAGCAGGCTCGACACGGCGAGGAGGATGAGCGCGGCGACGATCATGTCGGGGTCACCGTGTGCCGCAGGCCGAGCGCCGCCCGCACGTGCCGGTCGAGCGCCAGCACCGAGCGCCGCACGGCCTCGGGGTCACGAGCGTCGATGCTGTGGACGAACAGCACCGGCGGATCGTGGCGCACGTCGAGCGCGAGCGTGCCGGGGGTGAGGGTGATGCCGTCGGCCACCAGCTTCACGACGAGCGGCGACGCCGGTGCGAGAGGCACGGCCACGATCCCCGGCGCGATGCGGCTGCCCGGGCGCACGATCTCCCAGGCCAGCACCAGGTTCGCCCGCACGAGCTCGACGGTGAACCACGCCACCGCCCGCACGGTCCGCAGCAGATGGAAGCGGTGGTGCCAGCCGTCGACGACGCGGGTCGGACGGACCACCCACCACACGGCGGCGCCGACGGCGAGCCCGCCGGCGACGTTGGCCCACGACAGGTCGCTCCAGAGCCCGACCCACACGGCGGCCAGCACGAGGATCCCCCACGGCCTCACCGGTCGAACACCGCCTCGACGTAGGCGGAGGGGTCGACGAGGTCGGCAGCCGCCCGCACGCTCAGGTCGTAGAGCGGACCGGCCGCCACGGCGATGCCGACACCGGCCGCGACGAGGACGGCTGTGCCGAGCACCATCAGTGGCGGGCCGCCGAGGCGACCGACCGGCTGGGGCGGGTGTTCGGGATCCTCGTCGGGCTCGCCCCAGAACGACCCGGCCCAGATCTTGGTCATGGAGAACAGCGTGAGGAGGCTGACGGCCAGGCTGACGCCGACCACGGTGTACTGGCCGACGTCGAAGCCGCTCTCCACGAGCGCCAGCTTCCCGACGAAGCCCGACAGGGGAGGGATGCCGGCGATGCTGAGCGCAGGCAGGAGGAACAGCACGGCCAGCATCGGGGCGCGGTGCTGCAGGCCCCCGACCCGGGCCAGGCGGCTGCTGCCGCCGACGTGCTCGATCAGGCCGCCGGTGAGCAGCAGCGTCGACTTCACGACCACGTTGTGCACGATGAACAGCACCGCAGCCGCCAGGCCGGCCACCGTGAAGAACGCCAGCCCCATCACCATGTAGCCGACCTGGCTGATGATGTGGAACGACAGGATGCGCTTGACGTCGCCCTGGGCGATGGCGCCGAGCACGCCGACCACCATCGTGAGGCCGGCGAGGGCCAGCAGCAGGCCGACGGGCCGGGCGTCGGAGGGGAACAGGAGCGTCTGCGTGCGGATGATGGCGTAGACCCCGACCTTGGTCAGCAGCCCGGCGAACAGCGCGGTGATCGGCGAGGGCGCCGTGGGGTAGCTGTCGGGCAGCCAGAAGAACAGCGGGAACAGGCCGGCCTTGATGCCGAACACGAGCAGCAGGAGCACTGCGAAGGTCGTCTGCAGGCCGGCCGGCAGCAACGGTATGCGCTCGGCCAGGTCGGCCATGTTCAGCGTGCCGGTGGCGGCGTAGACGAGGCCGACCGTGGTGAGGAAGAGCATCGAGGCCACCAGGCTGATGACGACGTAGGTCATGCCCGTGCGCACCTGCTGTGACCGCCCGCCGAGGGTGATGAGCACGTAGCTGGCGCTCAGCGTCATCTCGAACGCCACGAAGAGGTTGAACAGGTCGCCGGTGACGAAGGCCAGCGACACACCGCTGGCCAGCACGAGGTAGAGCGGGTGGAACGCACCGGCGGTCTGCTCGGTGCCGGGCTGCCCGATCGCATAGACGAGCACGCAGAGGAAGGTGGTGGCGGCGACGACGAGCATGATGGCGGCGAACCGGTCGACGACCAGGCTGATGCCGATGGGTGCCGGCCACCCGCCGGCCTGGCTCACCAGGACGCCGTTGTCGTCGGCTCGGACCAGCAGGGCGACGCTCACGACGAGCACGCTTGCCAGGGCGCCGAGCCCGATCCAGCGCTGCACGTGCCGGTGGCGCCAGGCGACGAGCGACAGCGCGGCCGACAGCAGTGGCACCACCACCGGCAAGGCGACGAGGGGCGTCACGGTGCCACCTCCTCGCCGGCCACCACGCGCTCGATCGCCTCTTCGTCGCCGAGCTCCTCGTCGACCGCCCCCTGGCGGGCGATGAAGCGGTCCTCGATGTCGTCTTCCACCTCGTCGTCGCGGGTCTGGCGCCAGCTCCGGTAGGCCAGGGCCAAGAGGAACGCCGTGATGCCGAACGTGATGACGATGGCGGTGAGGATCAGTGCCTGCGGCAGCGGGTCGGCGAAGTCGTCGGGATCGCCGGAGCCGACGAACGGCGGCTGGCCACCAAGGCCGCCCGACAGGAGGATCACGAGGTTGGCGCCGTGGCCCACCAGACCGACGCCGATGATGATCCGGGTGAGGCCCCGCTGCAGGAGCAGGTAGGTGCCCGACGCGAACAGGAGGCCGGCGACCACGGCCAGGAGCGTGCTCACGACGACGCCTCCGGCGGCTCGCCCCCGAAGGCGTCGAGCACGGCCATCACCAGCCCCACGACCACCAGGTAGACGCCGGTGTCGAAGACCAGCGCGCTCGTGAGGTTCACGGTGCCGAGCACGGGCAGCTCGGGAGCGGCCTTGGCGCTCTCGAGCACCTCGTCGCCCAGCACGAGCGGGACGGCGGCCGTGCCCAGGGCGACGAGCAGGCCGATGCCGGCCACGACGGGCGGTGGCACCGGCACGACGGCCTGCACGGCCGGGTAGCCCCGGGCCACGTAGCGCAGCGCGAGTGCCGCTCCGGCGACGAGCCCGCCCACGAAGCCGCCGCCGGGCTGGTTGTGCCCGGCGAACAGGAAGTAAAGCGACAGCACCAGTGCGGCCGGGAAGACGATCTGCACGGTGACGTCGACGAGCACCGACGGCTTCACGGCTGGTCCTCGGCCCTGGTCGACGGTGCCAGGCGGGCTCGACCACCGCCGGGCTCCCGCCGCCGCAGGTAGGTGGCGGCCGACCCGGCGAGGGTGAGCGATCCGACGGCGGCGACGAGGAGCACGGTGATCTCGCCCATCGTGTCGAGGGCCCGGAAGTCGACGAGGATCACGTTCACGACGTTGCGCCCGCCGCCCTCGGGCACCGAGCGCTCGACGAAGCCGGCCGCGATCGGCTCGCTCGTGCGGGAGCCGGTGGCCACGAGCGTCGCCGCGGTGACGGTGACGCCGACGACGGCGGCGACGCCGAGGCGCACGGCCCGGCGCCGTGGCAGGCGCGACGGCTCGAAGCGGTCGGGCAGGAACCGCAGCACCAGCACGAACAGCACGACGGAGAGCGTCTCGATGGCGAACTGGGTGAGCGCCAGGTCGGGAGCTCCTTCGACGACGAACAGCAGTGCCATCGCGTAGCCCACGACGCCCAGCGCCAGCACGGCGGCGAAGCGGCGCCGGAGGGCGGCGGCCGCCGCTGCCCCGGCGACGACGAGGACGGACACGGCCAGGTGGGCCGGGCGGTCGACCAGCGGCGGCCACCCGGACCAGCTCGGGTCGGCCGCGAAGGCCAGGGCCGGCACCAGCGCCACGACGAGGACGATGATGCCGAGGTACGCGGGCAGCGAACCGCTCTGCACGACCGAGGTCGTGCGGTCGGCCACCCGGTTGAGGGCGCGCAGGGAGCGGGCGAAGCCGACCGACGACGGGGCGAGCAGGGGGAGGCGAGCGGCGGTCTCGGCCAGGCGACCGCCGACGAGGAAGACGGTGGCGCCGAGGCCGAGGGTGAGGGCCGACAGCGCCAGGGCCGCGTTCAGGCCGTGCCACAGCTTCAGGTGCACGTCGCCGACCGCCGGGTCGAGGGCCGCCGCAGCGGCGCCGACGATCCCGTCGGCGAGGAAGGGCAGCACCCCGAGCACCACCGTGGGCACCGTGAGCACCTGGGCGGGGAGCGCGAAGCCGGTCGGCGGCGGCGGCGCCGACGTCACCGGCGCCGACGACCCGGGAACGTCGGGGACGGCCGGCTTGTCCGTGGCCAGCAGACCCCACACGAAGCGGGCCGAGTAGCCGACCGTGAGCACGGAGCCGGCGACGACGACCACCAGCGTGACCCCGGCCCACCCGGGACCGTGAAGGAGCGCGTCGTAGGCCTTTTCCTTGGCGATGAAGCCGAACAGCAGCGGCACCGCCGCCATCGAGGCGGCGCTGGCGACGGCGACGCCGAGCACCGGCCACCACCCCGGGCCCAGGCCGCGCAGCGCCCGCAGGTCACGGGTGTGGGCCTGGTGGTCGACGATGCCCACCACCATGAAGAGCGCCGCCTTGAACAGGGCGTGCGCGAGCAGGAGCGCGACCCCGGCCGCCGTTGCCTCGGGAAGGCCGATGCCGAACAGCACGACGAGGAACCCGAGCTGGCTCACCGTGCCGTGGGCCAGCAGCAGCTTGAGGTCGTGCTGCACGAGGGCCCGCAGACCGCCGACGAGCATGGTGGCCAGGCCGACCACCACGACCACCGGTCGCCACACGCCCACGTCGGCGAACGCCGGCGCCAGACGGGCCACCAGGTAGACGCCGGCCTTCACCATCGTGGCCGAGTGCAGGTAGGCGCTGATCGGCGTCGGGGCAGCCATGGCACCCGGCAGCCAGAACGAGAACGGGACCTGGGCCGACTTCGTGAGGGCACCGAGGAGCACGAGCACGAGGGCCACGCTGACCGTGGTCCCCGACGGCGGGTCGGCCAGCAGCTCCGACAGCCGGTAGGTGCCGGCCGACTGCCCGAGGAGCACGAGGCCGCCCAGCAGGCACAGGCCGCCGGCACCCGTCACGATGATCGCCTGCAGTGCGGCGCCGCGCGAGCTCGCGTTGCGGTCGTCCCAGCCGATCAGCAGGTACGAGGTGACCGACGTGAGCTCCCAGCACACGTAGAGCACGAGTAGGTGGTCGGCCAGGACGAGCCCGAGCATGGCGCCGGCGAACAGCACCAGGGGCCCGCTGAGGCGACCGAGCCCGCTGGCGTGGTGGCCGAAGTAGCCGACGGCGTAGACGGCGACCAGGAGCCCGATGCCGCTCACCAGAAGTGCCATCAGCAGCCCGAACCCGTCGAGGCGGAGGTCGACGGTGAGGCCGAGGCCCTCGACCCACGTCCACGACTCGGTGAGGACCTCGCCGTCGACGACCTCGGGTGCCCGTGCCACGAGCGCGGCTACCGCCACCAGCATCGGTGCCGCCGCCAGCAGCAGCACCCGCCGGCCCAGGACGGGCCCGAGCAGGTAGGCAGCCAGAGCGGTGACGGCGTGCAGCGCAAGCAGGGCGGTCAGGTGGACTCCTCGGTTCGATCGCCGACCAGACTTCCCGGCACGCCGTACCGAAGGCTAGACGGGCGGGTGCCTGCGGCCCTGCCTCCTCAGCGCCGGGCCCGCCGGCGCGTGCGGGCCCGGCGGCCCGACGGGTCGGGGCCGGCCGTCCTCGGGCGGTCCGGGCCCCGCCGCGGCGAGCGGTCGTCGCGGCGGGGCCCGCGCTCGGCCGGGGCCACGGCGACCGCACGCTCGGTGCGGCGCGGCGCGGCGGCCACGTCGCCGTCGGTGGGGGCGTCGGCCGAAGTCAGGCCGACCGGCAGGTCGAGCGACCGCTGGATGGCGAGCGTCTTGGCCTTGGCCTCCGGCGTCACGAGCGACACCACGACGCCGCGCGCCCCGGCCCGCCCGGTGCGCCCGGAGCGGTGGACATAGTCCTTGTGGTCGTCGACGGGGTCCCAGTGCACGACCACCTCGACACCGTCGACGTGGATGCCGCGGGCGGCGACGTCGGTGGCCACGAGGGCCTGCACCTTGCCGGAGCGGAAGTCCTGCAGCGCCCGCTCCCGCTGTGACTGGCTGCGATCGCCGTGGATGGCGGCCGATGCCACGCCGGACGCGCTGAGCTGTCGGGCGACGCGGTCGGCGCCGTGCTTGGTGCGCACGAACACGATGCCGGTGCCGTGGCGGCGGACCACCAGGGCGGCGGTGCCGACCTTGGCCATCTTGTCGACGGTCCAGAAGTGATGGGGGACGTCGGCCAGGCGCTCGGGCTCAGGGGCCAGCTCGTGGCGGCGCGGGCTGCGCTGGTAGTGGCGCACGAGGGTGTCGACGTCGCCGTCGAGCGTCGCCGACCACAGCATGGTCTGGCGGCTGGCCGGTGTGGCGTCGAGCAGGCGGCGCACCTGGGGCAGGAAGCCCATGTCGGCCATGCGATCGGCCTCGTCGAGCACGACGACCTGCACGGCGTCGAGACGGACCTGGCCCTGTTCGACGAGGTCGATGAGCCGCCCGGGGGTGGCGACGACGATGGATGCGCCGCGCCGCAGCGACGAGATCTGGCGGGGCGCCGGCGCTCCGCCGTAGATCGACAGGACGTAGAGGCGCTTGGCCATCGCCAGGGGCACCAGCGCCTGGGTGACCTGCAGGGCCAGCTCGCGGGTCGGCACGAGCACGAGCCCGGTGGGCCGGTGCGGCTCGGCCCGCGTGACGCGCGCCACGAGCGGGATCCCGAACGCCAGCGTCTTGCCCGAGCCGGTCGGGGCGCGTCCACAGAGGTCGTGGCCGGCGAGGGCGTCGGGCAGGGTGGCCTCCTGCACCGGGAACGGGTGCGTGATGCCGGCGGCGCGCAGCGCACCGCACAGGTCGGCGGGGACGCCGAGCGCAGGGAACGTGGGGGACACGAGGGAGCTCCGTTTCGGTTCGTGTGCACGTGGGCTGGACTTCGGCGACGCCGTCCCCATCGGGGACGGGTGGCCACCACGGGCACCCTCGTGAACCACCCGCACGGTCGCGGGCGAGGCAGTGACGCTACCGGGGATCGCCGCTGCCGCGTCGGCAGGCCGCTGGTTCGCCTACGGTCGCCGCCATGTGCCGGAGCATCAAGACCCTGCGGGGCACCGAGTTCGAGCCTGCCGACGTGGAAGCAGCGGCGCGGCAGTTCGTGCGCAAGGTGAGCGGCTACCGGGCGCCGTCGAAGGCCAACGCCGCCGCCTTCGAGCAGGCGGTCGCCGAGGTGACGGCGGCGGCTGAGCGGCTCCTGGCCGCGGTGACCCGTGCCTGACGCGCTCGACGAGGTCCGCTCGGCACTCCGCTCCCGCACCCCGGTCGACGAGCGGGAGCGGGGGTCGATCGCGCAGTTCCTGACCGAGCTCGACCGGCTGGCGGCGCCGTTCGACGAGTGGGCCGATGAGGTCCACGTGACCGGCTCGGCCGTGGTCGTGAGCGAGCGTGGCGTCGCCCTCCACCGTCACAAGCGCCTCGGCACCTGGCTGCAGCCCGGCGGCCACATCGACCCGGGCGAGACCCCCTGGGAGGCCGCCCGCCGAGAAGCGCACGAGGAGCTCGGCCTGGCGGCTGCTCACCCGCCCGGCGGCGCGCGCCTGGTGCACGTCGATGTGCACCGCGGCGCCAAGGAGCGATGCCGGCTGCACCTCGACCTGCGCTACCTCGTGGTGGCGCCACCGCTCGAACCGGCCCCCGGGCCGGGGGAGAGCCCGCTGGCGCGGTGGTTCACCATCGACGAGGCCCTCGCCGTCGCCGACGAGGGCCTCGTAGGAGCGCTGCGAGCCCTCCGTGAGGGCACCGACGCCTAGTGCAGCTTGGCGATGTCGTCGAGCGACACGTCGCCCGGCTTCTTGCCGGCGATGATCATCGCCAGCACCTCGTCCTTGGTGACGTCGGACTTCTTCACCGTCCCGACGAGGCGCCCCTGGAGCATCACGCTGATGCGGTCGGCCAGGTCGAACACGTCGTGGATGTCGTGGCTGATGAGGAAGATGCCGATGCCCTCGGACTTCAGCTGCGTGATCAGCTCGCGCACCTGAGCTGTCTCGGCCGGGCCGAGCGCGGCCGTCGGCTCGTCCATGATGAGGATCTTGGCGTTGAAGTGCACGGCTCGGGCGATGGCGACCGACTGGCGCTGGCCGCCGGACAGCGACTTCACCGGCGTCTTCAGGTTCTTGAACCGGGGGTTGAGGCGGGCCATGACCTTCTGGGTGGCCGAGGCCATCGCCGAGTCGTCGAGCGCGCCGGTGCGGGTGTGGAGCTCGCGACCGAGGAACACGTTGCCTGCGGCGTCGATGTTGTCGGCCAGCGCCAGCTTCTGGTAGATGACCTCGACGCCGTAGAGACGCGCGTCGCGCGGGTTGTGGATCGTGACGGGAACGCCGTTGATGACGATCTGGCCCGAGTCGGCCGGGTGGGCGCCGGCCAGCGTGTGGATGAGCGTCGACTTGCCGGCACCGTTACCGCCGACGAGCGCGACCACCTCGCCCGGGTAGAGGTCGATGGTGACGCCGTCGACGGCATGGATGCCGCCGAAGGCCACGCGGATGTCGCGCATCTCGACGAGGGGCGGGCCGCCGCGCTCCGACGGTGCCGGCTCGGTGTGGGTGTCGGTCATGTCCCAGCCCCTCTCAGGCCCGGCCGGTCTGGATGATGATGGCCGAGATGATGAGCCCGGCCACGAGCGAGGCCAGCGCCAGGCGCTTGCGGCCGAGGCGGATGGCGGAGTCGATGGCGACGGCGGTGACGAGCACCACGCCCACCACGATGTCCTGCGACGGCGAGTCGATCTTCAGGAGCACCATGCCGGAGCGCAGCGACTGCATCACCACGGCGCCGAGTACGGCACCGGGGATGGTGCCGATGCCACCGGCGAACGAGGTGCCGCCGATGACGGCGGCGGCGATGACGTCGAGCTCGTTCTGCACGCCGAGGTTGGTGACGGCGGCGTTGAGGCGGGCCGTCTGGATGGCCGCGCTGACGGCGCACAGCGCCCCCATGAGGGTGAAGGTGAGCATCACCGTGCGGCGGGTGTTGATGCCGCCGAGCTCGGCCGCCTCGGGGTTGCCGCCGTACGCGTAGACGTAGCGGCCGAACCGTCGCCGGCGGGCCAAGTACGACATGGCGAGGGTGACGACGATGAGGATCACGACCGGATAGGCGATCCCGGTCGGGTCCTCGGTGATGGGCGAGATGTACTTGTTGGTGACCAGACCGACACCGGCCAGCACGACGAGGCAGCCGAGCGTCGCCAGCGTGACGTCGGCCCACATCGGGCGCGGCGCCAGCTCGTAGCGCTTGCGGCGCCGGCGGGCCAGGTAGATCGAAGCGACGATGCCGGCACAGGCCAGGACGGCCACCAGCCAGCTGCGCCACTCGCCGAGCGACCCCTTGGCGCCACCGCCGATGAGCTGGAACGTGTCGTCGAGCGGGGCGAGGGTCTGGCCCTGCTTGTCGCCGGTGCGGAAGATCATGCCGCGCCACACGAGGAACCCGCCCAGGGTGACGATGAACGCCGGCACGCCCACGTAGGCGACGATGAACCCCTGGAGGCTCCCGATGAGGGCGCCGAGCACGATGCCGACGGCCAGCGCCACGAGCCACACGTAGGCCTTGTCCTGCAGGCCGTCGATGGTGAGGTCGAGTCCGAAGAACGCGATCACGCTGTCGGTCTGGACAAGGGCCATCGTGTAGCCGAGGAAGCCGAGAAGCGAGCCGACCGACAAGTCGATGTTGCGCGACACGATGATCAGCACCATGCCGGTCGCCATGATGGCGATCGACGTGCTCTGGACCGAGAGGTTCCACAGGTTGCGGGCCGTGAGGAACGACCCGTCCGACAGCACGTGGAACGCCACCCAGATCGCGAGCAGCGAGGCGATCATGCCGAGGAGGCGGGTGTCGATCTCGGTGGATGCCAGGACGTCCTTCCACGACCGCTTGGTTGCGGGTCCTTGGGTTGGTGCTGCGGGTGTCGCCCCTTCGGTCATCGTCACGGTCGGTCGTCACGCTTTCTGTCGAAGTGGTGGGTAACGACGTACCCCCCGCCCGAGGTGCTCGGACGGGGGGTACGCAAAGTCACTGCGTTCGCTCGTACCGGTCAGCCACAGGCGTCGACGGTGCCGGCCTCCACGCCCTGGCACGCCGCATCCTTGGCGATCCAGCCGGCGTCGATGACCACGTTCAGGTTGTCCTGCGTGATCGGGATCGGCTCCAGCAGGATCGACGTGATGTTGATACCGCCCGGCGTGGTGAAGGGCGCCGTGCCGGCGACCTTGGCCACGTCGGGGTCACCGCAGAGGGCAGCGGCGGCCTTGCCAGCGGCGGTGCCGAGCTCGCGGGCGTCCTTCCAGACGCTCACGGACTGGCTGCCGAGGGCGACGCGGTTGAGGGCGGCCTGGTCGCCGTCCTGGCCCGAGACCGGGATCTGGCCGGCGAGGCCCTGGCCCTCGAGGGCCGCAACCACGCCACCGGCCATGCCGTCGTTCTCCGACAGCACGGCGTCGATCTCGTTGTTCTCGGCCGTCAGGACCTGCTCCATGGTGTCCTGGGCGATGGACGGATCCCAGTTGTCGGTGTAGGTCTCGCTGACGATCTCGATGTCGCCGGCCTTGACCGCTTCACCGATGACCTTCTCGTAGCCCGACCGCAGGAAGTCGGCGTTGGCGTCGGCCTTGTTGCCCTTCACGATGACGTAGCGACCCTTCGGCACCTTCCCGAAGATGACCTCGGCCTGCATCTCGCCGACGCGCACGTTGTCGAACGTGATGTACAGAGCCTTCTCGTCCTCGATGAGGCGGTCGTAGGCGATGACCGGCACGCCGTTGGAGATGGCGTTGGCCACGGCCGGCTTGATGGCCGTGCCGTCCTGGGCCAGCACCACCAGCACCTTGGCACCCTGCGAGATGAGGTTCTCGAGGTTGCTGGCCTGGGTCTCGGCCGACGACTTGGCGTCGTTGGAGATGTAGGTGCCGCCGCCGGCCTCGATGGCCGCCTTCAGCGCCGGCTCGTCCCACTTGGCCCAGCGCTCTTCCTGGTAGTTGTTCCAGGAGACGCCGACGACGCAGTCGCCGCCGCCGCCTGCGGCAGTGGTCGCTGCACCGCCCTCGTCCTCGTCGTCGTCGCCGCAAGCGGCGAGGACGAGTGCTGCGGCCGCGAAGACGGCCGCCATTGATCGAAGTCGCATGTGTACTCCCGGGGTCTCAGGCCACGGATCCCTTCCGATCCATGAGCCGACGCGGACTATAACCCCGCGCGACATTGCGGTTCAGCGATCCTTCACGCTCCGTTCACGCGCGGGCGGTGCCGTCGAAGTAGGACTGCGCCTGCGCCCAGGCCGCTTCGCCGACCTGGGCGCCGATCCTGCGGCCCTCCACGTCGTCGGGCGCCACGTGGATGCCGCCGTACAGCCGGGAGATGCCGGCCTGGTCGGCGGCATCGAAGTACGTCGCCCACTCGAGGTGGACGTCGGCGGTCGGCCCCTCCTCGTGGATCAGCGCGCCCTTCACGACGGTGCGCTCGGACAGGCCACCGGGGAAGTACTCGCTGCCGGTGATACCTACCAGCACCACCGCGGCGGCGCGGCTGAAGGTGCTGTGGCCCGACACGTAGCCGGCGAAGGCGGGGGCGACGAAGGTCGCACGCTGGTAGGGGACCCACTCCACGGCGCGGATCCAGCCCACGCCGCTCGTCTGCGTCTCGGGGTCGTCGGGGACGCCCTTCCACGCTCGCACGGCGATCTCGCCGACGTGGTCGGCCAAGGCCTCGTGGCGCTGGCCGGGTGCGCTCGAGTCGGCGGTGACCACCTCGACCAGTCCCGGCTCGAGGGGCAGGCCCTCAGGGTGGAAGCTCGGCTGCGACGGGTCGCTCGACTGGCCGTTGCCACCCAGGTAGCGGATCATCGAGATGGGTCGCGCCGAGTCGTAGTGGCCCTTCAGGCCCCAGGCGGCGATGGCGGCGTCGTGCACGGCACCGTTGAGGGCGAGGTACACCTTCACGTCCCACTCGAGCGGGTCGAGCGGCTCGCCCTCGCCCCGCAGCCGCCGCTCGAAGCCCTCGGCCGCCGCCACCTCGTTGGCGATCAGGTTCCAGTGCCCGGGTGGCGTCTCGGACTTCGGCCCGTCGGCCCAGTACTCGGCGATGGCGCGCAGGAAGTCGGCCCGCAGCGCCGGCTGCGGCTCGTACGGCTCGTCGGTGACGGGGTTCACGTCGCGGCCGTCGCCGTCGTTCGTGCCGAGTGTGCTGTCGCCGACCGACGCCGGGCTGGTGTCGACCTCGACGCCGTCGGTGGGATCCAGCTGCGAGCTGTAGCGCAGCACCTCGAGCACGTCGTTCTTGAACTGGGCGTCGGTGGCCGGGTCGCCGAGGCGGGGTGGCGGTCCGGGGTCGATCGGGACGCCGTCGGGGGAGGGCTCCAGCGCGAACGGCGTGACGCGCCCCCAGTGGGGGCCGATGAACGTCTGGATGTTGCCGGGGATCGGGATCCCGTTCTGCGACACCTGCAGGCCGAGCGACAAGGGCTGCCACCGGTTGGGGTCGCGCATCACCGTGCCCGGATCGGCCACCACCATCGGGTCGTTGACCGGCCGGTACGCGCTGTCGACGTAGCGGTCCTCTTCCAGCGACCCGTCGGAGCCGCCGATGTCGACGACCGCCTGGCCGATGCGGTTGCCGAGCGCCGCCGGCGAGTCGCCTTCGAGCTCGGTGTAGTCGGGCCGGTAGCACAGGGAGGCCATGACCTCGTCGGCCATCGCCTCGGCGGTGGCGAGGTCGGACACCGTGCCGTAGCGCCACACCAGGATCCGGTAGGCGGCGAAGCTGATGGCGGCTTCGCGGGCGGCCTGCACGTCGCCGGCGTCGTGCTTCTCGGTGACGAAGTACCCGTCCGCCGCGTCGTCGTAGGCGGCCCAGGCGTCCCACATGGCCGCTGAGGTGTGGAACAGGTTGCGCGCGTGCACCGTGGGCATCGGCACGACCTGGCGGATCATCTCGAGCAGCGCCTCGTCCCAGACCCGGGCCACCGAGCGGTCGCCGAGGTCCTTGCGGGCGCACCCGTCGACCACGTACGGCGGCGTGTCGGACGAGCAGGAGGTCAACGAGGCGGTTACGACGCCGGCCGCAAGGCAAACGGTGGCCCAACGGCGGCGAGACGGGCGCGACATCGTGGGGCGGACCCTAACGACGGACCCCCTGTGCTTCAATCCGCCTCAATGCCTGGTTCGCTCGCCCGACCCGCCGCGCTCGCTGGATTGGGGCTGTCGGTGGTGCTGGCCGCCTGCAGCGGCGGTGCGGCCTCGACGGCCGCCGCGCCCGAGGCGCCGCTGTTCGCGGACGACACCGCTGCCTCGGGGGTGCGGCACACCTACGACGGTGACTTCGAGTTCTTCGTGGGCGGCGGCGTGGCCGTCTTCGACTGCGACGACGACGGGTTCGCCGACCTCTACCTCGCCGGCGGGTCAGGGCCGGCCGCGCTGTTCCGCAACCGCAGCGACGTGGGCGGGCCCCTTCGCTTCGACGCCGTGCCGTCGGAGGTCACCGATGTCGAGCGCGTCACCGGTGCCTACCCGCTCGACCTCGACAGCGACGGACGTGTCGACCTCGCCGTGCTGCGCAACGAGGGCGACCGTGTGCTGCGAGGCACCGGTGACTGCGCCTTCGAAGATGCCACCGACACGCTCGGCCTCGATCCCGGTGACGGCTGGTCCACCGCGTTCGCCGCCACCTGGGAGGGCGACGCCCGGCTGCCGACCCTGGCCTACGGGCGCTACCTCCTCCCGGGCCGGCCGGGCGAGCGGGAGTGCGCCGACAGCGTGCTGGCGCGGCCCTCGGGCGACACCTACGGCGAGCCGTTGGCGCTGTCGCCCGGCTACTGCGCGCTGTCGATGCTGTTCTCCGACTGGTCGCGCTCGGGGCGACCGGACCTGCGCGTCACGAACGACCGCCACTACTACACCGACGGCTCCGAGCAGCTCTGGCGCGTCGACGCCGGCGCGGCACCCCGGCTCTACACGGAGGCCGACGGCTGGCGGCCCCTGCAGATCTGGGGGATGGGCATCGCCAGCCTCGACCTCACCGGTGACGGCCACCCCGAGGTGTTCCTGTCGAGCCAGGGCGACAACAAGCTCCAGACGCTGGCGGCCGGGCCGTCGCAGCCCACCTACCGCGACATGGCGCTGCGGGCGGGTGTGACGGCCCAGCGGCCCTACACCGGCGGTGACCCGCTGCCCTCGACGGCGTGGCACGCGGAGTTCGCCGACGTGAACAACGACGGCTGGCCCGACCTCTTCGTCAGCAAGGGCAACGTGGAGGCCCAGCCCGACCACGCCACGAGCGATCCGAGCAACCTGCTGCTCGGCCAGCCCGACGGCACCTTCGTGGAGGTGGGCGAGGCGGCCGGCATCGCCCGGTTCGAGCCCTCACGCGGCGCCGCCCTGGCCGACCTCAACCTCGACGGCCTGCTCGACCTCGTGGTGGTCCACCGCAAGACGGACGCCACGCTGTGGCGCAACGTCGGCACCGGTGACGCCGCCGAGGCCGAGCCGATGGGCAACTGGGCCGCCGTGCGCCTGCGCCAGCCCGCACCGAACGTGGACGCCGTCGGGGCGTGGCTGGAGGTGCGGGCGGGCGGGCGCACGACCACCCGGGAGGTCACGGTGGGCGGCGGCCACGCCGGTGGCCAGCTGGGCTGGCTGCACCTCGGCCTCGGCGACGCCGAGCGGGTCGAGGTCCGCGTCCAGTGGCCCGACGGCGAGGTCGGCCCGTGGCTCCCCGTCGAGGCCGGCCAGCTCGTCACCGTCGAGCGCGGGGCCGCCGAGCCCCGCCCGTTCCCCGGGGAGGGTTGAGATGGCCGTTCCCCGCCTGGCCCACGTGCCGCTGCCCGACTTCGGGATGCCCGAGTCGGAGCCGCTGCTTGTGCCGGCGCACTACGCCGCACGCCTCGAACGGCTGCGGGCGGCCATGGACGAGCAGGGCTACGACCACCTCGTCGTGTGGGCCGACCGTGAGCACAGCGCCAACCTCGCCTACCTGTCGGGCTTCGACCCCCGCTTCGAGGAGGCGCTGCTCGTGGTGGGTCCCGACGGGCCCCCAGCGCTCCTGGTGGGCAACGAGTGCGCCGGCATGGCGGCCGCTGCGCCGCTGCCGATGACGCTCGTGACGTTCCAGGACTTCAGCCTCCCGGCGCAGCCTCGTGACGCCTCGCGCCCCCTGGCCGAGATCGTGCGCGACCTCGGGATCGGGCCCGGGCGGCGGGTGGGTGTGGTCGGCTGGAAGACCTACGCGTCACGAGTGACGCTGGAGGTGCCGGCCTTCTTGGTCGACGAGCTGCGGGCCGCTACCGGGCCCGGCGGACTCGTCGAGAACGCCACCGACCTCCTCATCGACCCGGCCCGCGGGCTGCGGGTGGTGAACGAGGCCGACCAGCTGGCCGCCTTCGAGTGGGCCGCCTGCCAGACGTCGCACGGCGTGCGCTCGGTGATCACCGGGCTGCGCCCCGGCTTGACCGAGCGGGAGGCGGCCCGCCTGCTGGGGTGGCCCGGCGCGCCTCTCTCGTGCCACCTGATGCTCACGGCCGGCCCTCGGGCGCGTCTCGGACTGCTCAGCCCCGGTGACCGGCCCATCGAGCGAGGCGACCCGTTCACGACGGCCTATGGGATCTGGGGCGCCCTGAGCTGCCGGGCCGGCTTCGTGGTGGAGGACGCCGCCGAGCTCCCGGCGGAGATCGGCGACTACGTCGAGCGCCTCGTCGTGCCCTACCTGGCGGCGGTGGCCGAGTGGTACGGCGCGCTCCACGTCGGCCAGCGGGGCGGTGTGCTGCAGGAGATCGTCGACCGCCACCTCGGCGACCCCTTCTTCGGGGTGACGCTGAACCCCGGCCACCAGCTCCACCTCGACGAGTGGGTCAACTCGCCGGTGTTCCGCGGCTCCACCATCGAGCTGCGGTCGGGCATGGCGCTGCAGTGCGACATCATCCCGGCGACCGGCACCCCCTACTTCACCACGAACATCGAAGACGGCGTGGCCCTCGCCGACGAGTCGCTGCGAGCCGAGCTGGCGGCCGCCCACCCGGGTGCGTGGGCCCGCATCGAGGCCCGCCGGCGGTTCATGGCCGACGCGATCGGGATCGAGCTGCACCCCGACGTGCTCCCGCTGTCGAACCTGGCCGCCCACCTGGCCCCGTTCCTGCTGGCCCCCGACCGGGCCATGACCCTGGCCGGGTGAGCGTCCGCGAAACCCTGTGACACCCCCTCGCCAGGATGCGACCCATGGCCGAGGTCATCTTCCTCCCCCACTTCGCCGAGGTGCTCGAGCAGGTCGTCGAGGCCGCCGAGCGTGACGGCCGGCTCGACCTCGAGGTGCGGGCCGACGTCGACGCCGCCGTCGTCGCCGGGCAGGTCCGCTGGTTTGCCGCCGCCCGCGGCCTCACGCTGTCCTGCCGCCCGGCCGGCGACCGGGTGGAGGTGCGCACCGCCCGCACCCGCCGCGCCGGCTGACGGTCCTCGGGCTTCGGCCCCTCTCGACGCCTTCGATCCGGAGGTGCCACGATGACGACACCTGACCGCTTGTCCCTGCGCCGCCGGCTCGACGAGGTGCTGGGGCCCGACCACGCCGAGGCGCTCATGGCCAACCTGCCGCCGTTCGACTGGCACCAGCTGGCGACGAAGGCCGACCTGGCCGAGCTGCGCACCGAGCTGCGCACGGAGCTGCGCACCGAGTTCACGGAGTTCCGCACCGAGATGCGGGCCGAGCTGCGGGAGATGGAGACACGCCTCGAGCGGGTGCTCGACGAGCGGCTCTCTGCCCGCTTCGAAGCCACCTTGCACCGTGAGCTGCGCACGATGGCGTTCGTGATGAGTGGCACCACGATCGGCTCGATCCTGGCCACCGGCGCGGTGGTGCTGGCGGCGGTGAGCCTGGCCTGAGCGCTTGACACCGAGAGGCGAACGCGTGTTCGCTTCTCGGGATGGGTTTCAACAACCCGGCCATGCCGTGGCCCGAGCTGGAGCGCCGGCTCTCCAACGGGCGTGCCCCCGGCACGCCGAGCTGGAACGCCGGGGGCGACAGCCCGGCGTGGAGCCGCAAGCGCCAGCCGTTCGAGGCCACCGTCGAGCGGCGGCCGGGGGTGGTGCCCTACGCCGAGCTCCACTGCCACTCGAACTTCAGCTTCCTCGACGGCGCCTCTCACCCCGAGGAGCTGGCCGAGGAGGCGGCCCGTCTCGGCCTCGAGGCCCTCGCCCTCACCGACCACGACGGCTTCTACGGCGTGGTCCGCTTCGCCGAGGCCGCTCGCGAGGTGGGCCTCCCCACGGTGTTCGGCGCCGAGCTCACCGTCGCCGCGGCCACCGTCGACGTCAGCCGCCAGGGGTCGGCCGACCCGCACGGCGACCACCTCGTCGTGCTGGCCGACGGGCCGCAGGGCTACGCCCGGCTGGCCACCGCCATCACCCGGGCCCAGATGGCCGGCGAGAAGGGGGCACCCCGGGCCAGCCTCGAGCTGCTGGCCGAGCACCACCACGGGCGCTGGTGGGTGCTCACCGGGTGTCGCAAGGGCGCGGTGCCCCGAGCGCTCGTCGCCCACGGCCCGGCGGCGGCCGCCCGTGCGCTGCGCCGCCTCGTCGAGGTGTTCGGCCGCGACCGGGTGGTGGTGGAGCTGTGGGACCACGGCGACCCGCTCGACTCGGCCCGCAACGACGCCCTGGCCGAGCTGGCCGCCCGCCACGACGTGGCCTGCGTGGCCACCGGCAACGTCCATGCCGCCACACCGGCCCGCCACCGGCTGGCCACCGCGCTGGCTGCCGTGCGGGCTCGTCGCAGCCTCGACGAGCTCGACGCCTGGTTGCCGCCGGTGCCGGCCCACCTGCGCTCCGGCGCCGAGCAGGCCCGCCGCTTCGCCCGCTACCCGGGTGTGGTCGAGCGAGCCGCCGAGCTGGGCCGAGCCGCCGCTTTCGACCTGGCGCTGGTGGCGCCGAACCTGCCGCCGTACCCGTGCCCCGGTGGGCTCACCGAGATGGCCTACCTCCGCCGGCTGGCCGAGGAGGGGGCTCGTCGCCGCTACGGCGAGCGGCCGGTGCCGGGCGAAGACCTGGGTCTGCGAGCCCGGGCCTGGCAGACGATCGACCACGAGCTGGCCGTCATCGAGGCGCTCGGCTTCCCCGGCTACTTCCTCGTCGTCTGGGACATCGTCGAGTTCTGCCGCCGCCACGACATCTACTGCCAGGGGCGGGGGAGCGCGGCCAACAGCGCCGTCTGCTACGCCCTCGGCATCACCAAGGCCGACGCCGTACGGCTCGGCCTGCTGTTCGAGCGCTTCTTGTCGCCCGAGCGCGAAGGTCCGCCCGACATCGATCTCGACATCGAGAGCGACCGCCGTGAGGAGGTGATCCAGTACGTCTACCGCCGCTACGGCCGCGACCACACGGCCCAGGTCGCCAACGTCATCACCTACCGGGCCCGCTCGGCGGTGCGTGACATGGCCAAGGCCCTCGGCTACGCCCCCGGCCAGCAGGACGCCTGGGCCAAGCAGGTCGACGCCTGGGGTCGGGTGGAGGCCACGGCGGCCCAGCCCGACCACGACCTCCCGGCCGATGTGCTGGCCCTGGCCGCCGAGGTGGAGGACTTCCCCCGCCACCTCGGCATCCACTCCGGCGGGATGGTGATCTGCGACCGCCCGGTGATCGAGGTGTGCCCGGTGGAGTGGGCCCGGATGGTCGATCGCAGCGTGCTGCAGTGGGACAAGGACGACTGCGCGGCCACCGGGCTCGTGAAGTTCGACCTCCTCGGCCTCGGGATGCTCAGCGCGCTGCACTACGCCGTCGACCTCGTCCGCGAGCACCGGGGCTACGAGATCGACCTGGCCACCCTGGAGCAGGAGGACGAGGTCTACGACATGCTCTGCCGGGCCGACTCCATCGGCGTGTTCCAGGTGGAGAGTCGGGCCCAGATGGCCACGCTGCCCCGGCTCAAGCCCCGGCGGTTCTACGACCTCGTGGTGGAGGTGGCCCTCATTCGCCCAGGCCCCATCCAGGGCGGGTCGGTGCACCCCTACATCCGCCGTCGCAACGGCCAGGAGCCCGTCACCTACCTCCACCCGCTGCTCGAAAAGAGCCTCGGCAAGACGCTCGGTGTACCGCTGTTCCAAGAGCAGCTCATGCAGATGGCCATCGACGTGGCCGGGTTCACGCCGAGCGAGGCCGACCAGCTGCGCCAGGCCATGGGTTCCAAGCGCTCGCGGGCTCGCATGGAGCGCTTGCGCGAGCGGCTCTTCGAAGGCATGGCCGGCAACGGCATCACCGGGGCGGTGGCCGAGGAGATCTTCGACAAGATGGCCGCGTTCGCGAACTACGGCTTCCCCGAGAGCCACAGCGTGTCGTTCGCCTACCTCGTCTACGCCTCGGCGTGGATCAAGCTCCACGAGCCGGCCGCCTTCTGCGCCGCCCTCCTCAACGCCCAGCCCATGGGCTTCTACTCGCCCCACTCGCTCGTGCAAGACGCCCGCCGGCACGGCGTGGCGGTCCACACGCCCGACCTCCACGCCTCCCGGGCCACCGCCACGCTCGAGCCGTGCGAGGCCAGCCACGAGGGGCTGGCCGTGCGCCTCGGGCTGTCGTCGGTGCGGGGCCTGGGCGCCGAGCTGGCCGCCGCCGTCGAGGCGGGCCGGCCCTACACCGGGCCGGAAGACCTCGTGCGGCGGGTGCCCGGGCTCACCCTCGCCCACCTCGAGGCGCTGGCGACGGCCGGTGCGTTCGGCTGCTTCGGGCTCTCGCGGCGGGAGGCGCTGTGGGCGGCCGGGGCGGTGGCCCAGTCGCGAGCCGGTCGGCTGGCCGGCGTGGTCACCGGAGAGCGGGCGCCCACGCTGCCAGGCATGAGCGAGCGCGAGGAGGCGGTGGCCGACCTGTGGGCGACTGGCGTGGCTCCCGAGGGCCACCCCACGCGCTTCGCCCGGGCCAACCTCGACGGCCTGGGCGTGGTCACGGCCGACCGGCTGGCCGAGCGGTCCGACGGCGACAAGGTGGTGGTGGCCGGCATCGTCACCCACCGCCAGCGCCCGGCCACCGCCCAGGGCGTCACGTTCCTCAACCTCGAGGACGAGACCGGCTTCGTGAACGTGGTGTGCTCGAAGGGCTTCTGGGTCCGCTACCGGCGCCAGGCCCGCTCGACCCCGGCGGTGGTGGTGCACGGGCGGCTGCAGAAGTCGCCCGAGGGCGTGGCCACGGTGATGGCCGAGCGGCTGACCCCACTGCCGCTGGCGGCCGTCACCCCCTCCCGTGACTTCCGCTGAGCGCCGTGCCGATCAGGTCGCCAGGTCCTTCCAGAAGAACGTCGAGCTGGCCGGAGTGCCGTCGGGCAGCAGGGCGTAGCCGGGGATCGTCCCGAGCTCGCGCCAGCCGAGGCGGCGGTACAGGCGCTCGGCGGCGGTGCCGGGCACGGTGTCGAGCACCAGCAAGGTACGGCCCATCGTGCGAGCCACCTCCTCGGCCTCGGCCATCAGCGCGGTGCCGATGCCACGGCGGCGGGCCTCGGGGTGCACGAGCAGCTTGCCCACCTCGGCCCGGTGGGGGCCGTTGGGCATCGGCGAACCGGCGACGTGCACGGTGCCGACCAGCGCAGTGCCCTCCACGGCGATGAGCAGGGCCGTATGGCGCTCGGCCACCTCGGTCGCGATCCCGTGCCAGTAGGCGACGATGTCGTCGTCGGGCGACGAGGCGAGAAAGCTCACCGACGCGCCGGCCTCGACGCACGAGCGCGTGAGCACGGCGAGCTCGTCGGCCTTCTCGCGGGCCAGCTCTCCCGTCAGCCGGACGATGACCACGTCGTGTCCCTCCTGTGCGTCGGCAGTGCGCGGTTCGTATCTTGCCGGGCGTGATCCTCGTGGACGAATGCCGCTGGCCGTTCCGAGGCCGGCGCTGGTGCCACTGCGTCAGCGACGCATCGCTGGTCGAGCTCCACCGGTTCGTCCGCCTGCTCGGCGTGCCCCGGCGCGGCTTCCAGGGCGACCACTACGACCTGCCCGAGGCGGCCCGGGCCGCCGCGATCGACCGCGGTGCCTCCGCCGTCGACAGCCGCGACCTCCTCGCCCGGCTCCGGGGAGCCGGGCTGCGCCTGTCGCCGGCGGCCCGCCGGGCCGGCGACTGGCAGGTGGCGGCCCTGCGCCTCGACCCTGCCGACTGGCTCGGACGGCCGGTCGCCGTCGACGTCGACCGGCCGCTGGGCACCTGGCACGCCCTGAGCGAGGGTCCGGCACCCGTCAACGTCGGCGCCGTGTCTGGGACGGCGGGCCACGACGGCCTGCCGTTCGACGCGTACGTCCTCGGACCCGACACGCCGTTGACCGAGGTGCAGGCGACGGTGGTGGCGGTGGCCCGCCGCCACGGCGACGTGGAGGACAAGCTGGTCGCCGTCACCGGGGGCGCGTGGGATCGCCAGGGGATCGAAGCGGCGATCGCCTTCGCCGAGCACCCGTTCCACACCGAGGTGCTGGTCGCCGGGTAGTCAGCGCACGCCGAACAGGTGCTCGAGGAGGAGCTGGTCGAGGCGGTCGAAGCCCGCGCCTCGCTTGGCCCGCTCATCGGGGTCGAACGCGCTCGTTCGGAGGTCGCGCCAGGTCTCGCCGTCGGCCAGCGTGGGCACCGCGATGTCGAGCACCCCGCTCTCGGCCATGGCGGCCTGTACCTCGGGGTCGGCCCGGAAGGCAGCTGCCTTCTCCTTCAGGATCAGGTAGTTGCGCATGCAACCACGAGCGAAGTCCCACACGCCGTCGGGGTCCTCGGTGCGGTAGGCGCGGCAGTCGAAGTGGCGGGGGCCGTCGTAGCCGGTGCGCTCGAGCAGGTCGACGAGGAACAGGGCGCCCTTTTGGTCTTCGGCGCCGAACCGGTAGTCCTGGTCGTACTTCGTGCCCCGCTGGGCGTTGAGGTCGATGTGGAACAGCTTGCCCATCGACTGCGCCTGGGCCACGCCATGGTGGAAGTTCAGGTTGGCCATCTGCTCGTGGCCGACCTCGGGGTTCAAGCCGACGAGCTCGGGCCGCTCGAGCGTGGTGATGAAGGCCAGCGCGTGGCCGACGGTCGGCAGGAAGATGTCGCCGCGAGGCTCGTTGGGCTTGGGCTCGAAGGCGAAGCGCACGTCGTAGCCCTGGTCGACGACGTACTGGCCCAGCACGTCGAACCCCTCCTTGTAGCGGGCGAGCGCGGTGGCGACGTCCTTGGCGACGTCGGTGTCGGTGCCCTCCCGCCCGCCCCAGCACACGTAGGTCTTCGCGCCGAGCTCGGCGGCGACGTCGAGGTTGTCCATCACCTTGCGGATGGCGAAGCGGCGCACGTCACGGTCGTTGGCGGTGAGCGCGCCTTCGCGGAACACGGGGTGGGAGAACAGGTTCGTGGTGGCCATCGAGCACACCACGCCGCTGTCGTCGAGGGCTGCCTTGAACCGGTCGACGGCCCGGCGGCGGTCGTTCCAGGTGTCGGCCGGCGCGAGCAGGTCGTCGTCGTGGAACGACACGCCCCACACGCCGAGGTCGCCGAGGCGCTTCACCGACTCGGCCGGGTCGAGCCACGGGCGCACCGGGTCGCCGAACGGGTCACGCCCCTGGTGGCCGACGGTCCAGAGGCCGAAGGCGAAGCGGTGCTCGGGACGAGGTTCGTACGACATGGTGTCCTCCTGGCTCAGTGATGAGGCGGTTCGATGGTGGTGGGGTCGTCGAAGACGCGTTCGGCGGCGTGGATGGCGCCACCGAGCGCAGCGGCCGAGAAGCCGAGCGTCGACACGGCCAGCTCGCAGCCGCCGGCGTCGGGGGCGAGCGAGAGGCGGCGCATCGTCTCGGTGGCTGGTCCGAGGATCCACGGGGCGACCTCGCGGAAGAAGCCACCGAGCACGACGACTTGGGGGTTGAACAGGTTGACGAGGATGGACGCGCCGCGCCCGATCCACTCGCCGTGCTCACGCAGGGCCTCGAGCGCTCGCTGGTCGCCGGCCTCGGCGCGGGCGACCACGTGACGGACCTTGTCGTCGGGACCGAGCGTCGAATCGCGCTCGAGGGCGCCGGCCAGGTCGGGGACGGCCGCGCGCAACAGCGCCTTCAGACCGACGTGGGCCTCCCAGCACCCGTGGCGCCCGCAGCCGCACCGCGGCCCGTCGTCGCTCACGTGGAGGTGGCCGACCTCGCCGGAGAACCCGGTGGCCCCGCGGACCAGCCTGCCCTCGATCACGATGCCGCCACCGATGCCGGTCTGCCCGGTGACGGCGACGAGGTTCGGCGTCCCGGCGTGGGTGCCGGCCCGGTACTCGGCCAGCGCCACCAGGTTGGCGTCGTTCTCGAGGCGCACCGGCGCCAGCACGTGGAGCGCGGCGGCGAGGCGAGGACCGGCGTCGAGGTCGTGCCAGCCGAGGTTCGGGGCCAGGGCAACGGCGTTGCGCGTCACGTCGACGAGGCCGGGCACGGCCACGGTGATGCCCGCGACCGTGGTGGCGACCGGCTCGACGGCCTCCAGTGCCTGCTCGGTGAGGGTCGCCAGCGTGCGCAGCGCGCGGGCCGGCGTGGTGCCGGCCACGTCGAGGGGGCGGGTGCGCTGGAACAGCTGCCGGCCGGCTACGTCGGTGACCAGCACCTCGACGACGTCGACGTTCACCTCGAGCCCGACGCAGGCGATGTTGCGCCCGTCGAGCTGCAGGAGCGTGGCCGGACGTCCGAGGCCGCTCGGCGTCATGCCGACCTCGTGCACGAGGTGGCGCTCCATCAGCTCGGCGACGAGGCTCGACACGGTCGCCTTGTTCAGGCCGGTGGCGGCGGCGACGGCGGCCCGCGACCGCTCGCCCGAGTCGCGCAGCAGGCGCAGCACGAGCGAGAGGTTGTGCCGGCGGACGCTCGACTGGTCGGCCGGCAGGAGGTGATCGGGAGTCGAAGCGGCGATGGCCGGGTGCCTCCTCGGGTCGGGAGCGGCCCTTTGTTGTGAGTACAAACGAAAGCGACCCGTATGTCAACCGCCCCAGCGGGCCACGCCGGCAGGGTCGGCCAGCGATGCCGCCAGGCCGCCGGCCACGACGAAGCTGTCGACGAGGTCGATGCCGGCCGCCCCGGCCTGCTGGTGCCATCGTCGACCCCGCTACGGGGGTGCGCGCCGGCTGCCGGCCCGTGCGAGGATCGGCGCCGATGGAGGTCGTCGCCCACGTCGCCGCCGTGGCGGCGGGGCTCGCGCTGATCGTCGTCACGCTGCTGTCGGCGGTGAAGACGGTGGTGCTCCCGCGCGCCGTCCCCTCGGTGCTGGGCCGCGTCGTGTTCCTCGGGGTGCGGCGCGTGTTCGACGTGGTGGCACCGGCGTCGATGCCGTTCGTGCGCCGGGAGCGCGTCCTCGCCTACTACGCGCCGGTCTCCCTGTTGCTGCTCCCGGGGGTCTGGGCCTTCCTCCTCATCGTCGCGTTCACGCTCGTGTACTGGGGGACCTACGAGGAGTCGTGGTGGGCGGCGTTCGAGGAGAGCGGCTCGTCGCTGCTCACCCTGGGCTTCGTGCGCCCCGACGCGCCGGGCCACACCGTGCTCGTCTTCGCCCAGGCCACCCTCGGGCTCGGGATCGTGGCACTGCTCATCTCCTACCTGCCGTCGATCTACGCCGCCTTCGGCCGACGAGAGCAGCTCGTCGGCATGCTCGAGGTGCGAGCGGGCATCCCGCCGTCGGCCGCCGAGCTGCTGGTCCGCACGACGCTGATCGGCTCGCTCGACGACCTCCACCGTGACCTCTTCTCTCCCTGGGAGGCCTGGTTCATGGATGTCGAGGAGAGCCACACGTCGCTGCCGTCGCTGGTGTTCTTCCGGTCGCCGCAGCCGGAGCGCAGCTGGATCACCGCCGCCGGCTGCGTCCTCGACACTGCGGCCCTGCTCGACAGCGCCGTCGACGTGCCCCGCCGGGGCGAGAGTGCCATCGTGCTGCGGACCGGGTTCTTCGCCCTGCGCCGCATCGCCGACTTCTTCGGCATCCCCTTCGACCCCGACCCGAACCCGGACGACCCGATCTCGGTGAGCCGGCGCGAGTTCGACCTGTTGCTGGTGGAGCTGCAGGCGGCCGGGGTGCCGCTGCGGGCCGACCGTGACCAGGCGTGGCGTGACTTCGCCGGCTGGCGGGTGAACTACGACGCCGTGCTGGTGGCCCTGTGCGCGCTGGTGGTGGCGCCGCCGGGGCGCTGGAGCAGCGACCGTGATGCGCCACGGCCCCGGCCGCCGCTGCGGCCACGGGCCCGACGCTTCAGCGCCCCGCCGCCCCGATCGCCACGACCGTGGCGACGATGATCACCCCGACCGGCACGGCCAGCTCCCAGGTCGGGCGGGGCCCGCGGCGCGGCCGCAGCAGCACGTAGCCGCACGCCGTGCCGCCGAGCAGGCCGCCGAGGTGGCCCCCGATCGAGATGCCGCTGATGGCGAAGGTGAGCACGAGGTTGACGATCAGCAAGGTCCCGATCGGTGTGCGCAGCACGTTGACGCCGCGCTGGTGGAGAGCGATGGCGGCTGCGCCCATGAGGCCGTAGGCGGCCCCGGAGGCACCGGCGGTGAGCGCGAGCGGGTCGAGCAGCAGGGCGCCGGCCGAGCCGGCCAGCAGCGACGCCAGGTAGAGCAGCGCGAAGCGCACGTGGCCGAGGGCCGGCTCGAGCATGCTGCCGAGCTGCCAGATGAACAGCATGTTGAACGCCAGGTGCAGCAGGCCGAAGTGGACGAACCCGCTGGTGACGAGCCGGTACCACTCGCCGTGGGCGACGGCCGGGCCGAACAGGGCCAGGTCGCGCTGCATCGGCGTGGTGCGGCCCATGATCCCGCCCTGGAGGACGGTCCACGCGAACAGGCCCAGGTTGATGGCTACGACGCCGTTGGTGACGACGGGTCCCTGCACCGCGGCCCACCGCCGGAGCCGCTCGGGGGCGGGAGGTCGAGCCGACCGCACGCACTCGACGCACTGGCTGCCCACCGACGCCTGGATGAGGCACTCCGGGCAGGCCGGTCGGCCGCAGCGCGTGCAGGCCCGGCCCGTCGCCCGGTCGGGGTGGCGGAAGCACGTGGTGGCCACGGGTGGCGGCGGCGGAGGCAGCGGCGAAGCGATGGTCCCGAGGGTACCGGCGGGTCCGTCCGGCCCGGCGGCGGGCGTGGTGCTCAGCCCTCGGCGTCCGGGCCGTGCTCGGCCCAGCGCCGGAAGGCGTCCCAGGGGTAGATGCCGGTGGCGTGCCCGTCGTTCCACGTGAACGAGATGCCCCAGGCCCCCACCAGCTCGGCGTGCTCGATGCGCAGGGTGTCGGGCGAACCCGGCCGCGGCCAGGCCTTCTCGCCCCGGTCGCGCCAGCCTCGGCAGCTGGCGCAGGGGCAGCTCCCGCGCACGTCGGCCAGCGCGAACGAGCACCGGAGGCCGTCGTCGAAGGTGAGCGTCACGGACTGCTCGCGGTCGACGTCGATGTCGGTGACGGTGGCGCTCATGGGACCGGCCGGGCGGGGCACATGGCCACGGTCTAGCGCCGTGGGGCGGGCGACGTGGAGCCGGGGCGCGCTCTACGGTTGGTCCATGACCTCCCGACGGCGCCGGCTGCGATGACGGCGCGCTTCGACCTCGACACGGCCGTCGTCGACCTCGGGGGTGGCTCGTACTCGGCCCGGATGGACCGGGGCTGGTGGATCGAGCGGGGGCCCAACGGCGGCTACGTCGCGGCGGTGGTGCTGCGAGCGCTGCAGGTCGCCGTCGGTGACCCCGACCGGACACCCCGGTCGCTCACGGTCCATTACCTGGCCCCACCGGCCGAAGGCCCGGTGCAGATCGACACGACGGTCGAGCGATCCGGACGGATGCTGTCGTTCCTGGCGGCCCGGTTGCGTCAGGGCGACCGCCTCCTGGCCACCGCCCAGGCCGCATTCGCCCTGCCGCTGCCCGGGGTGGAGTTCTGCGATCTCGACCCGCCCGACGTGCCCGACCCCGACGACGTGGCCACCAGCGTGGCCCCGCCGTCGGTTCCGGTCATCCCGATGCGTGAGCACTACGAGATGCGCTGGTGCATCGGGTCGCCCCCGTTCTCGGGCGCACCGGAGGCCGTCGTGGGCGGGTGGATACGCCTGAAGGAGCCCCGCACCGTCGACCACCCGCTGATCGCCGCCATCACCGACGCCTGGATGCCGCCGGTCTTCAGCCGGGTGTCCGAGCGCCTCGCCGTGCCGACCGTCGACCTGACCGTGCACTTCCGCGGCCCCCTGCCGCCGCCGGGTCAGGACGACTGGTTCCTCGTGGTGTTCCGGACCCAGGTGGCTGCCGACGGTTTCCTCGAAGAAGACGGTGAGGTGTGGAGCCGTGACCGGCGCCTCCTGGCCCACAGCCGCCAGCTGGCCGTGCTGCTGCCGATCCCCTGACCGGTCGGGTCAGAGCCCGGCCGCGAGGGCGGCGAACGCAGCGAGCACGAGCGCCACGATGGCGGCGTTGTAGGCGGTGTGGGCCCGCGTGCTCTCGAGCACGGCGGCCCGGTCGGAACCGGTCGCCCGCCAGCCCCGCAGGTAGCAGGCCAGGAAGTACGCGCCGCCGATCGACAGTGCGAGGGCGACGCCGATCGGGATGCCGATCACGACGTGGACCAGGCCGAAGGCGACCGTCTTGGCGACGCGACGGGGCCACGACCACCCCTCGGCCCCGAGCCGGAACAGCTCCTCCTCCCGTAACGCAAAGAGGGGGAGCGAGGGCAGGAGCAAGAGCAGGAACACGATCGGGATCAGCCACTCGAGCGCGGTGCCCACGGTCTGCTCCGTCGAACCGGCCACCGGGTTGCCGACGCCGCCGATGGCCGACCACCACCCGAACGAGAGGACCGGCAGGCGCACGAGCACGAGCGCGGCGCCCAGCACGGCGGCCAGCACGAACGGCACCGGCCAGAGGTGGCGCCGACCGATGCCGCGCCAGATCGCGAGCGCGCGGGCCCGGCCCGGGCCGAACAACGTGAAGCGGGCCGCGCCGGCGAGGCGGATGGCGAAGAAGCCGAGGACGGCAACGGTGGCAAGGGTCAGGAGCACGGGACGGTTGTGAGCCTGCCAGCCCGCTCGCGTACGGTGCCGGTCACGGCGGGCCGGGGGGCCTGCACGACCGACGGGGGACCGCACCGATGGCCTGGGACTTCGCCACTGAGCCCGAGTTCGACGCCAAGCTCGACTGGATGCGCTCGTTCGTGCGCGAGGAGATCATCCCGCTCGAGACGCTGGCCGACCACTGGCGCACGCCGGAGGGTCGGGAGGTGTTCGGGCGCATCACCGCGCCGCTCAAGGAGGAGGTGAAGCGCCAGGGCCTGTGGGCGGCCCACCTGCCGCCCGAGATGGGTGGCGGCGGCTTCGGCCAGGTGAAGCTGGGCCTGATGCACGAGATCCTCGGCCAGTGCGTCTACGCGCCGAGCGTGTTCGGGAACAACGCTCCCGACAGTGGCAACGCCGAGCTCCTGGCGGTCGGCGGCACTGAGGAGCAGAAGGCGCAGTGGATGCAGCCCCTGCTCGACGGCACCATCCGCAGCTGCTTCTCGATGACCGAGCCGGGCGCCGGCGCCGACCCGACCCTGCTGTCGACCTCGGCGGTGCTCGACGGCGACGAGTGGGTGATCAACGGTCACAAGTGGTTCTCGTCGAACGCCTCGATCAGCGATGTGCTGATCGTGATGTGCAAGACGAACCTCGACCCGGACGCCAGCCCCTACAAGGCCTACTCGATGTTCGTCGTGCCGACCCGCACGCCGGGCGTGAACATCGTGCGCGACGTCCCCACGATGGGGGAGCCCGAGCACCGCACCGGTGAGCCGGGTGGCCACGCCGAGATCATCTACGACAACGTCCGGGTGCCCAAGGACAGCGTGGTCGGTGGCATGGACGGCGTCGGCCAGGGCTTCGCGCTCGCCCAGAAGCGCCTCGGCCCGGGGCGCATCCACCATGCGATGCGCTGGCTCGGCCAGAGCCAGCGGGCCTTCGACATGCTGTGCGAGCGGGCCCTCACCCGCTACACGCACGGCTCGGTCCTGGCCGACAAGCAGATGGTGCAGGACTGGATCGCCGAGAGCTACGCCGAGATGCAGGCGGCCCGGCTCCTCACCCTGCAGGCGGCCTGGAAGATGGACCAGCTCCACGAGGCGGGTCGCCACCCGAGCGACGCCCGCGTCGAGATCGGCATCATCAAGTTCTGGGGCGCCAAGGTGCTCTACAACGTGATCGACCGCGCCATCCAGGTGCACGGCTCGCTCGGCTACACCACCGACCTGCCGCTCGAGTCGATGTACCGCCACGCCCGGGCCGCCCGCATCTACGACGGCCCCGACGAGGTCCACAAGGTGACGGTGGCCCGCCAGGTGCTCAAGCGCTACAAGCCGGCCGAGGTGCCGACCGAGCACGTGCCGACCCGCCGGCGGGCCGCCCAGGAGAAGTTCGCCGACTACCTCGACGCGCTCGCCGTCAGCACGTAGATCACTCCAGGAAGGGCAGGTCGACCAGGCCGAGGAGCCAGTCGAGCGGCGCCCGGGTCACCACCACCTCGAGGATCGAGGCCACGAACCCCGGCAGGGTGTTGCGGTCGTTGGCGTCGTCGATGGCCCGCAGCGCCCCCTCCCGCAGCGCCCGCTCGAGGGTCTCCTGGTCCCAGGTGACGTCGTCGGCGAACCCGGACGCCGGCTCGAGCGAAAGCACGAGCACCTCCCGGCTCACGCCCAGCTCGCAGGCGGCGCCGTTGAGGGTGCCGAGCACGATGCGCTGGAGCGTGGCGTCGAGGCCCGACTCGCCGGGGTAGGGATCGGCGGTTGCGGCGCAGGGGTCGATGTAGGTGCGCTCGCCGAGATCGCGCGCGCCAGCGCTCAGCTCGAGCGCCACGAGCCCGGCGACGAGCCCGCACAGCACCACCACGACGGCCGTGGCGGCGCGCCGCGTCATGGCTCGGGCTCCTTGCGCAGGGCGACGAGCACGAGCGCGGGCACGGCGGCCAGCACTCCGAACAGGGCTGCCACGAGGAACGACGAGCGGAACGCCCTCGTGATGACGTCCTCGACGGCGGTGACGAGGTCGGTCTGGACGACGGCGAGGCGCCCGTCGTCGGCCACGCCGTTCTCCTCGAACGCCTCGTCGATGGCCGGGATGCGGCCCTTGGGCGCCTCGAGGATCTCGTCGCGAAGGTCGATCACGAGCGGCACCTTCGTGCTGAGCGGCACCCGGGCGTCGAGGATCACCTGGGCCGACGCCAGCGAAGCGGACTGCTGGGCCGACTCCAGGTCGGCCGACAGCAGCGGGGCCACCACCACGAGGCCGAGCACGAACCCGCTGTGGCGGGCGGCGATCGTGAGGTTGGCCGGCCGCAGCAGCGCCGCCTTCGGGCCGAGGGCGGCATCGCCCAACACGGCGCCGAGGAGGCCCAGGCCGGCGCCGCACGCGGCCAGCGCCGCCGCCAGCGCGGGCGCCGACGACCCGGGCAGGAAGGCGAGGGCGACCAGACCGCCGCCCAGCAGCACGCCACCCCCGGCCGCGTCGGCGACGGGATGGGCATGGCGGGCCAGGGGGCGCACGGCCAGCGCGGCCACCGGCAGCGCGCTCACGGCCACCGCGCCTTCGATCGGGGTGAAGCGCCAGGCGGCAACGGCGAGGAGCACGGCGAGGAACAGCGCCCCGACGAGCGCGGCGAACAGCAGGACGTAGCCGCCGTTGGCGATCCACGGGCGGACACCGAGGCGGCCGCCCCCGCTCGTCCTGACGTCGCGCACGCCCGGCTCGGCCAGCGCGGCGAGCGCGGCGAGCGCCACCGGCGCCTGGACCCAGAAGATGCTGCGCCAGGTGAAGAGTTCCGTGAGCACGCCGCCGAGCGCCGGTCCGAGCGCAGCCCCGAGCGTGCCGGCCAGCGCCCAGGTGGCCCGGGCCCGGGGCTCGTGGTCGGTGAGGCCGAGCAGCACGGGCAGCGACCCTCCCAGGAGGAGGGCGGCGCCGACCCCCTGCACCACGCGGGCCACCAGCAGCACCTCGAACGTGGGGGCGGCGCCGCAGACGATGGAGGCCAGTGCGAAGGTGGTGAACCCGGCCGCCGCCAGCACCACCGGGCGGGCCCGCGACCCGACGGCGAACAGCACGGCGGCGGCCACGGCGACGGCCACGTTGTACGTCGTGACCACCCAGGAGACCGCCACCAGCGAGGTGTCGAAGTCGGCGTAGAGGTCGGGGAGGGCCAGGACCACCACCGACGAGTCGGCGAAGGCGAGCGCCACCGCCACTGCCACGACGGCCGTGAGCGCGGCCCGCACTACGAGCCGAACACCCCTGCCAGCGCGACGCTGGCGAGCTGGCGGGTCTCGAGGGCGGCGATCGCACCGGCGCCGTCCTGCCCGTCGACGACGTCGGGAGCCGAGTCGAGGGCGTAGAGCGTGAAGAGGTAGGTGTGCTCCTCGCCGTCGGGTGGGCACGGCCCGCGGTAGCCCGGTGTTCCGAAGGAGTTCTGGGCTTGCACCGCCTGTTCGGGCACCTCGTCTTCGAGCAGGCCCGAGGAGGTCGGGTCGAGCCCGGTGACGACCCAGTGGACGAAGCCGTCGGCGTCGAGGTCGATCATGCTGACCGCCACCTCCACGGTGCCCTCGGGGAGGTCCTGCCACGACAGCGCCGGCGACACGTCGTCACCCTCGCACGTGTAGCGAACGTCGATGCGCCCCCCGTCGACGAACGGGAGCTGCAGCGTCAGCAGGGCGAGGTCGGTCCCGCCCGTGTCGATCACCGGCGGCTCGGTGACGGGCACCGACGTCGACGACGTGGTGACGATGGACAGCGTCTGATCGGGCCCGGGTGGGCGCAGCTCGCGGCCGTCGTCGGAGCAGGCGGCGACGACGAGGGTGGCGGCAGCGAGGACGAGGGCGCGGCGCATCGGCGTGCGACCTTAGGAGGCCCGGACCCCGCGGGCCGGGCACCGGCGTCAGCCCGGTCGCCCGTCGCCGTTGGGCTCGGTGCCGGACCCCCTCAGGAGCTCGGCGACGGCGGCCAGCGAGCCGAGCACGCCCTCGCCGGGCAGGTAGATCTTCGTGGCCTGACCGTTGGCCACCTGGCCGAGCGCCTCGAACGACTTGATGGCGAGGAGGTCGGGGGTCGGGTTGCCGTCGTGGATGGCCTGGTACACGAGACGGGTGGCGGCGGCCTGGCCTTCGGCGATCGCCTCCTGCTTGTACCGCTCGGCGTCGGCCAGGGCGCGCATCGCCTCGGCCCGGCCCAGGGCCTCGAGGACTTGCCCCTGGCGCTGGCCTTCGGCCTCGAGGATGGCGGCCTGCTTCTCGCCCTCGGCCCGGGTGATGGCCGCTTCCCGCTCACCGCTGGCCGCCGTGACCACGGCGCGCCGGGTGCGCTCGGCCTTCATCTGCTCGTGCATGGCGTGCATCACGTCGGGCGGCGGGTCGATGCGCTGGATCTCGACCCGCACGACGCGCACGCCCCACTTGTCGGTGGCGTCGTCGAGGATCTGGCGCAGGTGCAGGTTGATCGAGTCGCGAGACGTGAGCGCCTCGTCGAGCTGCATGTCGCCGACGAGGTTGCGCAGGTTCGTCTGCGCCAGCTTGGTGACCGCCAGCATGAAGTTGGCGACGTTGTAGACGAGGCGCTGCGGGTCGGTGGGCTCGTAGTAGACGACGGCGTCGACGCTGACCACGACGTTGTCCTTGGTGATGACCTCTTGCGGCGGCACGTCGACGACCTGCTCGCGCATGTCCACGAGGCGGATCTTGTCGACGACCGGGATGATGATGCGCAGGCCGGGGTCGACCGTCTCCTTGTACTTGCCGAGGCGCTCGACGATGCCGCGCTGGTAGGGCCGCACGATCCGCACGCCGGCGGCCACCCACAGGAGCATGAACAGGAAGATCGCCGCGAGGGCGATGACGAGGACCACCTAGACCCCTTTCTCTTCGCCCGGAGCCGCCGGGTTCTCGGTGCCGAGCGCGGGCTGCGGGTACACCACGACACGCGTGCCCCTGACCTCGACCACCTTCACGAGGGTGCCGGCGGCGATCGGCTGGCCGTCGAGGCTCTCGGCCCGCCACTCCTCCCGGCCCACTCGCACGAGCCCGGTCTCGGCCGGACCGCCCGGGATGACCTCGAGCACGGCGGCGGCCTGCCCGAGCAGCCGGCGGGCCCCGATGCCGTCCTGGGGCTCGCCGCGATCGAGTCGCTTGCGCAGCGGGTAGAGCGCAGCGAGGCCGATTCCCGACACGCCGATGAACGCGACCCAGGTCCAGCCGACGTCGACGCCGACGAACGCGAGGATCGACGCCACGAGCGCACCGAGCCCGAACGGGAGCAGGAAGAACGATCCGGCCGTCGCCATCTCGCCGACCGTGAAGGCCATCGCGGCCGCGAGCCAGATCCAGCGCCAGGTCTCGGGGGAGTCCATACCGCCTCAGGGTACGCCCGAACGGGTGCCGACCGGACGGGTCCTTGCGCGCCCGAACCGGCGGTAGGTTCGGGCGTCATGCTGCGAGCCGCCGCCAACGGGCACGACACCGACCGCTGCATCCTCACCGTCCACGCCCATCCCGACGACGAGGCGTCGAAGGGTGCGCCCACCCTGGCCCGCTACACGAGCGAGGGGGTCCGCACGGTGCTGGTGTGCTGCACCGGCGGCGAGGAGGGCGGCATCCACAACCCGGCCCTGCAGGGCGAGCACGGGCCGTTCCACGGGCTCGAAGGAGAGGCGTACGCCACGGCGCTCCACCGGCGCCGCATGGCCGAGCTCGCCCGTTCGGCCGAGGTGATCGGCTTCCACGAGGTCGTGTTCCTCGGCTACCGCGACAGCGGGATGAAGGACGAGCCCGCCAACGAGCACCCCGACTGCTTCCACCGGGCCGACCTCGACGAGGCGGTCGGGCGCCTCGTCACCGTCATCCGCCGCACGCGGCCGCAGGTGATGATCACCTACAACGACGACCAGGCCGGCTACCCGCATCCCGACCACGTGAAGGTGCACGACATCTCGGTGCCGGCGTTCCGCCGGGCCGGCGACCCGACCTGGTACCCCTGGGCGGGGCCGCCGTGGCAGCCGTCGAAGCTCTACTACACGATGTGGAGCCGCACCCGGATGCTGGCGGTGCACGAGGCGCTGGTGCGCCTGCGCGGCTCGTCGCCGTTCGACGAGCGGTGGTTCGAGCGCCCGAGCCAGGACCACCGCATCACCACCCGGATCGACGTGCGCCATCACCTGTGGGCCCGCACCCAGGCGCTGCTGGCCCACGAGACGCAGATCGACCCGGGCGAGCCGTTCTGGTTCGGGCTGTCCGACGACGAGCTGGCCCAGGTGTACCCCTACGAGGACTGGGTGCTGGCCATGTCGGCCGTCGGCGGTCCGGCGCCGGGGGAGCTGGAGGCCGATCTCTTCGCCGGGCTCCACGAGGTGGTGCGAACGTGAGCACCGTCCAGTACCGCATCGCCGTGGCCAAGAAGGAGGAGATCGTGGTCGGCCCCGACGACGCCGACGTCGTCGTCACGATCGCCAAAGCCGACGTCGGGCTCGACCCGACGGTCGCGTACATGCGGGGCAAGCTGAAAGCCACCGGGCACACTGGCGTGCTCCTCGACGCGCTCCGCTCCGGCGAGGCGGCTGCTGCCCTGGCGCCCTACGGCTGAGGCGCCGGCGCGGCCTCGAGCGCCCGCAGTGCTCGCTCGTAGCGGCGGGCGACGTCGCTGCGGTCGATGGTGACCACGAGGTGGGCGGTGGCGGCCTGCTCGATCGCCTCCACCTGGCGGCGCAGCGCCTGGCGGTGCTCGTCGGAGGGAACGTCGGGCGCGAGCCGCTCGATCACCTCGAGCATCCGGATGAGCACGGCGGGATTCGACGCCGCGGCCTGGCGGATCTTGTCGAACGCCGACTTCGTGGCGCTGGCGAAGCGCAACGGCTTCATCACCACCCGAACGGCACCGTCCGAGTCGTGGTGCACCGGTGTGCCCACGGCCGCCGTCGCCAGCACGCGAAGGAGCTCGCCGAGCCAGTCGACGCAGATGATCCCGGTGAACGAGTCGTTGATCGCCGGTGACAGCGCGCGGATGGCGATCTCGACCACCTGGTCGATGGCGAACTCGAGGTCCTGGCGAAGGGTGCGGAACGGCCGGATGTCGATGGCCCGGACGAACACCTCCTCGAGGTCGCCACCTCCGTGCACCAAGGCGATGGCCTCGCCGGTCATCACGAACTCGCCCGGCCGCTTGCGGAACTCGACCACGGTGTCGGTGGCGACGCAGGCCTCGACGAGCTGGTTGAAGCGGATGATCTGGATGTAGCCGGGCACGCGCGCTCGCACCGGCACCCCCTCACCTTGGAGATGCGCGGTGCTGATGGCCAGCTCGCCGTCGCTGAGCGTGGTGCGATGGGCTCGGTCGTAGCGTGACCGGCCTTGGCCCCACTCCTGGGCCGCCTTGGCCAGCTCGTCGAAGATCACCGAGATGTTCGATGTCGGCGTGAGGCCAATGGCGAGGTGGTTCAAGAAGAACGCGAACAACAGCACGCAACCGATCGACAGCAGGATGGCGGTGACGCCCGAGAGGTGCTGGACGTAACCGGCCTCGCCGCTGCGCTGTAGCAGCAGGACGACGAGGGAGAACACGAAGGTGCCGACGAAGGCGGCCACGGTGGCCTTGATGTAGGGGTCGCGGACGTAGGCGCGGATGCGGCGAGGTCCGAGTGCCGTTGCCGACAGGCTCACCGCGACGAGCGTGAGCGACGCCAGGAGCGTGACGACCGTGATGGTGCTGGCCGCCACCGTGGTGAGCACGGCCCGCACGTCGTCGACGCCGCCGAACGTGAGGACCTCGGGGTAGGAGATCTCCCCTCGGCCGTGGCGCCGGTCGAGCCAGGTGGTGAAGAGCGCGAGGCCGACGGCGGCCGCGCTGGCGACGACCGGCCACAGCCAGAGGTTCGTGCGCACGGCGATGCCACGGCCCTGCGACGGCGGCACTTAGCCCTCCGCCGCCATCAGGTCCCGCAGCTCGCGGAACCCGATCCGCACCGCGCCCACCCGGTCGAGCAGGGCGTCGAGGGCCTCAGGGTTCGTGACGACGTCGAGGTCGTCGCACCATCCCTCGCCCTGGTCGGGGGCGAGGGCTCGCACTTCGGGCGTGTCGACGGCCGGCAACAGGTGCAGCTCGGTGACACCGGCCGGGAGGTCGAGCACGAGCCGCTCGACACGGCCCCGGCTGCCCGGTTGGCGGGCCGGCTGGAAGTGGTCGGGGAAGGCGATGCCCTCGTCGGCGGCCAGCTGGCGGAAGGGGAACCCCACCTCGCGCTCGGTCAGCATGCTCGGCAGGCGCACGGGCAGGCGGAACTCGACGGCAAGATCGAGGTAGACGTCGAAGAACTCGGGTCGCAACGTGAGCGCCGACAGGTGGGAGGTGAGATGGCTCACGTCGAACCCCCACACGATGGCCCGCTCCACCTGGGCGCGGCACTCCCGGCGGACCTCGTCGAGGTCGGCGTGGTCCCAGAGGTCGTCGACCCGGCGGGGGAAGCCCCCCTCGCCGTCGAGCAGGCTCGGCGACTGGGTGATCGGACCCCAGCGGTAGACGTCGTACTCGGCGTTGAGCGTGAGGTGGACGCCGACGTCCTCGCCGGCGTAGGCGGCCGCGGCGTGACGGGCCCACGGTGCCGGGACCATCAGCCCCGCCGTGGTGGCGCAGCCGTCGCGCAGGGCCCGGTAGACGCCTTCGTTCACGGCGTGGCACGACCCGAGGTCGTCACAGCTCACGATCACGAGCCGGTCGTCGGCGGCGTACCCCAATCGCTCGGCCAGCGTCCCCATGCTCCCCACCGTACCGACCCGCCCGGAATTCTGACTCCCGAAGTGGTCGTCCCAGCAGCCACTTCGGGAGTCAGAATCCAGTGGGGGGCCGGGTCGCGGCAGGATGGGGTGATGGGTCGAGCGGCGGGTGTGCGCGGGTGCGTGGGGGCGGTCGTCGCCGGCCTCGTGGTGGCCGGGTGCGGTGGCGAGGAGGCGTCGACGCCGGCCACCACGTCGGCCACCTCGGCGGAGGGCGGGGGTGGCGCGCTGGAGGCCAACGCCGCGCTCGACCGCGTGGTCGACGGCGACACCATCGACGTGGTGATCGACGGTCGGGAGGAGCGGGTCCGCCTCATCGGCATCGACACGCCCGAGAAGCCCGGCAATGGCAACCGTCCGGCCGAGTGCTACGGCGAGGAGGCCACGGCGTTCACCACCGCCCTGCTGGCGGAGGGCACACCGCTCTACCTCGAGCGTGACGTGGAGCCACGCGACGACTTCGGCCGTCTGCTGGCCTACGCCTACCGGGCCGGCGACGGGCTGTTCGTGAACCTCGAGCTGGCCCGCCAGGGCGTCGCCGCCCAGCTGACGATCGCGCCGAACGTCGCCCACGCCGACGAGATCCGGATGGCCGTGCGAGACGCCCGTGACGCAGGGCTCGGCCTGTGGGGAGCGTGCGGCGGCCCCGACGTGACGCTGGCCGGCGCCTGAGCCGGGCTACAGGCGCTCGATGATGGTGCCGGTGCCGAGCCCCCCGCCACAGCACATGGTGACGAGGCCGTAGCGGCCGCCCGTGCGCACCAGCTCGTGCAGGGCCTTCGTGAGCAGGGTGGCGCCCGTGCCGCCGAGCGGGTGGCCGAGGGCGATGGCGCCGCCGTTGGGGTTCACCTTGTCCATGTCGGGGTGGTGCTCGGCCGCCCACGAGAGCACGACGGACGCGAACGCCTCGTTGATCTCGGTGACGTCGATGTCGTCCATGGTGAGACCGGTGCGCTCGAACAGGCGGTGGGTGGCGTCGATGGGGCCGGTGAGCATGAGGACCGGGTCGACGCCGACGAGGCAGGTGTCGACGACGCGGGCCTTGGGCGTGAGCCCGAGGGCGGCTGCCTTCTCCTCGGTCATGAGCAGCACCGCGGCAGCGCCGTCGGAGATCTGCGACGACGACCCGGCCGTGTGCACACCGTTCTCGCGGGCGACCGGCTTCAGCTGGGCCAGCTTCTCGAGCGACGTCTCGCGCAGGCCTTCGTCACGCGTCACCCGGTGCGTGGTGCCGGTGGGCTGGCCCTCCTCGTCGACGTCGGGCGCCTCGACCGCCACGTACGACCCGGCGAAGCGGTCCTCCACCCACGCCTGGGCCGCCCGCTGCTGCGATGCCAGGCCGAAGGCGTCGGTCTGCTCACGGGTGATGCCCCACTTGTCGGCGATGCGCTCGGCTCCCTCGAACTGGGAGGTCATCTCGTACTGACCGAAGTAGGTCTTGGGGATCGGCACGCCGAGGCCGAGCTTCTTGGCCGAGCTCGAGCCGATCGGGATGCGGCTCATCACCTCCACGCCGCAGGCCACGGCCACGTCGACCACGCCGGCGCCGACCAGCGACGTGGCGAGGTTGCTGGCCTGCTGGCTGGACCCGCACTGGGTGTCGACCGTGGTGGCGGCCACGCTGAGCGGGAGCCCCGCGGCGAGCCACGCCGTACGAGCGATGTTGAAGCTCTGCTCGCCGACCTGGCTCACGCAGCCGCCGACGACCTGGCCGACCTCGGCCGGGTCGATGCCCGTCCGCTCGATCAGCGCCTTCTGCACGACGGCCAGGAGGTCGGCCGGGTGCAGCGACGACAGGCCGCCGCCCCGGCGGCCGATGGGCGTGCGGACGGCGTCGACGATCACCACGTTGGTCATGGCTGCGCACCGTAGAACCGCAGGGACGCCGGGTGCACACCCGCCGTCGTAGGGTCGCCTCGATGAGCGACGTGTTCGTGCCGCTGATGCAACCCCCCGACACGCCGGCCGTGATGGATGCCCTGTGGTTCCACGTGCGGGGCGCCACGGTGTGGGTGACCGACACCCCGATGGAGGGCGACCACGACGCCCAGTTCTCCGGGATGCTCGGGACCACGGCGTGCTGGGCCGTCGACGTCCCCGACGACGTCGACGAGCCCGAGGGTGCCGCCTTCAGCGATCTCTACTCGCTCTACGGGAGGGTGCCCGACGTGCAGTGGCACGTGGCGGGACGGGCCGTGCAGCTCGTCGACTGGGCCCGCACCCACCGCTTCTGCGGTCGCTGCGGCACGCCCACGGCACCTGCGGTGGGGGAGCGGGCCAAGCGGTGCCCGTCGTGCGGGCTGCTGGCGTTCCCGCGCCTGGCCCCGGCGGTCATCACCCTCGTGCGGCGGGGCGACGAGGCGTTGCTCGCCAGGGGCCGCACGTTCCGCCTCCCGATGTACAGCTGTATCGCCGGGTTCGTCGAGCCGGGCGAGAACCTCGAGCAGGCCGTACGTCGCGAGGTGCGTGAGGAGGTGGGCGTCGAGCTCGGCGAGGTCCGCTACTACGGCAGCCAGCCGTGGCCGTTCCCCCACAGCCTGATGCTCGGGTTCCTGGCCGACTGGGCGGGCGGCGACATCGTGATCGACGAGCACGAGATCGTCGACGCCCGCTGGTTCCACCGCGACGACCCACCCCCCGTGCCGCCCGGCATCAGCATCGCCCGGCGCCTCATCGACACCTGGCTCGCCGGGTAGCGCTCGAACAGCTGCGTCGTCGCGGGGTCGGGGTCGGGGGATCCGGCCCGAGAACCCCGTGACACCCCGGTGCGAACATGTGTTCGTATGGAAACCGGGCAGGTGGTAGCGATCGTCGAGCGGGTGGCCCGCATCGACGCTTCGTGCGCCGATCGGGCCCTGCTGCAGGCTCAGCTGGGCGAGGTGCAGCGGCTCGCGGCCTGGGTGGAATCCCGCCGCCTGGTCCTGGTGGGGCTGGTCGAGCGCCTCGCCTCGTTCCCGGAGGATGCGGTCGGCACGGCCACGCGGACGTCGCACCGAGAGGCCGCCCGCACGATCGAGCGGGCCCATGTCGCCGCCGACGCGCCGGCGTTCGCGGCGGCGCTCGCCGCGGGCCAGGTGTCGGCCGCCCACCTCGACGTCCTGGGAGACGGGCTGCGACGACTCGACGCCGCCGACCGGCCCTCCCTCGACACCGGCCTGCTCGCGGAGGTCGCCGGGCGCACGACACCCGAGGAGTTCCGCCGCGCTGTCCAGCGCGAGGTCGACGCCGTCCGCCGGGACGACGGCATGGACCGGCTCGAGCGGCAACGGCGTGACACCCGCCTGCGCACCTGGGTGGCCCGTGACGGCATGTGGCACCTTGCCGGCCGGTTCGACCCGGCCACCGGGCTGAGCATGGCTGGGCGGCTGCGCAACGAGCTCGAGCGACGCTTCGCCGAGGAGACGCCGAGCACGTGCCCGCCGGACCCGCTCGACAAGCAGGACCACCTCCGCGCGCTCGCGCTCGTCTCGCTCACAGAAGGCCACGGCGGGAGCGGCAACCCGGAGATCATCGTCGTCCGTGACGAACGCTGCACGAGCTGTCCCACCTGCAACCCGACGCGTCCCCCGTCTCCGGGCCGCCCGCGCCGTGACGGGCCGTCGCCGTCGGGTGGCGGTGGTTCGGCGGGCGGCGGTGGCACAGGGTCAGGTGGCGGCGGGCGGTCCTCGGGTGGCGGTGATTCGGTGGGCGGTCAGGGTGCGGGTTCGGGTGGCGGCCTGGCGAGCGGGCGTGGCGGCTCGGGGTCGCCCGGGGTCGCCGACGGCGCAGGCGCCGTGCCGGCGGCTGAGTCGTGCGCTTCCCGGAACTCGACCTTCGGGTCACCCGTCGTGCGGTGCGCCTCAACCGGGTCACCCGCGGTGCTGCACCATGGTCCGAGCGGAGGCGCCGGTACGGACGTCGGCCAGGCCAGTGCTCCGGCGATTCGCCGCGAGGCAGCCGCCGGTCGCCCACCTCCGATCATCGATTGGGGCCTCGACGTCGATCTGCCGATCGCCTACCTCGAGGAGCTGTCACGACGGGCGCGTGTCTTCGAGGTGGTCGTTGCGAATGGCATTGCCCGCGACCCCACAGGATCCCTCGATCAGGGTCGTCGTGCCCGCCTGGCCAACCGTGCCCAGCGCCGTGCCCTGCGGGGGCTCTACCCGACGTGCGCCATCCCCGGCTGCGGGGTGCGCTTCATGGCGACCCACATCCACCACGTCATCTGGTGGGAGCACGGGGGGACGACCGACCTCGCGAACCTGCTGCCGGTGTGCTCTCGCCACCACCACGCTGTCCACGACGGTGGCTGGCGGCTGGTCCTCGCCCCGGACCGCACGCTGTGCATCGAGCTGCCCGACGGCACCACCATGACCACGGGGCCACCTCGACGGGCGGCAGCGTGACTTCCCGGGCTGTCGAGCTGACGGTGAAGCACGGCGTGCCGGTTGGCTCGGTCGGTCGTCGTGGCCGGCGGGCCCGGGGCGGCCGGGGCGACGCGCTAGGAGACGGCGCGGTCGCGCCGAGCGGCGGCCTTCAGGCGGTCGCGGGCGTGGACGCTCTCGGCGACGGGGACGAGGCTGGTCGCCTTGCCGAGGCCGAACGGCGGCATGTTGCCGTAGACCGCCTCGTACTCACCGGCCCGGACGAGGTACGTCTCGTGCCAGATGCCGGTGCGCCCGCTCTTGCCCACCCGTCGCCAGTAGTCACGCCACGGCTGCAGGTGGGGGTCGTCGGTGTCGCGAGCGAAGGCCTCGAGGTGCTCGAACGACCGCCAGTACTGCACGATGACGGGGAAGCCCATCTGGTAGCCGAGGAGACCCTTCTCCGGGCGCTCGCTGAGGTAGGTGAGCATGTGGGCCATCCCTCGCCGTCCGCCGAGGTCGGCCAGCGAACGCCAGAAGCGCAGCTTGTCGTTCACGCGGGCGCCGATGAGGAACACGACGAAGTCACCGTCGATCTCGGCCGTCCACCGGCCAGTGCGCACGTCACCCATGTGGTCCCCCCTGCGGTGTGGCACCCCAGGCGTGGTGCACGCCGGAGCCGTCACGGTATCGCCAGTCGGGCCGGCAGGGCTTTCGTGGCCCGGTTTCGGCGGGAGGTCGCGCAGGGCTTTCGTGGCCCGGTCCCGGCCGGTCGCTGCGCATGGCGAGCGTGCAGGGTCGGCGTGGTCCGGGTTGCGTGCCTGTGGGCCCGTCACCGTGGAGTCCGACGCGGCGTCGGCCAAGCGGCGGTCGGGCAAGTGGCGGTCGGGCAAGCGCCGTGGGTCAGGGCAGCCGCCAGAAGTCACCGGTGAGACCGAGGCGGTCCAGGATCGCCTGGTTCTGCTCACGCGTGTGCGGCCGCCAGCTCGGGTCCACGCGGTCACCCCACCAGGCGTGGGCCAGGTCGCTGAGGGTGCCCACGGGAAGCACTGCGCCGCAGGGCCGGCCGTCGAGCCAGCGAGACAGGTGCTCCTCCGACCGGAAGAGCTGCATGGTGCTTCACGTGAAGACGATGTCGTCCCACCAGTGGGCGGCCGGAACGAGGCAGTGGAACAGCAGCTGCTCGTCGTCCGGGCGGCCGTCGCGAACGGCGACGTCGATGGTCTCGTCGCAGTCGGGGCAGGAGGTCTCGATCAGGCCGTCGACGTGCAGCGCGGCGCAGATGCCGAAGGCGTCCCAGGCGCAGTTGGCGTACCACGACCGCCCCGACGCCGTGACCCGGTAGGGGGTCGGGACCGCCGAGAAGGGGTTCGCCATGCGCAGCGCGGTGGCCGTCTCGTCGAGCACGAGGGCGTGGGCGTCGTGCAGCCGTTGCCAACCCCGGAGCACCTGGTCGACCGACGTCGTCGTCGCTGCAGCGACCTCGTCTGCCGTCGGCGCCCGGCCGAGGTCGACGAAGAGCCCGTAGGTGATGTTGCGCAGCGCGATGTCGGTGTCGTCCACCGGCACATCGTGGCCTATCCGGTCCCGGTGAGGTCGGGGAAACCCGCCGATGCCCGCCCGATCGCGACGGCCGAACGATCGACGCCGGTGCTGGCTGCGTCGGTGCTGGTAGCGGCGGCACTCAGGACGTGGGCACCGACGGTGCGTCCTCGGCGGCCGGGCGCCTGTCCGGCAGCGCGTCGTGTCGGCGGGGGCCTGACCGGCCTGGGCCGGCTCGGCGGCAGGCCTGGACGAATCGTGCGTCGGGTCGGCGGGACGGACAGCCTGACCAGCAGCGCGTCGGTTCAGGTGCGAGCGACGTCGACGGAGACGTGCAGGGTCTGGGGCGTGGGCGGGCCGTAGACCACCCCGCGCACCGGAGCGACGTCGTCGTAGTCGCGACCCCAGGCCACCGTCACGTGGCGGTCGGGCCGGAGGTGGTCGTTGGTCGGGTCGAGGTCGAGCCAGCCCTGCTCGGGTACGTACACGCTGCACCAGGCGTGCGAGGCGTCGGACCCGACGAGCCTCGGCTGCCCCGGGGGCGGCGCGGTCTCGAGGTAGCCGCTCACGTAGCGGGCCGGCAGGCCCAACGACCGCATGCAGGCCACCAGGAGGTGGGCGAAGTCCTGACACACCCCCCGCCGGTGCGCGAGCACCTCGGCGAGCGGGGTCTGCACCTCGGAGAACTCGGGGTCGAACGCGAAGTCGCGGTGGATGCGGGCGCTCAGGTCGCCGGCGGCCTCGTCGACGGGGCGGCCGGGCGGGAACGACGGCTCGGCGTAGGCCCGCAGCGCGTCGGACGGAGAGGCCAGCGGCGAGCCGAGCGCACATGCCCGCGCCAGCAGGCCGTCGGCGTCGAGTCCGAGCAGGCCGGGGACCTCGTCCCAGGCCGGGCCGCCGGACGGCCACACCGGCTCGACAAGGGTGATCTCGCTCTCGGCCGTGACGACGAGGTGGTCGTGCGGGCGCTCCAAGCCGATGTAGGTGACGGTGTTGCCGAACCCGTCCTCGTGCACGCGCACGGTGTCGGGCGGCGGCTCGGTGACCACGGTGCTGTGGTGGACCTGCTGGTGGGGGAGGGCCCGTGGGGTGAGGCGCGCAATCGTGTAGCCCGACGTGACGGTCGAGCCGTACCGGTACTCGGTGTGGTGCACGATGCGGAACCGGATCGCCATGCCGTCACCGCACCACGTCGCCGCGGACGGGCCGGGCGTCGGTGTGGGCGAACCACTCGCTCATGAGGCCATCCGACAGGGCCAGCAGCGCGCCACGGGCGTCGAGGACCAGCTGGGCCAGGTCGGCGTAGCGGCCCGTGCTGTCGGGGCGGGCGGTGCCGTGCAGGTCGATGTCGAGCAGCGCGGCCTGGGCGGCGTGCACCAGGGCGAGGTGGTCGCGCTTGGCCCGCCGGTCGGGGAGGGCGATCAGGTCGTCGACGAGGCGGTCGAGCTGGAAGGCCAACGACCGCGGGTTCGTGTCGTCGACCAGGAGGAGCTCACACAGCGGGCCCAGCTCGAGGTCGCTGCGGTAGCGACGGCGGTACACGACGAGGCTCTCGCACGACGCCAGCACGTGCTCGTAGAGCGGTTGGCGCACCTCGGGCTCGGGGATCCGCAGCAGGGCGGCTTCCACGAGGTTCAGCAGCAGCACGGCGCGCTCGAGGCGGCGGCCGATGTCGAGGAAGCGCCATCCGGGTCCCCGCACGACGCTCTCGGCGGTGAGGCCGGCGAAGGCGGCGAGCGTGATGACGACACGCTCGAGGGCGTCGTTCACCTCGAACAGGTCGTGCGGGCCCTCGTCGCCGGCGACGGCGCCGTCGAGCGCCAGCCGGGCAGCCTCGAGCGAGCCGAGCAGCCGCCACGTGCTGGTGCTCAGGAACTCCCGCACCGACGAGGCGGCCGACCCGAGGTGGCCGAGGGCGTCGGCGAGCGACCCCGGCCGGCCGCTGGCGGCCGCGGCCAGCTCGTCGCGCAGGTCGAGGGGGCCGGTGGCGTCGGCGGGGCCGGCCCGGCCGCTGACCGCCCGCACCGACGCCAGAGCCGTGGTGAGCCAGCGGCCCCCGGCCAGCTCGGCCAGCTCGGGTGCCTGCTCGAAGCGGGTCAGGGCGCTTCCCAGGACGCGGGCCACGGTCTCGGCGCGCTCGGCGTTGCGGCCGACCCAGCACAGCGCCTCGGCCGAGCGGCTCGGCAGCGACGACCGCAGGTCGATGGGCGGTACCTCGACGGCCAGGCTGTGGCGGGACGGGCGCACGTCGGTGCCGCCGACGACCCACACGTCCTTCGACAGCCCGGTGCGCTGGCCCAGCACGGGCACGCCGGGATCGACGACGCGCCCGAGCCCGCCCGGCAGTGCCTCGTAACCGTCGGGGCTCGCCACCACGAGAGCCCGCACGACGACGCTGCCCGGCACGACCACGCCCTGGTCGAGGCACGGCGTCGTGCCGAAGTCGAGTCGGTGCTGGGCCACCACGCGGTGCGGCTCGCGCTCGAGGCGCTCCTGCCAAGCGGCCAGCTCGTCGCCGCCGCAGTCCCACGCGAACACCGACGGGTGCACACCGTGTCCGTCGTGGAGCACCATCGACCCGAGGTCGTCGAGCGCCCGGCGGCGGTGGTCGGGGTCGCCGCACCACAGCGTGGGCACCGACGCCAGCGCCAGCGGCTCACCGAGCAGCCACGGGCACAGGTCGGCGAGGAACGGCAGCAGGGTGAGATGGCCGGCCAGGCCCGAGCCGAGGCCGTTGGCCATGCCGACCCCGCCCGCCCGCGCCGCGTGGAGGAGCGCCGGCACGCCGCCCGGGCGGCCCGCAGCCAGCTCGAGCGGGTCGGCGCCGGCGTCGTCGACCCGCCGGAGCACGACGTCGACCGGCTCCAGCCCGTCGAGGGCCCGCAGCCACACGTGGTCGCCTCGCACCGTGAGGTCACCGCCTTCGGCGAGGTGGTAGCCGAGGTGGGTGGCGAGGTAGCTGTGCTCGACGTAGCTCGGGTGGCCCAGCCCGGGGCTGAGCACGACGGTGCGAGGGTTGGCGCGATCGGGTGGCGCCTGGGCGGCCAGGCCGGCCCGCAGCCGTGAGAAGAACTCGTCGAGTGGCTGCACCCGCAGCTCACGGAAGATGTCGGGGAACAGCCGGGCCAGCACGCGCCGGTTGAGCAGCGCGTAGCCGGCTCCCGACGGGGCGTCGGTGTGGTCGCGCAGCACCAGCCACCGCCCGGCGGCGTCGCGCACCAGGTCGGCGGCGTAGACGACGAGACGGCGGCCGGCCACGGGCGCGACGCCCTGGCAGGGGCGCAGGAACGAGGGGGCCGCCAGCACGGCCTCGGCCGGCAGCACGCCGGCTTGCAGAGACCGGGCCGGGCCGTAGAGGTCGTCGAGCAGCGCGTCGAGGAGCCGGGCCCGCTGGGTGAGGCCGCGTGCGAGCACGACCCAGGTGCCGGCGTCGATCACGTAGGGGAGCGGGTCGACCCGCCAGGGCCGGCTGGCGTCGGACTCCGCGTGGAGCGCGTGGCTGGCCCCTTCGGCCAGCAGCAGGCGGTCGGCCAGCGTGCGCCGCCGCTCCACCTCCGCCGCGCCGACGTGGCCGTACGTGCGGGCCAGGCCGGCCCACCCGGGGCGGACCTCGCGGCGGGCGTCGACGAGCTCGTCGTAGCGGCCCGGCGTCGGCCGGTAGCTGGGGAAGGCGATCAGGTCGTCGACGCGCACGGCGGCCTCACGTTACGGGGACGCTCCCGGTGGCGCGGGCGAGGAAGTACGTCGACGCCAGGGCGTCGTGGATGCGGTGGATGGCCACCTGCAGGAGGTCGACGGTGGTGTGGAGGGCATCGCCGTCGAGCTCGTCGACGGCGACCGACGCCAGCTCGGCACGAGCCTGCCGGCAGGCCGGGCGGACCAGGTCCGGGTCGGGCAGGCGAACGAGCGACCGGTCGATCACGTCGATGCACCAGGCGACCGAGCGGGGGAACTGCTCGTCGAACAGCAGGAACCGCAGCGTGGACGGCCCGTCGACGGCGCAGCGCATGGCCCGGTGGAACATCTGCAGCGCCGACAGCGAGCGCAGCACGCTCATCCACTGCACGTCGTCGAAGGCCGACGCGCCGACACGGTCGGTCTCGGCCAGCAGCGCGGCCGCCCGGACGTCGAGCACCCTCGTGGTCATGTCGGCCCGCTCGACGAGCCGCCCGAGCCGGAGGAACTCCTCGGCTTCGTCGCGGCTCATCGTTGCGTCGAGGATGCCGCTGACCCGCATCACCTCACCGACCACGTGCTCGAGGAAGCGGTTCCGGCTCCGGCGTGCCACCCCCTCGCCGTGGTGGCTGGCCACGAAGAGGTAGAGGTCGTTGACGGCCTGCCAGACCTCTCGAGGCAGCACCTCGCGGGTCGTGCGCAGGTTCTCGCGGGCATGCTCGATGCTCATGAGGATGGAGCCCGAGTTGTCGCGGTCGGCCACGAGGAACCGCAGGATCGACTGCTCGTCGGCGCGGTCGTGGCGGTCGTCGAAGTCGTCGCGGCCGCCGACGATGGCCAGGAGCGGCTCCCAGTTGAGCGCTTCGGAGGTCGGGAAGTCGACGAGGAGATTGGTGTGCTCCCGCACGACTCGCGCCGTGGCCTCGGCCCGTTCGAGGTAGCGGGCGGCCCAGTAGAGGTTCTCGGCGACACGCGAGAGCAGCACTAGTCCTCCACGACCCAGGTGTCCTTGCTGCCGCCGCCTTGCGAGGAGTTCACGACGAGGCTTCCGCGCCGGAGCGCGACACGGGTGAGCCCGCCTTTGGTGACGTAGCTGGTGCGGCCCGTGAGCACGAACGGCCGCAGGTCGAGGTGGCGAGGTTCGATGGCGCCGTCGCACAGCGTCGGCGCCGTCGAGAGGTCGAGGATCGGCTGGGCCACCCAGTTCCGGGGGTCGCGCTCGATGGCTTGCGCGCACCGGGCCCGCTCCTCGGCCGTCGACCGGTTGCCGATCAGCAGCCCGTGGCCGCCGCTCTCGTTGGCCGGCTTCACCACGAGCTCGCCGAGGTGGTCGAGGACGTAGCGCCGCTCTTCGTCGTAGAGGCAGCGGTAGGTCGGCACGTTGGGCAGGAGCGGCTCCTCGCCCAGGTAGTAGCGGATGAGGTCGGGCACCCACGCGTACACGACCTTGTCGTCGGCCACACCGGCCCCGGGCGCGTTGGCGATCCCGACCGTGCCAGCCTTCCACGCCCGCAGGAGGCCGGGGACGCCGAGCGTGGAATCGGGGCGGAACGCCTCAGGGTCGAGGAACAGGTCGTCGATGCGTCGGTAGATCACGTGGACGGGCTTGAGCCCCGCCACCGTGCGCATGTGCACGCGGTCGTCGGCGTCGACGACGAGGTCGCGGCCCTCCACCAGCGGAACCCCCATGCGCTGGGCGAGGAACGAGTGCTCGAAGTAGGCCGAGTTGTAGATGCCGGGCGTGAGCACCACGACGGTCGGGTCGTCGACGTCGTCGGGCGCCAGCGAGCGCAGGAGTCGGAACAGCTCGTCGGTGTAGCCGTCGACGGGGAGGATGCTCTGCGCCTCGAACAGGTCGGCGAAGGCCCGCTTCGAGATGGCGCGGTTCTCGAGCAGGTAGCTCACGCCGCTCGGCACCCGCAGGTTGTCCTCCAGCACGTACATCGTGCCGTCGGCGTCGCGCACGAGGTCGCTGCCGCAGATGTGCGCCCACACGCCCAGCGGGGGGTGCACGCCCCGGCACTCCGGACGGAAGTTGGCGCTGTCGGTGAGGAGCTCGGCCGGGAACACCCCGTCGGCGACCACCCGCTGGTCGTTGTAGACGTCGTCGATGAAGCGGTTGAGTGCCACGAGGCGCTGAATCAAGCCGACCTCGACCGAGGCCCACTCCCGGGCCGAGATGATGCGAGGGATCACGTCGAAGGGCCAGGCCCGGTCGATGCCGCGCCCGTCGGAGTAGACGGTGAAGGTGATGCCCATCGCCAGGATGTCGAGGTCGGCCGCGTCCTGGCGGGCCTTGAGCTCGCCGACGGTGATGCGGCGCAGGTGCTCGACCAGCTTGGCCGCCGAGGGGCGCGGCTGGCCGTCGCCGTCGATCAGCTCGTCCCACGCGCCCACCGGGGCTTCGATCTCAGCCATCGTCACGCAGCATGGCCTAACGGGGCCCGGTGTCCTCGACATGGCGTGCGTGTGACGCGTGCGTGAACGAGGCCCGGTCGACGGGCCCCGAGGGCGGACGTGGCGGGGCAGCAGTGGCAAGGTGGGGCGGCACCAGGAGGCACCGTTGGCCCAGAGCCTGTACATCACGGCCATGGGGCCGGGGAGCGGCAAGTCCGTCGTCACCCTCGGCCTCATGGACCTGCTGACCCGGCGCGTCGGCAGCGTCGGCTTCTTCCGCCCGGTCGTGCGGTCGTCGGGCGCCCCCGACAACGACCTCGAGCTGATCCGGACCCGCTACCACCTCGTGGAGCCGTACGACTTCCTGTACGCGCTGACCTCCGACGAGGTGCGGGCCATGGCCGACGACGGTGAGGGCCCCTACGACGCCGCGCTGAAGGCGATCATGGCCCGGTTCAAGGAGCTCGAGCACCGCCACGAGTTCGTGCTGTGCGAGGGAACCGACTTCACCGGGGTGTCGGCACCGGTGGAGTTCGAGTTCAACGCCGAGGTGGCCGCCCACCTCGGCATCCCGGTTGTCGTCGTGGTCAACGGCACCGACCGCGAACCGGTCGACCTCGTCGGCGCCGTGCGCATCGCAGCCGAGTCGCTCGCCTCCCGAGGCGCTGCGGTGGTCGCCGTGGTGGTCAACCGGGTCGCCGCCGAGCTCGTCGACGACGTTCGGGCGCTGGTGCCCTCGGCCGGCGACGTCCCCGTGTACGTGCTGCCCGAGTCGTCGCAGCTGGTCTCGCCGACGCTGGGCGAGCTGGCCAGGGCGCTCGACGCCGACCTGCTGTTCGGCGAGCCGGCCCGGCTCGAGGCGCTCGTCCACCACGTGAAGGTGGCCGCCATGGGTGTGCCGCGCTTGCTCGACCACCTCGACGAGGGCACCCTGCTCATCACGCCGGGCGACCGGGCCGACGTGCTGCTCGCCGCCGTGGTGGCTCGTGACAGCGCCGCCTATCCCGACCCCGTCGGGCTCGTGCTCACCGGTGGCCTCGTGCCCGACCCCACCGTCGTCCGCCTCCTCGAGGGCCTCCGCGTGCCGCCGCCCCCCACCCTCGCCGTGGCGCTGGACACCTACGACACCGCCGTCGCCGTCACCGGTGTCGAGACGGCAGTGTCGGCCGGCAACGACCGCAAGATCGAGACGGCGCTCGCCCTGTTCGAGGACAACGTCGTTCTGCCCGAGCTGGCCCAGCGCATCAACGTGGTGCGCTCCACGCGGGTGACGCCGCTCATGTTCGAGTATGACCTGATCGAGCGGGCCAAGGCCGACCGCCGTCACGTGGTGCTGCCCGAGGGTGACGACGACCGCATCCTCGAGGCAGCCGATCAGCTGCTGCGCCGGGGCGTGTGCGACCTCACGATCCTGGGCGAGCCGAGCCGCGTCAAGCGACGAGCGACCGAGCTGGCGCTCGACCTCGGCGCCGCCCAGGTGGTCGATCCGCTCAGCGCCGCGTGGCTCGACGACTTCGCTGCCACGTACTACGAGCTGCGCAAGCACAAGGGCGTCACGCAGCGCCTCGCCCACGACATCGTCACCGACGTCTCGTACTTCGGCACGATGATGGTCCACCAGGGCCTCGCCGACGCGATGGTTTCGGGCGCCGCCCACACCACGGCCCACACGATCCGGCCCGCGCTCGAGTTCATCAAGACCCGACCAGGGGTCGGGATCGTGTCGAGCGTGTTCTTCATGTGCCTGGCCGACCGTGTGCTCGTGTACGGCGACTGCGCCGTGAACACGAATCCCGATGCCGAGCAGCTGGCCGACATCGCGATCTCGTCGGCCGAGACGGCGGCGCAGTTCGGGGTGGTGCCGCTCGTGGCCATGCTCTCGTACTCCACCGGCACCTCGGGGGCCGGCGAGGACGTCGACAAGGTCCGCGAGGCGACCGAGCTCGTGCGCGAGCGCCGGCCCGACCTCAAGGTCGAGGGGCCGATCCAGTACGACGCCGCCGTCGACGCCACCGTCGCGGCGGCCAAGCTCCCGGGCAGCGAGGTGGCGGGGCACGCCACCGTGTTCGTGTTCCCCGACCTGAACACCGGGAACAACACCTACAAGGCCGTGCAGCGGTCGGCCGGGGCCGTGGCCATCGGCCCGGTGCTGCAGGGCCTGAACAAGCCGGTGAACGACTTGTCGCGCGGAGCGCTCGTCGCCGACATCGTGAACACGGTCGCCATCACCGCCATCCAGGCGCAAGCGGTCCGCGCCCGGGCGGTCCCGGCCAAGGAGGCGACGTCCCGTGGCTGACGACCAGCGGCGGGTGCTCGTGCTCAACTCGGGCAGCTCGTCGATCAAGTTCGAGCTCGTCGGCCCCGACGGCGCACGGGTGTCGGGTCTCGTGGAGCGCATCGGCGAGCCCGGCGGGGTGGCCGACCACGCCGAGGGCATGGCCCAGGTGCTGTCGTCGCTCGACCTCGACGGTGTGGCCGTGGTGGGCCATCGTGTGGTGCACGGCGGCGAGGAGTTCCAGCAGCCCACGGTGGTCGACGAGGCGGTGCTGGCGAGGATCCGCGAGCTCTCGGCGCTCGCCCCCCTGCACAACCCGGCGAACCTGCTCGGCATCGAGGCGGCCCGAGCCGCGCTTCCGGGTGTGCCCCACGTGGCTGTGTTCGACACCGCCTTCCACGTGACCCTGCCGGCGCACGCCTACCGCTACGCGCTGCCCGACGAGCTCTACCGCCGCCACGGTGTGCGCCGCTACGGCTTCCACGGCACCTCGCACGGCTACGTCGCCCGCCAGGCGGCGGCGGTGCTCGGCCGGCCGCTCGAGTCGCTGCGGATGGTGACCCTGCACCTCGGCAACGGTGCCAGCGCCACGGCGGTCGACGGCGGCCACAGCGTCGACACGTCGATGGGGTTCGGCCCGCTCGAGGGCCTCGTGATGGGCACCCGCTCGGGCGACGTGGACACGACGATCGTGCTCCACCTGGTGCGCGGGCTCGGGCTGTCGCTCGACGAGGTGGAGGACCTGCTGAACCGCCACAGCGGCCTGCGAGGGCTGTGCGGCGACAACGACATGCGGGCGGTGGTCGCCCGGGCCGCGGCCGGCGACGAGGCCGCGCGGCTCGCCCTCGACGTCACCACCTACCGGCTCCGCAAGTACGTCGGGGCCTACGCCGCCGCGCTCGGCGGCCTCGACGCCGTGGTCTTCACCGCCGGCATCGGCGAGCACAGCCCGGTGGTGCGGGCGATGGCCCTCGAGGGCCTCGGCTTCCTCGGCATCGAGCTCGACCCGGCCCGCAACGAGGCCAACGCCAGCGTGATCAGCACCGATGCCAGCGCGGTCGCCGTGCTCGTGATCCCCACCGACGAAGAGCGCGAGATCGCCCGCCAAGCCCTCGCCGCTCTCTCCTGACCCTCACGTCCTTCGAACAGTTCGAGGACAGGGACGTGGGCGGTCGCTGATCGTGACGGTGGGGATGGTTCCCGCAGGGGTGTCGGGTGTGCTCTGATGCCCGGCCGATGAGTGACGGAGGCGCAACGACGGTCCGCGAGCAGCTGCGCGAGTCGCGCCAGGCCATGGGCGCGGTGTTCTCCAACCCGGCCATGCGCAAGCTGCAGCTGGCCTTCGCCGGCTCGACCGTGGGTGACTGGGCCTACGGCACGGCACTGATGGTCTACGTCTACGAAGCCGACGGCGCCGCCGCGCTCGGCATCCTCAGCGTCGTCCGCTACGTCGCGATCGCCACGATCGGCCCGTTCGCCGCCACCCTGGCCGACAAGTTCGACCGCCGGAAGGTGATGATCGGGTCCGACCTCGTCCGTGCCGTCCTCGTGCTGCTGGCGGCGGTGGTGATCGCCGGGGGCGGGTCGTCGTGGCTGGTCTACGCGCTGGCCTTCGTCACGTCCATCGCCTCGACACCGTTCCGGCCCGCGCAGGGTGCGCTCCTGCCGAACCTGGCCCGCTCGCCCGATGAGCTGACGGCGGCCAACGTCGCCTCCAGCACGATCGAGAGCCTGGCCTTCTTCGTCGGACCGGCCATCGGCGCGCTGCTCATCGCCACCGTCGGCGTCGAGGCCGCCTATCTGGTGAACGCCGTCTCGTTCCTCTGGTCGGCCGCGCTCGTGTCCCGGATCCGCCCGGTCGCCAAGGGCGACGACCAGTCGTCGGCCGGCGACCTGGCCGGCGACCTGGCCGGGGACTCCGACGGTGACGGTCCCGGCGCGAAGACCGGCGCGCTGGCCGAGGCGATGGCGGGCTTCACGACCATCAAGCGGTCCCGCGACCTGCGACTCGTCATGGGCCTCTACGTGGTCCAGACGATCGTGGCCGGTGCATCTGCGGTGTTCGAGATCGTGATGGTGGTCGAGATGCTCGGCATGTCGACGGCCAGCGTCGGCATCCTCGACGCCGTGCTCGGCGTGGGCGGCCTGCTCGGCGCCTTCCTCGCGCTGATGCTGGCGCAGCGCCGGCGCCTGGCCCAGGACTTCGGCTTCGGCGTGGTGCTGTGGGGCGCCCCCCTGCTGCTGGTGGTCGTGTGGCCCGAGCTGGCACCGGCGCTGATCGCCATGTTCTTCATCGGTCTCGGCAACTCCGTGGTCGACATCAACGCGATCACGATCATCCAGCGCGTCACCCCCGACGAGACGATGGGCCGGGTGTTCGGTGCTCTCGACAGCGCCATCATCGGCGGCATGGCTGTGGGCGCGCTCTTGACCCCGGCGATGATCAGCGGCATCGGCATCCGGCCCACCCTCGCCGTCATCGCCGCCGTCACGATCGTGTCGGTCATGCTCGGCTGGGCCGGGCTCGTCCGCATCGACCGCAAGGCCCAGCCTCCTCGCCATGTGGCCCTGCTCCGGCGGATCTCGTTCTTCGCCCCGCTGCCCGAGGCCGTCGTGGAGCGCCTGGCCCGCGAGCTCACCGAGGTCTACGTGGTGGCCGGCGCTCCGATCGTGGAGGAGGGGGCCGTCGGCGACCGCTACTACGTGATCGAGGCCGGTCAGGTGGAGGTGGCCGGCATCGTCCTCGGGCCGGGGGAGGGCTTCGGCGAGATCGCGCTGCTGCGCGACGTGCCCCGCACGGCCACCGTCCGGGCCCGCACCGACGTGGTGCTCCAGGCCGTGGAGCGTGACGACTTCCTCGCCGCCGTCACCGGCCACGGCGATGCCACTGCGGAAGCCGAGGCGATCGCCAACGCCCGCCTCGCCGCGCTGCGCAGCGCCTGACCCGCGGGGCCGGCGTGTCGTGGACCGGCGTCAGCGGGGACCGGCGCCGAGGTGGCGGCGGAAGAACTCGAGGATGATCTCGATGCGCTGGCGGCGGTGCACCGGCGACCCCGAGCGGGACAGCTCGTGGCCCTCGGCCGGGAAGCGGTGGAGCTCGACCTCTTTGCCGAGCAGCCGTAGCGCCGTGAACATCGCCTCGGCCTGGCTGATCGGGCAGCGCAGGTCGTTCTCGCTGTGCAGCACGAGCAGTGGGGTCTCGATGTCGCGCACGTAGGTCATCGGCGACACGCGCCGGTACTCCTCGGCGTCGTCGAGGTAGCTCACCCCGATCTCGGTGGCGAACCAGCCGACGATGTCCGACGTCCACTCGAACGAGTAGAGCTCGTTCACCGAGCGCTCGCTGCAGGCCGCCTTGAAGCGGTTCGTGTGCCCGACGATCCAGCTCGTCAGGTAGCCGCCGTACGACCCGCCCAGGACGCCGAGGCGGTCGGGGTCGATGAACGGGTAGCGACGCAGTGCCTCGTCGACCACCGCCATCACGTCGTCGTAGTCGACGCTGCCCCAGCCCGAGCCAGGGTCGGGATCGGCCTTGGGGCCCGAGATGGCCCGGCCCCAGCTCTGCTCGCGGCCGCTGCCGCCGCGGGGGTTCGACAGCAGGGCGACGAACCCGGCGCCCGCCTGCAGCTGCACCTCGTCGAAGAAGCGATGGCCGTACTGGGTGAACGGGCCGCCGTGGATGTTGAGCAGCGCCGGGTAGCGCTTCGAGGCGTCGAGGTCGGCTGGCGTGACGATCCACGCGTCGACCTCGACACCACCCGACGGTGCCACGAACCGCTCGGCGGGGCGGGGTCGCACCGCGGCGACGAAGCTGCTCGTGGCCGTGCTCAGCCGCCGCTCGATCCCGCCCGCCGACGAGTACACCTCCGGTGGCTGCTCCGGCGTGGACGAGGTGAAGGCGATGGTGGCGCCGGCGGCGTGCCACTCGCCGATCACCCGCTCGCCGCCCACGACCACGTGGGGCGCTCCGGCGCCGACGCTCACCGACAGGATCGGCACTCGCCCGCGGTCCTCGGCTGCGAACAGCAGCTCGGACCCGTCCCACACCGGCGGCCGGGCACCGGGGTAGGGCAGGCAAGTGCGGTCGTAGCCATCGGTCAGCCAGCGCCGCTCGGCGGTGGCCAGGTCGAGCAGGCCCACTTTGCCGTTGGCCGGCTCCCGTCGCGAGTCGTCGTAGCCGAGGAAGGCCACGCTCGACCCGTCGGGCGACACGGTCGGGTAGCGGTAGTGCCCGGTCTGGGCCGTGAGCGGCCGGCGGTCGCCGTCGAGGGTGACGGTGTAGAGGTCGTAGGCCTGGTCGAGGTCCCAGGTGTCGTGGCCCTGGCCGGACACGACGAGGCCGCTCGAGTCGGCCAGCCACGACGGCTGGTCGAAGGCGAGCTCACCCGGCGTGAGGTCGGTCGGGACCGCCGAGCCGTCGACCGGTACGACGTGGACGTGCAGGGGCCGATCGTGCGTCCAGCCGACGTCGTCGAGGCGGCTCCACAGCCGGGTGATGCGCCGCGGTGGTCGCCGACGCTCGTCGGGCTCCCACTCGCCGAGGCGGGTGCGCTGGGCGTAGGCGAGCCGCCGGCCGTCGGGCGACCAGGCCAGGTCGACAAACGCCTCGGGTCCCGTCGCGATCGTGACGGCGGCACCGGGCCCGTCCATCGGCAGCAGGTGGAGCGTGTGGGTCGCACCGGCGCCCTCGCCGGCGCGGGCTGCATAGGCGAGCAGCCGGCCGTCGGGGGACCACGTCATGTGATCGGTCACGCCCTCGTCGGTGAGCGGTCGGGCAGGGGTGGAGGCGTCGGACGGAGCCAGCCAGAGCCGTCGGCGGTAGGTGTTCCCGTCGAGGTCGACCGCCGTCACCAGGTAGGCGACCAGGCGACCGTCGGGGGAGACGCGGGGGCTCGAGGTGCTGACCAGGCGACCGAGATCGATGGGTTGCATCAGGGCCGAACCTAACCCCACGATGCCCGGGTGACCCAGGCCCACGACCGCTCGGCCAGGGCCCGCGACGCCCTCGAGCGGGTCTATGCCGCCGAGATCCGTCCGCACCGCTTGGCGCTCGAGCAGGTGCGCGAGCAGGCGCTCGACCCGACCACCGAGCATGCCGCCGCCTGTGCTGCCGCCGCGGTCCACCGGCGGGCGGCCCGGGCCGCATGGCGGGCGGCCGACGAGTGCGGCGGTCTCTGGTGGACGGTGCGTGTCGGGATCCCGGTGGTCGACCTGCTCGACGCGCTCTGGCGAGTCCATGGTGAGCCCCTCACCGGCCTCACCGCCGGGCGACTGCGCGACGTGCAACGTGACGTCCCCCCCGATGCGGAGTCGGACGGACCCGCTCCGTAGGGTACGCGGCCATGGATCTGCGCACCGCGATGGGCCGTGTGGGCCTGTGGACGTTCCAGCTCGACCTGCAGCCCATGGCCCGCGCCCAGGAGGTCGCTCGCGAGATCGAAGAGCTCGGCTACGGCGCGCTCTGGCTCCCCGAGTCGGTCGGGCGCGAGCCGCTCGTGAACAGCGCCCTGCTGCTGTCGGCCACCGAGCGCCTCGTCGTGGCCACCGGCATCGCCAGCCTGCAAACCCGGGCCGCCATGACGATGAACGCCGGCTGGCGCACGCTCACCGAGGCCTTCCCCGAGCGCTTCCTCCTCGGGATCGGCGTGAGCCACGCACCGATGGTGGAGCGGGTCCTCGGCAAGGCCTACGACAAGCCGTACACCACGATGGTCGAGTACCTCGACGCCATGGACCGGGGGATCTACTTCGCGGCACCGCCGAGCACCGAACCCAGGCGGGTGCTGGCCGCCCTCGGGCCGAAGATGCTGCGCCTCTCGGCCGAACGGGGCCTCGGGTCGCACCCGTACTTCACGCCGGTCGAGCACACCGCGGCCGCCCGTGCGGTGCTCGGCCCCGACGCCCTCCTGGCCCCCGAGATCGCGGCCGTGCTCGAGACCGATCCCGCCGAGGCGAGGGCGGTGGCCCGCCGCTTCATGGCGACCTACCTGGGGCTGCCGAACTACACGAACAACCTCAAGCGCCACGGCTTCACCGACGACGACATCGCGAACGGCGGCAGCGACCGCCTCGTCGACGCCATCGTGGCCTGGGGCGACGAGGCCGCCGTGGCGGCACGGGTGTCCGAGCACCACGCAGCCGGTGCCGACCACGTGTGCGTGCAGGTGCTGCCCAAGGATCAGCGGGGCCTGCCGCTCGACGAGTGGCGCACCCTCGCCCCCGCCCTCGTCACCCCCTGACCCGCGTCACCCAGAGATCACTCGGCGAGGCCGACCGGGGCGCCGTCGACGATCTGGTCGAGGTACTCGCTGAGCCCGTAGCCGACGCGGCCGTCGCTCATCGTCCAGCGGGTCATGCCCTCGCTGATCCGGGTGAGCAGCTGCTCGCCGTCCAGCGTGCTGCGACGGTTGCGCAGCGGGATGAGCGAGAGCACCTCGCCGGTGAACGACCACTCCTGCTGCGACCGTGAGGAGCGCAGGGTTGCCGTGATGCGCCGGTGGTACTGGTCGTCACCCTCGTACTCGGTGCTGATCGTGAGGTCGTCGCACAGGTGCAGGCGGCCGTCCTCCCACACGAACCCGCCCCGCGTGCCCGGTCCGTCCTTGCGGGCCACCCGCGACGCCATGAAGCCGAAGTCGGGGCCGACGTTGGCGGTGAGCCAGCGGTAGTACCACGGCGCCTGCCAGTAGCGGGGTCCCCACGAGTGGTCGCGAAGCCCGAAGCCCTGCACCTCCCACTCCTCGTCGCCGACGCGGATGGAGCCGTGCCCGGCGCACAGCTGCTCGTAGTGGCCCTTGGCGAACTCCTCGCCCGGTGCCTCGTGGGGCTGGTCGGGCTCGCCGCCGAACATGCTCTGGCGGCCCTGGCCGCTGAAGGCCAGGTGGGCTTCGCACTCGACGTGCGGGTTGCTCGTGAACGCCGCCTTGGGGTCGGCCATCTCGGTCGGATCGGTCAGCACGACGACGCGGCCCTGGTAGTCGACCCGGAGCTCCTCGAACGGGGTCACCATCGTCCACGTGAGGCCACCGGCGTCGAGGGCATCGTTCGACGTGATGCTCGGGCGCTTGAACATGAACGCCACCCGGCCGTCGGGAAGGTAGAGACACACCGTCATCTCGGCCTGGCCCTCGTTGGCCCGGTTGCCGAGGCGGAAGAACCCGCCGATGCGATCGTTCGGGTCGAAGATGTTGATGTACATGCTCTCGTTGAAGTTGGGCTCGGGGCCCAACTCGTGCATGTACTCGTCAGCCGGTTCGAGTCGGACCCCCATGGGCCGGACCGTACCGCCCCGGCCCCGGGTCGCCCCACTCGGGCTCAGCGGGCGCCGAACCCGCCGCCGCCGCCCCCGCCGCCGCCCCCGCCGCCGCCGGAGAAGCCGCCACTCGAGCCGCTCTTCGACGGGGCCAGCGCCGAGGTGGCGGCACCGCCGAAGCCGGTGGAGAAGGTGTCGATGCCGTCGAGGCGCAGGCCGTGCGTCCCGACGTACCAGGTCGCGAAGGTCGGGTTGCTCACCACCTCGGGCACCTTCACCGCCAGCCCGCGCACCAGGTCGGCGGCCACCCCGAGGGTGACGGCGTCGACGAGGTAGCGCTCCCAGATCGCCAGGCTGGCCACCGGCGCCTCGTCGAGCGTGGAGAAGTCCTTCAGGAACCGGCGCAGCGCCTCGGCCTCGCCGGCCTTGGCCGCACCCTTCGGCGTGCGACGCCGCAGCAGGTGGGCCAGGAGCACGAGCGGCACGCAGGCCACGAAGCACAGCCACGCCCACCCCGAACCGAGGACCGACAGCAGCACGCCGGCGCCGGCCAGCGCGGCCACGATGATCCCGAAGACGAACCACGGCGCCACCCGCCCGCCCTCGAGGTAGCCGTGCGTGTCGACGTCGGCTTTCACCTGCTGCTGCCACGACGACCAGAACGCCTGGGCCGTCCCGGGTGCCCCACGGGCCCAGGTGGCGAACTCGTCGGAGGTGACCACCGAGCGGCCGCGGAACAGGTGCTGCAGCAGCGAGCGCTCGTAGGGGGTGAGGGTGGCGTCGTACTCGCGGCCCCTCCAGGTGAAGGTGTAGATCGTCCGGTCAGGCCCGAGGCGTTCCTCGGTGTGGTCGGCGATCGTGAGGTAGCCCCGCTGGGCCAGGTCGACCACCGTGGCCGCGAACGCCCGACCGTCGACGCTGCCGAACGACAGGTTGGCCGCCGTCACCGCCGGTGGGTCCTGGAGCGGGTCGCGCCAGTAGTCGCCGAGGTCGGGTGCGGTCGGCTCCTTGCCCCACTTCCGCCAGGTGGCGAGGAACCCGAGGCCGGCGGCACCGATGGCGACCGGCACTGCCCACGTGGCGAACCGCGCCCGGTCGGCGTCGCGCTGCTCGCTCTCGATCAGATCGCGCTCTTCTTCGAGCACCACGGGGAGGCGTGGCTCACCCGACGGCGTCACGGTGAAGGCGGCCGCCGGCACGAGCACGCGGGCCTCGACGAACTCGGCGGCCGGCACACCGGTCACCTGCAGCGTGACGGTGTCGCCGCCGACGTCGATCACGCCGCTGGACGGCCCGTGGGCCCAGGCCCGCACGACACCGGTGTCGTCGTCCGCAGTGGCGGGTGTGGCGGCCGGGAAACCTCCCGGCACGGCGATCTCGACGTCGACGGCACCGACCCCCGGATGGTCGGTGCCGATGAACTGCCAGTAGAGCTCGCCGACGTCGGGGCCGACCGTGGCAGCGGCGACGACGACGTAGCGCAGGTCGAAGGTGCGCCGGCCGCCGTACGACGGTTCGAACTCCCACTCCCAGCCGCCGCTGATCGACGCGGCCGGCGGCGTGACCACGAGGAGCTGCTCACCCTCCCGGGCCTCGAACGCGCCGATCGAGGCCAGCGAGCGGGGCTGGAACGTCCGGATGCCCACGGTGAACGGCCCGCCGCTGAAGTCGTAGGTGACGCGCTCGCGCACCTCCATGGTGCCGTCGGGGGCCAGCACCGCCTCGGTCGACACCGACTCGATGCGGAAGTCCTTGGCGGCGGCCGGCCCGGCCAGCCCGAGCACCACGAGCGCCAACGTGGCGACGACCAGCAGGAGGTGGCGGGCCCTCACAGCAGCCTCAGCTGCTCGTCGCGGGCGGCCCGCTCGTGGACCGGCTCCCACCGCCGTGCGCCGCGTGGCCCGGCCGCCTGGACCTCGAGGCGGTCCGGGCGGATGCTGCGGGCGTGACCGCGTGCGTCGCGCAGGGCCACGCTGCCGTCGCGCTCGCCGCCGACGACGCGGGCCTGCACCCACCGACCACCGGTGAGCGCCTTGCGGAACCGCACCACGTCGCCCACCCGCAGCCCGAGGCGGGCCAGGTCTTCGCTCATGCGCCCATCACGCGCCGGCGCAGGCGCTGCATGCCGTGGATCCACCGGTCGTAGTCGTCGGCCTTGCGCTGGAAGAACGTCAGCACCTCGGTGTGGGGGAGCACGAGGAACCGCTCCTCCCGCAGGGCGTCGACCACGATGTCGGCCACCGCCTCGGGTTCGAGCACCATGCCGGCGGCTCGCACCACGTCGCCGCCGGTCGGCGAGATGGCACCGTCGGGGGCGCCGGCGTTGAGCATCGGTGTGTTCACCCCCATCGGGCACAGGCACGACACCTTCACGCCGAGGTCGCCGTAGGTGACGGCCAGCCACTCGGCGAACGCGACAGCGGCGTGCTTGGTGACGGAGTACGGCGCCGAGCCGATCTGGGTGAGCAGCCCGGCCGCCGACGCCGTCGTGAGGAAGTACCCCTCGCCCCGCGCCAGCCAGCCGGGCAGGAGGTACTTGGCCGCGTACACGTGAGCCATGACGTTCACGTCGAGCGCAGCGGCCCACTCGGCCGGCGTGGTGGCCATGGGGTCGGTGCCGATGCCGACGCCGGCGTTCGCGCAGAACAGGTCGATCGGACCGAACGCCTCCTCGGCCCGGGCGATCAGCCCGGCCGTCTCCGCTTCGACGGCCACGTTGCAGGCGAGGCCGAGGCCGGCGCCGCCGAGCTCGGCGGCGACCGCCTGCGCGCCGGGTCCGTCACGGTCGGCCACCACCACGCCGCGGGCACCACCGGCGGCCGCCCGCCGGGCCAGGGCTCGCCCGATGCCGCTGGCGCCACCGGTGACCACCACCACCTTGCCGTCGAGGTCCATGGGCCGATGGTACGCACGGCGGTTCCCCGCGCGGATCGACACGAGACGGCGCGCCGCCCTGATGCCCCGCCGAGGGGTGCCGTCTGGGTAGCCTGCGATGCAGGCACCGGTGACGGGCCGCTCCGAGGAGGATCGATGACCGAGACCCGTGAGATCGACGTGATCAGCGAAGCGCTCGCCGTCATCGACCGGGCCCTCGGCGAGATGTCGCATCGCGAGCTCGTGTCGACCGACGAGGTGGCCGATCTCCTGCTCGACGTCCGGGCCCTCCTCAAGGCGCCGCAGGTGCCGACGCCCAACTGACGGGCGGGTACGGCCTCAGACGCTCGCAGCCAGCTCGGCGAACGCCTCCACCATCAACCGCCGGAGCCGATCGGGCTCGGCCACCGCAGCCGGGTCGCAGTGCAGCCCCATGTCGAGGCGGCCGTCGTAGCTGAGCAGCGTGAGGTTGAACGCCACGCCTCCCAGCGGGCCCACGGGGTAGTTGTGCTCGATGCGGGCGCCCGCGACGTACAGCGGGAACGGGGCCGCCTTCACGTTCGAGGTGGCGAAGTCGACCGTCTGGGTCTGCACGCGTGCGAGGCGGGTGATCAGGGAGGTGGGCAGCGTGGTGGCGACGGCGGCGAGGGTGGCCATCGAGCCCCTCCCGGCGCTGCGGGCCGCCTGGCTCGCCTCGTGGATCCGCTGGAACCGCTCGGCGATGGGCATGTCGCCCGTCGGTACGTCGATGCGAGCCAGCGAGAACGCATTGGACCCCGAGCCCGACGACCGGGTGCTGATGGCCATCGACGTGCGCAGCACCTCGACCGGCGCGCCGAGCTGGCGGTGGTAGGCGCCACCGGCGTGGGCGGCGGCCGTCACGAAGGCCGTGTTCAGGGTGCCGCCAAGGGCCTTGGCTGCTCGCTTGGTGTCGTCGAACGGCGCAGTGAGCACCTCGAGGTGGCGCCGCAGCGACCGCTCGGTCCACAGCGGTGAGTGCGCCCGTTCGACGTCGGCCAGCTGGGTGACCACGCCTTTGATCCCCGCCACCGCGGCCCGCCCGGCCGACGGGATCGACAGCGGCTCGGCCAGGAGCGAGGTGACCTGGCGGGCCATGCCGAGCGGCATCCGCAGGCCGCCGGCCAGGAGATCGCGCATCCCGTCGAAGGAACCGGGCGTCGGTGCCGGCTCAGGAGGCGGCAGCTCGTCGTCGGTGAGCGGCGGCGGATCGGGCGCGTCGCGCTCGAGGTCGAGGAACTGCATCGACAGTTTCACGCCGGCCTCGCCGTCGACGATCGTGTGGTGCATCTTCTGCAGCAGCGCCGCCCGCCCGTCGTCGAGGCCGTCGACCACCAGGAACTCCCACAGCGGCCGGGTGCGGTCGAGCGGGTCGGAGCCGTAGCGCGCTGCCAGGTCGTAGAGCTGTCGCAGGCTGCCGGGGGCCGGCAGCACGATGTGGCGCACGTGGCGGTCGAGCTCGAACTCGTCGTCGTCGACCCACGTGGGAGGCGTCAGGCTCACGGGCGAGGGATGCACCCGCTGGCGCAGTCGCGGGATGAGCGCGACCGCCCGCTCCATGCGGCGGCGGTAGCGGTCCATGTCGACCGGGCGATCGAGCACGGTGAGCGTCGTGAAGGTCGACGAGAGGAACGGGTCCTTCTCGAGGCGCCACATGAGCCCCTCGGCATCGGACATGCGTCGATCGAAGTGCGGCACCTCGGCCATGTCCCGCACCGTACTGCCAGCGGGCTCGGGGCCCGCCGGTCAGCGCGGGATGCTCGTGTGCTTGAACTCGTTGAGCTCGGGCCAGGTCAGCAGGTCGACGACACGCTCGACGGTCCGGCGGGCCTCGTCGGCGTCACCGTCGGGCCGGTGCATCACCCGCACGAACGCCGCCTGGTCGCCGACGATGAACGTCGGCACGCCCCAGATCTGGTGGCTGTCGGCCCACCGGGTGTGCTCGGCCTTCACGGTGGCCAGCGGCCAACCGGCCGCGATCTCGGCGAACACGGCCTCGCTGTCGACGCCGGCGTCGGCCAGCACCTTGGCCACGGCCTCGGGGTCACGAAGGCTGCCGCCGTGGCGGTGGCGGAGGTCGAACAGACCACGGTGGACGTCGAGGAACCGGTCGGGGAAGCGGTCGCGCACGACGACGCCGGCCCGGAGGGCGAGCAGCCCCGAGTCGCGGTCGGGGTCGTCCCACACGTCGGGGTCACCCTCTTGGACATGGACCTGGCCGAGCGAGAAGGGCAGGAAGGTGACGTCCCAGTCGGCCCCTGCCTGGAGCCCGGTGATCACGTGCTCGTGGGCGTTGCGGGCGAACGGGCACCGGTAGTCCCAGGTGACAGCGAACTGGTGTGTGGGCATCGAGGCCACCAACCGCGCTGATACCCCCAGCATTCCCGTCACCGCGGGTGCGGCACGAACCGCTCGGCCAGCGCAGCCACGGCCAGGCCGGTGACGGCGCCGCCGACCACGTCGCTGGCGTGGTGCAGGCGCAGGTAGGGCCGGCTGGTCGCCACCACCGCAGCCGTCACGAACCACAGCGGCGCCAGCCGGGGGTGCCGGCGGGTGAGCAGCACCGCAGCGAAGAAGGCCGAAGAGGCGTGACCGCTCGGGAAGCTGCTCGTGACCGGCCGGCGCACGCCGTGCTCCTCCGGCGCGTCGCTCACCGGCCGCTGGCGCAGGAAGACGCGTTTGATGCCCTGGTTCACCAGGAGTGACTCCGCGCCGATGAGCGCGGCTGTGCGGACCGCCTCACCAGGGCGTCGGGTGACCAGCGCGGCCACCACGCTCACGACCTGCCAGCCGATGCTGAACTCGCCGAATCGGGTCGCCCCGGCGAAGAACCGGTCGGGCTGCGGGCGGCCGCGCCAGCGCTCGAAGGCGTCGTCGACGGCACGGTCGAACCGGGCGACGGCGCCGCGTGGCGCGTCGTTCGCGACGGCGTCGGGGTGGGCGGGCTCGTTCATGGTCCCACCCTGGCACGCCGCCTCCGCCCGACCCCGGCCGACTGGTGGCGGGGCGGCTGGTTGGGGGGCAGCGGCGGTCGCCCCTGGGCGGAAACCCTGTGAGGTGGGGCTCAGACCGCGGCGGCCAGGCCCAAGGCGAGCGGCGCCTCCGCCGCGGCACGGCTGGGGTCGCCACCGAACGAGGGGCACCAGGCCCGAAAGGCGCAGTACGAGCACAGCGCCGAGGGACGGGGACGGAAGTCGTCGGCCGAGCAGGCCCGCTCGACCGCCTGCCACACCGCGGCGGCACGCTTGGGCAGGAACCGCACCGACTGCTCGCTCGGCGTGGCCTCGATCACCTCGCCGGTGCGCAGGTAGTAGAGCCGCACCCGAGCCGGGCGGCGACCGAAGACCTCCTGGCACAAGAACGCGTAGAAGTGCACGCCGTTGAGGCGGCCCTGCTCGCGGTCGACCGCCGGCGGCCGCCCGGTCTTGTAGTCGACCACGACGAGCTCGCCATCGTCGTCGAGCTCGACACGGTCGATGATGCCGCGCAGGGCGAGCGAGCCGACCTGGGCCTCCAGGCGCAGCTCGAGGCCGATGGCCCGCACGGTGGTGGGGTCCTCCATGGTGAGGTAGCCCCGCACGAGCGACTCGGCGTCGTCGATGAAGGCCTGCTCGGCCGTCGCGTCGAGCCCGAGGACCTGCCACTCCTCGGTGGCCTGCAGCTCGGTGACCGCCCGGTCGAGCGCGCTGAGCGCCGCCTCGCGGGTGCGGCCGGCCGGGTCTTCGCAGAACAGGAGCTCGAGGGCCCGGTGCACCATCGACCCCTTGATGGCGTGGGGCGACGGAGGCTCGGGCAGCCGCTCGATGGCCGCGAACCGGAACGCCAGCGGGCAGCTGGTGAAGGCGTCGACCCGGGAGGGTGACAGGCTCGTGGGCACCGGGTAGGGCATGAGGCCGATGGTAGGGGAGGGGTGCGCGGGGGTTCCGTGATCCCGCCACCGCCTGGGTACCGTCGCAGCCCATGGATGCCGCCGACGAGGTGCTGGCCGCCAACCGCCGCTTCTACGAGGCCTTTGAGGCCCGCGACCTCGACGCGATGAGCGACGTGTGGGAGCACGCCGACCGGGTGGTGTGCACCCATCCGGGCTGGCGTACCTTGACCGGCTGGCAGGCGGTGGTGGCCAGCTGGTTCGCCCTGTTCACGAACGACCAGCGCCTGCAGTTCATCGTCACCGACGAGCGGGTGACGGCCGTGGGCGACGCCGCCTGGGTGTCGTGCAACGAGAACGTCCTCGACCTCGGCGCCGGTGGCACCGTGGCGGCCCTGAACGTGTTCGTCCGTGGCCCCGGCGGCTGGCGGCTCGTCGCCCACCACGGCAGCGTGGTGGCCGCCCGCTGAGACCGGCTCAGCCCTTGGGCTCGCGGGGCAGGCCGAGCAGACGCTCGCCGATGATGTTGCGCTGCACCTGGCTCGAGCCACCGGCGATGCGCCCGCCCGGTGCGGCCAGCATGCCTGTGGCCTCGCCGCCCTCGAGCTGCCCGTCGGCACCGGCCAGGTCGCCGCGCAGCATCGCGGCCTCGAACATCAGCTCGGTGATGCCGAGCTTCATGAGCGACGCCGCCGTCGACGCAGTGGCGCCCTGCCGGCGGCCCATCGCCTGGTAGGCCCGGCCCCGCACGAGCAGGTGGGCGAGGCGGTCGCGCTCGAGGGGGGCGAGCGCTCGGCCGCTCCCCATGGCGGCCATGGCGGCCAGCCGCCGGCCGAGCGAGATCACCGACACGCCGATGTGGCCACGCTCGCTCGTGAGTACGGCCATGCCGACGTCCCACCCGCCGTTGAGCGGACCGAGCAGGCAGTCGGCCGGCACCTCGACGTCGGTGAAGAACACCTCGTCGAACTCGGCGTCGCCGGTCATCTGGCGCAGCGGTCGGACCTCGACGCCGGGCAGGTGCATGTCGAGCAGGAAGAACGAGATGCCCTTGTGCTTGGGCAGGTCGGGGTCGGTGCGGGCCATGAGGATGCCCCAGTCGCTGTAGCGGCCGCCCGAGCACCACACCTTCTGGCCGTTCACCACGAACCGGTCGCCGTCACGCTCGGCGCGCGTCGACAGCGACCCCAGGTCGCTCCCGGCGCCGGGCTCGCTGAACAGCTGGCACCACACCTGCTCGGCTGCCAGGGTGGCCCGGAGGTGGCGGTCCTTCTGCTCGGGGGTGCCGAAGCGCTGGATCGCCCCGCCGGCCAGGACGAGCCCGACCATGTTCAGGAACGGCGGGACACCGGCCAGCGCGCACTGCTCCAGCCAGGCCGCCTGGTGCTCGGGCGAGAGGCCCTGCCCACCGTGCTCGACGGGCCAGTGGATGCCGGCCCAGCCCTCGGCGAACAGCCGCCGCTGCCACGCAATGCCCTGCTCGGCCAGCTCGGGTGGCACGATCGCGCCGTAGTCGCGGGGCCCGTGGGCCGTGTTGGCCGCCAGCCAATCGCGCGCCTGCGCAGTGAACCCGTCGAGGGTGATCACGGCGTCAGTCGAAGCTCTCACCGGCGTGCTCGGGGTCGACCCACGCCGTGACCTCGCCCTCCGGCGACACGTCGAAGGGCAGCAGCACGCCGTCGGGGCAGGGATGGACGAACATCAGGTGGTCGCCCACCACGGCATAGCTCCGAGCCGCCTTCGTGTGGATCTCACCGTGGTCGGCGAACCACTGCTGCACGGCGGCGGCCATGTTCGCGTGTGTCGCGGCGTGCTCGATCTTGGCGAGCAGCTCGTCGATCACGTTGAAGGTCACGATCTCCACGTTCACGGGCACGTCCACGGCGGCGCACCATAGCGACCGGGCCCGCACGTACGGTCAGTCGGCCAGGAAGTGCTGGACCGTGGCCGTTCTCGGGGCTGGGCAGCTGGCGGCCTCGCGCACGGACGCGCGCCCGACCGACTTCGCGTCTCCCCGGAGGAACACCGTGCCGTTGGCCGACACCGTGATCGCTCCGCGGTCGGTGCGGGTGCGCACCTCCACCACCGGGTCGTCGCTGTCGGTGGGCGGCAGGAAGTTCGGCAGCTGGGCCAGGCCGGGGATCCACGAGCACTGGGCGGCCCGCTCGGCCACCACGAGGCTCTCGTAGGGGTTGATCGGGCGTCCGTCGGGGATGTGGATCTCGAAGTGCACGTGGGGGACGCTGAACTCGCTGTTGCCGCTGTCGCCCATGTACCCGACGAGCTGGCCGGCCCGCACCGGCGCGCCCAGCTCGATGCCGGGGGCGTAGCGCCACGGGACGGGGTCGGCGCCGTCGTCGGTCCCGGGGGTGTCGTTGTTCACGTGGTAGTAGCGGTAGTCCCAGCCGTCGAGGTCGGTGATCACGAGGCCCCAGCCGGCCGTCTTGTGGTTGGGCACGAGGTGGGTGATCCACCCGTCGGCCGCCGCCACCAGCGGCTGCATGCGCACGCCGATGAGGTCGTTGCCGATGTGGTAGCGGCGACAGCCGTCGCGGCAGTCGCCGTAGTCGTTGTAGAAGGTGACCGGCCCGACGACCGGGAACACGATGGGCCGCACCGGCCAGCCCTCGCGGGGCGGCGGTGGCAGGCGGGTCGGGTAGTCGGGGTCGACCGGCTTGGGGGCGGGCGCCGCGGCGTCGCCCGCGTCGGTGCCTCCGGCGGCGGCCGACGCCGGCGGCTTGCCCTGGCACGGCGGCAGCCAGTCGGGGAGCTCGGGGAGCTCGGCGGCCCAGGGCGCGCACCACGGGAACGTGGTGGGGGGCGACTCCTGGGCCGCGCTCTGGCCCGTGGGTGCCAGCAGCGTCACCGAGCCCGCGAGCGCCAGCCCGGCGAGGCCGGCCAGCACGCGGGATCGCGACGCCATCAGCGCACCTACTTGAACGACGGCAGGAACAGTGCGGTCTCTTCGGCGAGGTTCGCCGGCACCGCGTAGCCCTGCTCGTCACGGATCTCGTCGAGGTGGTCGCGGACGTGCTCCGGCGACAGCGCGGGGTCGAAGAAGCCCTTCGTCTCGCCCACGAAGATGCGAGCCACGCGCCCGCCGCCCACCGAGTAGACCTCGCCCGACACCGCACACTCCTCGCTGGCCAGGTAGGCCACCACGGGCGAGACGAGGGCGGGGTCGAGCTTGTCGCCGAGCGGCCCCATGATCGACTCGGTCATGCGCGTGAGCGCGAGGGGTGCGATGGCGTTGGCCTTGATGTTGTACTTGGCGCCCTCCACGGCGAGTACGCGCGTGAACCCGACGAGGCCCATCTTGGCGGCGCCATAGTTGGTCTGGCCGAAGTTGCCGAACAGGCCGGCGGCCGACGAGGTGGACACGATGCGGCCGTAGCCCTGCTCGCGCATCTTCACGAAGGCCGGCTGCGTGACGTGGAAGGCGCCCTTCAGGTGCACGTCGAACACCGGGTTCATGAGCTCGGGCGACATGTTCGTGAACGCCTTGTCGCGCAGGATGCCGGCGTTGTTGACCACGATGTCGACCCGGCCGAAGGCGTCGAGGGCGGTCTGCACGATGGCGGCGCCGCCCTCGGGCGTGGCCACGCTGTTCGTGTCGGCGACGGCCTCGCCGCCGAGCCCCTTGATCTCGTCGACCATGCGTTCGGCGGCGCCCTTGTCGCTGCCGGTGCCGTCGACGGCACCGCCGAGGTCGTTGATCACCAGCAGTGCACCACGCGACGCCAGCAGCAGGGCGTGCTGGCGGCCGAGGCCACCGCCTGCGCCGGTGATGATCGCCACCTTGCCGTCGTAACCGAGTTCAGCCACGTTGCTCTCCTGTGGGAGGGGGGTCGAGAAGCGCCTGCCACCGTAGTGAAGGTGCTCCTCGTCCTCCGAGAGGGCTCAGTTCGAGCGGAGCTTGCTCAAGAGCCGGAGCATCTCGAGGTAGAGCCAGACGAGGGTGACCGTGAGCGCCATGGCGCCATACCACTCCATGTACTTCGGCGCCCCCATCTGCACGCCCCGCTCGATGATGTCGAAGTCGAGGAAGAGGTTGAGCGCCGCGATGCCGGCTGCCACCACGCTGAAGCCGATGCCGAGGGCACTCGGCTCGCTGATGAACGACGGTGTGGCCCCGAAGAACGAGAGCACGAACGACACGAGGTAGAACAGCATCAAGCCGAGCGTGGCGGCCATCACGATGCTGCGGAAGCGGTTCGTCACCTTCACGATCCGCAGGGCGTACATGGCGAGCACCACGGCGAACACGCCGACGGTGGCACCGATCGCCTGGATCACGATGCCGTTCCACTGGGTCTCGTAGAACTTCGAGATGCCGCCCACCACGGTGCCGTAGGCGAGGGCGTACACGGGGGCGAGGAAGCGGGCCAGCGGCGGCTTGACCGAGGCCACGATGGCGGCGACGACGCCGCCGATCATGGCGATCCAGATCCAGAACGGCATCGAGACGTTGCCGAGCTCGTCGGTCTCGGTGGCGATCCAGCCCACGGTGCCGCCGATGAGGAGCAGGGCGAGCATGGCGCCGGTGGCCAGCACGGTGCCGCTCATGGTCATCGCGCCGTCGCGCTCGATCGGCCCGCCGTAGGTGGGGGCCGGCTGCGTCTGGGGGGCGTGCATGGCCGCCGCAGCCTCGGCGGCCAGGTTGGCGCTTCGAGGGTCGGGCGGCGGCAGCGTGGCCACCCCGCCCTGCTGCTGGAAGGTCTTGTCGTTGAGCATCGGGTTGGACATTCGCTGGCCTCCTGGCGTCCCCGCGGACACGCCCACCGTACCGGCGCCACCCCCCGTCCCCGCAGTCATCCCCCCAGGTTCTGACTCCCAAAGTGGCTGCTGGGGCGACCACTTCGGGAGTCAGAACCCCGGTCAGGAGGGGGTGAGGTGGTCGAGGGCGACCTGGCGCAGGCGGCGGTAGTCGACCTTGCCGTTGGGTGCCCGATGGACGCCCTCCACCACGACGACCCGCTTGGGGGCCTTGAAGTGGGCCAGGCGAGCCTTCACGTGGGCGATCACCTCGGCCTCGTCGACGGCGGCGCCGGGGTGGCCCTCGACGACGGCGGTCACCGCCTCGCCGAACCGGTCGTCGGGCACGCCCACCACGACGGCGTCGGCGATGGCTGGGTGGAGCTTCAGCACCTCCTCCACCTCCTCGGGGTACACCTTCTCGCCCCCGGAGTTGATGCACTGGCTGCCGCGGCCGAGGAGCCGCACGGTGCCGTCGGCGTCGACCTCGGCCCAGTCGCCCGGGATCGAGTAGCGCACGCCGTCGATCGTGAGGAACGTCGACGCCGACTTCGCCGCGTCCTTGTAGTACCCGAGGGGCGTGCGGCCCCGAAGGGCCACCCGGCCCCGCTGGCCCGAGCCGGGCACCACGTCGCGACCGTCGTCGGTGACGACGCGGGTGTTGGCCGACAGGCGGAACGTGGCCGTGCTCGCGCTCGAGTCGGCGCTCGTGGTGCTCGACGCCATGCCGATGGCCTCGCTGGAGCCGAGGCTGTCGATCAGGAGCAGCCGAGGGTTGTGGCGCAGCAGGCCCTGCTTGGTCTCGGCGCTCCACATCACGCCGCTCGACACCATCACCCGCAGGCTCGACACGTCCCAGCGGTCGGGTTCGGCGTCGAGCGCGCGCAGGATCGGCTTGGCGAAGGCGTCGCCGACGATGCTCAAGCTGTTCACCCCCTCCCGCTCGACGGCGTCGAGCAGCTCGACGGGATCGAAGTGCCGGCCCTCGAGGGTCACGATGCAGCCGGCCAGCATGAGGATGTTCATGGAGTTGAACGCACCGGTGCCGTGCATGAGGGGGGCGGCCGGGATGGCGATCGGACCCGGCTTGGCCACCCGGGCCTCGAGCGCGGCCAGCGACGCCTCGTCGGGCAGGGGCCGCTTGGCCGGGGCCTCGAGGTTCATCACGATGTCGTCCTGGCGCCACATCACGCCCTTGGGCATGCCCGTGGTGCCGCCGGTGTAGAGCAGGTAGAGGTCGTTACCGGCGCGGCCCCACGGCGGCATCACCCGCCCGGCGCCCGAGGTGGCCGACTGCTCGTACGAGGTGGCCCAGTCCGGGCACGGGCCACTCCCGTCGTCGACCCACAGCCAGAGCCGCACGCCCGGCACGCGGGCCCGCACGTGCTCGATGCGCTCGGCGAAGGTGCCGTGGAACACCACGGCCACGGCGTCGGCGTTGTCCCACAGGTAGGCGAGCTCGTCCTCGGTGTACCGGTAGTTCGTGTTCACCGGCACCAGGCCCGTCTTGTACATCGCGAACATCGACTCGAGGTACTCGGCGCCGTTGTAGAGGTAGTGGACCACCTTGTCCTGGTGCGTCAGCCCGGCGTCGAGCAGGGCCTGCGCCACACCGTCGGCCCGGCGGTCGAAGTCGGCCCACGTGAAGCGGCGCGCACCGTGCACCTGGGCCGTGGCGTCGGGGAAGCGGTCGGCGTGGGCCTCCCACATGTCGGCGAAGTTCCATCCGTTGGTCCATCCCTGCGGCATGGGCGCAGACGGTACGGGCCGGCACGGGCACACACCCAGTCTCACGAGCGGTGTCGTCAGGATCGTCGAGCCGGTCACCCCGCACGGCCGACGTGAGCGCGCTGGCCACACCTCGGCTTGGCTCTCTACGGTGCGCGGCCGTGGACTTCGAGCTGCCGACCGACGACGACCCCCGACGCCTGGCCGTGCGGGCCTGGCTGGCCGAGCACCCGGCGCCCACCGGCCGCCAGCTGGCGGAGGCCGGCTACGTGGCCCCGCACTGGCCCCGGCCGTGGGGGCTCGACGCCGACCCCATCCACCAGCTGGTGATCGACGACGAGCTGGCCCGGGCCAAGGTCAGCCGGCCCAGCAACCAGATCGGCATCGGGTGGGCCGGGCCCACCATCGTCCACGCCGGCACCGAGGCGCAGAAGGAGCGGTACCTGTTCCCGCTGCTGGCCGGCGAGGAGATCTGGTGCCAGCTGTTCAGCGAGCCCGGCAGCGGCAGCGACCTGGCCGGCCTGACCACCCGGGCTGTCCGCGACGGCGACGAGTGGGTGGTGAACGGCCAGAAGATCTGGACCAGCGGCGCCCAGTTCTCGCAGCTCGGCATCCTCATCGCCCGGACCGACCCTGACGCGCCGAAGCACCAGGGCATCTCCTACTTC